>Ga0116229_10015762_pt1 | contig 10243 bp, 7 predicted proteins | sample S1TSphgellanicum_3_FD_87313 | JGI IMG/M metagenome (GOLD analysis project Ga0116229, IMG submission 87313) | Host-associated microbial communities from peat moss isolated from Minnesota, USA - S1T2_Fc - Sphagnum magellanicum MG | ecosystem: Host-associated > Plants > Peat moss > Unclassified...
ACGACGATCACCGTGTGCAGCTTGATCCCGTCGCGCATCGGGATGTCGACGTGGCGCACGTCGAAATCGAAGGCCTCGGTGGGCGGCTTGAAAGCGGCCGGGATGTCGCCCCCGGCGGTCGGGGGCGGCGCCGCCTGCGCCAGGGGCGGGCCGGCGATGATCAGAGCAAGCCCCAGGATCGCCGCGCCGAACGTTGGTCTCACGAGCCTTGCCCCCCAAAATCGACGCCGGTGGTACACCGCCGCTCGTGGCGTGCAAGCCCGTCGGCCTCGGAACGGGGTCAGCCGAGCGCTTGTCGGCGAGGACCGGCCACGGCGCGCCCGCGAAGGGCGGCCTCTTCAGGCGCGGGCCAGACGCGGCGCGCCACCGCCGCGAGGCGCGGCCTGGGTCTCGGGATCGAGTTCCTCGAGGCTCTTGCCCTTGGTTTCGGGCAGCATGGTAGACACTGAATTGGGCCTGGTAACACGACGAGGCTGTGGCGTGGATGCCGCTGACGAACCCGTCGGCCTGCACGACAGTTTCTGCGCCACAAAAAAAGTCGCAGACCAGCGCACCCGAACCTCCGGGGTCCTCCGCCGTTGTGGAAAAACAGCCTCGGAGCCCCGTCATGGCCAGCACCTCTCGCACGCCCATTCCCGCCAACGGCGCCCGGCGGGCGGCCGCAAGCCCCTTCGCCACCGTCCTGGCGATCCTCGGCGTGGCGGTCGTGGTGGGCATCGTGTGGATCGCCTTCGTCGCCTCCACGTCGCGTCATCCGGGCAGGCCGGCCATACTGAATGCCAATTCTCCGGACGTGGTGGCGGGCACGGCGCAAGCGGAGCCAGGACGACCGTCCCGCCGGTGAGATGGCCGGCCGGGCGTCCCGCGGTAGGCTTGCGGCGGTCGCGCGGGCGCCGGCCATGCCAAACGCCCGAATGAAAGGGTTTTCACTTTCCTGAGCGGCGCGCATGGCGTCAGGGGTGCGTCGGATCCGCCACCTCCCGGCGCGCCGTTTCCGAGCGTCCGAAAGCCCGCCCATGCTCGCACTGGTCCGCATCGCTCTGGCGCGTCCGCTGACGTTCATCGTCATGGCCGTACTGATCGCGCTGATCGGACCCCTGGCGGCCCTGCGCACGCCGGTGGACATCCTGCCGGACATCAATATCCCGGTGATCGTCGCCGTCTGGCAGTATCAGGGCCTGCCGGCTGAAGACATGGCGGGCCGGATTATCTACTATTACGAACGCACCATGACGTCGACGGTCAACAATATCGAACATATCGAAAGCAATTCGGTGACCGGCGTCGGCGTCGTGAAGGTCTACTTTCAGCCCGGAACCGACATTCGCACGGCTACTGCTCAGGTCACCTCGATCTCGCAAACCGTGCTCAAGCAGATGCCGCCTGGCATCACGCCGCCGCAGATCCTCAACTACAGCGCCTCGACCGTGCCGATCCTGCAGCTGGCGTTCTCGAGTCCGACGCTCGGCGAGCAGAAAATCTACGACACGGCGCAGAACTTCATCCGCCCCGCCTTGGCGACGGTGAATGGAGCGGCGACGCCGTCACCCTACGGCGGCAAGATCCGCCAGATTCAGATCGACCTCGATCCGGTCGCCCTGCAGTCCAAAGGGCTGTCGGCCGAGGATGTCGAGAACGCCGTTTCGGCCCAGAATCTGATCATTCCGGCCGGCACCGCCAAGATCGGCGAATTCGAATACGACGTCGAGCTCAACGACAGCCCCGAGGCGTTCGAGGCGCTGGGCGATCTCCCGATCAAGACCGTCAACGGCGCGACGATCTATGTCCGCGACGTCGCCCAGGTGCGCGACGGCTCGCCCCCTCAGGCCAATGTCGTGCGCGTCAACGGCGGCCGTTCGGTGCTGATGACCGTGCTGAAGAGCGGATCGGTTTCGACCCTCGACATCGTCGCGGGGGTCAAGAACATCCTGCCGCGACTTGAGCTGACCTTGCCGCCATCCTTCAAAGTTCTGCTGCTGGGTGACCAGTCGGTGTTCGTAAAGGCGGCCGTATCGGGCGTGATCCGAGAGGGGGTGATCGCCGCCGCGCTCACCAGCCTGATGATTCTTCTGTTCCTGGGCTCCTGGCGGTCGTCGCTGATCATCAGCATTTCGATCCCGCTGGCGATCCTGATCTCCATCACCGTCCTGTCGGCGCTCGGCCAGACCCTCAACGTGATGACCCTGGGGGGCCTGGCGCTGGCCGTCGGCATCCTCGTCGACGACGCCACGGTGACGATCGAGAACATCAACTTCCATCTCGAGCAGGGCAAGCCGATCGAGCAGGCGATCATGGACGGCGCGCGCCAGATCGTAACCCCGGCGTTCGTCAGCCTGCTGTGCATCTGCATCGTATTCATCCCGATGTTCTTCCTGCCGGGGGTCTCGGGCTTCCTGTTCGTGCCGCTGGCCGAGGCGGTGATGTTCGCGATGATCGGCTCGTTCATCCTCTCCCGCACCCTCGTGCCGACCCTTGCCGGCTACCTGCTGCGGATGCGACACGGCGGCGCGCACGAGCGCGAGGTGATGGAGCACCACGACGCCGAGGCCGGCCGGCGCGGCGCCCGCAATCCGCTGGTGGCGTTCCAGCACGGGTTCGAGCGGCGGTTCGAATGGATCCGCCTGCGCTACCGCGGACTCCTGGCGATGGCGCTGGAGCAGCGCGCGCCGTTCCTGATCGGCTTCATGGTCGTGGTCCTGCTGTCCTTCGCGCTGGTCCCGTTCCTGGGGCAGAACTTCTTTCCGGCCGTCGACGCCGGCCAGATCGACATGCACGTCCGAGTGCCCACAGGGACCCGCATCGAGGAGACGGCCGCGCAGTTCGACGGCATCGAGCAGGCGATACGCGACACCATACCGCCGGCTCAGACCGGCGACATCGTCGACAACATCGGCCTGCCGTTCTCGGGACTGAACCTCGCCTTCCAGAACACCGGTACGATCGGGCCCCAGGACGGCGACATCTACATCAGCCTCAAGCAGGGCCATCAGCCGACGGCGATGTTCGTCAAGCGCCTCCGCGAGGTTCTGCCGGAGCGATTCCCGGGGTCGACCTTCGCCTTCCTGCCGGCCGACATCATCAGCCAGATCCTCAATTTCGGGGCCCCGGCGCCGATCGACGTGCAGATCACCGGGCCCGACGGGGCCGCCAATCAGGTCTACATCGACCAAGTCATGCGCCGGCTGCGCAAGATCCCCGGGCTCGTCGACGTGCGTCTGCAGCAGGCCGACAACTATCCCGCGTTCAAGGTCGACGTGAACCGCACCCAGGCGGACCGTCTGGGGGTCACGGAGCGGGACGTGACCACCAGCCTCTCCACAAGCCTCGCCGGCAGCGCTCAGACCGCGCCGGCCTACTGGCTCAACCCGAAGAACGGCGTCTCGTATCCGATCGTGGCGCAATCGCCGCAGTACCGGGTGGACACGCTCTCCGACCTCGAGAACACCCCGGTCAACGGCGCCGACGGTTCGACCCAGCTGCTGGGCGCGACAGCCGATATCCATCGCAGCCAGACCGCGGCGGTGGTCAGCCACTACGCCATCGCCCCCGCCCTGGACATCTTCGCCACCACCCAGGACCGCGACCTCGGCGGCGTCGCCGCCGACATCCAGAAGGTTCTCGAGGACACCAAGGCGGATGTGCCCAAGGGCGCGGTCGTCACCCTCCGCGGCCAGGTGCAGACGATGAACACCGCCTTCGCCGGCCTGCTGTTCGGCCTCGTGGGCGCGATCGTGCTGATCTACCTGATCATCGTGGTGAACTTCCAGAGCTGGCTGGACCCGTTCGTGATCATCACCGCGCTGCCGGCGGCGCTCGCCGGGATCGTCTGGATCCTGTTCGTCACCGATACGCCCCTGTCGGTGCCGGCGCTGATCGGGGCGATCATGTGCATGGGCGTGGCGACCGCCAATTCGATCCTGGTGGTCAGCTTCTGCCGCGAACAGCTGGAGGTCACCGGCGATGGGCTGGAGGCCGCCCTGGTCGCCGGGTTCACGAGGTTCCGGCCGGTGTTGATGACCGCCCTGGCGATGATCATCGGCATGACCCCGATGGCCCTGGCGCTCGGCGAAGGGGGCGAACAGAACGCGCCGCTGGGGCGCGCCGTGATCGGCGGCCTGCTGTTCGCGACCGTCGCCACACTGATGTTCGTGCCGGTCGTCTTCAGCCTCGTGCACGGCCGCCAGCGAGAGGGCGCCCGCCCCGCCTCGCCGCCCGAGCCCATTGCGGAGCCCGCCCATGCCCACTGAACCCGGCGCGCCGTCCGCCCGGCTGGCGCAGGACGCGCCGCGTCCGCGCCGCCGCACCCTGATCATCACCGGGATCGTCGCGCTCGCGCTCGCCGCGGCGCTGGTGATCTGGGGCGTCGTCAGCCGCTCGAACGAGGCTTCGAACGACAAGACCTGGACCCAGGCCCAGGCGATCCCGGTGGTCAGCCTGGTCACGCCGACCGCCGAGACCAGCGATCGCACGCTGACCCTGCCCGGCGCCCTGCAGGCCTGGTACGCGGCTCAGATCTTCGCGCGGGTGCCGGGTTATCTGCGAATCTGGTACGACGACATCGGGGCCAAGGTGAAGGCCGGCCAGGTGCTGGCGATCATCGATACGCCGGAGCTCGACGCCCAGATCGTCCAGGCACGGGCCGATCTCGCCAGCGCCCAGGCCAACATGAACCTGGCGGGGATCACCGCCCGCCGATGGACGGGCCTGCTCAAGGAAGACGCCGTCTCGAAGCAGGAAGCCGACGAGAAGGAGGGCGGGTTCGCCGTCGCCACCGCCCAGGTCAACGCCGCCAGGGCCAATCTGGACCGGCTCCTCTCGCTCAAGGGCTTCTCGCGCATCGCCGCCCCATTCGCGGGCGTGGTCACGGCCCGGCGCACGGACATCGGCGCGCTGGTCAACGCCGGCTCGACCGCCAATGCGTCCTCGGCGCTGTTCGAGGTCTCGCAGGTTCAGCCGCTGCGGCTCTACGTGAACGTGCCGCAGGTCGACCTCGGCTCCATCGAGCCCGGCGTCGGCGTGACCCTGACCGTGCCGGAATATCCGGGCCGCATCTTCCCCGCCAAGCTGGCGACCACCGCGAACGCCGTCAGCGTCACATCGGGGACCCTGCTCACGGAGCTGATCGTCGACAACCCCGAGGGTCTGTTGAAGCCCGGCGCCTATGCGCAGGTGAAGTTCACCTTCCCGCCGCCGCAGGCAGGTCAAGGCGCCGGCACGCTGGAGGTGCCATCCAGCGCCCTGCTGTTCCGCAAGACGGGCACGCAACTCGCCCTGCTGGGTCCGGGGGACCGCGTCAGACTGATCCAGGTCGGGGTCGGTCGCGACCTCGGCCAGACCCTGGAGATCACCCATGGCCTCTCGCCCACCGACAAGGTGATCAACAATCCGCCCGACTCCATCACCAACGGCGAACTGGTCCGCGTCGCGCCCGAGACGGCCAAGCGGGGATCCGGCGCCAATGCGGCGGGCTGACGGGCCGATGGGTCGGCGGGGGGTCGCGGGCGCCGCCGTCACCGCGCTCGCCGTCGCTCTTGCCGGCTGTAGCCTCGCGCCACCCTATGCGCCACCGGCGGTCACCGCGCCGCCGGCCTACAAGCAGGCGGGCGAGTGGGCGCCCGCCGCGCCGGCGGACGCCGCGGCGCGCGGTGGGTGGTGGACGGTATTCGGCGATCCCACCCTCGATGGCCTGGAGACGCGACTGGACACGGCCAACCCGACCCTCGCCGGCGCCCTGGCGGCCTTCGACCAGGCGAGGGCGTTCGCCGCCGAAGCCGGCGCCGCCCTCCTGCCGTCTGTCGCGACCTCCGGCGCCCCGACGACCAATCGGCAATCCGCAAACCGTCCCCTGCGCGGCGCCGACCAGCCGAACCTCTATGCCGCCAACACCCTGCAGGCGCAGGTCGGATACGAGTTCGACGTCTGGGGCCGTATCCGCAACCTCGTCGCCGAGGGGCGCGCCGAGGCCCAGGCCAGCGCCGGCGACCTGGCCACCGCCAAGCTCAGCCTGGAGGCGGAGCTGGCCGACGACTACATCGCCCTGCGCGGGCTCGACGCCCAGGCCGCGCTTCTCGCGCAGACCGTCGACGCCTACGGCCGGGCGCTGTCGCTGACCCAGGCCCGGCACACCGGCGGGGTCGCCTCCGGCCTCGATGTCGACCGCGCCGCCGCCCAGCTGTCGAGCGCCAGGGCCCAGGTCTCCGACGTCGCCGCCGCCCGGGCCCTCTACGAGGACGCCATCGCGGCGCTCACCGGCCAGGCGGCGCCGGGTTTCGCGATCGCGCCGGCGGCCGGCTCGACGCTGATTCCCGCCATACCCGCCGGCCTGCCGTCGAGCCTGCTGGAGCGCCGCCCCGACATCGCCGCCGCCGAACGCCGGGCGTTTGCGGCCAATCGCGATATCGGCGTGGCGCGGGCGGCCTTCTATCCGACCTTTTCCCTGGACGCCTTCGGCGGGTTCCAGAACACCGGCGGCCCCGACTTCCTCACCCTGCCCAATTCCTACTGGACCCTCGGCCCGCAGTTCGCCTTCGTGCTGTTCGACGGCGGCCGGCGCCACGCCATCCTGGCGGCGTCGCGGGCGGCCTTCGACGTGGCCAGCGCCAACTACAAGGCGACCGTCTTGGCGGCCTTCCAGCAGGTACAGGACGGCCTCTCGCAACAGACCGCACTGGCCGCCGAAGCCAAGGACGCCGCCGACGCGGTCACCGAATCCCGGGCGACCACGCGCCTCTCCCTGATCCGCTACAAGCAGGGGGCGACCAACTATCTGGACGTGGTGATCGCCCAGACGGCCGAACTCACCGCCGAGCAGCAGGCGCTCAGCCTGGAAACGCGCCGGCGGCAGGCGTCCGTCGGGCTGGTGCGCGCGCTGGGCGGCGGCTGGACAGCGGCCGACCTCCCGACCCTGCGCCAAGCCGGCGCGCTGGCGCGCGTCCCGGCGGCTACCGCGCCCGGGGGCAGATGATGCGGACGAGCGCCCCCGGCCCTGCGTCGTCGAGGCTCAGGACGAAGCCGTGCAGGTCGGCGACGGCTGCGACGAGGCTGAGGCCGAGGCCATAGCCGGGCACGCCCGCATGTCGCTGGCCGCGATAGAACCGCTGGGTCACCAGGGCGCGTTCGGCCGGGGGGATACCCGGCCCGTCGTCGGCCACCTCCACCACCAGACCCTCCGCCTCCTCTCGCGCCGCGAGGCGGACACGTCCGCCGGGGGGCGTGAACTTGAGGGCGTTGTCGACCAGGTTGCAGAGGGCCTCGAACAGGAGTTCGGCGTCGGCTTCGATGGCGCCGACATCGCCCGCCCGCGCCTCCAGGGCTACGCCGCGCTCGAGGGCCAGCGGGGCATACAGCTCGCCGACCTGCTGGACGAGACCCGACACCAGGGTGGGCCCGAGGCCGATGCGCCGTCCGCGGGCTTCCAGGGCCGCAATCCGCAGCAGAGCCTGGAAGCGGCCGAGGACAGCGTCGGCCTCGGCCACGCAATCGTCCAGCAGCGCCCGCCGGGGATCCTCGGGGCCGAGACCCTGGGCGGCGTGTTCGAGCCGTGCTCGCAGGCGGGTGAGGGGGGAGCGAAGCTCGTGGGCCACCCCCTCGCCGACGGTCCTCGCCTGGACCATCAGCCGCTCGGCCTCGTCCATCATGCGGTTGGCGATGGCGGCCAGCGCGTCGATCTCGTCGCCGGCCGGGCTCAGGGGCAGCCGGCGCGAGAAGTCGCCGGCGCCGATCGCTTCGCTGGCCGCATGGATGGCCGCGATCCGGCGCAGGGGCCCTACGCCCAGGAGAATGCCCGAGGTCAGGCCGAGGATGGCGATGACCGCCCCGCTGCCCGCCAGGGCGGTCAGAACGATCCGGCGCAAGGCCACGAGCTGGCGGGTGTCGCGCGCGACGACCAGGATTTCGCCCCACGGCGCGCGTTCCGCCACCGCGCGTGACGGAGGCTCGCCGGCGACCGCCGCCGCCGCGCGTGCCCGGCCGTCCGGCGGGATCGTCTTTGGACCCAGGACCGTATCGCCGGCGATCCGCTCGCCGGTGGCCGAATAGAGGGCGAAGCGGATCAGGGGGTCGCGGGCGGCCTCGCCCCGGGCCCGCTGAAGCACGCCCTCCGGCCCGCTGCGCTCGAGGAAGTTCAGCTCGGCGCGGGTCACCACGTCGGAACGTCGGGTCAAGGCGTCGGCGACGGCGACATAGACGAGGCCCAGCAGCAGGACCATGCCGACCGCGTAGGCCACGCCGTACAGCGTCGCGAGCCGGAAGGTCGTCGTTCGCCACGGACCATGTCTTCCGGTCGGGATGACCGGCTCCGCCTGCATCCTGCCCGGCCCTGGCCGTCTCGGCTCAATGGGCGTCGGACGCCGAGAGATCGAGATGCTGCTCGACGCGCCGCATTCGAGCGTCCGGATCGCCGATCAGGACGCCTTGGCCCACCACGGCCGAGTGACCGTCGACGAGCGCCCGGCGCACGCCGTCGATCTGGTCTCGGACGTTCCTGAACGCGGCGTCGAACGTCGACCGCAAGACAATGAGATCGGAGGCCACATCAGCCCGGAGGGCGGCGATGTCCGATCTCAGGTCGCACCTCGTCGCCTGGAGTTCGGCCTTGGTGACGCTGTCCCGCCGAATGTCTCTCATCTCGCCTCGCAGGTCCGACACCTCGGCGCGGATGCCGCGCAGGCGTTCCAGAACGAGGTTTTCGGGCTCACCGCTCACGGACGGAACATAACAGCAACGGTTCTGCGGCGCCAGCGCCTGGGTTCATGCGTCCTGGGCGCTCCCCAACCTGTACCCCGCCCCCCGCACGGTGTGGAGCAGAGGCGCCGCGCCGGGGGTGTCGAGCTTCTGGCGCAGGCCGCGGACGTGGACGTCGATCAGGTTGGTGCCCGGGTCGAAGCCGTAGCCCCATACGGCCTGGAAGATCATGGTGCGGGTGAGGATCTGTTCGGGGTTGCGCAGGAAGAACTCGAGCAGCCTGATCTCCTTGGGAAACAGCCGGATCTCGCGACCGCCGCGGCGGGCCTGGTGGGCGAGGAGGTCCAGTTCGAGGTCGGCATAGCGCAGCACCCGGCCGCCACGGTCGCCGCGCCGGCGGATCAGCACCTCGACCCGGGCCGCCATCTCCTCCAGGGCGAAGGGTTTCGGGAGATAGTCGTCGCCGCCGGCGCGCAGGCCGCGGACGCGCTCGTCGACGTCGTCGAGGGCGCTGATCATCAGGATCGGCGTTTCGACGCCGCGGGCGGCGAGGGCCTCGGCGATCGCCAAGCCGTCCATGTCCGGCAGCATGCGGTCCAGGGTGATCGCCTGGTAGGCGCCGGTCAGGGCGAGCTGCAGTCCGGCCGCGCCCCGGTCGGCCCGGTGTGTGCCATAGCCGCGGCCATGAAGTTCGCGCGCGATCTCCTCGGCCGTGGCGTCGTCGTCCTCGATGATCAGAATCTCGGGCATGGCCGCCCCCCTCTCGCACGCCGGGGCCGCTGGCGCCGGGGCGTTGTCGGCGGAGGATCGCACGGTTACGACCGAAGCTCGCCCGTCGTCGAACATGCGATGGCCATTGTCGATCCTTAGAGCGACGACCGGGGTGGCCGCCGTTCGCATCTGCGCCCGCACCGGAGCCTGCATGACGTCATTCCCCAAGCGGCCGACGATCGCCGCCGTCTTCCTGGCCATAATGATCGCCCAGCCGGGGCGCGCCGCGCCGACCGCCGCCCATGCGCCGGAGTGGGCGCAGGATCGCAGCGACCTGACCCCGGACCCCGCGGTGCGCTTCGGCGTCCTGCCCAACGGCATGCGCTATGCGATCATGCGCAACGACACGCCCGGCGGCGAGACCTCCCTGCGTCTGCGGGTCGGCTCCGGCTCGCTGGAGGAGAGCGACTCCGAACAGGGGCTGGCCCATGTGCTCGAGCACATGGCCTTTCGAGGCTCCAAGAACGTGCCTCCCGGCGAGATGGTCAAGATCCTGGAGCGCGAGGGCCTCGCCTTCGGACCGGACACCAACGCCGAGACCGAATGGACCCAGACGGTCTACATGCTCGATATTCCCCACACCGACGCCAAGACGCTCGACACCGGCCTGATGCTGATGCGCGAGACGGCCGGGAACCTTCTCCTCGATCCCAAGGCGCTGGCGACCGAGCGGGGCGTCGTGCTGTCGGAAGAACGGCTGCGCGATACGCCCAACTACCGGGCGGAAAAGGCCCAGCTCGACCTCTTCCTGCATGGCCAGCTGGCCACCGAGCGGTTCCCGATCGGCAAG
>Ga0116229_10015763_pt1 | contig 10243 bp, 10 predicted proteins | sample S1TSphgellanicum_3_FD_87313 | JGI IMG/M metagenome (GOLD analysis project Ga0116229, IMG submission 87313) | Host-associated microbial communities from peat moss isolated from Minnesota, USA - S1T2_Fc - Sphagnum magellanicum MG | ecosystem: Host-associated > Plants > Peat moss > Unclassified...
GAAATGCGCGTCGTCCACTTCGGCGTACAGATACAAGTAGCGCTCGGTGGAGCCCGCCTGCAATCGGGCGCGGTAGCCGTTGATCGTCGGCAGGACGGTGGGGTCCCAGGGTATGCCCCAATCCTCACGGTAGCCATCCAGCAACGGCTGGTTCATCAGCGGATGGACGTACAGATCGCCGCCGTGCGCATCGAACGCGCGCAGATCCGAGTTGCGGAATACGCGTTGCGGCTGCGCCGAGAGCGCATTGGCGATGGTGCCGGCGCTGGCCAACAGGGATTGTTCCTGAGAGCCGCGCAAAGCCCCTTCGAGTTCACGCGCGTACTGACAACCCGCCCATGGCAACACCAGCGTGGTGAGAGCAACGATCAACAATTGCAGCCGAATGCTCACTCGACCCAGCGATAACCCATTCCATACACGGTCTGAATAGCATCGAATTGCGAGTCCACCTGCTGGAACTTCCGCCGTACGCGCTTGATGTGCGAGGTGATCGTGTTGTCGTCCAGAACCACATTGGCCGCGTCCATCAATTGCTGCCGGTTCTTGACATGACCCGGATTGCGCGCCAAAGCATGTACGATCCAGAATTCCGTCAACGACAGCGTCACGGCAACGGCCTTCCATGTGGTCTGCATCTTCTCGCCGTCGATGATCAGGGCGCCGCGCCGGATGATCTCGGCCGCATTGTCAGGCCGCTTCAATGCATCGATGCGCCGGAACAGGGCCGCGACCCGTGCCGCGAGGTGCGGCAGGCTGACATCCTTGGTGAGGAAATCGTCCGCGCCGAGGCGCAGTCCGGAAACCGCATCCAGTTCGCTGTCGCGCGCGGTGAGGAAAATAATGGGCAGTTCGGCCGACGCGGCGCGCAAATCCCGGCACAGATCGAAACCGCCCTCGGCTTCATCCTCGAGCGAGATGTCGATGATGGCCAGATCCGGCAGATGGACTCGGAACGCCTGCATGGCCGTATGACGGTTGCCATACGATTTCACCGCGTAGCCCTGACGAGACAGCGCTGCGGCGTAGTTATCGCGCAAGGCCGGCTCATCCTCGACGATGGCGATGTTCTTCTTCATGCCAGGATCATACCAACAGGCCTGTTTCGCGGCGCAGCCTTGCCATGATTGGTCAGATTTGAAGTGCGGATTGCCCGATTTCCGCCCGCACGCCGCGATCAGCGGTCGCCGATACTGGCCACATCGCAAAGCCCAAGGAGATTTCATGTCCTACTCATACCGCGAGGCAGCTCTGAACTGGTTGGCGCTCGGTCTGCTGCTTGCCGCTTGGAACGCTTCGGACGACGCTGGCGCAAGGCAGCCTGCGATCAACGGCTCGGCTGATGCATTGAAGAACTCGCGCCCGGCCGCGTTGCGCGGCTACTCGCAAGTTTCAGTGCGTGCGGTGACGCGAACGGCAGTGGTCAGCCGCGGCGTCGCCGCGAGCCGATAGAGGAGGTTCGAGAAAAAAATCGTCGCAACGACGAAGATTCCGTGCAAGGGTCACAGATTCGTAAACTTATTGTAAGACAGCGTGCCTCTAATGGCGTGCGTCTTATGATGTCTACTGAAAAGAAACAAATACTGATCGTTGACCGGGATGTTGCAGTCGCCGACCCGCTTCGCCAGAAATTGGCCGAAGTCGGCTTCGTCGTACGCGCCATCACCGATGCGTCTGCGGCCGTCTCAGCGGTGAGCGAGCGGCCGCCGAATCTGCTCATCGTCGACTGGAACATTCCTGGTTTCGCCGGATATGAGTTGATCCAGAGTCTGCGCAAGCGCTGCACGCTGCCCGCGGTGCGGCTGGTGATTCTCTCCAGCCTCTCGGGAGAGGATCACGTGGTCATGGGCTTGGATCTCGGGGCGGACGATTACATCACCAAGCCATATTCGATCCGGGAAGTGGTCACAAGAGTATCGGTGCTGCTGCGAACGCCGCGGCCGCAGCGCAACTCCGCGGCGCTCAACATTGACAATCTGGTGTTGGATTCGGAAACCAATCGGGTGACCGTGCGGGGGAAACCCATTAATTTGCGTGGCGTCGAATACCGCTTGCTCGAATTCTTCATGTCGCATAGCGGCAAGACGTTCAATCGCCACCAACTGCTCAATCAGGTATGGGGCGGCGACGTCGACGTCGATGAGCGCACCGTCGATGTCAACGTACAGCGGCTGCGCAAGATCTTGAGCGCCCAAGGCTACGAGTCCTACATCCAGACCGTGCGCGGTTTTGGCTATCGCTTCGCACAACCTGCGGGCGATTGCGCCCCGGTGCAAATGAGAGATTCGTCGTATTTTTCCAGTTCAACCTGATGTTTCTTGGCTAAGTCCCTTTTTTGTAAACAAATATTCTTTTCCGAGTCACGGATTAGTAACACGCCTTAGAGAAGGTGTAGTCACCCGATAGACCACGGAGAACGGGATATGCTAGATCGCAGCGGCCTCTCCTCGATACGAGTGCGAACCGCGTTCATTTCAGACATCCACCTCGGATTCAAAGGCTGCAGCGCCGAACTGCTGCAGGAATTCTTGCATCGGGTGGACATGGACATCCTCTTCCTGGTCGGCGACATCATCGATGTGTGGAGCATGCAAAAGAGCATGTTCTGGCCGCAATCGCACAATAATGTGCTGCGCACCATCCTCGGCAAGGCCAAGCGCGGCACCAAGGTGATCTTCGTACCCGGCAACCACGATGAAGTGTTCCGCGATTTCGACGGCGCCGTTTTCGGCAATCTGGAAATCCACCGCGAATACGTGCACACCGCAGCGGACGGCCGGCGCATGTTGGTGTTGCATGGCGACGAGTTCGACAGCGTGGTCAAATTCAGTCCGTGGCTCGCCAAGCTCGGCAGCAATCTCTACGACGTCCTGCTGGCGGCCAATCCCTACATCAATTGGTTTCGCCGCAAACTCGACCTGCCGCAATGGTCCCTGTCGATGTACTTGAAGCACAAGGCAAAAAAGGCAGTGCAGTACATCGGTAGTTTCGAAGACGCGGTGGCCAACGCGGCGCGCAACCGCGGCGTTCGCACCGTCGTCTGCGGCCACATCCATCACGCCGAGATGCGCGAGATCGGCGGGGTCCTCTACTGCAATGATGGGGATTGGGTGGAGAGTTGCACCTCGTTGGTGGAAGACATGAACGGCCAGCTGCGACTCATCGATTGGCCGAAATTGCGTGAGCAGTTGCGCGATACACCCGAGGCTTGGCCGGTGGAGCAGGTCGCCTGAGTCCATCCGCAATGAAAGAATCCAATCAATATTGGGCTTCGCCATGGCGCACGCTGCAGCAAGTGCTGGCCAACCAATTCGGCGCTGCGGGCACTGATGAGCTATGGTGGTGCGAATCGGGCAATGATGGTGTAGCCGATTCCGCGTCCTGGATCGAGCGGGCGCGCCAACGGCAACTGCAAACACATCCGTTTCGCCAGTAAGCATTCGATTCAGGCGCTCAGCCACCCAAGCGGCGGTGACCCGGCGCCGCCATTCAAATAACTGCCGCAATTCTGTCCGTTAATCGTCATCTTTTTTTGGCAGCATCAGGGCTGCGCGTGGACAGGAGACATAACATGGGCAGACTGGATGGTGATTTCGACCTCCGCTTGAGCCATCTCGAGCGGGAGTGGAGCGCAGCCTACGAGGCGAGCCGTCTCGCCGGCGCCGATTTCCTGGCTCTCTCAGCCAGCCCCAAAGTGAAATTCGAGGAAGTACAGAAGGCGCGTCGCCGGCTCGATCAGGCTGAGGCGTTGAAGGCGCAGATCATGATCAAGATCGAGCGCCTGGAACATGTCATGAAACGACGCTTTCAGGTGAATGAGTGACCAAGCCCGTGGCTTATCGCAATGCCGATGAAGATGCGGCCGCGGTGCTGCTGGAGCGGCGCTGGTTCGCGGCGTTCAAGGCCGCGTCAAACGCGCGCGCCGAATGTGAGGCATTGCTCGATGCCATCGAAGTCTCGGAGCGCGCATGGAACGAGGCGCGCGTGCGGCTCGCGGAACTGGAGATGCTGCGCGACTCGCTCGGCGACGAACTCGCTGGCATCGAGTCCGTCGAAGGCGGCGTCGAGCCGCAATTCCACGGCGAGGTCATGCCCGCGGCCTGATCGCCCGCGCGTCTCAGCGACGCGTTCGGGACTTTGAGCCGGACCATCGCTGATGACGCTCAACAATGAAATTCGCCTGGCCGCTTTGACGATGACGGCCAGCTTCGCAGCGACCTTCGCCTATCTTTGGTGGCAGCGCGGACCCGCGCCACCGGACGCCACGCCGGCTCCCCGCCTGGCCGCTGTGCCCCGCGCGAGCGCGCCGCCCGGGCCGCCGATCAGGGCTGCACCGGCACCGGTAGCCGCGCCCGAGCCGGCCGCGCCGAAAATCGTTCCCATCGACGCACCGAAGCATGTGTTGCCGCCGGCGAACCTCGACGGGCCGCCGCTGCCGTTGCTGGTCGCGGTCAACCCCCGGCCCGTCAGCGCAGACAATTCAGCAGACGACGACGCCGATGGCAAGAGTTCGAATCAAGTGGAGATACTGAACACCTCCGAGCAACTATTGGCGGTCACCGTGATCGACGTCAATGTGCCTACGCAGAAAACATCGTCGACGCAGGTGTTGCTGCAGCCAAACGGCCGCGCGCACGTCGGTTCCGAAGCCGGCCTGGCGATGGAATCGGGGGATTCGATCACGCTGCGCAGCGCGGGATTTCGCGATATGACTCAAACGGTGCCTTGATTTCATGCGCGGCAATCACGCCAGCAGCAGTCGCTCGAGCGCGTGCACGGCGCTCGCGTCGCGGTAGGCGCGCTGCGCCGCCGTGCCCAGCCGTCCGGCCATGTGGGTACGGTAGCTGCGATCCTCGCCCAGACGCACGGCAAGATCGACATACGCCGCTCTGTCGGCGGCGATCAATTCGGGGAGCTCCAGCCGACGCAGGATGCCGCTGCCGAGCCGTCCGCGCATGAAGCGGCCGTCGTAGGCGACGCAAGGCAATTCGCTTTGCACTGCATGCATCAGGGTGTTGAACCCGGAGAAGCCGATGGTATCGAGGTAGACGTCCGCTTGGCGGAGCAGGCCGAGGAATGCCGCCCGCGGCTGCCACGGAATGAACACCAACCGCTCGTCATCGAGACCGGCTGTCGTGAACGCCGCGCTCAGGCGCGCGCGCAATTTATGGCTCAATTGCTGCCGTTCGTACGTGAAGAACACGAATCTGCTGCCGTCGAGGCGCTGCGCAATCTGCACCAGTACCGCGTCGTCCTCAGGGCGATACTTGAAGGGCGCGCCGGGGCAGATGAAGACGCAGCCCGTGTTGCGGATACCGAGTGCGCTGAGATCCACGGGCGTCGGGTCGACCTCGTAAGGCTGGTAGTACACACCCAGGTTGGGCAGGCGGACGAGCTGCTCGCTGTAATGTTCATCGGCGCGCTCGGGCTCGAAAGCCTCGGCTGACAAGAACGCATCGATCGTAGGCAGACCCGTGGTTTCCGGATGTCCCCACGCCGCGAACTGGCGCGGAGCCAGGCGTAAGCTCGCGAGCGCCAAGGTGTTACGGTGGATGCCGACTTCCGGAAAGATCAATGCGTCCAAGTCGCGCTCGCGAATCAGGCGTGCCCATTCCGGCAGCGTGCGCGGCTGCGCCTCGCAGTGATCCACCCAGCCCCGTGCCAGGTCGAACGCCGCGTCGTGTGTGTTTCCGAGACTGAACAGGGTCGTTTCGATACGGCTGCGATTCAAGGTCTGCAGGAAGCCGCACGTAATCGCGTCGAACACCGAATGATCCTTGATGTGCGCCGACACGAGACCTAAGCGCAAACGATGCGCCGCCGGTGCAGCGTGCAAATGCGCGCGAGAAGGCGGCGGCGCAAACGGCGCCAGCCGCGCGGCGCTCGCCAGCCGGTAGCGCTGCAATACCGCCTTGTTCGAGATCTCCTGGTAGCTCAAATAAAATAAATGTTGCCGGGCGACCGTCCAAGCTTCACTTTCATCGAGCACCCGCTCTGCGAGCAAGCGATCGAAGGCGTCGAGTTCGCCTTCGAAGGCAGCGCGGGCGTGTTGCGCGTGTGCCTCTGAATCGGGGACCGCCGGGATCAGCGCCGATAGCAGTCCGGCGCGCGCCGTCACGCAAGACGGGTCGAGAGTCAAAGCATGCCGGTAGCGCTGCACTGCCGCCGCCTGATCGCCCAATTGCAGATGGATGAGGGCACAGCTGCACCACGCCTCGACATCGCCGGGAGCGGCCTCGAGCGCTGCCTCGATGCAGGGCAATGCGGCTTCGGGACGGTGCAGCTGGCACAAGGCCGCCGCCTTGAATTGCAGCGCGGTTGCAGACTCGCCGAGCGACAGGGCTCGATCCGCCGCGGCAAGTGCCTCGGTGGGACGTTCCAGTGCCAAGAGAGCCGCGGCTCTCTGCGCACACGCCGCACCATCAGCCGGTTGCAGTGAGTCTGCCTTGTCGAAGCTTTGCAGCGCGTCGGCTGCGCAATTGAGCCGCAACAACAACGCGCCGCGTTTCCTCCATCCCGACGCATTGTCGGGGTGCAATGCGACGAGCCGATCATAGTTATCCAGTGCCGGCCCGGGCTGACCCGTGCGCTCCAGTGCGATGGCGAGGTTCATTCGCCCGATCGCATAACCGGGTTCGATCTCGAGCGCTTGCTCAAAGCATTGCAGTGCTTCATGCGCCCGATCCAGGTGCAGCAGTACCTGACCTAAGTTGTTGTGGCCGCGCACATTCTTAGGCTCGATATCAACTGCGCGCCGCAGCACCTCGGCCGCGTCCGCAGCGTTGCCGACCGACAGGAGCGCGCTGCCTAAGCGGCGTAGATTTGCCGCGTCGCGCGGCTCGAGGGCGGCGAGCTCGCGCAAGCTCTCGATCGCCGCTTGCATGCGGCCGGAAGCGGTGCGCATCTCCGCCAGCAACGTCAATGCATCACGCCGGGACGCGGGGCTGTTCAATAACTGTGCGCACGCCGCTTCGACCTCAGAAAATTTTCCCCTGCGATAGAGCGCGAGCGCGGCGGCGAGCGTTTCCATCCATCAATGCTAGCCGCAAAGCCGTGCGCGGAATTGCACTCGCACGTATGACATTCGTCATACATCTTCACGTCATTCACACCACCACTGCCAACCGCCGCGCGTTATCGGCCGCGGTCGCCGTTTCTCCAGGCAGGCAGTGTGAAAAGGTTCACATTTCCATAATTGACGTGCCACATAACAAATTCACCATATCGTCAATGGATGCGGGAGTGCCTCGGAATTAAGGCGCCACCAGCGTCAGTAAGGAGCCTAAGGAAGGCCACAAGGGTGGCAAGCGCCGTAACAGGCCACCGCAAAAGATCAAGTTTGGGATTTTCAATTTTTTTTTTCCGAAGGAGTTTTCTAGAATGAAGAATTTAACCAAGCTCGGCATCGCGGGCAGTTTGGCCCTCGGTTCCGTCGCAGCACACGCGTCTATCGCGGTGCCCACCAGCACCAACGGCTACCTCGGCAATGTCGTCCTGTTCGCTGATATTTTCAACGGCACCACGCTGGTAGCCGCATACGCCGGCGACACCGGTGCCACGGTGGCCAGCGTTGGTGCTGGAACCGCACCCACCACGGCTTTCGAGGATTCCAATCTCTCCAGTTTTCTGAGCAAAGCGGCCGGTAACACGGTCGTTTGGGCGGTAGAAGGCGGCGGAATCAACGCTAGCCAGAATCCTTTCCTCGTGACTAGCAGCACGAGCCTCGGTCAACTCCAGAACGCCAACAACGGCTCGACTCTGACCAGCATGGGCACTGCGCTCTACGACCAGATCAATTCCATCAACAGTACGCTCGGCAACGTAGGCAGTTCGCTGCTCGGGACGATCGACAACGCCAACGGCGGAACAGGCTTCAACCCACAGGCATTGGCGGCGGACTTGTCGAACTGGGGCGGCGCTACCGCCAACGTCGCGCAAACCGGCCTGGGTTCCAAGGCAACGCTGTACGCGCTCACTGCTGGTGGCCAGGCCATTACCAGCAACTCCACGACTACGGCCGAATTGACCGTGTCCTTGACCAGCAATGGTTTGGTCTACTCCGCGCTCGGCGGTGGTGGCGGCACCGTGACGCCGCTGCCCGCGGCCGTCTGGTTGTTGGGCAGTGGTCTGCTCGGCTTGGCCGGCGTCGGCCGGCGCAAGAGCAAGGCCGCCTGATCAGAACTGTCTACTCGATACTTATAAATTCTAGGAGTTTCATTCAATGAATCGCACAATTACCACCGTCGCGGCAGCAATCGCGGCCGTGCTTTCCGGCGGAGCCGCCTTGGCCCAGCCCTCGCTCGCGGAAATTCAAGCGGTGAAGACTGGCCCGGGCGGTAACACCATCAACATCATGGGCTCATCGGCCATCAAGGCGGCCCTGTTGTCGACCATCCAGAACAATTTCTGCGGCGGCACGTTCACCAACATCACGAGCAGCGGCAGCAACACCAACTTCTTGGGCGTTTCATGCACTCCGGCGTCTGGCAAGGCCAGCAATGCCGGTGTCTACAACGTATTCATTCGCTATGAGGGCGGCTCGGTTTCGGGCTATCTGCCCATCGTCAACGGCGTCGGCGTGAACGAGATCTCCGGACCGGCTCTGACTTCGCTTACTCCGCAAATTAATGGCGCCAGCACCGGCAACGGTACCGACGATTCGTTCACAACCGTGCCCTCTGGACAGCTCGTCAAAACCATTCCCGATTTAGGGATTGGCGATGTCGAGCCGAAGGCCTTAATCAATAACAATTATCCGACCGCTTACGTCCAGTCTGCTTGGGGACCCGCCAACGGCCCTGGATTGTTCGGTTTAACCTCGAGCCCACTGGTGGACGAGGTGTATGCTTTGTTCGTGAACCAGAGCTCCGGGTTCACCAATGGCCTGGCTCCGCTCAACCTGAGCACGCAGACGGTCGCCAACATCCTGAACCATAAGGTGACAAACTGGAGCCAGGTGGTGGACATCACGGGGACCCCCGTTTCCAGCGGAGAGAACATCACCATCGTCAATCGCGAAGCGGGGTCCGGCAGCCGCGCGGCCACCGACATCCTCATCGCCGGCGACGCCTGCAGCTCGGCGGGTTCCACTTCCACGATTTTCCACGGCTACGCCACCCAGTATTTCTCGACGGGCGATGTATTGACGGCAGCTTCCGGCATCGCCGGCTCCATCACCTACGCGACCATCGATAACTCCAAGACCAACATGGTCCCGGTGAACTTGAACGGGGTCACCCCCAGCAATCTCAATGCGGCGCTGGGCACCTATCCGTTCTGGGTCGAGGCACAGTACATCAACAACGCGGCCAACACGGGTGCTGACAGCGTTGCCATCAATAATATCGTCGCGGCGCTGCAAGCGCAGGGCACCACGGCGGCGCTGGCGGACATCGACGTGATACCCAATGTCGCGGCGGCCAACAGTGCTAGCACCGGAACCGCGCACTTCAACACGACGATACATGCGAATCCGAACGGCAACGGCGTGGTGCCAACGGGCGGCGGTACGGCGACGGTATATGTCAATCCGTACACGCGCGGAGGTATCACCTGTTCTTACCCGGTAGATGCGGCGAACGCCATACCGTAACAATAATCTAGAAGAATTGCTGTCTATGCACTGGCCTCCCCCTGGGAGGCCAGTTTTATTGTATTGCGGTTCCTTAGCTTTCAGGTCGCGGACTAATGAATAAATGCGGCGTGTCGCTGCCCCGCGGCTTGGGTGCGGGAATCCTATTGGCGGTAATTTCTTTGAACGCCGGCGCCTCGGCAAACGACGCCGGCGCCGCACCAGCCGCCTCCGCGGCTGCCGGGCAACAGGCCTTCGACGTTCTGGAATATCGCGTCATCGGCAACACCGTGCTCGAGGGCCGCGACATCGAACGCTTGTTATATCCGCTGCTCGGCACTCACAAGACCCTGGCCGACGTGGAAGCGGCGCGCAAGGCGTTGGAGGATCTTTATCACGGTCGCGGCTTCGGTACCGCGTACGTCGACATCCCGCCGCAAACGGTGGAGGGCGGCGTCGTGCGGCTGCGGGTCACGGAAGGCAAGCTCGAAAGCCGGGTCATCCATGGCGGCAAGTATTTCGCTGAGCGCGACGTGATCGCGCGGCTGCCCGCGGCGACGCCGGGCCAGGTTCTGCAACTGTCGAAGCTGCAAGAGCAAATCGGGATCATCAACAGTGAGACGGCTGATCGCGCGGTGGTGCCGGTGTTGAAGGCCGGCAGCGTACCGGGAA
>Ga0116229_10015764_pt1 | contig 10242 bp, 4 predicted proteins | sample S1TSphgellanicum_3_FD_87313 | JGI IMG/M metagenome (GOLD analysis project Ga0116229, IMG submission 87313) | Host-associated microbial communities from peat moss isolated from Minnesota, USA - S1T2_Fc - Sphagnum magellanicum MG | ecosystem: Host-associated > Plants > Peat moss > Unclassified...
AAAAAAAGGGGGGAAAAAAAAAACAGTTTCTGGTAAAAAAAAAATTTAAACCAGTTTTTAACAAAAAAAAAAAAAAACCAAAAAAAAAAAAAAAAAAAGAAAAAAAAAAAAACAGAAAGTACCTAGACTTTAAAACCTACCTGGGCAATATATGAAGTGGGTATTTGAAAACAGACCCTAATGCATAATAGGTGCCTCACCAAAAAACTAGGGTAATTGATAGGCATGTTTCAAAAATTGGAATTTCTATATTATTGATCCCTTGTTCAGTGTACCAAAATAATAATTAAAAAATGCTCTGCCCTGTCAGTTCTGAAATAGGTGAGAACCAACCAATATCAGGGGTTTCTGCTACTTGATGGAACTTGTTATAGATATCAGGCAATTCCAACTATATATATTTTGAAATATGGTGAATTAGGGTCATTTTTTCACCAAAATTCTTTCTGGCTGTTGAAATCTCATTTTTCAGGTTGAAAAATTGCAAAAACTGCCCACCAAAAAGGAACACTAGCCAACATTGGCATTAACATTGAATATATAAACATATACACATATGTGCACCCCAAAAAACACACTAGCCAACACTGGTTTTAATTATTAACATTAACCCATTCTTGTGTGAGGAAATCAATCTATGAAATGAAAATTGTTTGATGAAAATCAAATAACCTACTAGAGAATATACTTTAAATGATTGATGTTAGTTCAAATTGTTGAATTCATTTGTCCTTTGACCAATGTTCACTAGTTGGAATAGATGGAGACATGCTTTGTCCTTTGGCTAATGGTTGAAGATCATTGGTTACTTTCAAAATTTGCTCTTGAAAAGAGAATTATTCATCTTCAAAATTTCATTACATTTGGAAATCACCCCACAACTGGCTTATTGAACCTCCAAAAAAATTGCTCATGAAAATGAAATGTAAGACCTATTTCCTTGTCTTCCAACACCTTTTGTAAAGTTGTGACAACCAATAAAAGTGGTTGTACAAAGTTGATGAATTTCAGATAAGCATGAAGAAAAGATAAGAAGGGTACAAAAATCATTGTGATCATTGAAACAATTGATGCACAATCTTAGTTTTAAAAAATACCAAATTATGCAGGCCAAATTTTAGTTAAATTATGATATAAAATCTATTAACTTTCAAGGGCTTGAAAATTACAAGTAAGTTTAGGATTGAAACTATGTATGTTTATTACATAGTTATGGAAATTTATGTTTTTGTTTACATAAATATTTTTTCATCTTTTTATATTCTACGTATATTTAGTATGTCACACCATTTTCCTACCATGGATTTCACATAAACTATATCGAAACCTTTCAAAACAAAAATTTCAATTCCCTTCACAATTATATTTCATAAAAGTTTACATTCATTCAACAGTTTATTTTTATTTAATGAAAGTGTTTCCTAAGATCACAAACATCCATTTATATACAAACCAAAAGAAAGCTAGACAAGAAATTTTCTAAAGTTTATATATCACATGACTTCCCATGTGATTTCATATGCATAATAAAATGACAAAGACTTTTCACATAAATTATCATGTGTGAGTCAATACACAATAATGTACTAAATTTTTTTCACATAAATTGTCATGTGAAAATCAATGCACCTTAATGCGCCAAAATTTTTTCACATAAATTATCATGTGAAAGTCAATGCATTTTAATGTGCTAAATTTTTTTCATATGAATTATTATGTGAAAATCAAACATCATGACCAAATCATAATTAAAATATGAAACCCTACTAGCAAGAAAATCACCAAACTTAACCATTAAATAATTACATAAATAATAATCTATCTACATCAAATTACAAGCTCAAACAAGTCTGTCCATTTTTTACTATTTTTTTCATCCAACACAAAGGTTTGAAATAAAACATGTCACATGTGTAGGTTCCTAATGAATTTGCTTTTAAGGAGGCCAGGCCCTAATTTATTTCATCATCATATGTAATATAAAAAAAAAGAAATCCCTATGATGTCAATGTTTCTATCCATCATGGCCTTATGTGTCAGCCAATAAGATGTTGCCATAGAAAATGAACAATTAAAAAATCTCCAAGTATGGGCACCAAACTAAAACACAAAAATTGCATCCACACTGCCCCACCCACAAAACTATTAAAAATGTGACCTCAAACTTAACATATGACTGTTGCATGTCCATTTAGCACCAATTTTGCAGCCATTTAGTATAAAAGGACCTCAGTACAGGCCCTTCTGTGATTTAAGATCTGTGCCCGAGGCAAGTAGGCCCTGGGAATAGGTCGAAAATCACAGAAGGGCCTGTACTCAAGTCTTTTTCCTACGTAAAGCAGAGCTCATACTTTCCACTGGTCAGAAGATCCCGCTTGCTGAAAACAGGTTTCTTCAGGCACTTAAGAGAGTTGAAAATACAGAGGAAAAACCCAGGGGGTGCTTTACGTGCAATTTATTTGTGTCACATGAATGCACTGATATGTGCAAAAAGAAAAAGAAAATAAAAATAGGGATCGATTTTCCATCACATCTATTTACAAATTATTACATCAAACAGTCGTCACATCCAACTCACTGTTCCGGCAACAAATGCGAAATTAGAACACACAAACAATTGATGTGAGGAGTTGCATTGCATGCTGTACCCAAGTTCAGTCAATCTGAAGGGGCAGGGGGCCCGGGGTCTGGGAGAGCTAATGCATGTTTGTGTGGTTTGTGGGAACATGACCTACTTTTGTTGCCCACTGTAGGGGCATTACTGAAAAAGGCACACAGGTTCAGCAATAATTAATTCATATTTTTAAAATTCTGTAATTTTTGGATATTTTGAAATCTTGTTGTTGAAATTTTTTAAGATATAAATTTAAAATGTCGAAAGTTTTTGAAATTTAAACTGTCACTACAAATTGTCTTGCATTGAACAACTCACAGGTCACATGGGACATAATGAAATATAATCTAATTTTAGTATTTTTAATTTTAATATTGCAGAATTATAGAATCGAGACTGAATGAATTTAAAACATTAATGATACTTTGATAAACTGTAAAAAACACTAAAATTTCCAAAAAGCATTCTGATTTATTATTAATTCTTAATGATTTTGTTAATTTTTTTGAAATAATAATATTAATTATTTGACATTAATTCGTCAAACATGTGTGCCTACTATGGCAGTAAGTACCTTGGAAATTGTTTTCAAAAAGTTTATTTTTAATTGAAAATGGCCTCAATAGTCCCCTTTTTTTTGTAGGTTGTCCATTTATTTCTTTTAAATGTCACCTTTAGCCATCATGCAGCTTTGGGTTTCATTTGAAATACAATTTTCATTTCTTGCTAGATTCTTCATGAAATGATGTGAAATTTGGTACATTTAATTATTTTTGTTCACCTTTATGATTTCATTCACAGTTGTAAGGGTATTGAAAAGAGGAAAAATAACTTCAAGAATTTTTTATGGCTAGTTTTTACACATAACATTAAATACATGAAAAACATTTAAACAAGAAAATTTGAATAGTTCATTTAGTAATGGTGATTTTTCATATGTGTACACAATTATGCATGATTTTATCTCACACATGTGACCTAAATCTAGAGTTAGAAATTTTGAACCAAATGAATAAAAAACTTAGCCAAATGATTTAGTAAATAAATCATTTTCTTTTAGCCCTTTGTCTCAAAATTTTAAGACTTTGATATTTGATAGTTTATGCAACTACATGAACCATGAATGAACCCTTATAAATTCACTATTGAAAACTTGGTAAATTTTTACTTACATAAAAATAAGTTTATTTACAGTTTTATATAATGTTAATGCTTGTGCATAAATTACAAGGATTATAAATTTCTCATATGCTTTTTATTATGTTTAAAAATTTGAGAAATGGTACCTAACAACATGGTTGTATTGAGATGGGCAGATAGTTCAACCAAGAAAATTCTTTTTGAAATTATTTCATTACTCAAAATACAACTTTTAATATTTCCTTGATGGTAGAACAATGCCTCTTATTCAACTTGAAATGTTATAATCTTTTTGTGAGATCAAATAAATGGCTGAAAATTTTGAGTGAGATTTGTTTATGCTAATAGAACTAATCTTACTGTTGAATCATCAAGCTCTAGGAATACTTGAGTTCTTAAGGGTGTGTAAGTTCAATAAAAAAAGAAAACTCACACGAAGGTTTTAGTTCGGCCTTGGAGCCTTTTGAGCCACCCTTTGTTAGAAGAGGTAACGCTTGACTCTGGTGCACTCATGTTGTCTTTTTTGAAGACTCAAGATTGGCCAATTTATTTAGTTTGATGAATTAAAGATGAATTGATTTCCAAAGGGATCTTCTTGTCAAAGTTGCCAATACAAGAGGCAACTGCTAGAAATAAGGTCCTAACAAAATTGTCATGTAGCACGATGTGAAGTCAACCTGCATTACTTGTGCATTATTTGTGCTCTGTGCTTTATTATTTAGGAAATAAAACTTGACAAACCCTTTTTACTCTTAGAACCCCTTGAGCACTTAGGGTTAAGATTTGGGGCTGAAATATAATTATAAAATTTCAATTTTGTATAATGCAATATATAGTATACAAATCATTGAGGAAAACTCAATCATCCAACATACACAAGCCCTTGCACCCTAAAACATACAATGTCCATATTTAAGTTCACATATGAAACTGTAACCATATTTTGTTGCATGCATCCTATTAACCAGTGTTGGCTGATTTTGAGTCTAGTTCTAAGATCAGTTCTTGATTAACAGTTAATCCACAAGTGCTTGATTTTTGAAAACCTGGAATCAGAATTGGACCTGGACCTGTGACTTGCTACAATGGACATGCAAAAGCAGCCTTTTACTGGAACCTGAACAGTAACCCCAAACTTGGTTGCAAGTCTTTTTTAATAGAGTGGAGTTAGCCATAAAGCACCCAAACTGAAAACACTGGGCCCAACTTTTCCCAAAAATGGGGATGGAAAAAAAAAGTTCAAATGAAAACAGGACATGTGAAACTGCAGGTGGACTAACATAAGAAGGCTATGGAGTTTAGGCGGGGAACCTTTAAGGATTTAGAGATCCTCCTTGCATAGTTACTTTCAATTCAGGTCCTCACATTAGCCCTCACATATACATTATACCTGCTTTTAGTTCAGATAGCTTCTTACAAAGTGTTTGTTTTTACAATGGAGATATGTATCTGTAAAGTGTCCATTTCACAGGACACGTACCCTGTGTTTGTTGAAAATACAGGGCACAGTTGAGAAGACAGGATGATGACCATACAAATGAAAAAAAGACAGGACGAAACCGAGAAATGCATCGATTTTGGTGCATTCCTGCGTTTCACGTGTCTTTCACTGTATTGGCTGCTGTGCTCGCCACTCCTCCAGTCCAAAAATTTGGACTGGCTTACTTTAGAGGCAGTCAAAGGCGCTCTCCCCAGTCACCTTTCATTCTCACTCTCTCTTTTTCACTTTCGCCCACACAGTTAGGGTGACTTTAGGGACAGCCGGGAACTAAGTATCAAAATAAAAACAGGGTATGAGACACCCTCTGAAAGTCAGGCTGACTTTAGGGATATCTTTAATACAAGGGGTTCTTTCATGACGATTTTTTTTTTTTTTGTGATGGTACCGCTGAAGCCATAATTTGTTTTGATTCCCTGCTAGCCCATACTGTGCCTTGTAAGGATGCCAAAACGTGTTCATTGGCAATATTAGGAAAAAGATTCTAGTGTATATCCAGGCATGTCAGGGAACATATAATAATATTATCAGTCAGAGGCTGATAATATTTGATATGTTTGTGGACCATAGTATAGTCATTCGTGTATGGTTTTAGATACAAGAAGCATGTACATTGAAAGCTGTGAAAAGGTATGCACACTGTTCACGTCCATTTAGAATGTCATCATCTGCTACACTACGGTTTGAGCTGAACTCCCGTAAACATTTCTTCTACCATTTGGAAATTGTTTGATTATAATTTTCAGCAAATGTTGTTATAATCACAAATTTTGCAAAACCTACAAATTCCAGAAATCAGACATCTTATATATGAAATCAGATCGTTTTAGATCATCATGCAACATAATCAAGCCCAATTTAATTTTAGGAACATTTAGAGTCTCAGGACATTGTTATCACAAATTTTGCAAAACCTCCAAACTCCAGAAATGGGAAATAAGATTAAAGAAAGAAAGAATCATTTTAAGCTCTGATGAAATAAATTTTCATACTTAAGCTCAGTCCACTTAATATAACATCATTAAATAGGATTTCCATAATATTTTTATCAATTTGTTTGGAAAAGGTCTCCAAACTCCCGAAATTAGAAACCTTATCAACAAAATCATCATTTTCAGATTGATCATCATGATTTGAACTTTGTAAAAACAGGTCACAATTAAAAAAAATTTAATTATTAATTCCAGCATCTGTAATTATAAGCAGTAGATTTCTTTCACTTTTTATTTCCCGCAAAACTGAAAATGCTGACGTTGACCTATCTGCACGGCAATGTAATCCAAGAACTAGACTTGGTACCCTCAAGAGTCGACAGCAGAAGTGGGGCCGTCGACGCGCTGCGCGCGCAGCAGGGATGGATCTGGAAATGCGGAAAGGAATTTCTATAATTCTGCATCATTGCTTTCAATCTAGATATTTGGACGAACGGATCTGATGTAAGCATCTGGTGTAAGATGGGCATGCATGAAGATGTGCCAACTTGAGAACGCTCAAATCAGTTGCAGCCAATGGATCGATGAGCTTTCGCAGTCACGTGAATCGAGAATGCTTACCTCTAGTAATTGCACTGAGGGTCCAATGAGAGGAGCAGATAGGACAAAGGGTGAAACCGGCACCAACGTTGGTACCATGGTAAAAATCCCAAAATCCATTTAAATTATTTCTAAATATCACAAACATCCTATGCCAAGACGAATCAGGGTCTCTGCATTCAAAATCTAACGTTTTCTGGGCTTAATATGGTCACTAACAGGCCGCGTTCACAAAGGTAGAGGTACCAAGGTGGGTGCTGCTTCACCCTGGCCTTCTATAAAGAGTGGGTAGGAGTGGATCGTAAAATCATATTCAGCTCAGTGTGCAACAGTCGAACTTCAAGTTTTTTCGCTTCTCTGAAAGGTTGTTCCTTTTGTTTTCTCTCAATGCAAAAGACTTGCCTACTCCCTTTATTTCTCCTTCTCTCTCTCCTCTCATGAGTCCTGGTTGTCTTGCATCTCATAACTGATCTCTTGGCATTGTTTCATCTCGTCCATGCTAGAGCTTGAGCTTGAGCTCGGCCGCTAGTTAGAGCTGGCAGTAGGCTTTCTCTCAAGCTTTTCACAAAACTTGTGTTATTTGTGTTTAGCGCTGGTCAATGAATATACAGAAACCAAATGCATTGAGACTAGCAATCCGTTACATTCAGGATCTATGCAGATCACATACTCGACTTGTCCACCGTGCCCACCCTTCATACCCAGTGTGTGTGAGGGAAAATTTTCAGAGTCGTGTTTTGAGGTCGATGGATACAGCAACCAAATGCATAGACACTAGAAATCCGTTACATTCACGATCCATGGAGATCACAATGTACTACAAGTTCACAGGGCCCGCTCTTCATGCCTAGAGAGAGACAGAGAAAGCCGTGACTCGGTTCAATGCAATCGCATGTGCATGTCCAGTCCACAGCTACTATCAGATGTAATTCAGGGTTCCAGCTTAGGACCTCTTCCGATTTCGTTTCCCTAGACTATTGCAGCCTTATATTTCTTGCAATCAGCAAGACCACCGAACCTGACTCGGCATGGAGTACACACATGCAATTCTGTCATGTGATATACTAATTGCATGTCCTGTCAACGGTTCGGAACCGTGATATTATTCATTAAGAGACGCCGGTGCAATTATGGAAGAAGAGTTGTACAGTCCTACCGGATGTCCATTCCCAGGCTGAAGAGCTTTCTTCCATAGCTTACCTACCAGATGGGGATCTTTGTGGCTTTCAAGCTGATCGACATCCTCTTGCGATCTGCCACTCCCAAAACATAGTCAAGTGAGATGATGAGTTCGTCCAAACTAGGACTTAGTTCTTTTCAGTCCTTAATTCTCACGTGTTTTGGAAATTCACACTTTAAAGATTGCATTTTTGGATCATATGCAGATTCCAAAGAGAAGTCGCAGAAAAGGTGACGAGATGGCGTCGAAGCTGTTGATACCGATTCTGTTGGGAGTGATCTGCATGCTCACTGTGGTGACGGCACGGGAAAACGGAAACTTCAAGGATTCCCAAGTAATCTCCATGCCAACTGCAACAGCTGAGAAGAATATCTCGATCCTCGTGATACAGGTATATTTCTAACGCCTTATGGTCACTTTCAGCTATACACTCCTTGAAGTTTGAACAAAATTATAGCGTGCCACATGCGTGGAGAGAGGATACGAGGAGGGCCACGCACAAATTGAACTTTTCGCTATATACATTGTTTGATCCATCACCCATCACACCCTCAACTTTAATGTGCTTGCAAACTTTCCAACCAGCAAAATCATGCAGTCCTGCATGTCGCCTTCTCAATTTCAGCTTTACATTTGCAGCCGGGTCAAGAACAATGAGTGTTCGTTTATGCGTTTTGCATTCGCTCTAATCTGTGTTTGTGTCAAGTTTTGTCAATCGCCGACTCACAAACTTCACTCTCCAAACATGCGTGAATTAATCTCAAGTGTGATCTGCCTTCATAGAATCCACCCACATGACTAAGTGTGATGGTAAATTCTACAATGATCACGCTGATGACTTCTTTTTATTTATTACTAATATGTGCATGAACAATACACTATGTCCTGCGAAGACTGCCAACGCTCTCATGCAAGTGTTATGTATGTGAGCAGTTTTTACTGTTGCCATTTTGCAGTGGGGATACTCGTACTGCTGCCCCAAGAAACAACAATCATGCTGCCTATCGCCTTACCTAGCACCAGATTTCATCATCCATACAATCTGGACGATTAACAGCAAAAGAGAATTTGAAACCAACTGCAACGGTCCTTTGTTTAACGAGAAGGAGGTACACTTCGCCAATGAGTTCCCACTTCCTTCACAGTCTGGTTTAGAGGCTGGATCGATAATCAACTCGCTTGCATGTCTGTTGCTCGGGCAATAGCTTGTACTGAGATTATGCCCATGATGCCAATCTTCTTGAGTTTTCAACTTCTTTGAAATTTGCAAAACTTAAGAACATAATTTCATGTCAGCTATTTCAGACTTGAATGGTGGGACATAGTAGTGCAGCGTCGTTCTTAGGAATTGACTGTGAGAAGCGCTGGGTGTTGTTTATGTGGACAAAAACTGTCAGTTGTCAGCGGAGGTTATAGAGTACAGTAACCTTTACTGGCCGTCGTTGAACTGCTCGTACAACAACGTTGAGTACTGGAAGGAAATGTGGGAGTTGTACGGAAGATGCTCCGGCTTAAGTCAGTCAGCATGGTTCAAACTAGCCATCAAACTCTTCCAGCCGGAATTTACAGAAGCTCTTCTTAAGAAAGGTACGACGACGTTTCCTTCTTTGTCACAGGAACCTGGATGGACAAATAATTTTCCTATTAGTGCTGAATCTCTTCACGAAACACATATTCGACAATTCTAAAAGGTCAGATGTAGAACCTCATCAAGGTGAAGTTATATTAGATGTTATAAAATCGGACTTGAGTGGTTGCTCCTGAGGATTAATCTTATGAAGTTATTTATACGGCCCCAAGAATATAATATGCCCATTCAACAATCGTACTCCTAACTGATTTTTTGCAGGTATCGTGCCTGGAGGAAAATACACCCAGGATGATTTTCAGAAAGCTTTGAGCCTTGCGGTTGGTCACAACGTAGGCGTCCTTTGCAACCGTAACAGTGCAACTGGAGAGCTACAATTGTACGAGGCGCTCATCTGCTATTCCCCAGACGAAAAGGAGGTCATCGATTGCGGACATAATAATCTTCCTTCTCCAGGAGAAAACGAGTGCACTGGCAAGATCGCGCTCCCACGCAAACCGTGCAAACCGACTTCGTTTGGATCGTGTGAATCTGACGCCTAGATCGTCGCCCGCAACAACAGAAGATTCAAGAGGTAGCTAGCTAGATTGAATCACACAAAAGCTAGCTTGCTCTAAGCAGCGGAGATGATGAAGAGAAAAACAATCCATGACAAGGAACTATATCAAAAGGGAGATCTGAATATGTCTA
>Ga0116229_10015765_pt1 | contig 10242 bp, 4 predicted proteins | sample S1TSphgellanicum_3_FD_87313 | JGI IMG/M metagenome (GOLD analysis project Ga0116229, IMG submission 87313) | Host-associated microbial communities from peat moss isolated from Minnesota, USA - S1T2_Fc - Sphagnum magellanicum MG | ecosystem: Host-associated > Plants > Peat moss > Unclassified...
TATTTTTTTTTTGTTTTTTTTTTTTTATGTTTTTTATTTTCAATTTTTTTTTGTTCTTTTTTTTTGGAGATTTTTTTTTTTTTTTTTAGGGTTGTATCCTTATGTTATTGCAAATGAATCATATTTTGGTTTGGACATGGTTTACCATTTAAGGTATTTTCATATTATGTTTTGTATGTGTGGTGACAATAATAATTGTAGGCATTGATATAGGAGCGCACAACAAATTTGTTTAGGAGTTACGAATTTAAAGCGAGGCTTAACTTCACTAATCCATTCTATGAAGTGCAACCCAAAACCATGTGAATAATCTTGGAAACTTTTGAAAACCCAAACCTTATTGATCAAATTTTTTTGAGAAGCAAACTTTTCATGTTAAATTTAGCTTTGGTTGGATTAAGTTGATTAAGTGTTTTTCTTGATTGTATTATTGATCAATTTTTTCATGTTTCAATTTTAAATGTTCCAAATGTTATAATGATGAACCATGCATTCAAATTTTTTGGTGTTTGTAACACCAACCTTGCTCAACAAATTTTGCAAGGAGAGAAGTTAGAACTATACAACGTCTAAGTTAACTTGACAATAAATTATGAGTGGCCTACGTCTATGGAAACAAAGTTGATTATTTTAGTGGCCAATAATGTCAACATGGAATTGCTACCATTAAAAGCAGTACAACAAAAGGTGTCCCTGTACGCTAAGTGATTTCACTGAATTTCGAGTGAATTTACTGGTTGTAGTGAACGGGGACCAATGAAGTAGTGAATTCATGAAATAATAATTAGTTGGCCTAGTACAATAAATTTCCTCTTGAATGCCCACCATGAATTAAATGTAAGAAACCTAAACCTTCTAAATGTAAAAAAAAATTACATTCTAGGAGATTTGTAAAGAGTGCATAAATTTACAATATTTCAATATTTGCCTCAAAATTTTTGTAATGAATTGATAAAGAGTATCACTAATCACAATTCTAGGGTGATAATTAAAAACTTGTTTACAATGTTGTAGTAATAGTGTTACTATTATATTAACATGAAGACAATGACTCAATTGGTTTTTAGACAAACTATTGGCCTACAACTAGACATTGGTTTTAATAATTTATTGGTCATAAAAGTATAGTCAATCGAACATTATCCCAAAGTGCTACCAATTTCAATACCTACATGCCAAAATAAACTTTTTTGGCTCTTTGGTAGGTTTGGAAATGGGTACCTTGTATAAACTTTTTTTCAAACTTTGGCATTTCATTCTCAAACTAGTTCAATTTTATTTTGAATTGTTTAATGCCTTTGCTTCAACTAGGATTTCTAGCTCTAAAATGTATAAAATCAATAAAGTGTGGTGCAAACTTGTTGTACCTACAATATAAATATGTTGAATAGATTTGAAATAACCATGTGTACTTACAATCCAAGATTCCAAGTGTTTAGGATTTAAGTAATTACTACATAATACCTTGCTTTATGTAGGATTTATTTAATGTTATATTGCTGAAATTCATTTTAGTTTCAACACGGTTTTAATTTTTGTTTCATGTTTGAAATTTATCCCCTTGGTGTTGATCTAGGAGTTTCATATTTTGTATCACAAAAACAAGGTCACTTGCACTTGCAAGTTCAAGATACCAAGCCACTAATAACATATTGAAAATCTTTGTGAACTTATTGTTTTTGTGACTTTGTTAACTTTGATAATGTTGGGCATGGATCCTGTAACACATGATGCACATGCTTGTTCCCTGCTAACTTCATTTGGCTATTACCAAGTCACATTTCTTTTTTCAACCATCTTTGTAAAAAATAGACTTACACAATAGATGCCTTACATATCATAAGTTGCCACATATAAACGTCAATTATGGAAATTTTACTATGTGTTAACTATTCACTGTTTATATTATTAAAAAAATATTAATTACACAATTGAAAAGAATTGGTTCTCGCCCTATTAATTCAATTATGTTTTAATGAATTCAAATAATCTGAGTATTTGAAATCTTAGGATTTTTTCATGTTAAGCAATATGTAATACAAATCTTTTAAATTTTCAAAAATTTATAATGGAATTTTTTCAAATTTTAAATAACCTCTTTTTCTAATTTTGGATTTATTGAAGCAAGCATCCACATGAGGTGGTATGAATCATCAAATCAACTAATGATAAGAACAATGTAATAATAACAATGTCAAACCTTTAAGGTAGTAGGTATAAATCATATTTGAAAATGGTTGTATGATATTTGTTGGAAATTAGACATCTATGAAATAGAGGTAAATGCAACCTTGAAGGTTGAAAAACCACTAAATCACACTTAGTTGCCTATTTATTTTCTTTTATTTTTCCCAACATAAAAAAAACCTACACTCAAATAAACAAACTCAAACATACAGGATTGGTTGAAAAATTCCTAGTGTGGATATTTTCCAAGAAACTATAGTTCATGTGAATGGAGTTTGACTTTGTATACAAATTGGATGTTTTTGGAATATAATAATATAGTGAATAAAATGTCATGTGTGTACTTCTCAAAAAACTACATGTGAAAGGATGGTATTGGAATATGCCTACAAAAGTAAAAGTGGATATCCATGAAATATACTAAAACTTGCCAAGTCATAGATGTGCCTCACACACATAACACAAATAATGTGTTGAAAAAATGTTACATCAATCCGCTTAGGAAAGTTCACATTTTTTTCTCACAACATAACATGTGAAATAATATTTAAATGCACCTACAAAATTTAAAATTGTATCCTTCAAAATGTGAAAAAAGAATCATAAATGCATTTCAAAATATTAAAAAAATAAATATAAAATTTTAATGAATATTAACATCCATCAAGGTAAGATAAGCACATGAAATCTAAAGCCCACAAGTAGTAATGTTTAATGAATGACTTGTGTATCCACATATATGTGAAAGATAATTAAATATAATTCAGGTTTTTTATTCACACTAACCTCCAAATTGGAAGTAATGGGCAGGTATAAAGTGAAAAGGTAATAAATAGTAAACCATGCTTTTGTTTTCACAAAACTAAATGTTTCCCTTTGTTTCACACGTATATTATTGTTTAGGGACACAATACGGTCAAAGATTGATTATTTTTCAATTATCTACTTGCAATAATCAATTTTTTTGAGTGTCCATTTGATTGCATATAATTATAAGTGGATTAATTAATTATTGAAATTTCAGTTATCCAAAATTTTGACCAAGAGTAAGGTTTTGAATAAACAATGAATCAAAAGTCATTATTAGTAACACTTTCTCACCCTTGAATATAAGGGATTTTAGTAATGAATAGGAGGGTAAGGTTTTGGGCATTTACCTTTGATCACTTTAGATGCACAACTTTTAAATGTCGAGAGTTGTGAAGGAAAGGTACATGCTTTGAAGGAATTGATTATTTTGAGAGAAAAGGAAGGGTGTGCTTTGTGAGCACTATTAGAATTGTTCCTTCAAAGTAAAATTGTTTCATAGATTCACCATAGGGATAATAATCAACAAAATATGAGATAAGCAAGAAAAATCAATTTGAGATGTTCAAAACTTCAAAATATGAGATAAGCAAGAAAAATCAATTTGAGATGTTCAAAACTTCAAAATATGAGATAAGCAAGAAAAATCAATTTGAGATGTTCAAAACTTCACCTTGGACGATCACATAATTAACAACGTAATCAGAATTTAAATAATTAAACTATTTGAACAACATAATCAACCTTTGAACCCTACTAATGACTCTTCATTTTTTGAGAAGTTTAATTCAAACTAATCTTGAGAATGGGGAATATGGTTTTTGTTTCAAAATTTTCAAGTAGGTGGATTGCTGACAACATTAATGAGCTAAATTTGGCTAGATGTTAGGTAGGAAGGTAGAATTTTTGAAAATCCCCCTTTGTTTCAGTGGCCTCCATGACCTTAGTATCTACATGTGGCAACCTTAGGACTTTTTTTCCCTCTCATACCATGGTAACTTGGGCCCATCTTTTCCACAAAAAAAATCTTTTGTACCTTTTGCAACTTCCTTTTTTTTTTTCCAAGTTGCAAAATTTCTGCAAACAAAAAACCTTTGACATTGGGAAAAGTTGAATTTGTTTTTAATTCCTTTAAGTAGAAAAATGGATAAATAAATAAATAAATAAATAAAAATTGAGAATTGTATGTGTTTCCAACATCATTTTAGTTAATTCCTATACCCTTTCTAAAATTTAAAAAAAAGAACTTGTTTTTCAAAATGGTAAATGTACCCTAAAAAGCTAGACTTGGTGCAAGTGTTTTTGACTTAGGTAGGTGGTTGACAATTTTCTAAAAATAGTCACTTGGGAAAGTTTGTAGGCCAAACTACCTAGGTGACCTTTAGGGGTTTAAAAGGGTGGAATAATGAATACCAACAAGTTTGAAACTTTTAAGTATTTTATTTTTGTTTCTATGATATGCACTATTGGCTATTGGTGCAAATAAACTTTCTCCAATAGTTATTCCAATAACCTTAAAATAAGGAAAAACAACAATTTAAGATAGAATATTTTCATTCAGATAGTAATGCATAAACAAGTGATGTACCATATGATGACTATCCCTTAGCCATTGAATATTGTAAAATGTGAATGTATTAATTGGTTGAAAGGGTAGAAATTTGATAATTAAAAAAAAGGGTGATGGTTAACCCAACATAGAGAAGGTAATTCTAGATCTTACTTTTCATTAATTATAAACACATTGACCACAAATGATCCTATTGTTACGTGTATATTATTGTGGTATTTATAATTGTAAATGTCATTTTGTGCATTTTCATGAATTGTTGCAATGCAACTATTTATTATTTAAATTATTTATCATTGAAATTTCCTAGGACATTTTTTGGATCACAACAATTTCAAAATGAAAAAAATGAAAAAAAATCAAGTCAAGTCAAATGGGTTCCACAAAATGAAAAAAAAAAATGTAATGACGTGATAATGGTGGTTGGTAAAATTTATATGAATTTTATGTTAGTCATTAATATTCATGAATGAGGGCTTCAACATCATACATTTGTGTTGGTTCTTGCATGGACAACTAAGTAAGAATGTTTTCATTGGTTGTGTTTGTTTCATTAAAACATATGATTTCAAGGACACTAATATCTTGGCCCAAATGTGAACTCATTACTCAACTAATTTCTCCTTCCAAAACCAGTTTTTGAAATTTAATTGAATCTATAGTGACAAAAATTATTCCAAATTTAATTTTTTCACACCTTAAATCTAACTTGGTTATGAATCATCTCCATAAAGTCCTACTAATTGAGGGTTTTCCAATAATATCAAGAACACACTCAATACCCTTCAAATCTTTTTTCCATTATATTTTATTTCTAATGAAAATGTGTTCAATATTTAATAACTCTTGCACCCAAGGTCTAAACATTGTGAAACTAGGACCTTGGTGCACTCTTACTCATTGAGGGCTTTCTGACAGTACCAAAAGCACAACAAGAAGCATTAGGGTTTGGGATATCTCATATATGCAACAAACAAACAAAACAAAACAACCTTCCTTCATAGACATATAACGTTCATATTTTTCATGTACATTCAAGTAATGCCTCCTAGCCTGAATACATTTTTCTAATTGCTAATACAATGCATTTAAATTAAAATGATACAAATGCAAAACAAAAATAACTACGAAAATTTAAATATTTAATTAATCCATATCATTAATTTAATTAGTTCATGTCAATACATCGAACTTTATTTTCACTATAGGTAGTTTTTTCAAATTTTTCCCAATTCACTTTGAGTCCTTTGACTTTTGCAAATGTGAAACAAATTGCAATGTTTTTTTGACCTCTTTGGTACATTACACTTTTATTAGCTTCTATATTCAAAGGGTTACTATTTATTTTAAACTTGAAATCATCATGTGACTTCCTAAAAGCCCAAAGTTTGATGCATTTCACCTTTGTTGAATATGCATCAATATCAAGCTTTTGTGAATTTAATCCTTCACCACACAACCCGATTTTTTAAAAAATTGTTGTAATACAATTTAGCACAATCCTCACATTAACAAAAATTAATTCCATGCATCATAAGCTCCATAGGCCTTTCATGTTGGGTCAAAATAATCTTAGCTATCAAAGCATTACTAGGAAACATGGGTTTAATTCACTAACCCATTTCACTAAAAGACCTTAAAAGTGAAATGGGTTCACTAGCTAGTGTTTTAGCCTAATGCAATTTCACCATGGGTGAAATCATATACTCCTAATTCACTAAGGTTCATTTTTATTATTATTCAAATTATTTATAAATTAAATAGAAATATAATATTCATTGAATGTAAGTTTTTTTTAAGAAAAAGAAAATTTGGTACTCATATAATTTTGAAAACATGTTATAGTCTGTATTAAATTTATTTTCCTCAGTGTAATTTCTAGTACCTATTAGATTGAATTGTGCAAGTATGTGTATTGCAAATAACTAGGTGTGATATCTTATGGTTTTGACCTTACACCACTTGTCACACATTGCTCCTTTCAAACTAATCCATGTTTCCAAGCTTGGGAGGTGTGCAACTTTCTTTGTCCAAAATAAATAGAAAAAATCAAACATAGTTTATGAATTAATTTTTAATATAGAAAAGAAGAGAATAAAATGTATTTAGAAATGTAGATGTATTATGACAATAGTCAAAACCAGTGTTGTGCATTTTAAAAATATATATATTTATATAATTTTATGTGGTCTGATAAAACAATGTAAATGTGTTTGTGTGTGTATATATATGATTTTAGATGGTTATGTAAAATAATGTAAAAATATAACAATGTAAGAAATGTGATTTTTAATTGAGGGGGGGAAGATTTCATAATGTTTTTGAAGATAAGCCAGCTAAACGGCCCATTGCAAAAAAAACAAAAAAACCATCAAAATATACCCCCACTAGTAATTCATATGACTTTGCAAGAAGGTCTGGTCATTAAAGATACATAATAAAATTATCTATAAAGTTAAAAAAACAACCCTAGAACCCTGAGTTTGATCATAAATAGGGTGAGATTCAAAAAAATCAAAAAACATTAGCATTCAAGAGTGGGGGAACCTCAGTTTCTGTGGTGAACTGAGTTTCACCCTGTCTTTCATCTTTCCTTAGCGCCTCCACTGTTGCTGCATATATTTTCACTGCTCCTACTTGTAAAGCTACTATAATTACTCTTGAACCTTGTGCAAAAAATTGGCGAGTTTGAGCATTTCATTCCTGGATTTAATAAAATTTCAACACTTTATGGATACCCCCCAAAGAAGGGTTTGGGGTGAAAGGAGGCCCAAAGAGAGGGTGACTTTACAAATATTTTTTGTATTTACACTTACACACCCCAAAACAATTACATGGGGCCATGTAAGTGTATTTGACAAATATTTACACGGCCTTGTGTAAGTGTAATATATATATATACACTGCAACAAGATAAGTGTAAGTGTAAAAAATTTGGACATGTAAGTGCAAATGATTTACACATCATATATATGGCTATTGACACTCATGCACAACTGAGGTCAAAACCACTATGTGAAAATGCAACTGGAGTAGAATGACATCTGCATCATAGTGGAATTTGCAACTCAACAAAGTCACAAAGTCAGATTACCGCAGTACCTTTTCAGGTTCGGCATCTCAGTGCTGAATAATTAATTTAATTTTCAATTCTTAATTCAGCGGTTAAATTTTCAATTCTGAAAATTTCAGCACTCTGTATTAAACTAATTATAACCAAATGCATATAGGAAAGAAGTTCAGTGCTTTTGTGGTTAGGTGGTCAGTAAGTCCTATTGGAAAACAAGTCAGAAAAAAGTTCAGGGATCAAACTTGTTGGCTGCCATGAATTTCTTGAACTTTCATCGTAACTAACTGTTTATATCCAAAAATTTCACCAAGTTTGAAAATAGTTTATTTTGTGCCCAACCTGAAATGGTATACGGCACGAGGCACCTGCTGCATTCAATGATAACATGTTGGTAACATTTGAAACTATAGAAAAGTGGAAAATGGGGTGTTCCACTTTGGACTTGGTATTTGGCGAGAGCTGGTTACAAGGAATAGTTGAGGTGCCTCAACTATTCACAGAGAGCTGTCATCTCAAACTGGATATGATGGATGACTCCTTGTTTCTATCAGTTGTACCTAACAGTACATACATACAATACTACCTTACCACTGATTTCATACTGAATGATCTATTAAATTGGAGTTTGAAATTTTAGACATTTATAAAATCCTTCACCCAGATCTACATATGTTTGGTTTTTTGTGCATGGATTATTCTATTCATATTCTTGGCAGTTATGGATGTAAAGTGGTAGCATGGAGGTCCAAAACTGAAGTAGGCAATTGAACACATGACAACACTCAGGCAGTAATAAGGCCTCCAAAACTGGTTATGGATTGTAATGGTAATGGGCATGTGAAAGAAACGATGGTGAGAAGGTTGATATACTACCCATACATGTTGGGAGGGGGACAAATCCTTGAAAATGGAAGCCACTTTTGAAAGCGAAATCTAGTAAATCCAAGTGCACGTCTTATGGATTTGATTCTTCACACAGCTTTGGCTAGGGCCAAAAGGCTAAAACCTTTATGCATGATAATTATTTATAACCAATGAAACCCTTTTTACTACCAACTCCAAAAAGTTGGAAGCCTTTCAAAAAATTTACAAAAGGCAAAGTTTCATGGACATGGAATGAAACAACACTTTTTCCTACTATTGTTCATAACATGTTTATCGCAATCAAACTAGAAATAATTTGCAATTAAAAACCCAAAAAAGTAGTTCACATTGAAATTATGGCACATCAAATCTTTAAGTGGAAAGTTTGGTCTTCCTCATTGATTCCAAAGTCAGAGACTTCTTCAATAATCAATCACCTAACTTAACAAACAAAGGTCCTTAGCAACATCACCATTCATGAAACCAATTTCATCACCTTCAACTAAACATTGGTCAAATTGCAGAGGATCGACGTGGCATCTTCAAAGCTCTCTTGAATCTTGCAAATGGACCTGCCTTTTCCTTACTTGTCCTCAACCAGAGTGAAATTGCTCTCTCCACAAGTCGTTTATCAGAATCTTTATAAGGTTTCGGGAGTGGGTCTTCACCTTTCACGAGTGTCTCAACAAACCTTATAATGTCATCACCTTTAGGTGAAAGACTGCATAAGGATCAAACAAATGTGTCAGTTAAACTCATTACGAAGTTGTAAATTGAGGACATGTGAAGAAAGGAATTGAAAATTGTTGCACAAACTAGACTCACATGCAAGGATGGCCTCTCGAATTTCTTTGTTTTTGGGCTTCCCTATATGATGTCAAGGAAACAAGCATTTCTTTGACATCAAATCTCGGAACCATTTCTGGTACATGGAGATGGACCAACTTTGTACAAGCTCGCACATCACCATCCCCTTTTTCCAATTGCTTAAGCAACCAGCCATATGCACCAGCTACCCACATTCTCTCAGGAGATTGTTGAAAACGTCTTTGCAAATTTGGGAATTTTGGAATGCACTCCCTTGCCTTGTCCTCGCAAGATTCCACAAGTTCTATGACAAGATCCTGAACTGCAAACAAAGGGCTAGAACCCTTTTGAGCATCCAAAAATGATGTTCATCGTAAGTATGAGTGATGATAGAACTTGTTGTAAAATCAGTTGACTTTGCAAACCCTATGCGATATTCATCTCAATTTCATATTTTGTCCAAAAGCTATAATTCATTGTCAAATGTTTGTCCAGGAAGTAAGCTTCATACCTGGACCATTTCAGAAAATTTCCTGTCTACTTCAACCCTTTTTTCAATATTATCTTGTGACACCTTATTTTGATCAACTTTATTCGACAACTTTTGAACTTCCTCCCTCAATGTTTGAACTTGATCAATTAGCCCCATTACTTGATGTGCTTGAGGGATTTCATTGGGATGATCCGGATACCAAAGTTTTCGGACCTCTGGATTTGGACAATCTGTAATTGGTCTGTATTCGAAAATCTTTTGCTGAGTATAGTTCTTTATTTCAGCAGTACAAACATCAAATTTTGGTTGTCTGTCAAAGACGTCAATTGTCAAAGGTGTGCCCATGACAATGCCTACAATTGCACATTAGACAATTAGTCAAGAGAAAAACATTTATATACATGATTATCAACATGATTCAAGGTCAACATGCTCTCCTAGTAA
>Ga0116229_10015771_pt1 | contig 10236 bp, 5 predicted proteins | sample S1TSphgellanicum_3_FD_87313 | JGI IMG/M metagenome (GOLD analysis project Ga0116229, IMG submission 87313) | Host-associated microbial communities from peat moss isolated from Minnesota, USA - S1T2_Fc - Sphagnum magellanicum MG | ecosystem: Host-associated > Plants > Peat moss > Unclassified...
ACAACTATTATGCATCCCAAACTTCACCCCATATGACAATTGGCAACTTGCCCACCAAATATGCTTCAAACCTCAAAATTGTTTAATGTTGTTTGGCCATTGGTCGAAGGGAATGTGTAGTTTGTAATTCATTATAAACAATAAACAATTATGGGGCCACCCACCAACGCATTTTCCTTGCATTGATGGCATCATGTCTTATAAGCGCCCAACTTTACCCCAATTGCAAACAACTATGTACACAACGTCTAGTTTGTCTAATGGAAAATGCAACATAATGTTTTCTTTGGACAAGTCATTCTGCAAAATTCTAAAATGGTGTATTACATTCATAATGTTTATGAATGCCCATGCTAACTTCACACAATTTTGCTTATAGGCAACAAGTTGTGTTCACTTTCCATATTTAGCCCCCTTTGTTATAATAAGGATTGATTGTCCATAATGGGGGAGTATTTCATGTTTTAATCCAACAATTCTCAAAGAGTTCCCCCATTCCATCACAATGTGTAAACTTTCATGGTCTCTTCATGGATGGTGAAGAATTTGATGACACTTAGATGTTCACACAAAGAGACCAAAACATCCATTGAACGTTGCTTACATGTTTCCCATTTATCATATGTTTTGGGTGTATTCCCTGCCAACTCAATGGTGTTTGGGATATGATTAAACCTTTGGATCCGCATCTTATGCACCACGCCATAACCACCTTGATTATCTCCACCCAACAAAGGGAACACATTTGCCATGCTTGGAATCCATAGGACGTCATAGCTTGTAATTTAGTGAAAAGGTTTCAAGCACCTTCTTCCATCCATGGTGTTAGGCTCAACTTTTTCTGTGAAAAATTCTTTGTGAATTTGGCCCTCCATGAAATTTCATCCCACAAATTCACCACTTTTATGGTCTAATGTGCATTATCTTTTTATGAATAAAAGACTTCACACCATTACAACAAATTTATAGTTGCATTGAAACCTTACATTCAAACCACTTTGAAAACCCTTTAAAATTTCGAAGTTCATTATATTGCAGGGAACCATCTAGTTTCACCAAAAACTTATTTTCCATGACATGTTTATACTTGTCAAAAACAATTTTTTACTTGTTCAAAAAAAACATTATTAATGTATGCCATTGTGTGTTCCTTGAAAGATTTCATGACAATTTGTTGTAAGGTCATTATTTCAAGCCTTTAATGCTTTTGGGATTGCATCATCAAAATGTTTTCCCCATTGGACATTTATATAGCCCATCATTTGTGCATGATTAAAGGTGGGTTGTTCAAATGTTTGCGGAAAAAAATTGCCAAATGTGGTGTGGGATAAAAGGTTTGGGGGGTTATGGTCAGATTGTCCCTTGGATGGTTATTCTTTTGATTCTTGGTTGGATGACATCATTGAAATTTGGAATGCCTAAAAAACCCAAAGGCTTTCTGAGCATTAATTGATAAGTGATTAAAATCTTGAAAGGTCAAGGTTTGATGTGTTTTAAAATTTTCACAAAATGTGAAAAAAACCATCCTTAACCAAGTACTTAACCACCTCAATTCCCCAAGGGTTCCACACAATGGTTGTTATGTGTGCAACCAGAAACACAAAACTCAAATGGGTTCTAAAAAATGAACCCAAAACTTGTATTTTAAAATTCATATACCTTCAAGTCCCCTTGGGAAATAAGTTGCCATCAAATAGAAATTTTTTGTTGTCATAATGGTTCCCAAATGGCAATCGAAAAAAGGTCTTGATCCATTGACAACAACCAAAATTAGAACTAACCATTTAATGGTGATTGAACTTTGTCAACATTGTCAAATAGCCATCGATTTTGGTTGCCATAATATGATGGTGACTGAAAGGGTTTCGATTGCCATAGTCTAATGGCAATCAAAAGGGTTAAGGATTAAGTAGTAACCTTCATCTTCGATTTGAGAATTAAAACCCAAAACAACCCAAGAAATGTGAATTACTAATCATTAAATCATGGATTCACTTTTCATGTCCATGTAAGTGGGTAGAGGCAAAAGGCTAGGTAGTTCAATGTAAGGTAAAGCCCTAGGACAAGGTGTTTTATCAAATTGAAAGACCCTAAGGCAAAGAATTTTTGAGTTGTGATAAATTTAAAGTTCCATTATGTAGGTTTTATTTGACGTAATAATTGAAATGCAAGTGTTTAACATTGACAAGATCAAAGTACAAACAAGGTCATCAAAACCAATGTGATGTGCCCATTTTTTTGTCGAACACCATGTTGGCGTTTGTCCTTATGTGTCGGTTGCATCCTATAATTGGATTAACAATAGACAAATTGAATCAATAAATGTGGTTCAAGTTTTATAATGAAAATTTGCATTCAAAAGTTCATTCACAATTGTAAAATGTTGAATTTTTAATGTAATTATTACCACAAGATGCATGTGGATAAATTATAAATCACAATTATGATGCTTCGTATTCTTAAACACACACATATGTGATTTTTTGTCTTATGATAAATATATTTTGAAAGTTTCATACTTTTTCTCGATTGGAATCCCATGCTTAGGGTAAAGCCCAAGGCAAAAACCATAATGATTTTCTTTAATAAACGAAAGGACTAATCTTTTCCATTATGTCAAAAAAATTATCGTAAAATATATTTTTAAAGTTCTTGCCCATAAACTTGGATTCCTTTTTATGGTTAAATCACATGAAATCCACCCTATGCATTTCTTTTCTCACCATGGCCATCTTAATTATAATTCCTAAAGGTTACATTCTTCAAAATCTGAATGGCATTGATTCATGCTAGAGGGGTAGCAATGATGAGAACGCCAATGAATTTTTTTAAAATGGTTAGCCTCGAGATCAATTGTTAAATTAATTAATTTTAATCATTGTTTCTTGTCTAAAATTTCTATCATAGTGTTCCATAAGCAAGTGGAGTTTTTAATCACTTAACTTAGTGATCCCATTGTTGGATGAGTCCTAGTATTAGGGTTTCATTGATCATCAAAATACCTTATGTGTTAGTTTTCTTCATGAGTTTCCTATTTCAAGAAAATTTGTCTATGATTTTTTAAAAATATATAAGTTTTTATATTTTTTAATGACTTAGGTCTTAGTATTAAGTGTGTTTATCTTCTTTAGAAGAATTTTTACTAGCCAATTATAGATGGTGTATCAATCATATAAAAAAAATCTCCAAGGCGCATTAAATGTCCCACCACCCCCACCAATGCTAACTGCTATCTTGCAAAATTAACCTTAGAATGAAGATGGAACTATGCAAAAAACATCATTTCATTTGTTGAAAACTTTAAATGTAAGGCTAATAAAACTTGGTAAAATCCATCCATTCAAATCCCAACTAATAGAAATGTTGTTTGAAGATTGATTTAAAAATTGCAAAGGTTTATTCCTTTTGACCACATTCCTATTTCAAAACAAAATATTATAAACACTTGTGGTAAAAAATTAAATCACTTAAAACACATAACATATTGTCATTGTTAGATTTCTTGAAAACAAGTTATGCGGATTTCATATTTTAAATTGGATTGATTTCCTCAACCAAACAATTTTTTAAGGAAGCATGAATTTTTTATTAAATGTAAGAATAGGTTTCAACTACCCGTCCTTTTTTAGCATGAAAGTCACTAAACACATACTCATGTTGACACTCTTCAAGTCCAAATGGTGCACAACATTATTCTTCATGTGGATTTTAACCTTCAACCTCGATGCCCTTAAGAAGCTAATGTTTCCTTTGTGAAAAACCTTATGTGTGTTTCTCTTATAATATAAATCCATTGAGATTATAATTGTTAACCAAAATGGCATTATGTTTGGGTTTGATAATAGAAAGAAAATGAAAAGGAAGTCCATATTTTGCATTGCGAGTGATATTTCAAAAGGATAGATCATGAAATGTGCATTATGAACTTGGGAGATGTTCTAACACATGCCAATGTCAACTATGAACAAGTCCTAATACAATGTACATTTAACAATAGCCTTGGACACTTAATACAAGACAACATACATATCAAAGCCAATGTTCTTCTAAAGGCATATTTGTAGAGGCATAAGGAGCTTTTAATTTAAGGCATGCACCTCATGGAATATGTCATAGACGTTAACACTATGGAGTTCATTCATACAAATGTTCATCCATGATTTGTAATTAACTTATACTTAACTTTTAATTTAGTTTCAATTCATTTTTAATTAGCTCTTATTAAAATGTAGTTAGCTTTCAATTAGTTTCCAATTAATTTTTAATTCACTTATAGTTATCCTTTAGTTCATTGTTAGTTCATTTTTAATTAAATCATTATTAATTGATTAACTCATAATTAAATTTCAATTCACTTTTCATTCATTATTAATTCCCACATGGATGAACATGGGCTACAGATGAGTGGACATGGGTCACACGTGGATAAACATGGGCCACATGTAAGTTGGAATTTTTTTAAAAACTTCTTTGAACTAGGTGTCTAATGGGTATAAATAGAAGTAAAATCCTACATTATCTTTAGCGTATTTAACACCAATTTTAAGTATGTAACTTTGTCATAAATTTGTACTGTTTTTATTATTTTTTGGAATAAAATCCTTTTGCATTCACATCATGTTTTTTATTTTGATTTTCTTATTTTATGTCCTAGATTTATAATTAGGTCTACTTTTGTTCATATGGTTTGGAAATTTTGTTGTTTAATTTTTTTCACACTTGTGACAAAATTGGCTTTCAAATTAAAAGACCAATAATGGACAATGAAAATTTCATAATAGTCCACAAACATAATTAAAACTATAACATTTATATAGAAAAGGCTTATCATATATTAGGCAACCCCCTTTATGTTGTTTGTTAATTCCACAATTGACATCCAATCAACAAATGCATGGTTAAAATGTTTTAAACTCAGTTCATGGCTTAATGATGACAATCCTAGAAATAGAGATGGTGGATTTCGTTAGCTTTACAAAGTAAAATGAATATTTAAAATGACCTATTTAGAATGCAAAAAATCTAACAATTCCAAAAACATATGTTCAACCAATTTAGGTAATCACAATGGAGTGGTCACAAAAGAAATCCTTGGCATCAAAAGAATAATTGAAAAATTGGGCAAAAATTCAATGAATGGGCTTTAAGTGTCAAAGTCATCTTGGGCTCCTATATCCTTTGAATGTAACCCACCTTTACAAGCACACCTTGAAGTTCCCAAAACAAGCAAATGAAGGAAATGGATATTCAATCAACAGTTTCTATTTAAACCTTCTTCAAGAGTTTAAACCCAAAACCCTTAACCTTTTATAGATATGCACATAAATGCAAATAATGATTCCAAAAGGACTAATCATGAGGGAATCAAATCATTAGTCCTAAATGTAGAACCAACATTGTTTACTAATTCAAAACAAAATCAATCACTAATACATGCAAGGGATATTTGTAAAAAAACATTCATGCCTATTAGCCAACCATCCAACAAAGGTCAAGCCTTTAAAAATTTAAAGGGCAAAAGGCATTGAAATGTTGACATTGAAAAAGATATGGATGAAGATCTAACTAGAAAAAAAGACTCATCCATAACATATATGGAAAAGGAAAATAATATGTGTAAAGTGAAATTAATTGCAAAAGGTTAAAGAACAATTATTCCCACATGTAGAAAAACCAGCATCCTTGAACTATTTGTTTATGATGTATGGGGGTTTAGTTAGTATACATAAAAAAGACAATGTAAGAGGACCATGATGAAATCTTTTTACCATACTTGTGTTGAACCATGAAGCCACACATTTCATATAATGTGTAAGGATTACACTTTGAGGTGAACATTTAGAAACTTTGGCTTTACATTCAAGGGGTAACATTGTGTGTTAATGCAATGTTTTCTTAATTAAAGCACAAACTTACAAGAGAAAAAACTTCAAATAATATGGGAAGATGGGATTGGAAAGGAGCTTATAATTCTATAATTGAATTGTTCACAAGCTATAAAATTAATTGAATGAACATGGGGTAGGGTGGAGAGGGGCTTGCATTATACTTAATAACAAATGGAATAATTTTGTGGTGCATTACAAAATTAACTTTTGGTAATAAAATTTATTGGATGAAACTAAAGTTTTACCAAGAGGGGAAATAGGCATTCTTAATGTTTATACTCCCAATGAGGTTGTTGAAAAGTGTAAACTTCGAGGTTTCTTGATGATGAAATTACCAAAAATTGCAAACGGATTGTGAATGGTTGAAATTCAAACAAACAAGTCAACCATGTGTGGAAATATTATTTCAAGAAATGAAAAAATGACATGGGAGGCTTGGAAATTGCTTTAAATGTGAAAAAACCTATTCATTTCCTTAGCAACTTGAAATTATTTTTGGTTAATGATAGGAAAGGACCAAATTGTTCCCTAACTCACTTATGGTGGTGGGTCTTTAAGGAGGCAATTAAGGCAATGTTATAGAAGCATTTATTTTTGGCTTTTAAACTAAAAAAATTGATTTCAAACTATTGTTATGATATAATATCAACATATTGTGTCCTTCCAAACACAAATATGGATGTTTATATGTATTGGATTCTAATTCATACCATTTGTAAGTTCAAAAGTATGGAACAATTTTTTTTAGCTTGTAAACAATAAACAAAGTAATTTAACCTAATTCCTTTTTATATTTGTTGAAGCCATTGGTAAAGTGAGGCACTAATGGTCAACATATTTTATAGGGCACAAATTTTGGGTTTCCATTTCAAAAGCAAAACAATTCCGCTAGAATGGGTTTCAAACCATCTTGGTAATCTCTTGACCCCTCAAACACAAGAATACAAGATATGCTTATAAGTCATAGACACATTTTTGTTTTAAAATGAGGAATGTAAGGCTTGCAAAAGGATGATCAAGGTGTTTCTAATTAGTTGGAAGGTTTTTACATCCCCACATAACAAATAACAATCAAAGAATGGGTTGTTTTTTACACACTTAACACAAACAATATGCCAATATTAATGATATGCATCATTAAATTTTTTTGTGATGCATACATTTAACATTGGCATATTGTTTGTGAGGTACGTGAAGGCTCCACCATCCTTATAGAGGTGCCAATGTAGAGGCATGTATTGATGGAAGGAATTTTTATTTTTCGGGATATGTCTATGAAAAGCACAAGAGGTATAAAAATCATGTGTTTATATTCATCCATAGTGGTTTAACTTTTAAGGTTTTACTTGAGAAAGGAAGCAAAGATGAAGGAGAAATATGATATCAAGAACGAAAGAAAAAAAGAAGGAAAACGTATGAACGGTTGAAGACTTGGTTTCTACTTTATGACCTTAATGCCTTTACACATGCTCATTGGTCTGTAAACAAATAATATTTTATCAATACCTTGGCACCAAACAATGAACCAAAAAGTGTTCACATTTCCTATTACTGGCCCCAACTTCTAGTCTAAAGTAGGCCTTAAATTTGACATGCCTTCAAATTACATTTCAAACATGTTGTAGGCCTACCCTAAACAATCTATTTTTTATTGTGAAAAAGAATGCAACTCAAGGATTTAATTTGCTTGAAATGAATCCCTACAATTTTGGACAGTGCATTAACATCTAAAGTGACTTGAGTCTTAATTATTTTCAATTTGTACATGCTCTTGATTAAATTATATTAATGTTGAACATGTATAAATAATACCAATTTAATACCAAGACTATGTTCATGGGTGATATAATGTAATATAATGCGATTCATATCAATTAGTTAATGAATGCTTTCATAACATTTTTATTTTTTGAAATAGTAATATTTAGTGGCCCATGAAATTTTTTTTTGGAATTTTGAACACTACTCAATGGAAGCACCTCTTTGGATCCCCATTTGCAAAATATGAACAAATGTATTTCCCAACAGCCTACCTTTTTAGTTTATCTACATGAAAGTTGAACTGTGGGCAAACCATATGAGATAAAATTGAAGTGCTATTGGAAACGCCTTAAAGGAATAACTTGGGAACTTGGGGAACCACAAAATAACATGATGAGAACATGTTGGGAACACATTGGGAACAAGGAAGAAAAACAAAAAATAACCCCACCCACCTTGCCTCGAAAGGAAAAAAAAAGGCCAATCATGAGCACATGTTGAGCCTTCCTACTAGTTGCATGAAATTTCTATTTCCAAAATAGTTTGTCATGGTTTTTGGCCCGGGCTAATGGTAGGGGTAGAAGTTCGGGGTACTTAATTAATTTTTATTTCCTATTAATTAGTTGGGGGTGCCTCACAAATGTAATTCTCATTTTTTTTCAATGGGCCAATTTGATTGGCCCATCACAAAAAAAAGTTGAAACTATGGAGGTTCCCAAAATAGAACATTTTGTGGAAAGATGTAGTGCCTCCCCTTTTGGCCCACCTATATAGGTGAAAAGGGGAGGACTTTGGGCACAACATATGGGATTAAAGCGAAGTGCTATTGGGAAAACTTTTGGGGAATGCATTGGGAACCTGATGGGAACATGTTGGGAACAAAAAAAGACCCCTCCCTCCCCCCCTCCAAACTTAAAAAATAAAAATAAAATCAAAGCACTTTGAATGCATGTTGAGCCTTCCCCTGGGCTACATGAAATTTCTATTTCCAAAAGTAGTCATCACCATTTTTGGCATGGGCTAATACCCCCATTATAAGTTGGGCTGGGGGTATTTATTCAGGTTCAAAGAATTGCAAGATATAATATATTTTTCCCACATACCAACTAAAAATCAACCATAAACCCTAAAACCAAGTTGGTATGAAAATTCAAAAAAAGATCATTAAGTATTAGGTACCAATACCTGGATGATACGAATTGTTTTCAAAAGATTCAATAAGTATTTGTAGAAATATTTATATTAGTTGATATGTTCAAAAGTTTGTAAAACACTTAACACTTTTTTTCCTTTGTATTTTCATGTAGTTCCCCAACTTGAATTTGTCTTGTTTGATTTTCTCTCACTTACCTTAGACTTACCTAAGATTTACTTCCATATTATTGGATCTTTCAAAATTTGAAAAGCCCAATACAACCTCTATTAAGCTTTTCGAATTTCAAAAGATCCAATTTTATGATTAATCACTTCATAAAACATTAAAAAAATACCATTGCTTTATGCAAGGGAAGGTCTCACTATGGGGGCCTTTTAGGTTTGAGATCTTCAAGGTAGGTCGAAAATCCAGAAGGCCCCCCCATAGTGGGACCTTCTCCTATACATATGTGACAAAAAATTTAGCATACCTAAAACCTTTAAAGCTCCATACATGTAATTGACAATTGTTTACAACATATCATTGACTTATTAGTTACAATTCTATTTCTAAGAGTCTACCATCTACTTTTACAACCTAAACCTTTGTTATGCCCTACTTTTTATAGAATGTGTTGATATTGTTTAGATTATGAATCCAAACTACCTACTAAGACTAAATCCTAAGCATGGATAATTTGTAGAGATGTTTGGATCAAATCATTCTAGAACCTCTCAATAGGCCATCTTGGTTTTACACATAATCAATTTTAGCACTTTAACTACATGGAATCTCTCCCACCAATTCACTCAGGTCTTTAACAAAAATGAAACAAAATCCCACATCAACAAAAGATTCACAATATCTCCTCTTAACACATTGCAACACCCATTTCTCTAGAGTTCCCTAACACATTGGCCTCAATTTCCCAAATGCCACTTCCCACAAATTCCTCACAACCCAAACTCATTTCCCTAAGACCGGCCATCATTGTTCCCTATTGAGTTTCATCACCTCGAACATCTCTACTTGTTTATTCATGCACATAAATTTGTCTACTTTGTAATCCTAACTATAGCAAGCAATGGAGGAATACTCAAAGTTCAAGTGCACTAAAACCAATCGTTAAGGGCATTCTTCCCATCAACCATTAACTTGACAAAGCTTAAAAACTACCACTCTCCAATGTGTTACCTCATTCAATAGCAAACAAACACCAACTCAAGAACAACAAAAGAAAAGGCACTAGGCTTCTAGAAAAACTTTCTTCTTAAGTAGTTGCGTCCTCCACCTTCCCACAAAGTCTGGCCTCCAGCACCTCTGCTAAGCTCGTCATTTCCAAAAAAAATGAAAAGCATCAAACAAAAACCCATCAACTCCACCATTCTAGACCTCCACAAAATAAGCGTTCACCACAAAACTTCTGAGCTAAGCAAACATGCAACAGACAAC
>Ga0116229_10015772_pt1 | contig 10235 bp, 5 predicted proteins | sample S1TSphgellanicum_3_FD_87313 | JGI IMG/M metagenome (GOLD analysis project Ga0116229, IMG submission 87313) | Host-associated microbial communities from peat moss isolated from Minnesota, USA - S1T2_Fc - Sphagnum magellanicum MG | ecosystem: Host-associated > Plants > Peat moss > Unclassified...
CTAGATCATTTGATAGATGGGGAATGAAGGATTGGGAGTTGGATCTTGTTTGCAAATCAATGGTGCATGAGTTGATAGAAAAGTTGAAATAGTTTTATCATGTGTATGTTTATTCATAATATTTGTGTTAGTGTTGTTCACATGCATCCAAATATTTTGACAAGAGTTTTTGAGTGTGGTTCGGAAGCACCTGAATTCCACAAAATTCTCACACACAACATGTCCAAAGACCATTCAATAAATTTTGTATAAAACCTTTTGCAAGTCCTATAATATGCACTTAGAGCTAATTTTTGGACTTAAAAACCAAAATCAATTGGTCAATTTTATAATATAAAACTATCATTTTTAATATTTGTTAAAAATTGAATGGTTGTACTATATCCTATCATTTTGCACGTAGATTTGTGCATTGCACAAGTTGATTTTCTAACACTAATAACTTGCAAATGCCATGATCTACCCTAAACCATTATTTATTTCCTATAGGAGTAAACCTAGAGATTCCTAATGAAACATGGTGGTAAGATTGGCATGGAAATGACAAATTATGCTTAGAAGACACAAAAACATCAAGCACATGAAAGTGTGTGTTACTAAACTTGACAAAAAGATTGGGCCACCTATAATAAGTATTGGGAATGGATGGGAAGAGTTGAAGACAATTAATGAGTTGAAAGTAGGGGACCATGTTGTGTTCATTCTGATTGTTGCTTCTACATTCAAGGTTTAGGGTGCTAACAACATCAAAAATTACAAAACATGTAGGTAGCAAGATTGAATTTTGAAGCATGGTGTTGATCATTATTTTCCTTCAACAATTCCATGCCTTGGAAAGTCTATCCACACATCAAAAGGGGAAAAAAAATCACAAATGAAATTGAAACCATTGCCAAGATAGATAATATCTTTGCACAATGGTCCATTTTTTTTAGTTCAATAAGTTTCACTAGTACTACTTATAAGCTCCATGAGTCCTACGATGGTGTTGTTCCTAAGAAACTCTTTTCATGAAGGTCCCAATTACCAACAATCTCAATGAACTTATTTCTAAAAACTTTAGGTTGCAATTAGTTGTTACATATTTGTGGGATTAAATTGAAGATTTTCTAGCTTAAATAGTTTCATGAGTTAATTTTTTTGTGTAAAATTTAAATGTAAATTATTGTTAATGTAATTTAATAGTAGTTACTATAGGAAAAAAATAAATTATTTTTTGCATTTTCATGAAGGATATTAAGTTGAAGGAAAACTTCTTTACAACTTTTTTCAACTCTGAAAACATGATTTCCACGTGCATGAAAATGGCTTAAGAAAAATAATTGTATTTTAATATTTGATTACAAATGAAATTTAATGTTTTTGACCAATATTTGTGAGTTAAGGGGCACCCACCAAAATAATGGGCATTCACATTATAATAGTGAGCATCCACATCAAAACAATATATTACTAACCAACCTACTAGAAAGTGGGCTTTCACATCAAAATATTGATTCAAAAAATGAAATAATCATGCACCCTAAACATTTAAAGTGCATGCATGGTAACCATTAGGGTGCATGGACACATACATGGTGCCTAAATGAAATAACACAAAACCATGAAAGGCAAACAATGAAAAAACATTATAATGGATCCCTTTGTTATAATTCCTAGAGTTTGACCCTAGGATCACAAACCTTTAAGCTCTTGATCTTTGCCATGAGAATAATCACATGGCCAAGAAAATACCCAAAATTTTGGAAAACACTCCTCATAACTATGACATGCCCTAGTTATTTGACCCTTGATAATGGAATTTTTTATATTATTAAATTAAAGGTCCAAGGATCTATGAAAATATTTCATACCAAGGATTAAAGCAAATTTTAATAGCCATTAAATTTGTTAAATTCCATAAATGCATATTAGTTTTGAAATTGAAAGGAGTGAGGAAGTGGATCAAGGGGTTTGTTGGGATATTATGAAATTAAAGGGGTAATATTGCATTGTGCACCAATTTTCAAGCCAATTTTTCGTCCTAGTTTTTCATTAAATTTGTTTTAGTCTCCTATCCAAGTGAAATGTAATTTAATTTTTTTTTAAATATTTGAAATTGAGCATTTAAAGGGTGTAATCACACTATTAAGGCCCACTTCAAGTTTAACAACTGCTTAATTTTACACTTTTTAAAATGTTAAGTTAAATCAATATTTTAAATGTTTGGTAAATGTATATATTATGAATGTTTCTAATACATTATGGAAACATTTGAAAAAGTTTGAAACAAATCTAACATTGAGTATTGAATACCCAAAAACATTTTCTTAGTAGTTTGATGAAACAAGTCAATGTTTTTAGCACTTGAAAAACTCATAAATGACTCCTTAATGGATTTAAAATGACATATTTTTGGGACATTATTTAAATAAAATTTTATTATGATATTATAATGTAACATCTTTGTGAATCAAAATGATTTTTTAAAGATTTTGTTAAACTTGTAAATGGAATATCCTTATGATATTTTGGGATTATTCAAGGAGGTGGGTGTGGGTCCTAATAATGCGACTACATGGGCATAATATTAATCAAAATAAATTTCTTACACATTATTGTAGTTTGACATTACATTGTTTATTTATTATATTATTAGGTTTAAACTAATTATAATAGTTTTTTAATCAATGTTGTAAAATAATTGTATGATCACATTGTCTATGTAACGACACATCATTTTGTCCACATCTTCTACATAATTATTTTTTAGACATTATATTTTAAATGACTTTATCCTAGTCACATTTTCAAATGACATCTTGGACATCCATGTCACTTTGTCATCAATCATGGATGCCATATTGATGAAAACTTGCAATGAAAAAACAATGTCAGCTAGGTTTCTTGTTACCAAGATCCAAGCTACAAATAGTTTAATTGATTTATTGTGCCAAATGTTCATGCACATATACAAGATCATGTGAACCTTCCAACCCCTAACCATGATTCCAACCATGGCATTATGGTGGACCTTCCCATATCATTAAAGTGGTTTTCCAACTAGTGGTTTTGGATAAGACTTAATGAGTGGATCTTTTGATGATATTGATCAGTCCATCTATGTGAACAGACAACAAAATTTATCACAATAGTCAAGTTGGGCACTTAATATGGCCACGAGCCATCATGTATGTTTACATGTACAATGTGGTGATAACCTATTCCTTGTTTAATTTCATCATAATTGTCATGGTTTCAACTCTGATCCCATCAATACAAATCTCAATACCAAGATGCCCGATTATTTGGCTAGTTAATTAATAATATGATCATTGGAGAAATTCCGTAGCATATTATTCATGTAATTAAAAGGCTAGATTATATTGGTTTCACAAATGTGAAATCCAAGATCCAATGTACACTATAATGATATATAATATATTTGTTGGGAATACTAGTCACGTCGGTGATCTTTGATTAGTTACACAATGTTGTATATGATCATCACCAGACCAAATTTGTGAAAAATTAAGTATGGTCATGGTCATATACACACTAACAAAAAAGTTTGACATCATTGATATTAATGTCAAAATGATTAATAAGATTGAATTGATATAAGAAATTTGATTGCTATTAATGTTCAACTATCTAGAATGTAATATTAATTATTATAACATTGAATGTCAATTGTCAACATCAAGGGCATATGTGGTTGCAACCATTGACTAGGGCAACCACATAATAATTGGTGCTTTGGTGAAATGTGTCAATATCATTTAAAGGTGGTGTACCAAGTGGTTGTGTATAAGTGAATGTTTGATTCTACTTAAGACTTGATACTCTAATTGTTAATGTTTTTGAAGTTTGACCACAGTACAACCATTATCACCAATTAGGCATTTAATATGTCCATGGTCCATAATCCCAAATTAATGGTGCCACATATTAAATGTATAACAACTATAATTCATTTTCAATTTGGTCAAATTAACAAGGGGAAGCCAAAGCTTAATAATATATTATACATTGACATAGTCATTTAATGACCAAGTCATGAAAGTCACGATTTGGTATAATGATCAATTGATTTACAAGAATTTCCTCCACTATTGTGGATGTTCCAAATTGTGATTTAAATTGATTTACAAAAAATCATCAACTTAGTAACTGAACAATGTTATACTTTGTGTGTGGCTAAAACATGAAAACAAATAGCCTAATTGAAATACATCACATTGAGGTTAATGGGTAAATGCATAGTCTAGTGGTTCTTTTTAAGTAGATACAATTTTTGCAAGAGTCACAAGCAAATTTTTATAAATGATTTATATGGATATGGTTTCAATTTCAAAGGTTTTCATTAGTGTAATCTTTGACTTCATAAGTTTCAGTCACTTATGAAGCCTTTTTAAGACTAGATTAAAACATCAACATCCTTGAATGACTTTTTGTTCTTTGTTTTTTGTCTCTTTGGTAAAAGGACACTCCCCTCTAATTTATTTGTTTTCAAGATTAGAATTGAAACAATGATGTAATTTGCTCATGGGGGCCAATGACAAAAGACAAAAGAATTTTATGTCAAAATCTTGTAAATATGCAAATGGTTAGAGGATTGTTATCATATGTGTACTATTCAATATTTTTTTGTGAAAACATGATGATAGCAAGAATGATCATGGTCATAACCTTGAGCTTGTTACTCACAAGTGAAACTATTAGCAAGTTTGTGATAGTTTTTGTTAATCCTAGTTGACCTCATCAACTCCTTGAAGGTTTACAAAATTACACAATTTAGTTCGCTTAAACTTGAAAATGTTGATCCCACAATGAGCAATCAACAGTAAAAAGGGCCAAGAAAGCATAGACATGATTCACAGAGAATAATATGCCAATTTCCAAACCTTATACACCCTAAAATAGCCTTGATTTTGAAGCTTTTTATCCCAACAATTCACATCTTTTGGCCTATTTTTTAATTGGCATTACCAATAAAAGCCAACAACACATATTATGCAAGAAGTTAATATTATCCCAACATGGTATGAACATTGTGGAAACAATCTTTAAAAAATAACAAAATTTTGATTTTTTGGAACTACAACTTAATTGCAAGCATATGTTTTTAATTTAGGTGACCAAAAGTCAAGCACTTGCAAAACCTTGCTTAATACTCATCATTCACAAAATTCCATGCAACTTGTGTGTTTGTAGCCGCTTAAAACTTCTTAATAGTTGGTATGAATGGTTTGTAGGGATGATGGATGTTAAGATCAAAGTCCAATGTGGTGAGCATTAGCATTTTTCCCAATAGCATTTGAATCTCCTTCTCTACCTTGTTAACATTTTGAACATCAACACACATCATAATCATCATTGATATTACAATAGACCCCAATAATAGAAGAATGTAAACCACATATTCAAACTTCATGTTTAGCCATGGAAACTCCTTTTGCCACCATCTCTCTACCATCCTTAAATCCTTCTTCCTAAACCCTAAAACACATTTATTCTTAAAAACTTTCCGATGATGAAAACTCCAACATATTACAAAGGTATAGATTACTGGTTGTTTCATAATGTGGCTTCACCATCTTTCCTACATCCATGGCTTTAATTGTATATACTATGTTTGTTGAAACATCAACTTTTTTTGCCAACATCTCATTACCATCCTCAAATCTATCTTCCCAAACCTTCAAAATTTGTCGACAATAAAAACTCTAACATACCATAGAAGTCCATACATACATGTCTTTATGTTTAAGAAGGAAAAATAGATGACAAAAATGATGATAAATATTTTCATTAGCCATGTTAAATAGGGTTTGATAGGTTTGTGAGTATTTTTGGAGGAGGTCGAAGGGAATTATTTTTAGAAAGAGACCAACTTTTTGAATATTCATCATAATAGGGTTGTGTGTAGGCCTATTTTTTTAGACCAATGGGGTAACTAAATTTGGTGCTTTCATTTTTTAAAATTAATTAATATCTTAAGTTATAGTCAAAATGTGTAATTGGTATTTACAAATAGGGTTCCAACAAAGTAGTTGTGCTTTTATTTTAAAATTTTCATTTGAGATTTCAAATAAGGATGGGGTGATGTGATTAATAAAGTTCTTGAATTTGGTAAATTTGTTTTATTCATTAGTGAGGTAATAGTCAAAATGTGTGATTGATACTTATAGATAGAGTTCCAACAAATCTTTTTCTTTCCTACAATCCCCACCAATTCAGGTTTTAAGATTTCATCCTAAGATAATAGAAATTTTTGATTACAAAATATAAATAATTTATTCATTTAAATGATTCACCTTGATTTTGTGGTGGTGAACAAGTTTTTTTAATATTTAATTCCATTTAAATGATAATTATATTATCAAAATTATAACATATTATAATCAACTACATGTAATTTCAATCAATGTCAATAAAAATTCAATTCTTAAAGTTCATATTATATAGTATCAATCATTTCACCTAAAATTAAATTAATGTACATTAAATGTATAATTGAAATGCTACACTAGACTTTAGACCTGAAACCTTAAATTGTGAACCCTAAATCCTAATCCATCAACCCCTAAAGTTCCTTCAATGTTATAATAACTATTGCAACCCCACTTTGAGGGAAGTGTGAGGTCGCCACTCACACTCCCGAAAATGGGATTTGGGAGTCCTCCGGGACTCCCGAAAATTTAAAACGCAATTGCAAGGGCTAAAACACCTTGCATTGAGGTACTATTTATACTGTTGAAAAGGTTTCAAAGTGTAGATGTCCAAAATAGCCTCACATGAGGCATTTGGACATTTGTAGCACAAGTTATGGTCGAAAGAAGGGCCAAGAATCAAACTAGCAATTTGACTCCCGACCACTAAAAGTCGGGTATTGACCCGATCCCGGTGTGTGTAGGTGGAGTGCGACACACTGTTGAAAAACTCTCAAGGAGAGCTACAAGTTTGCTTGAGTCCTTGTCCCAATCGGAGGTCGGGGCGAAAAGTCATGAACACTCAAAGTCCCAGGAGTCCAAACCGGGACAGTTTCGGGACTCCACTTTGGGAATCCCGGGAAAAAGTGCCATTCAGATGCAAGTGTGATGGTGAGATGCAAAAAATACTATATGGGGGAAGGTGGTGGCTTCCCCCAAGTCCGGGCCGTGGTGAGTAAAGTGAGTCCAATGTTGCTCGTGGCTTGTCCTAGCACCAGGGGTGCTTCAGAATGTGAACTAACCAACTTGTTGGTTAGTTTTGGATGCCTGACCGAATAAGTAAATAGTTGTCCCTTTTCCTAGTTTAATCCCGGAACTTTCAGCACGCCCCTCTTACCCCCTTTAGTGCTGGAAGCTGGGAGCGTGCCCCGAATCCCCTGCATTTCCGCAACTTGAGTGACTTAACCCCAACTTGGGGCTAACTAGGGACTTGGGAGCGCGTCAATAACATTATAGACCCTATGTTATACATTCAAAACCCTTTACGTTTGAATGTAAAATCCTATGCTATATTAACGTATATCTTATTCCATGCAACCTAATATAATGCCTTGCACCCTAAACCTTAAATGAAATTACACACATGCCCTATCTCATACAATGTCAAAAAGATTCTTTAATTTCCCTCTAAAACATTTTATCTTCAACCTTAAATGATACAACATAAATCCAACACCCTACATTTTAAACCTTAAGTGTTATAAGATAGACCCTATGCCTAGTTACACCCTAAACCATACATTTCTAAACATAAACACCAAAATTTTCTATACCACAAATGATAATATGTTGTAAACATTCAATAATAAGCTAAGATCGAAACTGAACAACATTGCTACATGACATTAGTATGAAACTTTAATACGATCTCATCCACATCATTATGTATGGAGTGGACACCTCATTTTCATCATTCAGCGTTATAAATCATTAAGGGCAGAAGATCCATTAGACATAGTTTTCGTGAGCCAATTCTTGTAATGGGGAATTTTAGGCGGCTGATAGCTTTGGGTGGGAGTGTGAATCTTAGTTCTTTTTCAAAAAAAGGTAGAGCATGATTGAGTTCTTGTTTGAATTATTTTTTTAGTCTACACGTGAAGTTAGGGTTTCAAGAACGAATCTAGGACACCAAACATTTGGAGCTTTGGAGGGGATCAATAGCAAAAGACTTAAAAAAACAAAGCACCATCAAAATTTCCTTCAAGAATTTTTTTCAATTTACGCATGAAGTTAAGGTTTTGGGAAACACCAAACATCTGGAGCTTTGGGAAGGATCAAGAGTAGGACACCTAAAAAGATTGACCACGGTCCAATTTTCCTTTAAGAAGTTTTTTCACTTTATGTGTGAAGTTAGGGTTTTAGGAACAAATCCAAGACATAATGCATCTGGAGCTTTAAATAGGATCAAAAGCAAGAGACCTGAGAAAACAAAGCATAATCAAGCTCTCCTTCAATAATTTTTTCAATCTACACCTGAAATTAAGGTTTTGGGAACAAATTCCAAAACATTAAACATCTAGAGCTTCAAAAAGGATTAAGAGCAAAAGACTTGAAAAAAAAAAACATGCTCGAACTCTTTTACTAAATTTTCAATCTACACATGAAATTAGAGTTTTGGGAATGAATTCAAAACACCAAGCATTTGGAGCTTTGAAAAGGATCAAAAGTAGGAAACTTGAGAAGACACAACATGATTGAGCTTTCCTTCAAGAAGTTTTTTTAGTCTATGCATGAAGTTAAGGTTTCAAAAAAGAATTCGGGACACCAAACATTTGGAGCTTCAAAAGAGACCTAAAGCAAGAGAACTTTGGATTTGGTGGTTTGGAGCTCTGGACAAGATCAAGGACAAAATAACAAATAAAAACTAGTAGTTCAGCCTTTATTCATGATAATTTCCATTCCAAATGTTGTAGGGCATGGGAGAGAGGACTTTCGAGTGTAATCTTGCTACTCACTAAGCTCCATCGATTAATTTCAAACCATGGGTACAACACTTTCACTATTCCTACCCATTGCTCCTTCATTTCCTCAAGTCCTCACATTAATTGTGATAAATTACCATCACAAGTTAGTTTTTTTTTTAATAGTATAGTGCATTCCATAGTATAGAGCAATATGTGGTGACATGTTCTATTTCTGTCTACTTGAAAATCAATTTTGAATTCAACATTTTTTTTGCATGATAATATATTTTTGATTACTTGCACCCACGAAAGCCTATTTATTTTCATCTTGTGATGCCCATTTCATACATCTAATGTTTTTTAAAAGAGTTGCTCCAACAAAGAGTTCATTTGTGATTACTTTCCTTAGGTCATGGGAGGGAAAATTCTAAAACTTGGGTTTGCATGCTCAAAAACTTGTTACATTGATGGGGTTTGACAACGCTTGTTTCCAAAACGATATTGCTTATATTCGATCCCACCTCTTGTAACACGATGGAGCCATCACAAAAAAGAAAGTGAGTATTGCACAATCCTTTATTAACATCGCACTTATTCCAGAAATTCATGACTTTTATCATCTCAAATCCTTCCTATCCTAAAGCTTTCACGACATATTCTAGTTTACTTACTTTGCGCAATTTTGATGCAACCTCACCTTGATTTCAAGAAGCCTACTATTTTTTCATCACAATTCAAACATCAATTTCGTAATTAACCACCGGAAACTAGGAAATAAAAATAATAAAAGATCTTCTAACATTTTTGTGGTTCTTATTCTTTGGAAGGTATTGTGTAGACTCAAATTTATAACGCGAAAAAAAATCCTTCATTATAAAGATAACTATTACCGTAGTGCCACGAAAGGTTCGGGCGGGCTGTAACGATCAATTTAATTAATCTTGAGGAAATTTTTTGGAAAAGGTCCATCAGTGCTGCAAGAAATGCATTGTTTTCAAGGGAAAGGTCCAGTAATCTGCCAAAAAGGTCCATTACAGGTCCAAGCCAATTTCCATTTTTTTTTGTTTTGATGTTGCAAGCACACATGTGCAACATTCTAAGCATATAGGCATTTATCTGCACTCTGCATTGATCTGCATTGCACGACAAGGAAGAACCTATGCACAAATCACAGCTTGTGGCATGGCGTCGTGATGACATTCTTGTTACATTTGCCTCACAAAAGATGACACTGACCGTAACGACTCTAGACCACCAGGTGCATTGCACCATGCTGAACTCAGTCCTTGAACTGCACATACATGTTGCTCCAATCAAAGACATCCGGCAGAGGCTCCAAGTTGAAAGCAACGCTCAG
>Ga0116229_10015773_pt1 | contig 10235 bp, 9 predicted proteins | sample S1TSphgellanicum_3_FD_87313 | JGI IMG/M metagenome (GOLD analysis project Ga0116229, IMG submission 87313) | Host-associated microbial communities from peat moss isolated from Minnesota, USA - S1T2_Fc - Sphagnum magellanicum MG | ecosystem: Host-associated > Plants > Peat moss > Unclassified...
TCACAACTGAGTTATAAAGGCATCCAGTGGATGGTGTGCTGGTCACTGTGGCCCCACACTATCACATACCCTAGTACCTTGGCCAATTCAACACTAATTATATTATTTTTTAAAATGTTGAAAATTTCAAAAATTATTTCTTCCAAATCAAGAAATATTGTGAAGAAGGCAAATTAGTGAGTATGTAGGAATATTTCACTTGTTGAAATGAATTTATAAAAATTAATTAATTAATTATTCAACGAACATGTGTTGAAATGGTCAAGGTACTACGGCCACCGTCATATGTTAAACATTTCATTTTCTACCGCCAGAAAAGAGATGATCACATACGGCCGTCATATGTGACCTTGGTATTAGCTTATGATGATGTTTCTTTCGCAAGAGCACACCACACTAGCCCTACCATATGGCAAAGCAAACAAGCTCAACTAGTAGCCTTTGGACTTTTGCATTTTTTTCCCCAAAAAAAAATTCACACTCGAACTTTAATTAAATTTTGCTCCCACAAAAATACTTGTAAGGGGGTGTTTAGCCTCCTCTTTGTGGGGGGACCCCTCCAACTAACTACATTACAAAGAGATCCCTCTTGCTTTACAATGTACAATCCCCCCCTTTGGGATGGGTCAACTAGCACCTACCCTTCTCCTTTCGTGCTATACACTTTTACCGTTTTGCTTTTATTGGCGTGTGTTGTCATGGATACGTCACGTACCAACCAACTCTTCCTAGGAACCTTCAATTTTGATTTTTAATTTTTTTTAAGACATCGATTTTGACTAAACCCTAAACCCTAAACCATTTTCCCCTGTCTTTGCCAAAATTTTGGTTTTGGTTTTTTTTTTTTCAAAGGTGATTTTGATTCTGGTTCTTGTTATTTTCAAAGTATTCTAATTCAATGTTTTAAGGTAGGTTAGGATAGATTCCAGGTAACCTACTTTCGAACTCTAAACTACACTACTAATTATTATTGGATCAATACAATTTATTTTTTTTGGGGTCAATTGGTTGCAAATTTTCCCATCTCATGCACTTGTATGTTAAGTGTAAAATGTGCCACCTTGCCACCTTGAAATCAGCCCTCAAACACTCTCAAGTGTGCCATAAACTCACCCAAATAGCCCCAAATTTGCCCCCAACATTACTTCTGAAAAGTCCCCCCCTTCGTCCACTTTTTGCCCCCAAATCTGCCCTTATTCAGCCCCCTAAAACACCATTTTCCCCTATCTTTGCCAAAATCAAGAAATTCAAATGGAAAGTGCCATAACAACAAAGAAATAAAAAAAATTGTAACTAGACAATTTTTTTTGTGTACATCATATCCAATTCCTAAGGCATGGGTCATTCCAAAATCATTCCAAGACCTATAACAACCAAAAAGAACAAATTGATTACATCAATTGTGACAAACACAAGCATCAAACTTGAAAAAAAAAAACTTGAAAGATGCAAGTGACAAGAAATAAAAATTATCTATCTAAAGCCTATTATTGCCATTCTCCAAGTCCAAAAGCCCCCAAGTGAGGCAATTACATTCTCATTTTCATTCATTAGGGTTTCTTCCATCTCCAAAAATTTCTCCATGGATGGCAAACCACCAATATGTTCATCTTTATCCTTGAATGGATATTTTGTATATGCTTATAAAATTTCAAGATTGTCCATGCTCAATTTCCACAAGCATCTTAGATACGTGCAAATACTTTTAGATTCTTTTTACCTGAATTTGAGAATTATCAACAATCCCCAACACTTGTTGGGTTACAAATCCAACATTAAAAAAATGTTGTTCATGGGCTTTCCACCATGCCAATGGATCTAGGCATTCTTCTTTAATGACTTTTCATATCTTAAAATGGATCAATTGTTTTTTCATAATTGACAAGGTCATGTTTACATTAGTTTCCATGAGATCATACAAACTTGTGAATTCAATAGTTTGGGATGTAAAGTTAGGAGCTTTTTCATTTACCTTAATTGGGTTTTAAAACTTTTATGCATAGACAAGGAGGCAAAACAACATTTGTTTCTTGTATTCACATGCAATTTGAAAAGCCCTCTCCTTGTCAACATATTAAATGACCAACCACAAACCTTTGTAAATGGCATTTAACATCATTGTCAACATATTGTGAGTTTTGCATGTTTAAAAAAAAATTACAAATGAAAGGAAGGGATCCAGAACTTGTACCGCCTAGTTTTGCATGTGTTATCATAGGAATTTAAACTCACCATCAAAGTCATGGCCTCATTAGAATTAGGTGTCAAGGAATCCACTCACATTTGACATATAAATGATATGGATGTAGCAAGGGCATTATAAAGAAACCAATAACTTCAAGTCTGATTCAACACATATTGTTGGACCACAAGACCCAAAGTATTTACAACAATTTGAGCTATACCTCAACCTTTTGGACTTGGTACACAACCTTGAAATGCCAATGATTGTTGATTTCTATAGTAAAAAACACTAGTGTGCTTGAATTCCAATTTCCAAAAACAAAATGACTTGAGAAACAAACTAAATTTTTGACCAAAGTCTCAAACTTCTATGGGGCCATTTTAGTAGCAATACATGCCTTGTGCCACTCATGCCACCCTTTCCCACTTTTTTTAATCCATGTGGTAGTTTGCAAAATGAACCATGTTTCCTTAATGTAAATAGAAGTTAGGCTAACATAAAGTTCAAAACCATATTTGGCATGTTGGCAACTCTTAACATGCCCCCAACATCTCCCTACAAATGGTATTGCAAACCCCCAACACTCTACATGAAACAAAACACTCTACATGAAACAAAAGAAGTCAATATAGTAGTCATGGTTGAAAGATCACCTCCCTCCTCTTTGACATAAATAACAACCTGAGCATTGAGCCCATGTTTTGCAAATACTTCATTAACTTGCAAAACGATGACATTCTTAAATTTTTTTATTATTCCAAAAAATCAATGGTTACATGACAAGGCTCTCACTTTCATTCAAAAAATGCACAATGAGAACAAATATGTCCATTCCTTCCTTGAACATTCATAAATAAAAACTTAGTATGCAAGAATTACAAGACTCAATGGTTTTAACAATGTATACATGTGCGGTTGTAATTATTTGTGTAGTTCCATGTGTGTGTGACTGCAAGAAAGCATAAAATCAAATGACTATGTGCGAGATGTTAATTTTGTGCACATATACATATAGATATATGAGTCAGAATGATTGTATGTGGTTCTATGTGATTATATGTGTGTGTATAAGTACGTTATGTGTCACTTGTGCCTATAATTTGCGAGAAAGAAAGGATGATCATCTTGTGTAATTTTGCACCAAAACTTGCTGTGCATTGGAATAGAGATGTTTTGCACAAGCACTAGGCACAAAGGTGGGTCATTGAACTTTGTTACTTTTCGAGGTGTTACATGCATGTGTTAATTAATTTGAAGGAAACTTTAAAGATTATTTTTGAGATTTTGTGTGAAACCCACAACTTCATGTAGTTATGTGTTGCATGTTTTGATAGATGTGTCTTAAGAATATGGTAAAAAAAGAAAAAATTCTTTTGATGTGCAAAGTTTACAACAAACATTTTGAAAAAAATTGTGTTTTTGAAATTTTTGTAAAGGGAATTACAAGAACTTTGAATTTTAAAACATTATCAGCCAAAGCCAAGAATTTAACATATTGTGAGATTTTTGCAAAGAGTTTCTAACATGTTAACATATGCAAAATCTTGCCGAAAAAAGAAGCAATGTAATTGAAACTCAAGTTAAAATAGATTGAAACACCGGAGAAGAAGAGCACCAAATGGCTACTGGATGCTTTTTCTTGAACATCTAGTAAGAAGATTGTGGGGGTGGCGACCCAGTGTCTTTTTTTTAAAAAAATTGTTTAAATTTCAAGAAAAAACATTGGGTGGCTTTTCAATGCTTTTCCTCATACATGCAAGAAGAAAACCATTGGGTGGCCACCTGAATCCAAATGTTTTTTTCAAAAATGTTTTTTTTGGGAGCTTTCAAGGAAAGGCGTTTGGTGGTCACTTGATACATTTTCTCCCACACCCAAGAAGAAGACCATTGGGTGGCCACCTGATTTGTTTTCAATTAAATTTTAATTTCAATTATTTTTTTGGGGGTTCAAGAAAAAACATTGCATAAACACCTAATTACATCACAAAATTGAAAAATAAACATTATTTCTCTTAAACAATTTAATTTTAGTCCATAACATTAATACAATTACATTGCATCTTCTAGTAGGATTTCATGAGAATCATAATTTTAGGATAAAGCTTCTTGCGATAGAGCTACTTGTTACCGTCTTGAACAATTGCAAATTGTAGACAATTTGTCCTCCTTGCTAGAATGAGGGGTGGGACACAAGTTGGATGAAATTGGGGCATGAGAAGATTTGAGTTGGTGTTGATCGTTTTCTCTCACCCCAATATCAATTTTAGGATTTTTCATATCCCTTTGTATTTTATGATCAAAAGGCAAGTGCCTACACTACTAGGGCATCAAGCCAAGAGTTCAAGTGGTCAGGATTTTTTATGCCATCTTTCAATTTGTTGTGGATGTAAGTCACTATTGGGTTGTATTAAATGCAACTCAAAAATTACCTAGCACAACCCAATTATATAACCTAATCATCCCCCAAAAAACATGGATTCATGGGAAAATATCATGCATTGGCATGAAATAATAAACTTTAGGGTTTTTGTTGGGATGTGGGTTCATATAACCATTTGGAGGTAATGTGTGGGACTCATTCAACTTGGTTGTATCCATTTTGATGATTTGCATTGATGTGAGTCTTTTCCACACTTCATTCATGGAATCCCTCAGCTCAAATACTACAAGACTAAAAGCTTTTGAAAACATTAGTTGAAGTGGCAGAATTAGAAGCCTCTGTTAAAAGCCTGAACGTCATCCAAATTACTGTTTATAAGCCACTATATTGGTGTTGGTGGAACTCCTCCAAAAACTTTCAATTTGTGACCCTCAAATCACAACACAATTTTTCAAGTGCTTTAACTCCTCATACCCATCTGACTTTGTTTCTTGCCAATTCCCCTGCAAGAAGGTAGAAATCAGGACAATGTCTTGAGGATAAGATTTAAGAGGTTGCTCAAATTGAGTGAATCTGTGAAGAAATTGGTCAAGAAATGATAATTACAAAAGTTCATTGTGAGTGCAAGAATGTGGATTAGCTATTCTTATCAAGGTTTTCACAGAGTTCACAACATGTGCATATCTCAACTGGAAACATGTTCTGATGTCCACCTTCTGATGCTAACCAATAATACATCAGAAGCTGGTAAATATTCCTATGAAACTGAGCTGTTGACACTGGGAACAAGCCTCTGCATTTAAGGCCACCACCCACCAAAAGAATTTCCCTTTCATACCCACCTGATATACAAGTCTTTGAAAGAATGAATCCAGGTTCAAGATTGGTCTCAAATCTGCACTCAAACCTTTGCCTGCACCAGTGAATTGCTACCAAACAGGAGCAAAATAATGTAAACCTGAAAATGAGAAAATGGAGAGACTCCAATAACTCAAGAGTTAAATTCATCTGTGACTTAAAAAGTTCTGGTCTGTACACAGAAAATAAGCCTGTGGTTAGCCTAACAAAAGGCCAGAAGGTGGGTCACCTTTTGCACCTTGGCATGGTGTGCATTTCAGCATAATTTTGCAGCCATTTAACTCCTAAACATTTGTGTTACTCTGAAAAACAGTGACTGCCAGGAGTAGCACTTATGAATCCAATGTGAAAATTCACAAAACAAATCCCCCTCTAAAATCTGTAGCAAAAGAGTGCCCACAAGAAACGATTGGGTCATAGCACATGTCAGCAGCTCTTTTCCAGATGTTAAAACCTATTGGATTTTCTCTCCTGCTCTGCTAGTACAAAATGCTCCAATAGTGGGTTCTTTTCTGTTCATCCGTTTTTTTACTTTCAATTCAGTTGATCACTGGCAACCAGGTCTTCAACATAGTCATACAACACTTGATCATATAATTTCTTGAGCCGCTCCAAGGCTCGTTCCTTGTCCTTCTCCGATGCTGTATCCAGTTGGAAGTTTGCCCCAATGAATTGTTGGAAACCAGAATCTGCATCAAACTGCCACACAAACCCCACTTACAGCATCAAATTCCTGTTTTTGAAGTAATTTTTTCCCTTTCATCTCCATCCAACTGAGAGCTAGTCCAATGAAGGAAAAAAAAAATGGTGGCAAAACTTGTAAACCTTGTCATTTTCCATGCAATGTGACAGGGATAGTAATATGAAATCTTCCCACCCATTTTTAAGTGCAAGAAATTCTGGACATGCAATGTGACTATTGAACAACTACCTGGGCTCGTCCACCAGCCTCAAAAGCGAGCTTTGCCAAGCTACAAAGATCCACTTTATGGCCAACCACCTGAGGTTTCCCTGTGGGTACTGGCTTCCCTTTGGCTCGCAAATAGTCATATACAGTCTTCACGGTGAATCGCTGGTCCTCCACAGACGGTGCTCCTGCCACTTCATGAGAGTTTTCCCACATTATTTGGACCACCACTTTCAGAACCCCCTTTTTGATTACTACACAGGCATCAAACTCTCCTCTGTACCCACTGCAAACTTTATGTCAGCACAAAACAGCCATTGAAAAACTACAACAAAACAAAGCCCAAAATTCTAGCACCCAAGCATTCAAAGCTGTACAAAACCAGGAAATGGAATAACCCACTCATTGCAGTTCATGCATTCCTTGAGGACAAGACTCAACAAACAAGACTGATGTTTCAGCTGCCAACATCACTGAACACATCAGAACTTCCTGCTGCCTTCTATGTTCAACTTGTAAAAGAGTCAAGAGTCTTACAAGCATGCAGTGCTTGTTGTGCTTGACTTGACTCAAGTGACCCAAGTTCCCCATCCTGTGCAGTTGTCCAGCCAGGCTCGTAAGCTTCCAAAAATGCCTGTTTGGCTTTGTTGGGCAGATCATGGGGGTGAACAAAAGGAACGCCTTGGGGCCAACCCATCTCTGCCCTCAATACTCCACATGGGCTTTCGGTTGCATGGAGGTGGTGCTCTTCACATTCCTTCAAATTGCAGTACCGGACTTTCAGGCCTTTGCTGTCTGCAATCTCCTGAACCCGCTCCTTGAGGACTCGTTGGGCTTCAAGCCGCAACCGCTTTGATGGAGCCAGGGGCTTCCCTTGGGAGACTTGTTTTCGCCGCTTCATCCCTGACTTGATTGATCCTACAAGAGGAAGAAAAACTATGACCAATGTTCAGTCAGGGACATGATGCTACCTACCAACATGGGCAAAAGCTCAAGCAAAGGAAGCCGAGGGAAGTGACATCAGATCATCTGTTGAAAAGTTTACAGGAAATCAGCACCAATCAGTCTCCTCTCCCAACCCTCCTATCTTTCTCTAATTTCCCCAAGGCACTTGAGATTGTAGAGTGACTCACCATCTGGTGGTGGTGGTGTTGGAAATGTAAAGGTAGGGACACCGGGTCGGTTCAAAAGCTGGTCCATTGGGTGGGACCTCTGCATGAAATCGTGGACAGCAACTGGCTGTTGGAAGGGACTCCCAACAGGATGCCCTGCAGCTGTCATGGCAGAGCAATGCAGAATGGCCGAGGCTCGTGGCATGAGCTTGAACTCTATAGAGCAACGTCCATAAGGGATGACACTCAAGCCTTGCCCTTGACCAGCAGCAGTAGTAACATTATTATTATTACTATTGTCTGTTCGATGAACTGTGGGACTAAGGTAGCCACCAGTTGCTTGATAAAGAGACAATCCTGAGTACAACACCATGTCTTGGGGACCAAGATCTGCATCCACAACAATCCATCGTCCTTGAAGGTCTCGGATTTGGAGTCCAGACTTGTCTGATTTCAGTAAGGTTAAGAGCCCCTTGTCCATGTCCTCATCAAGAAGAGGCACATTGCCTTGTTGCTCACCTGTCAGAGCTACATCCTCGCCTTGGTGTTGTGCCCCTGGTCTGCAAAAACAACAATGAGGTAGCACATTTTCAATATTGAGTTAAAAGAAAGTGCAGCAGGAATTGTTGTCACCCTAAGTGAGCTCTGTATTCATTTCTCCAAAGAGGATCAACATCCAGACAAGATGTAAAATGCCAAGATCTTGAGTACCCAATGTATATGCAACTTTGATCACATGACTCTACTGCAAGTTTTATAGGGTTGCAGCTCAACTTCAGCAGCAAACACCAAGAAAGCATTTCATCAGAGGACAAACTCTTTCTGCTTATAGATACCTATTGTGGCAGCAAGTTGACAGAACTGAAGTTGACATCTCGCCAATCTTCAGTGGCATGTTATCAAGCAGATCCGTAAATGCAAAACTTCGAAGCTCCAGTGAGCAACCAATGGCATCCAAGATTACTCGAGTCACATTCCCCAGCAGAGCAAAAAGCTCAGGCAATCCTGCTGGTGGCAACTCTGCAGTGGTGATATTGGCCTCTGCTGCTTCAGAAGAAGCAGCAGAGGAGGTTCGCCCAGGTCGGTAGTCATACACTTCTCTAGCATGCTGACTGTCTGCAAAATAACCACTTGTTTGATTCCAATCTTGAGTATCCTCGGTATGGATCGACTCGGGACCTACAATCGGTTTCTGATGGAAGAACATTCGTACTGAGTCAAGCACACATCGCAGAAGAACCTCATCTCCTGGTGACATCTGAATGATGGCAGCATTTGAATTCCTCAAAGACTGTGCAAGCATGGCAACTGCATGCTTGTATGCATCAGAGGGAAGTCCATCAGCTGCAACCAAGTCCATCAGCCTCACTCGGGCTGGGGATGAAGCTGCTGCTGCCATTGCGCCCATGCACTGTATCCTTGAAATGCACCTCTGTCACTATCTCTGTCTCTCTGACACACCCTCTTCTTTCTGACTCTGATCAAGAGTTCATTGGAACAGATCTGAACTTGATAGATTGTGTGCTGTATGTGCCAACCCTAAACCCTAAACTATCAAGGGCAAGAGCTTCATGTTCTTTGCCATCCTTCTTTGAGTCTCAGAATGATGATTCTTACTCTTGTGGGGCTGCAGCAACAATGGGTGGTCCTTCCAGGTTTATGTTAACAATTGTAGACTGGGTGCTGTGATCCGATCGACAGACCAGCAGCTCTTCTTCTTCTTCCCTTTCCTCCTCCTCCTCCTGCTGCTGCTGCTACTGGTGAGTTTTTTACAACCTTATGGCAAAAAACAAGGCCTGCTGCACTACTAATGCTGCTTCTTTTTATTCCAGAAAGAAAACTCAACATGTCTTTTTGCAGCATTTGAGCTTGTAAAAAAACCTCCCAGATGCAAGGCATCCCCTTCCAACACCAGAAATCCTTCATACTACTACTCCCCTTTGGACACAGCAGTACTACTCTCTGATATTTTTCCAAAGCTTCTGAAGGCAAGTGGTGAAGGTTTCTTCTGAGATGATCAGTGTCTAAGCTTAAAGGTTTCTTCTCAGACGGGTGGCTCAGCTCATAACATAGATACAGAAACAGAGACTCGCGGCTGACAAAAATTCACATTCCATCTTTGCATGTTGCTGCATATTGTCACCCATCCTATATTCACCTTCATTTTTCACAGACCCACTCACCTCCTCCTAATACCAGTCTAACACAGAAACAAGGGTACTCCACTCCTCCTCAAATGGTCGTCGTGTATCGCAGCAGCAAATGACAGAAAGAAAGAAAGCAAGCAAGTGCACTTCCTCAGCCTTGCTCTTCTCGTCAGGCCCAAAACCCAAACCAAACTCGCCAACCCAACAAAAAGCCAAAACCAGAAGAAGAAGGAAATTTTTTAAAAAACTACGCAACCACAAAACCTCGGCAGCGCGCGCTCGCGATCGCAACGAAAACCTTGCAGCGACGATTGCGCATTCCCGCCAGCTTGCCTGAAGGATTTCCGTCGCCGCCGAGAACGAGCTTCGCGCGCGCGCAAACCGCCCGACCGCGGAGCTTCGTGCGCGAACCGCGATAGCGGGCCGCGGCCGCGGGCGGGCTGGCGGGTCGCACCGGCCCACCGTCAGGGATGACCGACCCGATGCCGGTAGCAACCACGTACCGGTAATTGGCACATACTTACCGATGGTCCCGGTGATTTTGACCTATACAAAGGATTTTTCATGAAAACAAAGAAAGCCCTCAAATTTGCAAGATTTCCAAAAAAAAAAAAAAAAAAAAAAAGAAAAAAAAAAAAAACAAAAA
>Ga0116229_10015774_pt1 | contig 10234 bp, 9 predicted proteins | sample S1TSphgellanicum_3_FD_87313 | JGI IMG/M metagenome (GOLD analysis project Ga0116229, IMG submission 87313) | Host-associated microbial communities from peat moss isolated from Minnesota, USA - S1T2_Fc - Sphagnum magellanicum MG | ecosystem: Host-associated > Plants > Peat moss > Unclassified...
AGCACACGCACGCCCACACCGGCGTCCTGCTCGTCGAAACTGGCCGCGGAGGTGTCCATCATGGTCTGGAACACCGGATGGCGCGCCCGATAGATCTTGGTGCCGTCGCCGTTGACGCTCTCAGCATTGGCCAGGTTGCTGGCCGTGGTGTTGAGTCGGATGGTCTCCGCGTTCAGCGCACTGCCGGCGGTGTTGAATACATTGAATAATGACATCTCGAAACTCCTTGACTCTCGGTGCTTACTGACCGTTGATGGCCAGCGTCAGCTCGGCGATCCTGTCGTTGATGAATCCGAGGCTCGCCTGATAACGCACGTTGTTCTCCGAAAAGGCCGCCTGCTCCACCGGCATTTCCACGGTATTGCCGTCCAAGGAAGCCTGGTAGGGGTTGCGATACTTCAAGTCGGCGGCGCCCGAGGAGCCGTCGCCCAAGCTGATGTGCGCGGCTTGCGTGGTGCTGAGCGTCAGCGGCGCCTCGTCGGTGTGCGACAGCACCGCACTGAAGTCGATGTCGCGCGCCTTGTAGTTCGGCGTGTCGACATTGGCGATGTTGGTCGCCAGCACTCCGAGCCTCTGGCCGTGCAGCAACAACGCTTGCTCATGAATTCCGAAAATGTTCTCGAACATGCGAAAAGCTCCTTTGCGGGTAAGTAAAGCAAGACCTGTGCCAACCGGCTGTGCACCGGTAAAGCTGCAGCTGCGGGGCTTGCGGAGTGATTTTTCGCCCGTCCACCGGCCTGACAACCGTGTAGGTACCCAAGGCGGCGGCCGATGGCGAGGCCGCGCGGCAAGAACTTGCCGCTTGCGCCCGCGTTATGGCCCGTCGCCGGCAAATGACGGGCGCAGACCATGGCCGACGTGTTGCGTGGCTCGCCGCGCAGGCGGCACTGGCACGGCGCTTGCTTGCCATAGAGGTATATGAAAATAGCGCCAATATTCCGACGGGCCTTTCTGCTGATTCCCTTGTGCGTAAGCGCGGGCGCCGTGGATACCGCCACCACGCCTGCCGCGACCGCGGCAACGAACTATGAGGACCTGGCGCAACTCGAATCTCTGGCGCGAGCCGAGGCGCTGCGTCAATTTCCGCCGCTCCGCGATCGGCAGCGTTTCGTGATCGGCCCCATTGAGCCGAAGCTCGAGCTCGCCAAATGCCGCGCCCCTATCCGTTCCTTTCTATCTTCACCACATCACATGCAGGACCGCGCGACCGTCGAGCTGCTCTGCCCGGACAGTAAGGAGTGGCATCTCTATGTGCCGGTGCGCATCGTGTCCACCTCACCGGTCGCCGTTGCAGTGCACGCCCTCGTCGCCGGCACCGTGCTGAAGGCGGGCGATCTGCGCGTCGAGGAACACGATACTTCGGACCTGCCTTTGGGCTTCATGGACGACCCGGAAGTGGTTGTCGGTCTGACCGCCGCGCGGCCCATTCCCGGCGGTGCCTACATCACCAATCAACTGTTGGTGGCGCCGAAGGCTGTAGAGCGAGGTCAAACGGTGACGTTGGTTGCCGATACCGGAGGCATCAGCATTCGAATGGCGGGTCGTGCGTTGACCGATGGATTGTTAAATCAACGCGTTAAGGTAACCAATCTGTCGTCGGGCAAGACCGTCGAGGGGATTGCGCGGTCCGAACAAGTGGTCGAAATTATTTTGCAATAGCCCTTTAGTGAACTGCGTCACGGCCGATAACCAAACCTGAGGGTGGAGTTGAGCGAAATCGCTAAAGTTCATCCAGCCCGCGACGATAACGTGGCAAGGGCAGGCTATTTGTCCCAGGAGAATTTCGGTGACTGACAAAATCAGTGGATTCGCAGCAGCAGAGCCGGTCGCGCCCATCAAGGGCTCGAGCAGCAATGCCGTCGCGACTGACAAGCAGAGCGAAGCGACGCCCGTCAATCCAGCCCCGACGCAGTCGGCGGATCAAGTCACGCTGACAAGCTCGGCGCGCTCCCTGCAAAAGATCGAAGAGACCATTGCCAAGACACCGGTCGTGAATACCTCGAAGGTGGCGGCGGTGAAGCAGTCGATCAATTCGGGTACTTATCAGGTCGATTCCGGCAGAGTCGCCGATAAGCTGCTGAAGTTTGAGAGCGGATTGAAGTAACACATGAACCAGGATGCCCGGCTGCGTCTCGAGGATTTACTGGATCGCGAGATCGAGGCTGCGCATTCTCTGGCGGCGACCCTGGCAGCGGAGAAATCGGCGCTCACCGGTGACTCGGCCAGCTCCGTCGAACAAAAGGCGGCCGAAAAGATTCGCTTGTTCTCCGTCATGGAGAAACTGGAACAGGAGCGCCGCATGCTCTGCGACGATCCCAATGCCACCGGCGTAGCCTCCAGTGTCGTGGCGCGTTGGCGCTCACTGATGACGTTGATGGCCCGCTGCCGCAACGCCAATGAACTCAACGGACACATCATCCGGGTTCGCCAGCACCAGATCCGTCAATTGATCGATATCGTGCGCGGCAGACCCGCGGCGATCACATACGACCCCCACGGTAAGACATTTGCCAAAGCGCTGCGCGCCTTGGCGCGAGCGTAAACCATGCTAGTGTTAAGCCGACGAGCCGATGAGTCGATCGTCATACAGCCCGCCGACGGCGTGGATGCCAATATGACCATGGCGCAATTGTTTGCCAACGGGCCCATCCAGATCACGCTGCTCGGAGGGACCGGCCGCCGCGTCAAAATGGGCATCGAGGCCCCGGAACAACTTGCGATCCGGCGCAAGGACGTCGCCTAAACCGCTCAATTCGCCCCGGCCGATGAATTCTCATCGTCCAAGAATGCCTCGTAGCGCATTGGTTTTACATAAGTTTGTGGTCGCTTACATATCAAAACTGAATTTTTTCGAAGCCTACCGTTCTCGCCTTCGCGATGTGCATAATGGATCCTCCCACCTGAATTCAAACAAAGGGATCTTACGGATGGAGCGTCGTTTGCACACCCGTCACCGCGCACGCACGACGGTGTACGTAGTGATGTCTGGTAGAAAGAGCCGCATTTGCAAGGCCAAGAACTTGAGCGCCAACGGTGTGTTCGTCGAGACCGAAAATCTCGGCCTGCGTAAAGGCCAACAGGTTCAGCTCGCATTCGCCATTAACCTAGGTTTAGTGACGAAAATCCATCGCCGCACGGCGATCGTGGCGCATGTGACCCGCGGCGGCACCGGCCTGATGATGGAGCAGTTCGCCGGACGGTAGATTTGACAGATCCTGTAGAATTACAGGATGCCACCCTTCGATCCGCCACGCCCGGATGCCATCCGCATTCGCGGCGCGCGCCAGAACAATCTCAAGAATCTCGATCTCGATCTGCCCCTGAACGAACTCATCGTCGTCACCGGGGTGAGCGGCTCGGGAAAATCCTCGTTGGTCTTCGACACGCTGTATGCCGAAGGACAGCGGCGCTATGTCGAGACTTTTTCGCCCTACGCGCGCCAGTTCCTCGATCGCATGGACAAGCCGCAGGTCGATCGCATCGAAGGTATCCCGCCGGCCATCGCCATCGACCAGACCAACCCGGTGCGCACGTCGCGCTCCACGGTTGGCACCATGACCGAGCTCAACGACCATCTGAAACTGCTGTTTGCGCGCGCCGCGGTGCTGCATTGCCGGAGTTGCGGCGAGCCGGTACGCCGCGACAACCCGGCCAGCATCCAGCAGCAACTCGCCGAGCTCGCGCGAGCCCAGGGCGATCCGCTGCTGTTGCTGACCTTCCCGGTACCGATCCCGGAGAACTTTTCGGAAGCGGAGATCAGAGGCTTGCTGGAGCGCCAAGGATATACGCGCATCCATGAAAAGCGCGGCCAAACGCTGCAAGTCATCCAGGACCGGTTCCGCTGGTCGGGCGTGGACGCCTCACGCGCGGGCGACGCCATCGAGGCGGCGCTCAAAGTAGGCCAGGGCCGGCTGGACGTCTATCCGCTCGATGCAGCCGTTCCCTGGCGGTTCTCCAGCGGCCTGCATTGCGCGCACTGCGACATTCTTTACAAGGAGCCGAGCCCCAGCACTTTCAGCTTCAATTCACCCATAGGCGCGTGCGAAACCTGCCGCGGCTTCGGGCGCAGCATCGGCGTCGATTACGGATTGGTCATTCCGGACAGCTCCTTGACGCTGCGACAGGGTGCAATCAAGCCATGGCAGACCGAGTCCTACCAGGAATGCCAGGAGGATCTGGAGAAATTCGCACGCAAGCGCGGCATTCCTCTCGATACCCCGTGGCGCAAGCTGACCGAATCGCAGCGCCTCTGGGTCATCGACGGCGAAGGTGAATGGACCAAGAAAGTTTGGTACGGCGTACGGCGTTTTTTCGCGTGGCTCGAAACCAAAGCCTACAAGATGCACATCCGGGTGCTGCTGTCGCGCTACCGCTCCTACACCGAATGCTCGGCGTGCCATGGCGCACGCCTCAAGCCCGAGGCTTTGTTGTGGCGTGTGGGGAGCCCGGCGGCTTTGCCCGTGGTGGGCTCACCTGCGGGGGGCCCAGGCCTCACCATCCGCGATGCCATGCTGCTGCCCATCGATGCGGCGCTCGCTTTCTTCACGGCGCTCACGCTGCCGCCGCCGCTCGACCAAGCAACCGATCTGTTGCTGCGTGAGATCCGCGCGCGGCTTAAATTTCTGACCGATGTCGGTCTGGGTTATCTGAATCTCGACCGTCAGTCGCGCACCTTGTCGGGTGGCGAGGTGCAGCGGATCAATCTCACCACGGCGCTTGGCACGTCGCTGGTCAACACGCTGTTCGTGCTCGATGAACCGTCCATCGGACTGCATCCTCGCGACGTGGGGCGCATCGTCGGCGTGATGCACAGGCTGCGCGACGCCGGCAACACCCTGGTGGTGGTCGAACACGATCCGAAGGTCATGCAAGCGGCTGACCGCGTGCTCGACATCGGTCCCGGCCCGGGTGAACACGGCGGTCGAATCGTGTTCTACGGCGCGACCGCGCAGCTGCGGAACGCAGCCGGATCGCTGACCGCCGATTACCTATACGGCCGCAAGCGCATCGAACCGCCGCACGCGGCGGCCGGTCGCGGCAGCGGGCGGGAGGTTCTGCGCATCAACGGTGCAACCGAACACAACCTCAAAGGCATCGATGTCGACATTCCACTGCGGCGTCTGGTGTGCGTCACGGGCGTGAGCGGTTCGGGCAAGTCGACCCTGGTGCACGACATTCTTTATCCGGCATTGCTGCGCGCCAAGGGCAAGCCGACTGAAAATCCCGGCAAGCACGCCGGTATTTCCGGCGCCGATTTCATCGATGGCGTGGTCATGGTGGATCAAAGCCGTATCGGCCGCACGACGCGATCAAATCCGGCGAGCTATGTCGGGGCCTTCGATGCCATCCGCGAGCTGTTCGCCAAGCTGCCTCAGGCCAAGGAACGCAAATACACCGCCGGCACCTTCAGCTTCAACGCCGGTAACGGCCGATGCCCTGCCTGCGGCGGCAACGGCTTCGAGCATGTCGAAATGCAATTTCTCTCCGACGTGTATCTGCGCTGCCCCGATTGCGACGGGCGGCGCTTTCGCGCCGAAGTACTCGAATGCAAGTTGCCGCGCCCCGGTTTTCCGTCCTTGAGCATCGCCGAGGTACTCGATCTGACGGTCTCCGAGGCGCTTGTCTTTTTCGCGGCGGACACCGAGGTGTGCTTGCGTTTGGGTCCGCTCGCCGAGGTCGGCTTGGACTATCTGCGGCTCGGGCAGCCCGTGCCGACCCTGTCGGGCGGGGAAGCACAGCGGTTAAAACTGGCGGGACATCTGGCCGACAACGCCGTGCAGGCCAAACCCCGCGCCGCCAAAGCCGGCGCGAAGGCCAACGCCAAGGCACCGGCGGAGCGCCGCGGCTCGCTGTTTTTGTTCGATGAGCCCACCACCGGCCTGCACTTCGATGACGTCGCCAAGTTGCTGCGCGCCTTCCGGCGGCTCATCGAGGCGGGGCATTCGCTGCTCGTGATCGAGCACAATTTGGACGTCATTCGTTCGGCGGATTGGGTCATCGACTTGGGTCCCGAGGGCGGGGACGCCGGCGGCGCCATCGTTTGCGAGGGAACACCGGCTGCCGTGATGCACGTCAGCGCATCGCACACCGGCCGCGCGCTGCTCGAGGATGGCGACAGCTTCCTCGGCGTGCAGGACGCGGGCGGCGGGCAGTACTTGGGCGCTCACATCCTGCGGTCCCCCGTGCCTACCGCCATCTCGATTCACGGCGCCCGCGAGCACAATCTCAAGAACGTCGACGTTGATCTCGGTTTGAACAAGTTCACCGTGATCACCGGCGTATCGGGCAGCGGCAAAAGCACCTTGGCCTTCGACATCTTGTTTGCCGAGGGTCAACGACGCTATCTGGAATCGCTCAACGCCTACGCGCGCCAATTCGTGCAGCCCGCATCCCGCCCGGATGTCGATGCCATTTTCGGAATTCCGCCCACGGTCGCCATCGAACAGCGCACCAGCCGCGGTGGCCGCAAGAGTACGGTGGCGACGCTGACCGAGATCTATCATTTCCTGAGGCTGCTCTACGTGAAGCTCGGTGTGCAGTACTGCCCCGACTGCAATGCGCGCATCGAACCGCAGTCCGCGGACGCGATCGCGGCACGCCTCCTGCAGGACTACCGCGGCAATACCATCACGCTGGCGGCGCCTTTGATTGTCGCGCGCAAGGGCTTGTACACCGCGCTGGCAAAGTGGGCCCGTGGCAAGGGCTTCGCGCAGCTGCGTGTCGATGGCAAGCTCCTGCCGACGTCGAAGTGGCCGCGGCTGGATCGATTCATGGAGCACAACATCGACATGCCGGTGGCCACCCTCAAGGTAAGCGCGTCTGGGGAGGCGGAATTGCGTCAAGCACTGGATGTGGCGCTCGAACATGGCAAGGGTGTGGTACACGTCGATGCGCCGTCGGGTTCCAGCGTGTTTTCCACCAAGCGCGCATGCCCAACCTGCGGAACGGGTTTTCCTGAACTCGATCCACGGCTGTTCTCGTTCAATTCGAGGCATGGGTGGTGCAAGAGCTGCTTTGGCACGGGACTGCAACTACCGGATTTCGACGGCGAGCAAAGCGGCGAGGAATCGGCGTGGCGCGAGGACGAATCCTCGCCCGCCGAAGTGTGCGAGGCGTGCAGCGGACAGCGGCTGAACCCAGTGGCGCTGCACGTGCTGTTCCGCGGCGGGTCGATCGCCGCGCTCACGGATCTGCCCGTCAAGGAGTTCGCCGACTCGCTGGAGCGCATCGACCTGATCGGCCGCGAGCGCGACATCGCACGCGACCTCTTGGCGGAGTTGCGCTCGAGAACGGATTTCCTGTGCGACGTGGGACTCGGTTACCTGCAGCTGAACCGGGCAGCGCCGACGCTGTCCGGCGGCGAGGCGCAACGCATCCGCCTGGCCGCGCAGCTCGGATCCAACCTGCAAGGCGTGTGTTACGTCTTGGATGAGCCCACCATCGGCCTGCATCCGCGCGACAATCTGACGTTGCTGGATACCCTCGATCGGTTGCGCGCCAAAGGAAACACCCTGGTCGTGGTGGAACACGATGAGGATACGATACGGCGCGCGGATCACGTCATTGACCTGGGTCCCGGCGCCGGAACTCGCGGCGGCCGGCTCGTGGCACAAGGCACCGCGCTGCAGCTGGCGCAACTCCCGCACTCGGTGACCGGGCGCTGTCTGGCATCGCCGCTGCAGCATTCGCGCGGCCGCCGCCGCGTGGTGGATCGCACCAGTCCGATGATCGAGATCAAGGGCGCAACCTTGCACAACCTGCGGCGGGTCGACGCGCGTATTCCGCTGCACGCTCTTAGCGTCATCACCGGTGTGTCCGGCTCCGGCAAGTCCTCCCTGGCACGCGATGTGTTGATGGGCAATCTGCGGCGTGCGCTGGCGAGGCCAATCCGTTCGGAGCGCAGCGCCCGCGGGCCGGCGGGTTCAACGGCCGCCCGCGGTGCCTTTACGCCGGACGGCTGCGACAGCATCTCCGGGTGGGAGACCATCAGCCGCGTCTTGGAGGTGGACCAAACTCCCATCGGCAAGACGCCGCGCTCCTGCCCCGCCACCTACATCGGATTTTGGGATGCGATCCGCAAGCTGTTCGCCGAGACCACCGATGCGCGCATACGCGGATTCACCGCCAGCCGCTTCTCCTTCAATACCGCGGGCGGCCGCTGCGAAGTTTGCGAGGGCCAGGGAATGCAGCGCATCGAGATGAGCTTCCTGCCCGACGTACAGGTGCTTTGCGACGTGTGCGGCGGCAAGCGATTCAATCCCGAAACATTGGGAATTCTGTTCAAGGGCAAGAGCATCGGCGAGGTGCTGGCCATGAGCGTGGAGGACGCACTGGATTTTTTTGCAGCCGTCCGCAGCGTTCACCACCCCGTGGGTTTGTTGAATGACGTGGGCCTGGGCTACCTCAGCCTCGGCCAGCCCAGCCCCACGCTTTCCGGCGGGGAGAGCCAGCGCATCAAGCTGGTCACGGAGCTGACCAAGGTTCGCACCGACGCCTTAGGGATGGACATCGCGCGTCGCGAGAAGCAGCACACGCTCTACGTGCTCGATGAGCCCACGGTGGGATTGCACATGGCCGATGTCGAGAAACTGCTGCACGTGCTGCATCGCCTGGTCGATGCCGGCAACACCGTGGTGGTGATCGAGCATAATCTCGATGTCATGGCCGAAGCCGACTGGATCATCGACTTGGGTCCCGAAGGCGGCTCCGGCGGCGGCCGCATCGTCGCGCAAGGCTCTCCCGAAAGCATCGTGCGCAAGTCGGCCGCCAGTCATACGGCGAGGATCCTGGGAACGTTCCTGGAGGAACGCGGCGTGGCTTGATACTCGTATCGCCTCAACCGCTGTCGTCCACGGCATGCGCATAGGCTACCCGCGGCCAAGTTTGTTATTGTGGGCCGTGGACATGCAAGAGCAATTCGGCGACGTCAGCGTCGCACACGATGGACCGGTGGCGGTCATCACCATCCACCGTCCTCCCCACAACCATGTGTCGACCGTGCTGGTGCGCGACCTGGCCGACACGCTGACGAGAATCGATGTCGACCCGGATCTACGTTGCAGTGTGCTGCAAACCGAGGGCAAGAGTTTCAGCGCCGGCGCCAATTTCGCGAACCTGGACGAGGTCGGTCAGCTGGACCTTGAAGGCGCGCGTCAGCTGTATGTGGAGGCAGTCAGGCTTTTTTCCGCCAATAAACCCATCATAGCGCTGGTTCAAGGCGCCGCCATCGGCGCCGGACTGGGCCTCGCGCTCGCGGCGGATTTTCGCATCGCTGCGCCTGAGGCGCGTTTTTCCGCGAACTTCGTCAAGCTCGGCTACCACCCGGGATTCGGCATTACGCATACCTTGCCGCGCATCATCGGCCATCAGAAGGCGCTTCTCATGTGCCTCACGGGCCGGCGCATCAAGGCCGAGGAGGCGCTCGACTGGCAATTGGTCGACGAGATCGTGCCGGCGGAGGAGCTGCGCGCAGCAGGACTGCGCTTTGCTCACGAAATCGCCGAGAATGCACCCCTCGCGCTGGTATCGATCCGGGCGACCCTGCGTGCATCCCTCGCGGCCGCCGTGAAGGCGCAGTCGGACCTCGAGAGCCTCGCTCAGGCGAAACTGCGCGGCACCGACGATTTCAACGAAGGCGTACGCGCCGTGCGCGAGCGGCGCGTCGGCCACTTCACCGGACGCTGATGGTCTTCAGACTCGACGCTTCAGCGCGTGATACACCACGAGCACGACCACGGCACCGACCACGGCCACCAGCATGCTGTAGAGATTCACGCCGGTCACGCCGCTCATGCCAAATGTCGAAAACAGCCACCCGCCGACGAACGCGCCGACGATGCCGAGAATGATGTCGAGGACCAAGCCGTCACCCTGCTTGTTGACGAGTTTGCTGGCGATGAATCCCGATATGAGCCCAAGTACGATCCAAGCGATGAAGGACATGTTTTCCCCTTTTAATTTTGGGACGCCGAAGTATTGATGCGCCGTCGCGCACGCGTAGCGTCGATTGCTTGAATTATACGCGACGCTGTCGGGATGTATCGCGCGGCGTGTAGTCCTAACGCGCCATTGCGTGTAGTTCAAATGCGCGTAGCAAAAACAATTTGCTACGCGGCAGTCACTGGGTCCAACAAACCCGGGTCGTTGTTCTTCGGTGCGTTGACACGGCTGCTGACTTCGAAGGCCACCATCAAAGAAGCGTCGTAGGGCTGCAGCACCGCTCTGGCTTCCTGCA
>Ga0116229_10015775_pt1 | contig 10234 bp, 6 predicted proteins | sample S1TSphgellanicum_3_FD_87313 | JGI IMG/M metagenome (GOLD analysis project Ga0116229, IMG submission 87313) | Host-associated microbial communities from peat moss isolated from Minnesota, USA - S1T2_Fc - Sphagnum magellanicum MG | ecosystem: Host-associated > Plants > Peat moss > Unclassified...
AGAGAGAGAGAGAGAGAGGGCGCTCGAGGCAGATTCTGTCCATTTAGATTTTGTCCAATTATTCTGTGCGTCAGCTTCTGTGTATAAAATACTACGTAAGTATTTTTCAAAGTGTCTTTTTTTGTTGGAATACGTATCCGTATAAATGATTTTGAAGTCATATTATGCCACTTTTCAGGGTATTTTTTATAATTGCAATTTTTTTTTTCACCCTGACCTGACCTTGTTCATCATTATAATTATAATGTCCCTTGTCACTGTTCATAATGTCATGTAATCGTCAACTGTTTTTCTCAACTATATCATATAATTTAAACATTAATTGTCAAATGTCCAAAATCGTTTCCATATAAGAATGAACTTGTATTATTATTGTTCAGAATTGTATTGTTTTATGTACAAGAATTGAAATTGTAATCGTTCAGAATCGTCAACAACTGTCTTTCTCAACTATCATAATTTTTTAAACATAATTCTCGAATGTCCAAAATCGTTTCCATATAAGAATGAACTTGTATTGTTGTTCAGAATTGTTGTATGTACACGAATGAAATTGTAATTGTTGAGAAAATCGTTTACGGTCAGATTATGGATGTGCCCTTGATGATGGCTTTGCAGAGAGTGCCACCAGACCGGGCTCACCAGACTGGGCTTGCAGCTGCAAAGTCATCATCGGGCTTGCCCATTTTTTTAATACATACTTTCCTACAAGTTGTAACTTGTGTGTGTGTGTCTTTTTGTTAAAACAAATTTAAAATATTTGTTTGGGTCTTTTATTGACCTTGCCTACCAACCAAGGCAAGGATATATTATTGTGTTTAGATTCATTATAGAGTATAGTAGCTTAATGGATTTTGGCCCCCTAGGTAATAATAATAATAATAGGTCTATTTTATTTTTATATGAGGATTTTTGAAAGATGATATTTTGGCTTGTGTTGAAACTTGAGTTTAGTTATAATAGAGTTAAGATATCTTGAAGGATTTTGGTTTCTTTAAGAGGATTTTTTTTTTTTCAAAATTATATTTTTTGCACGGTGAAATATTTGAATTTCCTTAATTCTTCTTTTGCCTTAAGATACTTAATTTTTTAATGGAAATGGCAAGGCCACAGTGTGACACGCCACCCCTTGTTTTTCCTTTTTTAGGGAGGGAAGTGCACCAGGAAATTGTGTACAGCAAATTTTCTTTGTACAGTTGGCAGTGGCAATCTTGGGGTGGTCAGAGACTCAATGTGAACAGAATAGCCACCAAAGCACCATCCATTGGACGCCTATGATGACTCAGCTGCGGATGAACCCGGGTGGTCAGAGACTCAATGTGAACAGAATAGCCACCAAAGCACTGTCCATTGGACGCCTATGATGACTCAGCTGCGGATAAACCCAAACCCAGTGGATGTTGGGTTTCACCTTGGTGACCTGTATCCTAAAGGATAGGGTCCTGTAGGTAGTTACGTAAGTAAGATTCTAGGTCATTACTAAGTAACAAGATCCATTCTAAGTAGATTCATGTCAATGGTTAACCATGGTTAAGGACTAATAAATGGGTCTTTAGTAGGTAGGTAGTAAAGTTATAAATTGACCTAACCACTTGGTTTCCTTTTCACCCACCATTACATCCCTTAAGTGTGCTGGTGATCTTCTTAAAGCCCAACTACTCATGTTGTCAAGACATTAAAAAGACACCTGGACTAGTGTTGGGGTAAGTCTGTGGTTTAAAAACCAATATGGTAATGATACCAAAAAAAAAAAAAGCCAAAAATATGTAATGTCAAAATGATATATACGAGTATTGATTTACATTGTCAACTTTACATGATCACTATGGTATGTGCATAACCAGATTTTATAAATTTCAATTAATGACCATGTACTTTAAATAATGGTATGCATATTGTGAAGAGATCAATACCTTTCAATATTGGACTTAATAAAATAGTGAGGAAACCAACTTTACCATTAAATAGTATTGAACATCCATATTGGTAAATAATGTGAACATTTTGTTATACATTACATTTTTTTCATTTTAACCTTGAAGTCAATTAAATGTTTTTTTAATTTCCTTCAATTTTCTAATGTAACATCATAAGCAATCATCCAAAACAAGATTTAGTTGGCAAGGCATTTGTAGAAAATTGCCCAAAGTGTCCAAAAAATAGTTGAGAAACTGTCCCAAAAAAAAATGTTGTCAAAATTAAGCAAATTTTCCATCAAAAAAAATGTTTAAAAAAAATTGGCCAGTGTTTTTATAAATAGGAAATTTTGATCAAATACTCCTTTTTTGTTGACATTTTAGAATTTCTTTCCCAAAACAAAGGTGAGTCAATTCCAACAAGTAATCATTTCAAATTAGAGTAATTGCTAGTAATGTTGGGATCATTGTAGTGCATGTAACTATTTTGACTTCTAGTTTTGTATTCAACATTACACTTACATGCTGGGTGGGAAATCTTTTAAACAAGTATAATGAGGGCACACATAATATCCATTCCATAGTTTACACAAATTTTGCAATGCCTTTGTTATGATGGATTTGGCTGGGTTTGGTGACGGATTTATAAATACTAAACTTGAATATTAAAACTATCTACATTACCAATTTGCACAATTTCCCACCTTCATATCCAAGTTTTTAATGTAATTATATTTTGGGCCTATACATAATGGCAAGTTTTTATGGGTTTGCAACTTTAAGATGGCAAAGTAAATAGAGGCATAAATCTTGGTACAATTTAAATGCAAGATATGTAGGTCTATGATCTATCCAACATTCTTTTTTGAAAGAATTATATATTGGAGTGTTAATGGCAAGCATCCAAGAGGGATTTAGCAATAAATAGCAACTTGTTATTAGAACTTCTAAAAGAAAAACATTTTTATAGGTTGCCTAACTAAAGCATCTAGGAATAAATATCTAACAAAACTAACACAAAATATCTCCTTTTCTGGTGAATATTTTTCAAAAAGTATGGAATAATATTTTTAAAATTACACAAGATTGCAAAATTTTGCGAAAAAATGTTGACCAAATATGATTGTTTTAACCCAACATGAAACTTAATTCATGTGCGTTAATATTTTTCTTTTTGTTTCATTTCAACAAAAAATGTGGTATGAACAAAAATGCAGTTTGTTTACTGTTTACAATTTTATGTCCATTTGGGACCAAAGAATCATTAGACAAAAGGTAGATCATGAAGGACAAATTGTCCTCTGGTACTAGTAGCATGCCACAAACTTGGGCAGGGCGACTATGTTCGTAATTTGCATGAGCCCAACAAGAGTGCTCGTGTGGGTGAAGGGCAGGGCCGAACAAAAATGTTCCCTAACTTTCTGTGTATTTGGACAGACAAGGAGCAAATGCTCTTCATCCTCTACCTTTTCCAAGTTGTAACCTCGACAAAACCTCTCTACGTATGGCACGCCCTTCCATGCACTTAACACTACCTCAAGTTGCGTGTTGCCACACTGAAACTAAGCCAGAGCTTTCCACAATTGAACACAACTGATGTCACACAAGTAGCTTTCGCTTTCATACGACATACCCTTGAAGCTCAAATATCTTGTCTGCACACTGGTCTCGATTTCGCGGTTGGTAAAGAACTTTTCAATGAAAACCAATCGCATATTATCCTTCACCCTTTTTACACTCAACATTGTGTGGGGAAAACCTAGAAGGGGTGGGGCCCCAGCCTCCTAGTTGATCGGGCCTCTTGTCGTAGATCTAACATCAACCAACTACACTAGCTGTAGCGCGGCCAATTTAGCCATCTGAGCTCCCACCCATATGTTGTGCACGTTGCACCAAAGTACTTGGCTCTCCGCCTAGCCTCTCACCCCTAGTAGACAAGTCAAATGTATGTGTGTTGTCCGAAGAACCGTTCCCAACAACGGTTGAATAGTTTTCGCCTGGAGCGCACGAATCATTATAAGTTGAGGCGCCATTTCTAACGATGGTTGAATTGGAGGCAGAAAACCTTCCACCTCCTAGGGTTGATTCTTGAATAGCCATTTTTTCACAGATCCAGCCTAACATTTTTTTCCCGTAGCAAGCATAGCGAACTAGGCTTCCTATGCCTTTCCCAAGATGCGATCTTTAATGACCGTGCTCACACGGTTATAATACAACAACACTTGTCCCCATGTAAAATGTTCAAAAGGGAATTTGCCAAATTCTACCAACACAATGGACATGTTGGTTGTTTTTCGCACCCCAAGCAGGGACTTGAAGAACCCTTGGTACACTATTTCAATAGCCTCTATTTTCTTAGAGTCCACCCAAACTTCACAAGCATAGCTTGCTGTGGAACACACTAACGTGTTGAAGAGGTTGCAACGTAGCTTAACATCCATAATATGTAGCTCCGCACAGTGGCGGTTTAGTGCAAATAGTGAGCGCCTATTGGCAACTGTTAGATGTTCCATTGCACTATCCAAGTTCAGGGTGGTCTCGAGCAAGATCCTTAGGTATTTGAAGGTCTGCACACGTTCAATAACATCACCTTCGAACATAAACTCTTGGCATGGGTGAGCAGAATTGAACACCGTGACTTTTGTTTCTTTCACATTGATTGTAAATCCACGTTCATAGGAGCCAGAAAATGCATTGAATAGCAAAAAAAAAAAACAAATTATCATATATTTGTTTATGTTTTGTCATTTGGAACCCAATGTAATCATGGCAAGTTTTGCTAAACAATTCAAATGAATTTTAGGATATTCAAATTAAATATTAAGTTAATCTAACTTTAAGTTGAAATGTGAATTTTTTTGAAATTTTTGAAATATGTTTCAAAATTTAATAATTTCCAGAGTCTTTTAACACACATAAATGGGGTATAATGTACATAATGTATAATCAAAGATGTACCTTATGATAGAAGAAAGTGAACTTTAAAGTAGTCAACATATTTTTGATATTATCTAAAATTAATTGATTTGATAATTACATGCATATTTTAAATACTCACCTCAAGTGACAAGTGTGGCTATTTCATCTTGTTTACACCCAAATGAAACACATAATTTGGCAAAATTTGTACATTTTTACAAATTTGTGTTTATTCAACAAAATATAACACACAACATATGATAGGGAAGCAACTATAAGCATATTTAATAACAAGTTGTAAAAACAAAATTCAATTTTTTAAAATAAAAACTTATATTTGAACAAGTTGGAAAAGGACACACCTTCATCAAATAAAATAATCGATTGCATTTGGACTAGATATTAATAAGTTTGCATCTAAAACATCTTTGAAATCTAATTTTAAATAATGACTATTCAACTATTGTATAATTATACTATCCAACAATGGACATATTATTGCCAAGTGGTTGTATCATAGTTGATTATGCACAAACATGTGACATCATATCCTACAACATATTGTATTTGTGAATCTAGTTGCACATTTCCATGTTACAAAAGTTGGATGTCATTTGGATGAAAATTTTCTTAAAAGTTGTGGTTAGATATGCAACTATCATTTCAACTTCACATAACATAGTTCTTTTTACAACAAATGTATTGTGTGATTTGTCCAAGGTGAATATAGGGAAATATAGTCACAAAGACATTGACAAGTGATTTAAAGTATTTGTAAAGCCTATTGATAAACATGCAAATTCATTATATTGATTTACATTTTTTCTTACTACTACAATTAATGCATTTAAGGAAAAGACATGATTGTGCATTAAGGCTACTTGTAGTATTGGGATAGGAAAAGATAGTTTATTACTTGTCCATGTCAAATACACATCAAGATCACACATATTCATGCAAGCATTCTTTTAATCAACAACTTGTGTCACCTTGACACAAAAATTACTAAAACAACATATGTTCTACATGTTTTCGCAACAAATAAAACTCCCCCTTAGCATATAAATCCTTTGATCTCACTTCCTTGGAAAAAAAAAACCAAGATTTTAGAAACCCATAATTATTGACCAACATTATAAGTTACAAAATCAAATCATTTCCAAACATTAATATCAAAAAGTCAAAATCAACACCCCATTTTTTATAAGAAATTTTAGCAACCCCAAAATTATTATTTTTGACTTAATTAGACAATAATTTAGTCACCTAAATATGGCATTGTGTGGACCTTGTGGTTTCCATTCAAATCTAATGATTAATTTCCATGCCTTACTTTCTAAAAAAAACTATTCCATTGCATTTGCAAAAGGCAAGGGACCGAAAAACCCAAAAACCAAACAATAGGTACAACCATTAAGATAAAATACAAGGTAGCTAGAGATATCCCAAGCATGTATTTAAAAAAGGTCAAAAACCTCTCCTTTTTACTTCCTTGTCTTTCAAAGCCAAAATTTCAACTTGTGTAAGTTTGCAATTCACCTTTTCCACCCACCCAACTTACATGATGCATAACCATTATGATGGTTGGAAAATTCAAATCCATCTTGAGGAAAGATGGAACATGTCATTAACCTTCTTAAAAGGCTACAATAGTATCAACCATCAATACTATTCAAGATTACTTCAAAATTGGATCACATTTGCAATATTTGGAGCAATCATCATAGACTTAACAAAAGACAACATGTTCAACACCAATCACCAAAAATTGACATTATAAATCATTTTGAAGGGAGTTATGAATCATTAATTTTGTCATTATTACTTCAAAATTCTTGGAAGTTCAAGAAAACAATAAAAGAGTGAGCAAGAACAAATGTTTAAAACCAATCCTAAACAAAATGGCTATTAATTAGGCATTTGAAATTTTAAGGTGGAAATCACTACAAGGAAATGTGAAAATAATTCTTTAGCCCAATTCACTATGGGGCCCTAAAAGTGAACAAGGATCATCACACCCTTGTGTCAATTCACTTTGATTGAAACTTAAATCACTATATGGTTATCATGTCCATTTTTAATCAAAATAATTCACTAAGGTTGATTTTTTATAATATTGAAATTTAATATACAAATTAACATATTATGCAAAGGTTTTATGTTCAAATTCATTAAATAGGTCCACTAATGAAGATCCCCAACATTAATTAACATTAAATAACAACTTTCCTAGGTAGGAACTCTAGATTTTTTTCACAATCCCACTTTGTATTAGCAACCTCCATGAATGGAAAGTTTAAATGTGATGATTCTTAACAATTTTCCTTCAAAATATGGTATATTGTGTAAAACAACTTCCCAAAATTCCTTTGTGGAATTTGTAACATCCTTTTTTTTGTCACCAAGTGGCGAAATTTTGCCCAAAAAAAACATGAATATTATGCATTAATATATTGTGTTAATTATTTTTGTATAAAAAGAATAAAGTTGTATGTATTAAATGTAAATATTGTAAATAAACTTAATTATTTAATTTAATAACTAACGTAGTATAATTTAACATATAAATAAAATAATACAATATCACATTTTCACATAACATAATAATGATTTTGTAATGTACTATTCAAAAATAAAAATAAGTTATATTTAGAAATATAATAAAAATTCAAAACTTTACATTTCATTCATATTGCCCACAAATTGTCTATCACAAATGTATTAAAACTTGTTAAAGCTCAATTTTGATAAGTCCATTTACAAATCATTTCACAAAAGGTTTATTTATGGGGGAATAATATTTTTTGAATTATTATTAAACATTGAAATTGGAATTTTTTTCCTTCATATTATTGAAATTTTCATGTTTTTTTACTATACATGTCTACAATGTTGAGAAAACTTGAAGCATAAATTTGCATTTGTTTCAATTGAGCAAAGTATGACAAAGAAACTACATTTTAAATTTTGGAATTGTAAAATGATTTAGTACAATTGTGATATATACAATCTTTGATTCTATAATTTTTCACAATTTCATGTGGTAGTTTGGCAAAAGCATTGCTAGGGTGTTTCTTTAGAAACCAAGGTTCAAGCCTTACTATGAACAAATGTATACATGTTCTATAATTTTAAATATTATGAATAAATATTAATTATAACGTTAAAATAAAAATATAATTAGAATATCACCTAATTTTATTGTTAGGACTAAATTTCTTATTTGAAAAAATGTTAGTGAAATCACTATGTTTGTAACATCATGTCCCCATTCACTATGGGGCATATTGAATTCATTAAATATTTAACCTCATGAATTTGTCCCAATTTCACACAAATGCTAGTGAAATTCCCAATGGACTAGGCTACATTCCCTATTACTAAATGGTAACTATTAAGGACATTAAAGTGAATTCAAAAGTTGTGAACATGGTTAGACAAATGAGAAACTATTAAAAATTCACATTGAAATATTTCAATAACACACAAATTGTTGATCACTTTATACTTAACAAAGAAACAAACCCAAAATCAATCAGTTCCAAACCTTAAAATCACAAAATTAAAATTAAATGATCACATTTTCAATCAAAATCACCACCACATTAGATTGGTTTTACAAAAAAACACCTATGCAAACAATGACATGATTGATGACAACTTGGCCACCCACAATATCATTTGTTATCCTAAATTAAGTACAAAGTCATTTTAAGAACACTCAAAGTGGCATCAACAATTCCAACAATTGAGGCAATCATGAAAGACCTAGGAATAAACATTATGCTCAACTTCAATCACTAAAAATAAACATCACAAGTCATCTTGAAAGCAACTATGCTCTTTTGAAAATTTCAAGAATTCAAAAAAAGAATCATTTCAAACAACCCAAATTTTTTGTAAAAGGCAATGAAACATGGGGGCAAAAATGATCACTCAATTGGAAAAAACTAATTCTTGTAGAGACATAGAGTTTCAAGGTGGAAATGGTAAGTATTAATACACCACACATGGTTTTTGGGATTGCATAAATTATGACTATTTAGTCGTTTATGCTTTAAATGATTGCATGACTATGTGTAGTCAAATCAAACATGTTTTTATCATAAATTGTTTCCATGGTTGTTGGTTTGTCCAATTAACATGAACCAACCCTACCCACTAGGTGAATTATTATTACAATACATTTTGGGAATATTTTTGAAATATTCCATTTCAAAGAAAAATGATCAAAAAAACTAATGACTTAAAAAGATGTTATATATATATGTTTAAAAGATCTCCCTAAAAATAGGAGTTCTATAGTGCTTAAAAACATTGATTACAATGTTTAATGAATGTTTTTGAGTATTCTATCTTTATTAAATTGATTCCAAATCATACCACATGTTTTCATAATATATTAAAAATCTTGTCATGTAAACACATTAAAGATTTGCAACAATTTTTGAACAATTTTTGACACTACAAAATGAAAAACCAAGCATTAGTTATGTGACTTGTGGTTGCGATTGGTGTGGCTACACCCTCATAGTCACAAATGCCATTAATGATTATATGTTTTCCATGACTAGAATCATTGTGTATGTGGTCATGTAGAACATACATGGTCTAGCTACCTATACCCACCTACTATCCTATTTGACTACCTACCTACTAAACCTAGCCTAGCTTAAATAACCTAGGTTAGTAAGCAACCTAAATTAAGTTATAAACCAAAATAGGTTAAGAAGGCTAGGTTCACCAAAAAATTCACCTTAAGCAACCCAGGCCTAGGCTATGAGCTATGTAGCCTACCTAGGTTAGGCAACTTAGGTTATAATTTATTTAACTACCTTCAATCCAAGTTTAATCCAATATAGCCAAATATAGCCAAGTATAGTTTAGTTTAACCAAGTTAAATTCAAATAACTTAGTTTAGTCGATTATAGTTTAGTACAGTTAAATTTAGTTTAATATAACCAATTATAGTTTAATTTAACCAAATATAGTTTAGTATAACCAAGTTTAACTTAATATAGCCAAGTATAACCAAGTATATTGAAGTTTAACCTAAATAACATATTTTTGTCAAGTTTAGTTTAGTATAGCCTAGTTAGTATAACCCAGTTTAACCAAACTTATAGTTTAATATAACCAAGTTTGGCCTAATATAGCCTAGTTTAACCTAGGTTAAACCTAAATAGCCTAGTTTAGCCTAAGTAGACCAAGGTAGATTAAGTGTAGTCACACGAGTAAAAGCCATAACAAGTGTAACACATGTTTAATTTTTCATGTTTAGAAGTGGTAATTTAATTCGGTGTTGAAAGTATTTTTTAGCACTAAAAGGATTTATAAATAAACTTCTTGAAATTTTTTGAAATTTACATATATTTTGAAATTTTTTACATAAACTTTGA
>Ga0116229_10015777_pt1 | contig 10233 bp, 10 predicted proteins | sample S1TSphgellanicum_3_FD_87313 | JGI IMG/M metagenome (GOLD analysis project Ga0116229, IMG submission 87313) | Host-associated microbial communities from peat moss isolated from Minnesota, USA - S1T2_Fc - Sphagnum magellanicum MG | ecosystem: Host-associated > Plants > Peat moss > Unclassified...
CTACTTCATTTTCAGCGTAACTACTTTTTTTCCTCTAAAATTTCTTAATAATTATTTCTTATGTTTTAAAATAAATACCTTCATTTTATAACTATCTCACTTTTTCCCCCTATCCACCAACATGGATAAGAAAAACAAATCAACATGTGTCTTTTCATGTCCGTGAAACGTAAATTAATTAAATTAAACTTGACATTGACATAAATAATGATGAATTATTGAAAACCATATGAAAACATAAGAAAAAAAAAAGCTCAAATATGTTTTGATAATAAAACATATCTCAAATTTTATTAAGTGATTAAAATTCATAAAGTTATCTTGGAGAAGAAGCTTGAGTCAGCCAATTTAAGAGCACCCCAAGTGCTGCTCAGTATGTGACCCCGCACATTAAAATTGCATAAGTAAAAGTCAAAATATGCCCATATGGCTAAGGGAAATGGTTTTGCTCCTGTAAATATCCGCAGTTTGCTAAGGAAGAGTGTAATAAATACGATCTGACTGTTGCTCCCTGTTTCTCAAAATGTGGGACGAAATGGAAAAACCACATGGTTTCCTAGTCTCTTCTTGACAGGCTGAGGCAGCAAACCCCTGCACGCAAAGCGCAGCAGAGGTAGAGTGAGAGCTTGGGTGGTTCCTGCCATCATGATGATGCAGTCTCTACTCAAGCTGCCGCCATTCCCCCCTGTCTTCGTCGCTTGCTCTTCTTCTAGTCTTCTCTTCTCGCCTCTCAGCCTCAGCCGTACAAACATGTCCTCCGCTGTCAATTCCCTCTCGCACTCTTTTCCCACACCTGCAGCAGCAGCTGCTTTGTCTTCCGGCAAGAGCTTTGTCTGTCGAGCTCAGGAGCAGGAGGACAAAGAGCTCCTGGTGAAACCTTCCGAGAACAATGGGGAGATTGCAGCAGGTATCTATCTGATGATTCATCTTTCCTCCCTGGTCTAAAAAACCTTTGGTCTGCCTTCATTTTGCTATGGAAGGAAATGGAATGAGGAGGGTGAAGCTTGGTTTGGTGGTGTATGTGGACAGAAGCAAATGCCGTCCTTGAAGGGTGGAGGAAGGTGGGGCTGTATTTGTTTGGATTTGGGTTTGTGTTGGGTCCTCCCTTGGACGCAATTCACTCGCGTGTGGAGCTGCAAATCTATGATAGGGGCGCTCTTGACATTGCAGGTCTCCATACCGATATCTGGGTTAGGGTTTTCCATCCCTGACCTTGTGTGCGTCCTTTCAATTTCTTGATCACTCTTTTATATTCACTGATCAAATTGTTCCTTACAAGAAATTGTGTGCCTCTTGTGGGAGTCATCTATCTGGCATCAAACTTATGTTGGGTGCATTGAGTGAGCAGGTGTTTCCTATGCTGGGTGTCTTCTATAGTGTTGTTGGATTGCTGCAACTTGTGCTTGATAATTGGCTGGCACCAAAGGAACGAAAGCTGACTGCAAGTCTGGACAGAGTTGGCCTTTCCTTCTTGTGAGTTCCTCCCATTAGCCAATGAGCTCAACCTTCTTGTTCAAATTTCCTAGGTTTAAAATAAACCAAGTTGCAGTTCATTGAACCGAAAGGAACTGAGGCAGTCACTGGTCATGTGTGGAAAGGTAGCTGGAAGTTGTGTATCTTCAATTCATCAACCTATCTAAGCACTTTACAAGCAGATTGCCATTTGATTGATAGAAAGACCAAACTATGCACTGCAGAAATTGCAGTTGTAAATGTGCTCCAAACAAAATGTGCACATCTGCAGACAACTCCTAAATTAGGTCAGCTTGTATGGTTGATGCATAGAATCAGTCACTCTGGTGGGTTTAATGGAGGACCTGCTTATGTGTTGTTGTTAGAACTGTACATAGAAGTTTTCAATGTGTAGAGCACTTACCCAGTCTCCAATGTCACCTTATAGTTCAAAGGCTGAACACTGAAATTGGTGGTGGTATGGTGTGGGAGCAAGTGATAAAACGGTGATTGTAGCCAATTTGCAGATCATTGGCAGTGCTGCTGGAAGTGAGTGCAGAGCTATACAAAGCTGGTGTACCCTACAATGTGGAGGCCTATATTCTTTTTGCTCTTGCTGAATTGAATTGGTGGTTATTTGACAATACCTGGTGGGGTTTTGCCCTTGCGTCAGTTGTTGGAGTGGGATGCCCTCTGGCAGAAGTTCCTATAACCAAGTACTTCCCTTTTCTCCCTAAACCTTCTTCTCATTCAACTTAGAGTCCTGTAGTTTGTTTATATTCATATGGAGTTCGGATCTGGTTGAGAAATCTGGTTTGACTTTGAATTTGGTTCACCAGGTTCTTTGGACTTTGGCACTATCCTAATGGTAATTTTGAGCTTTTTGGAGAGGTATGTTTACTTGCCTTCTTCCTGTCTATGTATAAATGATGTTCTGAATTTGGTGGACTTGCAAAAGACATATATATATATATATATACGTATGTATGTATATAGTGGCTTTAATATGAAGTGCTGTAGCACTTTCAAAACAGGAACAAGTTCATATTGCCAACTCTAGAAGGGTGCATATGTTTTTCTGAATGAGCTGGTGATGGCCACCCACCCCTAAGAGAACCATTAGATCTTGTTTTAAGCTCTGAGTGTGTTTTGTTGGTGCAGAGTACTGTGACATGGGTTTTGGCATGCTATTTCTTTTACACTCCTTTCATCTCAAACCTTGCTCGGTGGCTGAGATCTGTGGTTGCTAAGGAAGGATCAAAATCCATAGAGCAGTAGCCTTGTCTGCTTTACCATCATGCAAATGAGAAGTGGAGCATGAAATTATAGTTGGGTAGTAACTATTGTACATCATGACAGAACTGCCAATGTCTAGCAGCTTCACAGGTTTACTCAACAGTTGGCCAAACCAACTGTGTTTCATGCTAGAGTGGGTGGATCATTGTCAATACCTGATGAAATTAGGTGTTCAAAAGGGATGCCTGTGAAATTAAGGCCTGCTCAAATTTTCATGAGTGTCAAGTTGGGAAAGACCTCTTCTTGTGGTCCACACAAGGTTCTGGGGCAGGGAAACTCAGTGGCTGAGTTCCATGAAACACAAGGCCATTAGTCACAGAGTCAGCAAATTTGTACAAGTGGTTTGCTTGCTGTATGTGGATTTGTGTGGAACTTTCACTGTGGAGGAAATTCTCTCCCAAGTGCAACAACTGATAAATGATACTGAAAAATGAGTTGGGATACCATAGATCAAAGACATTCACAGCCACAAACCCCATGTATGTTACAATTGCCTTACAATGCCTCATCTTTGGTGAAGAGTCTGAATTCTTCACAAATTGATTCAAATTCTTCACCAATTTTGGGCTTTGTTGTCACCATTGATGACTGCCACTCTGATGCCTGCCTGCCTGCAGCCATCAACCACCGGTTTCACTTCTTTCCTTGGAAAGCTCCGGGATACACACATACAACATTTCATGCATGAATGAGGTAATGCAGGTATGTCCTAAGGAAACTTTCCATAAAGGTCTTCTAGAACAGAAATAGAGTCCATGAAATTCTTCAAAGCAAAGAGACATTTGTAGCCCCTGGCTTTGATGAACAAAATCTTGTCAAATCTCCTCAAACAGTACAGAAGCACCAACTTATAACATGATGGAACCCTGATGGCCTGCCAGACCTACAAATCTCAAGTCATAAGCAGGTGATCAGCATCCTATTGATCTAGCTTTTCAGGGGATCTTGGATTTTGGACACTGACAGACATGGTGTATGTTACATATGCAGATAGCCATTTGGCCTATGCACCTGCAAGTAATTTTGCTTCTGACATGGGCATCATCTAAAAGGAACAGAAGTATGCTCCTCTTTTCACTGTTGGCAATGAAGTTGTCATACTGTTTTTTCTTCATGGTGGGAAGAAGACCGAGAAGCTTCAACAATTTGCATGTGCAGTAGAGTTAAGAATGCACCTTCACCCAAGAGCTCATTACTTCGTCAGGCCATCAGCTTTTTCACTTCTAACACTCATGTATATCTCTGGTGCAAACTCCAGGTGTGCACAGACACTGGCTGGTTTGTTTGTCCTGAACATTGGCATGCCCCCTGCAGTAGTTGGCAAAAGACACATCATAATAAGCTACTCAAACAACAGGGGCAAATGTACACTGATAGTCTTGTAACATATGCCCCATAGAGCTGCCACTTTGACCTTGAGGTATTCCTTGATTGAGGCATATGCTTGAAGAATATAATGCACATCCTGGCTCCTGAAGGGTAAGGACTTAATAGTGTGTTTGAGGGATTCCACAAAACATATTGCAGGACCTTCACACTGTAAATTCAGACACATTCAAAGAAGTAGAGTGATACCACATGTTTGTTGACAAGAGTGCTCTTAGGATGACTATCTTCCTTTCAGAGATGTGCCTTATTTGGGATTGATCTCATAATCACTTGCAAGGTGCTAATGAGCACTAAGACAGTCAGCTATAGTCAATCTTTTCTTGTAATAATGTGCCAAGAGAGATATGAAGGATCTCAAGAATGCTGAAGAAGGGAGAGTTAACCTGTGGCCACTTAACTATGATGCTTCCAGGGCTAGTAGATCTGCAATGATCTCCACTTCTTCTTCTTCTTGACTTTGGTGTCTCATTCCTCTTGTACAACATAGGCATTGGTCAAATTGGTGCACAGGGAGGGCATAGGTTCCGGCCAAATCCTCCTAATCTTCTCAAGTGTTTGGTGTGCAATTGCCCGCCACAAAGAGGTTCAGGAATTCTGGCATCAGGAATTGTGTGTTGTGTGCTCTATTGCTAAGTGTTCAATGTTGTCAAACATCATTTTGTCAGACCTAATAAGCCATGTCATTTCACACCATGTCCATACCTTCCATGATATCATCTCTTCATTTTTGCTTGCAGATGGAAAGAAGGCAGTCGTGCATCAAAACATGATAGTTTTTGCTCTGGATTTTTCTCTGTGCATAGAGGTTTTAGCTGGTGGGAAGAACTTTGGGGTTCTTTTGTGGGGTTTTTGCGTCTTGATAGCATGTACTAGTGTGAATGGAAAGGTGCTGGAATCAATGGGGAAAGTGCTTTATTGTGGTAAGCTTTCTTTCCCTGTTCAAAGTTGAATCTCAGACTGTATTCTCAAGTCAGTGAAACCGCAATTTCCTCTGTACAGAATTCAGTGAAAACCTATTCCTGTTTTCCTGTTTCCTGATAGACAAAAGCATTCAGACAGAAAGGAAGGGCATGGAAATGGATTCAATGTAGCAACTGGTTTGCACCACGACTGTGGACAACACTAGCATTATTCACTCTGGAGCAGGTGATCAGGGGTGTTGACATATACAGCATATCTTTTCTCTCAGCAAAGACAACTCTGGCAGAGGTGGAAGAGGCAGTCTGGCTCAATTGAGGATCCAGTAGAAAATACACAAAGATATATGTTACAAACCAGAAAGTAAAGGCCTTTTCAGTGTAACACTGAGCACCTGTGTGCCTGTGTGATTGGAAGTGCCCTGGTCCAGATGTGACAAACCCTGTCATTGATCCAGCTCCAGATAATGAAGGGAAGAAGAGAGGCACATTCATAAAGATGCCCATTCTACAGGGGAGAAAAAGTTGAAGTAAGATGATACCAGGGACAAGTTCTGTTGTGAGAATGTGGTTGCTGCAAAGCTCATCAAACAACACTGGTAATGTATATTGTCCTCTTCTTCAGCAACTCTTTGAATCTTTTCTGATTTGCTGCTTCCAGCACATAATCACATTCCATTGCTAGCTCCTCCTCCTTTGCAACCTGTATTCAGAAAAACCTCAGATGTAATCATCTGCCCCTTGTCATACCCATTCCAGAGCTGAAATCTGTGGCAATGTACACAACACTTGGTACTCTTCTCAAGTCTATCGTTGCATGATGTTTTTCACTCAACTCATATCATTATGTACATCAAGAGTACAAGAAGAGATTACCTCCTGTAGACTTTCTTCCATCCTCCGATGCGTCCTTGTCCCTGAACACTTCTTCTCCGACGCTTGGCAGCCCTACTCTATGAAATAATGAACTTGCTTTCCCAAAGCTTACATTGGATGTGCGAAACTCTTTCCTGCATGCCTTGCGGTTTCGAGGTGCAAACAACTCTTCCGATTGTGGCATCGGGCTCCTCTCCTGCCTGCTTTCTTTCTTCTGAGCAATGGAAAGAGTCTCCCGCTTTTGGTTACGAAACAGATCTTGTTGCCGCTGCTGCACCTGTGCATGTCTTTCATATTCATAAGTGCGATCTCTTGTAACCCTGGCTATGTCTAGTACGAAAGTCGCCAGACTCTCAAGGGTTTCGACTGTGGAGTTTTTCAGACATGTAGCAACAATGCGTAGGTTATCCATAGACTCCTTGATTACCACGCCTAATCCTGTTGCCACCCTAGCCATATCTTGCATGTGCTTCATTTCTGTCTGCTCCTTTCTTTCTTTCTATCGCCACCACCTGAGAATTCTTTGGTGTTTTTTCTCTGTTTAAGCGAGCTTCAAACGCTCCTTGCTGCTGCTTCTTTTATGCAACCATTTCTTCTTCTGGTGCTTCGCAACTCCAACTACTTGAAGCTTCTCTGCTCCTTGTCGGGTGCAAATTTCTGCTGTCTTTCTTTTTGCAACTGCCTAATACGTTCTACTTTCATCATTTTGATGCAAATCTCAAACGCTTTCAATTACTTTTGCTTATGCTCTTCTCTTCGACGATTTCAGCTGCTCTACTTCGCAATTTCTATTTCATCGTTTGATGCAAATCTCAACCGCTCTCTATTGCTTTTGCTTATACTTTTCTCTCCGACGATCTCAGCTCTCCTCTACGTCACAATTTCTATTGCATTGTTTAATGCCAATCTCAAACATTTTCTATTGCTCTTGCTCATGCTTTTCTCTCTCATGATTGCAACCGCTCTACTTCGCAATAGCTATTCCATTGTTTAACGAAAATCTCAAAAAAACAAATATTGCTTTTGCTAATGTTTTTCTTTTCGACCATTGCAGTTGCTCTAATGGCAATCTCTTCCATCGTTTGACACAAATCTCAAACGTTTTTCTACTGATTTTGCTTATGCTTTTTCGTCGATCGATTTCAGCTGCTCTACTTCGCAATTTCTATTTCATCTTTTAATGCAAATCTCGAAGGTTTGTTTCTTTTGCTTTTTTTCTTTCAAGTTGCTCTACTCCAAAGCTTGTGACACTTTAATCTTAGCTAATGTTTATGTGTTGTTCTTCCTTGGAATACGTAGCACCTTGCTACTCCACAAAATGCCTGCTATGAAGGCAGGTTCGCAAACACTAGGGGATCAATGGCAAGCAATTTTCCTCTTCAAGGGCTTTCTTCGTTCGACAACAAGGGTCGAAAAACTCAACAAGCTCTCCGACAAATAAGGTATGTCTTCTCTCATTTGCCCTAGTTTGGCCTCTTTCCACAAACCTTGAGAGGGGAAAACTTTGGGAACATATTAGAGTTATCCCTAAAGTCTCCCAATGAAGGGGTGAGAGTGGCCAAATTTTGGCATAATAGGCTGTCAAATGCGTAATTGTGAATGAAAATTTTACAAAGAAAAATACTTGGAACCCAAACGAATTTTTCCACAGATTTTTAGGGTAAATTGAGTTTTGTCATGTCTTTTCTTTTTTCCTGTTGCTAAACATATTTTCACTACTTTGACCAGTACAAGTACTATATTTGCCTTTGAACCATGTGATAAATGCTGAGTTTCAGCATTTCATATTCAGATTTAATAAAATTTTCTTACTTTGCATAAGAGGGGATAAGGGGTGCAAGTAGGCCCAAGAGTAAGGTGAAGAAAGGATGACTTTACAGATAACTTGGAAGCAAAACAAGACTGTGAGAACTTTGACATGTTTTTCTCCTTATAGGGAACATGAGAATAAATGCAAAAATGTTATGATTGAATAGAACAAAAAAAAATTGTTTTTGATTGAACATGGACAAATTGGTATGAAATTTGAATATAATAGAATTATTTGTAAAGTGACCTTTTTTGGGCCCTTCTATCATCCCCTAACCCTTTTTTCCACTTCTAAACACCATTATTGACAAAGTAATGAAAATTTATAAAATATGATTATAAAATGTTGAAACTTAGTATTAAATGCATGAGGTTTGAAAAGATTTATGGTTGTAGTAGACATAACAAAAAAAATTGATTGGTTGAACGCAATTAGACCAAAAAAACAAAAGATACAATGAAATTCAAATTTAGCCAAATTTGATGCTAATTTGAGTTTCAATGCCTATTGAAAACTATAATATGTTTTTCATTGCTTTTTAGAAATCTCATCCCCTTTATGACCAAATGAAGTACTGGTGTTATGTTTTCCTTATATTACAAGTATATTAAATACATATAATTTGATGATAATTTGGGTAATAAGCTTTTATACATGTGCAAAAAAATTATTACTAGGATATTCATCCATATGATAAGTAATGAACTATTTTATTGTTGTGAAAGTATGATTAAGGAATTTGAGGTTGAAAGTGACTATAAAATTATCATTGTTGAAAATTCCATTTTGTTGTTAACATTTGTGCAAATCACTTAAAATAATTTTGGGACATGAGGTTGATGCCACAATGATGAATCCATGTACAAAAAAGTTGTAAGAGAGGTCGGACAATAGTTATTTGGAAAAATAACATATATATTGCATTTTTAGTGTTACAAATAATATAAGTTGCAATAAATTTTGATTCCACATATGTTATTGTTTTATATGAATGTAATGTGATTTGTCATACATCATTGCCGCGGTTGGTCAAAACACATATATGATTTTATTTTGATTAATTGAATTGAAATATATATATTCTCTCTTGAAAGCATAATATGTGCAATGTTTGTAACTTATGATCATGTTAAACATCTTGATAATTTTAATATAATAAAATTATTTAAAGGTTTCAAATGATGACTTGTGAGTGCTAATATGTCTTTAGTTTCCAATTAACAAATGATGTAAAAAATTTCATTTATTAGGTGACACATTTATCAATGTGAAAATTTAATATTATAATGGGTTCAAAAACTACAATTTGTCTTCGGTATGAACATGAAAGAAAGTAATATAATGAATCCATGTTTATTAACAAACTTGGGCTTCATGTTGCTTCGTTCTACTAGTGATGATGAATTGTTTTTTTTTAAAGGATATATATGTCATATTAATTCATATTTTGGGAAGGGAAAGATGTATTTGTTGCTTATGGAGTTTCATAAACGTGTTTGCATTTGTGTCAAAAAATACTAAGATTTTTCGAGATAAAATTCAAACACAATGTTTATTGCATATGTTATTGTGAAAACACCACATGATGAGTTGTCTATTTGTTGCATTATATTTGCATATGTGTATAACAAGTTGTTTACATTTATAAGTTTGCATAACATTTGGATTATGTTGCTAGGCAATGTTTTTGTCATTAGCATATGTGAATCATATATTGTACAATGTAAATTAGGATTTGACATGTGAATTTTTATTAATATTTAATGATCGTTGTTTATGAATATGTGTTGAAAACATTTTTTTACACATGTACATTTTTTTCTTATGATTGTATATGTATGTTGTTCATATCCTATTGATTGTAATTTTTCAACATATAATATTTGCATAGCAATTTTTGAATGTTGGTCACTTAGCCATTCATTCAGATCAAGAAGGATATTTTCATCTACTTTAGTTAATTAGAGGTCTTTGATCCAATAATAACCAATGTTATCATACTCATTAGAGTCAATTTTTGAATTATTTGATATCGCAAATTTCTTTTTGTTTATTTGTTATGTAATAAATTATCATCATATTTTTTAAGGTCAATATTTGAATCCATAGGAATTTCAATACCTTTGTTGGTTTTGATACCATTTGTATTAATATTTTTTTGATCTAAAATAGGTTTTGTCATCTCCAATTACCTTTTTTTTTATATGGTTTTACATATGTCTTGTATAGATATATCCTTTAATATTATGAGTCCATCCAAGGAATGTAATCATGAGAATCTTATATATATGTTGTGCATGTTAATTGGTACATTAACAAATGGTTATTTCAAGTCTATGATCAAGTGATCAAATGTTTGTCCTTGAAATTTAAAGTCCGTGAGACATAAAGCAGGGGCAAACAATAGTTGGTATCTATTTATGTTAAATGTTTTGGAAGTATTTGATTCTAGTATTTGATGATGACATTAAAAGGTTTTAGATATCGATATTA
>Ga0116229_10015778_pt1 | contig 10233 bp, 10 predicted proteins | sample S1TSphgellanicum_3_FD_87313 | JGI IMG/M metagenome (GOLD analysis project Ga0116229, IMG submission 87313) | Host-associated microbial communities from peat moss isolated from Minnesota, USA - S1T2_Fc - Sphagnum magellanicum MG | ecosystem: Host-associated > Plants > Peat moss > Unclassified...
ATTTCTCATAATGACGAGTCATTGTGCAAAATTTTAGAATGGTGTATAACATTCATAATGTTCATGAATGCCCATGCTAACTTCACACAATTTCACCTAAAGGCCACATATCATGTTCACCCTTTTTATATTCGGCCTTCTTTGTCACAATAACATTCGATTGTTCAAAATGGGCAAGTACTTCATATTGTAATCCAACATTTCTAAAGCATGTTCCCATTCCAACACAATGTGCAAGCCTCCATGTTTAAATGGATCACCAAGAATTTGATGACACATGGATGTTCACATGCATGGGCAAACTAACACGTCTATCAAACATTGCTTGTGTGTTTCTCGTTTATCATCCATTTTGGGTGTTTTCCCTGCCAACTCAATGGTGTTTGGGATGCAATCAAACCTTTCAATTCACACCTTGCGCACCACACCATAATGGCATAACCACCATTATTATCCCCACCCAACAAAGGCTACACAATTGCTGTGTTTGGAATCCACAAAATGCCTTGGCCTCCAATTTGGGAAAAAAGGTTTTGAACCCCTTTTTCCATCCACGGTGCCAACCACACCTTCTTTTTTTGAAATGTTTTTGTTAAACTTGGTTTGCCATGCCACCTTATCCCACAACTCTGTCACTTCCATGGTCCAATGTGCCTTGTCCTTTTGTGAATAAAAGATTTCAAACCATTGCATCAAATTAGATGTTGCATTTGAGAACTTACAATCAAACCACTCCAAAAACCTTATTGAATTTAATAATTTTGTGTATTTTGAAAAATTGTTTATAAATTCCACCAAAATTTTCTTTCCATGACTTGTTTATATTTGTCCAAGATGAATCTTTATTTACTCACAAAAGCAATGTCAAGGTAAGTCATTAATTGTTCCTTGAAAATCCAACATAGTTTCTAGGATCATTGTCCACAAACATTTAGCACTTTTGAGATTAAGTCAATGCACTATTGTCACCTTTGGACATTTTTTATGCCCTTCACTTCTACATGTTAAGTGATGGGCCACTTGAATGCCTTGTAGGCAAATTGCCAAATGCCAAAAAATAAAAAGTTTGAGGGGTTAAGGTCAAATTGTCCACCTAATGTTTGGCTAAGTGACATTGTTAAAGGTTTAAGGTTCCCTGAAAACCCAAAGACTTTCCAAGAATAAATTATTAAGAGCAATTACAATCTTGAAATTTCAAGGTTTAAGGTATTCCAAATTATTACATATAAGGCCAAAAACAAACCCCCCCCACCCTAATCCAAGTTTTAGTCACCTTGGCTCACCCAAGGTCTTACGTCACAAACTTACCCTCTCATGATTTGATAATGAAAATCGTGCGAAATTAGTTATTTAATGAGTTCGTGTTTTTTGCACACGGATTTCATGCCTTTAAAACATGTATGATGCACATATAAACAAAATGGAATATTTTGATCCACATGAAAATATTCCATTCTATTTATACGTGCATCATATGTGTTTTAAAGGTATGAAATTTGTGTGTAAACAACACGAACCTATGAAACAACTAATTTCGTGTGAATTTGAAACAAATCTATGAAGTCTATAAGTTTGTGATGTATGCAATGGTTGTAAGTGTGCAACCAAAAACAAAAAACCCAAATGGGCAAAGAAGAAGCTAAAAATGAATCCAATTTTTTTTTTAAAACTCATATGCTCTCAAGTTTAAATCAAAACTTTGATCGCCATCAAATGGGTGTGAATAAAATTTGGTTGCCATTAGATGGCTATGATTGAATTTGGTCACTAGACCTTGGAGGTTGGCAACCAAATAAGGTTATCAAACCATGGTTGTTGGCTAGTGAGTTCAATCACCTCATTCGAATGGACACTAAATTTGATTGCCACTATTTGATGGCAACCAAATTCAGTCACAAGTAGGGCATTTGTTTTTCTCACCCCTCCTTTTTCTTTTTCTTCCTTTCCATTTTTTTTGTTTTTTAATAATTTTTTGCCTCCCCCTCCCTCCCCCCCCCCCCCCTTTTTTTCTTCCTATATATTTCTTCTCTCCTTACCCTCCTTTTTTTTTTTTAACTAACCTTCTCTCATCTACTTCTTTTTTCCTCCCCACTTTTTCTCTTTAATCATTTTCTTCTTTTTTTCCTCCTTCTCTATTCTATTTTTTTCCCCTTTAGTTAATGTGTAGTTGATATTTACACATAAGGTTCTAGCACAATCTTGTGCAATTTGTTTTATTATTTTTTCCTCCTTCTTCCCCCCCCCCCTATTTTTCCCTTCTACTTCCTTTCTTCATCTTTATTATTATTATTATTATTATTCAATATCTTTTCCTCCTTCTTTTAGAGAGGAAAGGGAGGCTTTCTCAACATATAAAAAATGATTTATGTTTTTGAAAAATCACTCAAAAAGTTTTCATAAATTTTCAAGTAAGAAAACTTTGAAAAATAAAATCATGGTTCACATGCTTAACATGTGGGAATACCAACATCCTTTATTTGTAGAAATGTACATTTGTACATTCATAACAAAATTATGCATTTCTATTATCAATAGTTTTCTAATGGTCATATTATGTTGAAGTAATCACATATGTTGTAAACATGAAATTCATCAAAGATGTTTTCTAACAACAAATCTTCAAGCATATTTGTGACATCCAAAACATATACTCCTTCAAACACACATGGGAAATATTTGGCATTCACACCATTGTGATCCCAAATTATCAACATTCATTCCCCGTCCACAACAAGTTCACTGGTGACGTAGAAGGTTATGAGGATGTCTTTGTACAACAAGTGCTTTGATAATTGAGCAATATCCACATGATATTTTCCTTCTTCCTCGTCTAAAAAATATATGACATTTGCCCTTTCATAGTCCCATGTCACAATTGTGTAATCATCCCAAATGTCATTGTCATCAAGAACCATATTTGAATTGGCCTTCTCAACTTTTTCACCTTTGTTTTGAGTACTTGACATGGTTGCTTGTGCATTAAAAAAAATGATAACTATATTTGCAAAAATAATTGGAATCACAAGGAAAACCCAAATTGCTTGAAGGAGTGAAAACTTTCTTCAAAGTGTATCACAAATTGCCTCAATCATACATGTCAAAAAGAAAGTTCTAAAATTCCAAGTTCAAACCTTTTATATCAGCATAACAGCGACCGAAATTGAGTTCAATCGCCAAGGGGTAGATTTCCTAACAACTAAAATAATACAATTTTCATTTAACAATGAACATGCATCAATAATACACAACCATTAGATGGGGACTAAAAAATTTGGTCGCCACTTGAATTAACCGCACGACATGGTTATTGAAAAAATTTAGTTGCCACTTGACATGAATGTCCCCCATGGTAATCAAAAATCTTTGATTGCCACCTAAATCAACTATCCACCATGGCGACCAAAGTTTCTTGGTTGCCACCTATCCCAATTATCTAGATGGTAACTAAAAACAATTGGTCATCAAATGAATAATAATGATCGGCAATGACCAAAATGTTTTGATTGCCAACTTTTTCAACAACCTTGGTCACAACTAAACCTATTTTGGTTGCCAACTAATGGTTTTGTGCAACCTAAATATTCCGGTCATTGGAAGGTGATTAAAATTGTTTGGTCACCATTTGATTTGGGTTAGTCATTCATGGTCAACAATGATTAATTTGCCCTTTCATAATGACCGAAGGCAACAAAAATTGTTTCAAGCTATAGTTAAGTCTTTGGAAGTGAGTGGATCCACTATAAAACCCACATTTTTTCATGGTCAAGATTTTCTTACCCCCATGTGATGATTATGTTTGCTTAATTGAGTAATCAATACCATAGACTTATAAGAAGTGGGACCATTTAAGAGGGCATTAAAATTCACAACACCACTTGTAAAAACAATTGTGTTGAACTTCATTGTTGAACCTCTTAAAGAACCCCAAGTCCCTACTACATAATTAAAAAACCCTAATAACACTAAGTGGACCCAAAGTGTCCCACCCCCATTGGATTTTGGCATAGGTCTTTAACATAGGTCTAAGGAGTACAACACTCATTATATTAATGTAGGTGGATTAACGATAGGGTACCATGGTCGACAGTGGAAAGCATAAGACAATGATCAAGGGCCATGGGGCGGGGTGGAAACATAGTCAATTAGACACAAAAAGTAGAATTTTGACAATGCAAAATTTAGTTGTGTGGAAAACCACAAGCAAAAGTGAATGATATTTTTATTCTTTTGAAATGGACCCACATATACATGAAAAGTACTAGTTTTTCTCTTGATATATATAATTGAATGTTGAAAAATAATAGTTGATGGTGTACTTGCAAGTTACTTTACATAGGCATGCGCAGATGAAGGGATTTAAAAAGTTTGATGCAAGTATGTCAAAAATTTATCAAAGTCCAAGTGTGAACATTTGCTGCATTTTATGTATATGTGATGTAAAGTATACAAGTCCAAGTTTTGTGATTAATGTGGTAATTTTTTATTTAGTTTTTAAACATCAAAATATACCATTATTTCAAAAATACTTTTCACCTACTTTCTTCACTCCAAATGAGATGGAAAAAATTATTCTAGAAGTATGTTGATGTAGAGTAGGATGGCAAATTGATTTAACCTCCAAAGGTGCAACTCCATTTTTACTTGCCTAGCCAATTTTGCAAGTAAACAAGTAGATCTATTACCTACAACTAGGGCATGTGTTATCTACAAAACCTAAGTTGCAAAGCTATCTTATTTTGAAACGACCTAACTGTAAATAGGTTCCTTTGCTAATACACTTCCCATTTTGAAATGACCTAGCTACGAATAGAGGTTGCTTCCTTGTCTTCTTGTTTTGCATATATCGTTCTTGTTCCTGTGTCTCACAACGACCACAACAATGCTTAGCTTTCAAGCAAACTAACTTGTTGCTTGAGTTGAACATAGTTGCTTATTCTTCAAGACAAATTTGATTATTCTTAGGTGTGAACTTCAAATGTGAGGTGTACAATTTGCAAACCTAATGTTCGTGGACTGCCATGGAGGCCAATTGCATCTAACGCACATTGCGAGCTTTGATAAGGTATGTTGTCTTCCTCTAATTAGGATCCCTAAGTTGTGGTATAGACAATTTTCAAAGTTGGTTGAACACATCAACATTTGCAATGCATCAACAAATTTCACTTTGTCTCCCATTTCTCAAACAAATACTAAATATTGAAGTTGTTGCAAATGTTATGCATCCTATACACCTCAAAGACATTTAAAGAAGTTCTAGGTCATTGGTTCTATTTGATATTAGGTTTTCCATATGCTTCCATACTTGCTTTTAGAAAACTTTGTAGCTCATTTCTTAATGTTCTACATGTTTGTTCTTTTTGTGATACCATGCATTGAACTTGGTTTTGAACACACATGTATTGCTAAGTTCTAGAATTTTTTCTCAAACATATTTCCATGTGTTTTTTGATGTTTTCTTCTTCATATGCTTTTGCAAATTTCTACTATAACCTTCATCTTCTATAAGTGTTCTTTCTGCTTTGAAATTGGGCTAGTTTTTTTTTCTGCACTATAAACCTAATTTGCAAGGGTACTTAAGGTCTTTTGGGTTTAGGTTCTAATTCCTTACATATGGGTTGGAGTAATGTTGCTAGAATTTTGATTACATGTGTGTGTTAGCGAAAAGAAGGAAAATGATCTAATCGGAAGTCTGGAAGGTTTAAGGCTGGACAAAGCTTGTAGGGATTTTTTTAATTGTTTCTTTGGTGTAGATGGAGGCAACCAGAACATAAAAAGTTGGGACTATGAGAGATACATTTCTAAGGGAAGTAAAGGCTCAAAAACAACCAACATCTGCTAATGGTGCAAGTTGTGCACAAAAGATCCCAACCAACTGGTGTGGCAAAGGAATGTTCGCACTACTGTTTCAATGCTCACAACCTATGTGAAAAGGTTCTTGTGAAGGAAGAGTAGACTACTAATTTACTTAGATCATCAACCAAGGCAAGTATGTTGACAAATATACTTTGGACACATAATATGTACAAGGTAAAAGAGATCTTTGAGATTTAATATTTATAATTTCAACCTTCCATCAACATATTTTCAAGAAATTGTAGGAAATTAACATAGCAAAAACATTTAATTCATGCAATTTTGGAAATGTAAATCCATGCCTTTACTATCTGACCACAAATGTGATTTTTTTGAATTGACACTATTGAAGCTACTTTCTGTATGAATCCACAATGTATTATCTATACATTCACTCAAATTATGCAATATTATAAGGATTGCTCTAATCCTTCCCTATATTGTTGGCTTTGATCATCTTGGGGATACAACAATAGAGATATAATCCGATCCACATGAATACCCTGTCCAAGGTTAGTGGCATCACAACATAAACCTTTAGTTGTTGAAATGGATGTTTTGTGCAAGGAGGTGTACCTGGAGACCTTCATGTTCTTATAACAAAGTACAATAGTTTCACAACTATCAATATTATAATGTCATAGTAGAGAATATTTCATTTTCAAGGAATTACATCTTGAACAAAGTTCATTATCTTGTTTCATTGATGTGGGAGCTAATTGGCCTAGATTGAGGTACATACAATGGTTTCACATGTTAACAATATTATTTTTAAATGCCTAGGTGGTTTCTCCAAGATGTATTGCATCATTTGGTCTAATGGTTCATAGTTGTTTATGTCCAAATGGGAAGCAAAAGGAACAAGTATATGCCAAGAGTAGAGAGGATAAAGATTGATCAAGAATGCAAAGCTCAGATAAAGGAGGCTTTAGTAGTTGAAATGGCCAGGTAAATGTACAAAACTTGGCAAAGGTAGAATTATTCACATTATTAATATATGCATAACTTAATCATTCATTTAACTTGATCTAAAAATAAATATGAAAAGAGCCAAATGAATTCTTCATGAATGTTTGACTATTACATTTACCTACCATTTCATACTTACATCTTTCTATTTATGACAAAACAATTACATGTAGTTCAACAAGTACAAGTTCTTTAACTACATACCTAAATCACTATGGTTAATTTGTGCTAACAAACAATTTGGAAAATGTCCCAACAATGTTATGTAATTTCTTACATTGTGGATGTATTTGGTTCCTTTGTAGGCTACAAAATAAACAACAAAAACAACAAAGACACTAAAGGTTGAGACTCAAGAAAAAACAACTTAATTCTGCAAATGATCTTCAAATCCCAAATCTTGATATTGAATTCGATGTTGATTTGCAACCCAATTCAAGACTTTGAAGGTGGAGGAGGTCTTCAAGTGTGGTAGAATCTCTTTCTCTCTTCTTCAAATTGGCAACTATTGTTGCTACCATAGCCCTATATTTCTCCACAACAATGTAATCCAAAGTGGCGTTCAAATCTTCACACTTCAACTGACATTTGGTAACTTTTTGCCGAGCCTTATCCCTACTTTTGTCAAACTCTCCTAGCTTGCACTCATCCTTTTCCAAGGACTTCTTCAAGTGAATCAGAGTAATTGCCCAAGATCGAACTTCCAACTATAAATTTTCTTTCTCTGTTAACATAATTGACTTTTTTGGACACTTGGTCTACTCTACATCTTCCAAAAACTTCTTAACTTGTGTAATATCATGCAGCATGAAAACCTTGAAATCATTCATGCCTTCAATTAGAAAGCAATCATCATTGTGGCACCCTCCATCACCAAGCTACTTGTGAGTATGATCGCCACTTTGTGCTATAACGGCCAAAGTAGTCTTGTGTTTCAAGGATGGTGCAAGCCGTGTCACCTTTTTTAGTTGCTAATGTGTTGTATCATGTGCATATTGAGCCCAGTTCACAAGGTGGCCTTTGTGCTATGCTAACCAACTACACAAAAAATGGCTAGATAGTTACCATTTTGGGGAGGATGTGCATAGACATCCTTGTACAACTTGAGGAGCACTTCACAATCTTGCACAATAAAAAATTCATTGACAATTGCTTTACAACCAATTTGTTGCCTGACACCAAATGTATACACAAGTTTCTCATGCGTCACCAGAGACTCCTTGATGTCTTTGTGGGGATCTAGACTTGCATCGTCAAATTCCAATTTTTCGACAAAATTAGGACATTCCACTTTGAACGATCAAAGGTTTGATTCACCCTCACAAGCTTGTCTTTTTCTCATTTACTCACTAAATTGTCTCTCTTATTCTCACATCTAACAAGAAGGGGTTTTCTCTTCATTGCTGAGGATGCCATTGAAACTAGTGAACTAGAATGCAGAACACATGAAGCTCAAAACAAGAAGTGACTGCAAATGCATTTGAACAAAAAGTAACTAAGATCTTCCAGATATTGAACTCCACAAAAATTTGGAGATTATAATGTAATTCAAAGATCATAAGAAGATCAAACTTAAGTTGCAAGAACCTTAAGGTTGCATAGCACACATGAAGCTTGGTTTGACCCACCAAGAGTTAGTGCCATGAACTTTTGATGATAATGGCAATGGCAGCTATGCCCCCCCCCCCGCAATTCTTGCTTTGCACCCTATCCTTTCATGCTCATCGAACCTTTGAAAGTGGGCTTACACTTTGACCCCCCCTACAATTTGCTTTTTTTCAAACCTTACAAGGCAAACAATTAACGGGAAAAAAATGGGAAAAAAATTGAACATTGATTTACTTTTAGATTACTTTTTTTTAAAGGGGTGCAAGGATTAGTGGGTGTTTACTTGATTGTGCTTTGACCCAGCGAAGGAAAACCTCCACGATGCAAAGCTTGAAGCCCTTGAAGACATGGCTATGTTAACATATTTCGAATGGCAAAACCTACCCTAGCCATGGTCATACACATTATAATCCTAGTATGTGGGATGGTGCCACATTCACAAAAAATGGCCATTGTCTCAACATGAAACACATTGCAAGAATAATTCCACCCAATTTATGAGTTGCATTGATGATTGTATGAAGGCACACATGTTGAAGGTGCACATGACAATGACAAAGAATTGAATGTTTTCAAAAGACCAAGTTTCATTAACTATGGTACAAATGGTGTATGCAAAAGTGGCACTTAGAGTTTGGGTCATTTAGAAGACCATTCCAAGTAGTTGAGGGGGCAAATTGATTTTGTACCAAGAAAAAATAGTTCAAGCACAACCCTCAATTGCTCCACCACACCCCCCCACTGTTCCACCACATCCCAAAATCCTTTTTCAACAAGTATTAAGCCACCAATACCCATTGTGGAACAATCGACGATGCATGTGGAACCATCTATTGACTGAAATATAGTTCCCATGGTTTTCAATCAATTTGTATAATGCCCATGGCAACAAAGTCTTCCTTGTGAAAGTTCAAGCATAGATGAAGCGATGGATGGAAACCTTAGAACAAATGGAAATAAATTTGGATGTTGTGATTCAAATGGCATCATATGATCCATTTGAAATTCTAGTGTAACAAGGGGCACACCTAGAAAGGGCAAGCACATTGAAGCCAATTCAATATTTTGGGGATGCAAACCTAAAGGCCAAGATTGTAAAATATGTTCTTGAAGCGTTGTAAGGGGAAATTGCTTAATGCATCTCCAACTTAATGATGTAATAATGGATCACAATGTGCTACATGAATAATTGGCTGAGATGTAAAAAAGGGTTGAATGTTAGAACAAAAGGTTACCTTTAAACAACAAACATTACTTAAGAAGAAACAAGGGCAAAGGAGGCTGAAAAAAAACAACTAAATTTCATGCAAGATGTTGAACTTATAATCAAACTTTGATTGACACGAAGGAATAGTATTTCAAAGATAATGTTGAAGTGTTTGCCAAGTTGACCCAATTAACATCAAATAACATGCAACTTGCATGTATGTCCACAAAGGGGTGTTAAAAAAGGCCTTCCACTTTCAACAAAATTAACAAAGTCCTTTAAAACTTAGGCATAGGTTAATAGCTACTAAATTTTTTTTGTAACATGTGAATTAATGTTTCCCTCACAAGGTGAAAACATGGTTAAATTGTCGCAACCCTACTTTGAGAGAATGTGAGGATGAAACTCACACTCCCGCTCGATTGCAGGGGTCAAAGCACCTCGCATTGGGGTGTTATTTATATCATTGGAAAGCTATCAAAATGTAAATGTCGAAAATGAGCTTGCATGGCCATTTGGACGTCTACAACATAAGTTATGGCAAAAAGAAGGGTCGAGAGTCAAATTGGCAGTTTGATTCCCGACCACTAAAAGTC
>Ga0116229_10015779_pt1 | contig 10232 bp, 5 predicted proteins | sample S1TSphgellanicum_3_FD_87313 | JGI IMG/M metagenome (GOLD analysis project Ga0116229, IMG submission 87313) | Host-associated microbial communities from peat moss isolated from Minnesota, USA - S1T2_Fc - Sphagnum magellanicum MG | ecosystem: Host-associated > Plants > Peat moss > Unclassified...
CATTTTATTAATTTTGAAAAAAAAAAAAAAAAAATCTTCTGCGTAGCATCTTCATTTCCAATGTCCACAAAATATTTAATATTTGCACCATTTGGTGCAACTTAACTCTCATTATTGTATGTTCCATGGGCTATCTAGCCTTAGTTATGCTCACAAAAATGTTAAGGATTTTCTCAAACCAAACCTCAATAAACTTATAGATCCCCAAATATTGTTTTCAAAAACTTGTTTTTCTTGTTGTCAACCATTTCTATTTAAAAAGTTCAAAAGGGTGAATGACACATGCATCCTTCCATTTTCTCTTATAAGTAGATGGGCAGATGATCTTTAAACTTTCAAAAGCAATGATTTGAAAAGGAATTAAATGTGTGGCCATGAACATTTGGGTAAAAAATCCAAACTCTTGGTTCTTTTTAATAAGATCTATGATGAAGTTTTCCCAATTGGCTTGCATAGTGTAAAATTGTGCATCAATTTGTTTTGAGATTTTTTTGTTATTGCAAATTTTTTTAACATGGTGATTGTGAAGATTTTTTTTGGAACTACAAGCTATCATAAAGAAAATAATAATCGCATAAAACGTTTTGAATTTTCTAGTTAAAATTGGGGTTTTAAAAGTTTATTTAATTTTTAGGTTATTCAAGATATATCTTGAATAAGCAATGACAAAATAATGACCATGAAGTGGAACTTAGTATGGAATGGGTAAGTGTAGAAGAACCAAAGACTTGCAAAGCACCATCACCACTAACAATGAAATATAATTTTGAATTTTCACATTTTGTTATTTAAGTTGGCTTGCAAAACATTTGTTGTTGTGTTTTTTATGAAAGTCAAATCACATGCCATCATATGTGTGGGGAAACATACATGGAGGGCATGTGCACATGAATGTTGTACAACCATGAACACTAATTGCAACAACTACATAATAGGGTCTTGTTAAAATGTAGAAATGCAACTCACCATGCACTAATAACTTGAAGTTGTCACTCAACCTTAGGCATATTGGAAAAACCCCCCAAAAATCCCCTTCTTCAAAAACCAAGGACATTCTATTAGTGAACAGGTTTAAGATTCATTCTTTTGCTTACCTTCATTTAAATTCATTTTAAAATTAAAAAAACACAAATTGTGGCATATGTCACATCATTTTGAAATGCACAAACATGAAACATGTCTCATTTACCAAGATTTTCATGGATTTCTCACTTACATCAAACAATGGGCCATGGTCCCACATATGCATGTTAATGTTGTGTCATGTATGTTTCAAAAAGGTTACCAACAAGGGTTGAGATTAAAGTGAGGATATTACAATTAACTTCTTGTTATAATGTTTTTTTAAAAAGTCATTGAATATTGAAAAAGGCCTAGGCTACCTCAAATAGGTCCATTGGTAAGAACATTGTGCCTAAGTTAATTAAAAATTTCAACAAAATCCAAGGAGAAATTTTCACACCCAAGTGAAAAAAAAGTGCAATTTCAAGAAGAAATATTGTAAAAAATAAAAATCATTAAAAGTGCACTAAATTAGAGTGGTGTGAATAGATCACATAAATCAAAAAAATTATAGGCATTACAAAAATGATTTATCAAAAGGGAAAGACATAGGAACATTAATACATACATTTTTACGAAGTTGTAAAAGATGTTGATCATAACACCAAGGCCAAGTGTAAAGAGATACCATCACAAATTAGTGGACACACCATCTTCTCCCATTTGCATAAAATTAATGTTTGTCAATGGAACACATACAAATGCATCCCTTTTTATTCCTCACAAATGTGCTCTTCATTAAAAAAACATTGATGGTAAACATGTGTCAAATAAATGTCATATGAACTTTAAAGTGTGAATAGTCTTGTTGTAACATTAACAAACTTTGTAAAATCTTTTAACAAGCTTGAAATTCTTGACCTTCAAACTTGGAATCAGGTTGTTGAATGAATATAACGAAACTTGTGGAATTCTTTTGTAATTCATTATTATTATTATTAAAAACCAATAAATATCCAAATAGAATAATAATATATATGCATGCATGTGTTTTAAATATTTTACAAATTATATGTGTTATCCTTCAAGTTTGATATGAAATAAAATCAAACTTTTATTTTAAAATAAATATAATGACCATGATACAAAAAATGCATTATGTATTCATTTCACTAGGACTCCTTTGTTGCATCATGGTTGTTTGTAAACAATAATTCATTAACCACAAAAGCGCTTATCAATAAATTTCACTTTTTATGAACATCACACCCCAAAAGCTTTAACATGTTCATTAATTAATGTGTTAATGACAAGTGAAAGCACATTATAATGACCCTCTTTGGGGCACTTTTGGGTCTAGTATTATAGCACATATATAATATATGTATATGCAATATAATTGTTCCAAAAGCATGGTGCGTTTAACTTTCAATACCAATTTTGGTTTTTGGGCCCTACAATTATTATTTTTACAAAATTAATGTTATGATTTTTTTAAAATAATAATAAATTTCATTATCTATATTGAAAGATCCATGAATATATTTATAGTATACATTGGTATAATAAGGCCATGTCTTGTTTTGATTGCATTAACTTTAAGGCTTCATTTGTCATTAACATAATCAATTTTAATGGAATTAAAAAAAAAATGGCCCATCTAACTACGCATGTCATTTTCCATGTGAATGTGATTACTTGTGAAAATTTCTCCACATATTAATCACATCTGAAAAAACTCAAATTTTTTTTAGATGAAAATTTTCAAATTAGTGGCATGGTATCCAAACAGGGTTCAAACTATGTGAAATGATATGGTTCAATATGCTTTCAACTTTCATAAAGACTAAAAATTATTCAAATTATTTTTGGAGTATATTTGTGTTTTTGAATACACATGTACACTACATTCGTTTTCACAAATATATTCTAATCTCCCAATTTATAAATTGAAACTAAATAATTTATTTTTTAATATCTTGCCTAGGTTATATTCTAACACAATATACAAAAATATTGCAAAATTCTTTCAAAAGTTTGAAGTGGGATACAATCAAACATGCACACCCCCAGAAAGTAGTACAATGTGACACCCCAACGGGGGTCACCATAGTGTGCTTTCACCTTGACATCATTTTTTGTTGTAAGCAAAATGACATTTTGCCATGAAAGACCACCAATACATTTTCTTGATGAACATCATGCATCACTAACTTTAAAATGTAAATAATAATTAACAATACTTGTGAAGAACACAACATGCCATGATGGTTTTATCACCTTGATCAATTTTGTTATTAAATTTTTTTAAAATATGAATATTTAATTTTAAATATTCTAAAAAATTCTATATTTAAAAATTCTTTAAATATGTTTGTGATATTTAAAATAGATTAAAGTTTTTAATTTTTTGTGACAAGGATTGTAATTGATCAATTATTGGAATGTAAATATTTTATATTTACCTAGAAAATAATTTTAAAAATAATTCCATTAATTGATCAATTACAATCCTTGTCACAAAAAAATTAATTGCAATTTATTATATAAACTACTTAATTTGAAATGAAGCACTATCAACAACTCCTTGAGGTCTCCATGATGAAAATTCAAAAACATTTATCACAACTAGATGTGTCTTAAAGAACAATACTATGATTTTGTTTTCTTTTTGACATTGATGCAATGATTATTTTAATCAAAATTTCAAACAAAGGAATGTGAATTTAAACAATCAAATCCATGACGTTATAAAAACTTAGTGATATATGTAAATCGATATGTGATTAAATGCAACCAATTTGTGCTTGGAACATGAATATAAATGATAAATAACTTGTCATGATTGGTGAATATTTCAAATGAGAAGATAAAAACAAAAAGGAAAGCACGTAATGAAATATATATTCTTTTTTGTACACCTTTTTAAAGAAGCACTCTTCTACTATCATAATTGTATATATTCTCAAACTATTGATGTTCCTACATTGTACAAATTTAGGGTATTCATTTAATAGGAATTTTATGTGTTAATTTATACCAAAGTACTAAAAACCTTAACTTGTCTAAGGGCACAAAAAATCTTCTCTAGTAGGAGCATGGCATATTTGTCTAAACAAGTCTGTTTATTCACTAAATTAGTAATCCCCACACATGCCACACTCAATTTAATTGTCAAAGATATCTTTTCTAGTTGACATCACTATTGCTAAAGTATATTCACCTTTAAACAAGGTATTCCCTTTACAATGGATGGGAGCAAGGTGAGACAATAACCATGAAGGAAGAAACAAAAGTGAAGGGGGGGAAGCATCATAACCAGTTGCAAAGTTGCCTGCTGTGACCAAAATCATTAGCGCAACTTGTAAGTGACAAGTCATGCTCCTCCGACATCCACTAAGTAATGGGTCTTAGAACAGAAGGTGAGAATATGACATTTCCAAGTAGCCTGAAATCCTACCAAATTTTGCCTCACATGTGAGATCTCAAATCCATCTTCTCGAGCTTAATTATATCTTCATGCAAGGTAGCCACTGGAGTCCCAATTACAACCCACCCAGTGCTTTGTCTAAAGGGTTGCCAAAATCTTCATGTTTCAATTGGGAGATCCAAGATGATGCATGGAAAAGAAAAAAATAAAAAATAAAAATAAAAATACCAAAAAATGCATTGGGAGTAAGTATTAGCAGTGAATATGAGGTATTCTTTCAACCGCAAAAATAAAGATGACAACAGTTGCAGTTTCTAAACCCATTAATTCACACCCCAGTAGTACAATGCTTCTTCCCACCTGCTGACACAAGAGAACAACCCTAAAAGACTTATGATGGAAAAAATATGAAATTCATATCTTGGTAACATTGAGCATGTAGAAATACAACACCCAGACTGCACTTTGCTATACTGGGTAAGAAAACTGGATTCACAGAGTTAGTCTCAAGAATTGCACCAACAAATAAAGGAGAGCAATTACAAGGCCAATCTGATAGAAGTCTCTCTGCGGGTTCTCCTCAACTTGAAAAAACTGCACAACAGAAAACAGTCTAAACATTTTAGAGGTTGCTCCAATAGAACATCAATCAATCAATCCCTTAAAAAGGAATGAATTTGTGTTTCACCCAAGACAGAGCACGTGTAAAGTTCAAACCATTTACCTTTCTGGGGTCACCAGATGGATCTGGGTAATATGAAGACCTATCATCTTCTTTTCCTCGGTTGAGTGTCTTGCTTATACCTTTCACAACCTCTGCAGCATCTTTTCCTGCTTCCACAGTTGAAAATGCCAACCGTGATGTCCAGAAATAAGCTTGAGCAAGCAGATCTGAGGCTGACAAATCCCATTCATCTTCATGCTCAATTACTTGGCCACTTATTTGGTTCAATGTGAATGTCGAATCCACCAACAGTATAACGTCACCCCCTATGACAGATGCTGGAGGAAGCCTCGGATTCCCACGGAGGGTCCACTTGATGTTGAGCATACTTGTGGATAGCATTGTCATCTCGCGTACTGCCTGATTCAAAGCCCCAGATTAGGTTGGGACATCACCCTTACATCTCTCCAGGAAAAACAAAACTTCACACTACTTGAAAGAGGCAAAACCCCAGTCACTCAGTTCCACAGCTAAACCTAGGTCCCACCAGTTTTAGCTTGTGTGTACCTACTTACCTGAATTGTTGTATCATTCCATACAGACTCTTGACTTACTGGTGAGTTAGATTGGGACAGAAAAAAAAAGCCCCAACACGTACCACTGTAGGGTTGTCCAATGCAGTCCTAATCCAATTTGCTCTTCTGTATTTCTCCCTTCCTGTGAATGATCTCAATGGGTCCTGATGAGAGAATCAAGGACATCAGGCTTCAGTTTGTGATATCTGAACATGGGGGTCTTTTGCATCTTGCTGTCCATGCCCAGTGATGACAACTGCTGTTGACAGATTTCACACAATGAGTTTATTGTTAAGACTAATTAGCTGACCATCCATATCCTCCTGTTGTTTCCCCTTCTTCTTGTCCTCAACAAAGAGATGTATGAGTGTTTTATGTAATGTACTACTGTCATCCATTCATACACTAGGAGACTACTAACGCAGTCATTGATTCTTCAAGGAAGACATGTGGGTACTGCTGCTCTAGCTCCCTGTTAGCCTATCTCCAAAGAGTTGACAAGATGGGAATTCAATATATTGCTTCAAGACACAAATTCATCAAAAGCTTTCAGCAACAGCAGCAACCGATTGCTTGATGGAACTCTCATCATCCATTGCTGCAGAGGAAAACCCATCTCAGTTGATCATCATACACTTGTGACCATAATGCTGGATTGTTAAAAAGCCAGACTCAAAAATGAGAATTACTCAAGAATGGAAGCCAAAGGCAGCTCATGCAGTAAAATCACAATCGGGTGGTTCTTAATAATGGAATTTTGAGTAAAGACACAGGTCAGTTTGGGTTGGGTTGGGTTGGGTTGGGTGTCAAGAGCTTATGTACCTATTTTAAGGTGTAGGGCTTTCTTCAACTAACACATACCTTATATCTTGCAAAAATGCCAAAATTTCCAAGTGATCGATTGCCTTCTCGAATTGCCAAGATGTCTTTTAGCAGCTGCCGTGCTGTCTTCTCAACTGCAGGGCTGCTGATGCACTCAAAATCATCACACAACTGACTGAAGGACACCCCTTCCATGATCTTGTCAACTTCAGTCAGCTCAATGGTTTTTGTGGTTCCTCCTGTAGAGGAGGAGGATGTCCTACGCCCATCTTCAGTGGAGGAGCCACTACTGCCGGAGGAGGATGCTTCTGCTTTCACTCTGAACGCCACCGCCCCCCCTGCTGCTTTCATCATATAAAGCCCAAGCCCGAAAATTCTGCTTTTTCAGATTTTTCTCATGCAGAAGAAGATTGATTCTTCTGCAAGATACAAGACAAGAGATGGGTACCCACCACCCCATCCTCTAAGCCTCTGTCAGTGAGTGAGAGAGACAGAGAGAGAGAAGAGGGTTTACCGAATCTAAACCGCCGGGAAGATTGCTGCTGGTGCTTGTGCTGTAAGTGTTGTCTGGATGCCGGCCTGCTGTAGCAACCGCCCCATTTTCTCCTATTACTACTCCCCACGCTTGGTTTCTCCAGCAATAGTAGTGAAGACGACCTGGTTGCAACAGTAGCCAAGCCCGGGATAGGGCTTACTCCGACGCTCGTTGCCATGCAGCTGCCGCTGCTGCGCTAGTCGGTGTCTACTATCAATTGTAGTACACAGCAATATAATGCTAGTTGAAGAAGAAGAAGAAGAAGAAGACGAAGAAGAGAAGATTCAGCAGCCCAGAAACCAACAACTCCCTTTCTATTACTCAACCAGCTTCTTCTTGCTCCCTGCTGCTGCATCCACCACTTCTGCAGCTGCCTGATTCCTGCGTTTCATCTCAAAAGAAAACTGTGGCATTCGAAACCCAATTCTCTTCTAATTCACAATTGCACAATCGAAGAAACAAGGATCCGCGAAACACAAAAAAGAGGAGCGAGAGAAGGAGAGAAGGTGCAGAGAGCGACAGAGACATAGAGACGAGGACTCGAGAAGCAGCAGCAGCATCTGCAACGGATTGGAGGATGTAGATTACACCACAACAGATAAGCCTTGTGCCGGAATGTGGTCCATTCGTTCAATTCCGCGAATTTCCCATCTCATTCCAAAATATAATATTCTCTCTCATGTGAGGGGACAAATTCCAGTAATAATTGACGATTCCGCATCTTTTGGAATGACCACCCCACATCAAGCGATAAGCAATTTTGCGCCATAACGTCGATCGTGCCCCCAAGAGCCATTCCAGATCATGTGGAATGGTTACTGGGGAGTGTGAGTTTCTGTTGGAAACTCTCTCTCTCTCTCTCTCTCTCTCTCTCTCTCTCCATCGCTGCTGGTGCACAATTGGGTTTTGGTTTTGAGCTTTCTTCTCCCATCGCCTTCTTTGCGATTTCTTCATTACCCTTTGTGATTTTCAAAGGATTGAAATCATGCGGAGAATATGGATTCTGAAGTTATGGGTTGATCTCTGTGAATATAGGAACTTTCTTTTAGGGTTTCTTGTTTGGTTTTGATTATTTCTCTGGTGGAAAGAATGCTCATGTTGGTGGGTTCCTTGCCTGATGTTGTTGCGAACGTTGTTGCTCCAGTATTCAAAAGGTTCTCTTCTTTTGGAAAGCAGATCGAGAACCCAGAATTTGCCCAAGTGAAGGACTTGCTGCTGGATCTTTGAGGACTATCACGCAATAACTTCGTCCAAGAAAGTCAGGGGAAAAAAAGGAAAGAGTTAAGAAATCTTCTTACCCTTTGATTCCCCTCTCTATTGTTTGGGCATTGCAGAATTTGCATTCTGTTTTGGGAAGCTTATTGACGTTGAGTGAATGTGTGTGGTAAGGGATTCTGCATCCTTTTCTTCCTGCTCAATCGCTTTCTTGTTTGTTTGATTGTAAGGAATGACTCTTGAGTCTTCAACCTTATGAGACCAATATTCTATTTGACAATCCAATATTAATTTCTTGCACTTTGTGAGCTCTTGATGAACACTCCAAGACACTCCAAGAATCCATGATGTTTCCCCATGGGTCATTATGCCTTTTAGGGTTTGGCCTTTTGTGATGGAAAGGACATGTATAAATACATGGGGAACAAGCCTTTCTAGCTAGGGTTTCATATCATAAAAACCTCCAAAAAACTCTTTAGTGTACTCAAAGGTGGTCTTACAAATTGTAAGAGCCTACTAGGCATTTTGAGGAGGTGGTGGTCTTACAAAGTGTAAAAGCTTACTAGGCATTTTGAAAAGCAAAACACTAATAGATGTAAATATTCTACTCCTTAAAATGCCTACAATAATTTTTAAAACTTTTTTACCATGATACCCCAAGGCTATCTAGCTAGTATTTGCTAGATATCATGGTAATCTTTTTAAAGGTAAGGAACATCAATTTTTATGTTGGACTAGGTTGTTTTGAAAATAACAAGACCACACCTTGGGTGCTTGTTTTTTTGGGAAAGTCCCAACCTTAGGGCAATACCTTATATGTAAAGATCTTGTCAAATTTTTACTACCCAAAGCTAATGGATGCGCATGTGGAACTTTTGGGTCCACCCATTTGTTTGATGGGTGGGTTTGGGCGAGGCATACCCATTTGTTTGAAGGGAGGATTCACTTGCAGACGACATCTTTTGCCCTAGTCTTTGCAATGAAGTGTTGGTAGTGTCGAAAGTGGGAAACACAAAACCAAAGTTGAAAAAACAAGCGCAAGTGTTCACTTTTTGTTGTACAAGGCAAAGTTGAAAGAGGTAGGTCAAAACTAGAACCAAAAGGAGGAGGAGAAGCTTTTGAAATGAAGTAAGCTCCCATGGCATGTACATTCCCACGCTTGTTTGTTAGTTGACGCTTCAAACAATCATTTGATCAAAACGTTTGCATAGGATTTTTTAAAGGTTGTGTGCAAATTGATGATGTTGCCTCAAGAGGAGTAGGGTAGGTAGAGGAGGATGAAGAGAGGGCTATGTTATGCCTTATGAAGTAGTAGCCTTTTGCTTTTGTCGCCAATCATTCAAATTCACATATCTTTTCTCATTGCAATTCTACACCATCAGTGATATATTAGTGCAAATTTCCAAAAATTGGATTTGTGTTCAAAAAATTTCTCTTTTATGTGGAGAGAATGCAATTTTCCAAGAACATGAAGTTTTGAGGAAAAGTAGTTAGTCATACAAGCAATGATGGTTGTGGAAATTGATTTTTGCAATGAAAAGAATAGAATGTTGTTACATTTTTTTGTCTTTATGAGGAAGTTTATGAAGAAATAGCAGTTGCAAAACATAAGAGTTTTGGGCATTGTGTGTTGGATGTGAAAGAAAACTTTGGAAGCTATGGCTAGAAATGAAATAGTTTTGGAGAAAATAGAGTGTTTTTCCAGTAACATTCTTAGAGGAAGGAAAATAAGAAGTGCACGAGAATTAAATGGTCGTGAAAATTGATTTTGTAGAGAAAAAAAATTATGTTATTGTTATTGTTTTGTGTTATCTATGAGGAGTTTTGTGAAGGAACATGAGTTGTAATAGATAGGAGTCTTGGGAATTGTGTTGGATATGAAGGAAAGCTTTTCAAGCTCTAGCTAAAGATGAAATAGGATTTGTGTTTGGAAGTGGAAGAGGAAAGTATTTTTGCTTCCAAAAACTTTGAAGGAAAGAACAAAACACA
>Ga0116229_10015780_pt1 | contig 10232 bp, 7 predicted proteins | sample S1TSphgellanicum_3_FD_87313 | JGI IMG/M metagenome (GOLD analysis project Ga0116229, IMG submission 87313) | Host-associated microbial communities from peat moss isolated from Minnesota, USA - S1T2_Fc - Sphagnum magellanicum MG | ecosystem: Host-associated > Plants > Peat moss > Unclassified...
CCCCCCCCACCCCCCAGAGCAAGGCAAAAAACTGCACCTCCCCCCCTTACACCGGAAAAAAGTAAATCCCCTGGAAAAAATTAGAATTCCCACCCCCCCCCCCCCCCCCCTCTTTGTGAACCATGAGCAAATTCTGCACTTCTGCTTTTGTAGCATAGTTAACTGGCATGCATAAATATGTACTGTATTTATTTCTTAGTCCATTCTTTGAGATTTGATTATGTTTGACAAACCATGCCTTGAAGGACTCCTTTATTTGAGAACCCATTTCAAGGTATAAAATCCATTTTTCCTGATGATGTCAAAAACTTAGTCTGAAAATTCAGATTATGGGTCAAGATCTAACACAAATCCAAGGGAGAGAACTTTGAAGGAGAGGATTCTAATCCAACAAAGAGCACAATGCCACCAATTCAACTTTATGTATTTGTTCTCATGTGGTTTGCTTCACACCATTTTGTTCAGAGTAGGAACATTTATGTGTTTTCCATCATTTCCATTGGTTGTCATGACATAATTTGTTTTCCCTCAGGTGACAACCAAACTTGTGAGTTCACAAATACCCAATTTTGAACGTGTCAAAAACATTAAATACATACAATGTAGAAATGAAATCCATGTGATGAGTAATGTGGAATCAAAGCCTCATTGTTTTCAATACAACATTATTGTTATCGTGTTAAAAAGTTGTAAGAGACTTTAGGTGCTCCGACTAATTTGTTTACTTGATAGTCAAACATTGGAAGCTCAAAATCGGAGTATCCTTGTTTCATATCTAACTCCTATTCACCATTGCTAATCAATTGGCCATTGACCATAACTATTATCAATGTTTTATTTTGGCAAAGTGTAGGGATTTTGCATCTATGTACGATTTGTGATAGAATTTGGATGAAACTTTGGACCAATTGGTCGGTGAGAGTTGGGAACCTATCTATACTTTCTAGGTTGTTTGTGAAATTCCTTTGTGTACTTGTCAAACTACATTATAATTTCTCTTGATTTTGTTTGAAATTGGTATATAGGGCAAAACCCAATATGTGATGAACCACATGTTTCATATGCGATTAGTAGGTTGAAGCAAATCATTGGCATACTAACAACCATAAAAACCATGCACATGATGAAATATAACCACTAGATCGTTGTTTGTCTTTTGAATGGAATGAAAAGCATTTTCAAGATTTTCAAAACATTGAAATGAGTTTTAAACCTTGTGTTCTCCGATTCCACTAATGTATGTAAGGTGAAAACATGGTTTTAATGCCAATTAATAAGTGGGCAACTTGTTTACCTATTTCATATTATACCTTGGATTAGTACACAAAACAATCCACAAAAGGTTTGGCGAGCAAAAAAGGAGAAAAAACTAACTTGTACTTGCCAAAAATCTTTGAAAATTGAACTCCTAATCTAAGGGAAGCTAGGTATTCCATGTCCCCACTCTTTGAGTTATTGATACAAAATCAAAATATAAAGCATATTATGTATATATTTATTCTTAAATTGTTCAAAATTTTCAAATATTAAAATTGGGGTAAGTGCAATATTGTGCAAACAATTTCTTATACACCTTTGTGTGTGTTATTTAATTGAGCAATTTTTTAATGTGATTAACTATTTTTTGAAAACTCCTTTGAATAAATTTTGATTCTAGTCCATGTGTATCAAAATCATTCTTATCTCAAATGTATTTCATCATTTTTGAATTTTTTCTTTCCTTGAAAATTCACATTGTTTTACTTTTGTTAAAAGTTATTTTTATTATGTGAAATTGATGCAAGCATTGTATTGCATCCTTCCAAACATGGCAATTTCCTAATCACGATAATTGAAATTTTGTAAAATTTGTCAAATCCTCTATGTATTAAAATATGGTTTGATGACTTCTACAATAACTAGGTTGGATATGATGGATCATAACATTTAGCAAAATGATGAATTAAACCCATAATCAAAGGTGACCATAAGTCCTAACCAATGTTGGTTTGGCATATAAGGCCATTGATTAATATCAAATACCAAACTACTCTTTTTATGAATTGAAGCAATATTAAGAATTCTATTATTCTATTACAAGGTTTTTTATTTAGGAAAATGTGATTTTTAATTGGGGCTACAAGATGTTGTATAATTGCAATAAAATATAAATGATAATATTTTAAGAGGGGTTAAAATTTTAGGTTTTTGGAAAAAAAAATTTAAGAATTTACAACACAAATTAGTTCTCTTTTTTATGATTCATTATCATCATCATGGTATGTGAAACAACATGGTTTTTATTTCTTGGATGTCTGCTATCCATATTTATGTACTTTTAAAGAGTAATAAGACATATTACTTATTCAAATGAACATGATATGTATTTATTCCTGTAATGTAATAGGATAAAACAATTTTTTAAGGGATCTTAATAGATGTCACAATGACCATAAAATAACCTATTTGTAAAAGAAAATGAATGCTTGTACAAATAAAATAAAATAAATAAAACAACATTATACTTGGGGTGACAATAAAAGGTTCAAATAAAAGTTTCTTGTTCAAGATCCAAAATTAAATGATGCTACATAAAACTTGAAAAGAAATGGTTTAAAGTGTGATGTTTAAAATTGACAAATGGTTTAGAAAAAAAGTTTAGAATGTTTGGGGTCTTAAGATTTTAAGCATTTCATTATTAAAACTTACAATTCTTAAATTCAAAACAATAATACTTGAAAATTCAACACTTTAAGATTTAGTATTTAGGTTAAGGTGAAAGATACTAATTTTATGCATGATGATATGATTTCAAATGTGATGATATGAGTTCAAATTAAAAAAATTTCATTCATTTGATTTGGTGAAACCATAAGATTTTGTGAAATCCAAATGAAACTCATGAAAAAAAGGAAGTGGCAAAAGATGAAAAGAAAAATAAACCTATTGAGGGCATGAAATTACAATTGTTGTTACCTAGGCTAGTTTGATAGCTGATTGACAAATATTTAATTAATTTTCAAAAAATCAATTTGATTTTTTTTTTTTAATATTTTGATATTCAACAAAGGTTGAAGTAATAATTAGCAAATTGCTAGAGTTTGAGTATTAATTAACTAATGTCCACTGCATTTTCATGAAGTTAAGAGAGGTTGAAAAGTCATTTCAAAAAAATTAAAATGATTTAATTAATGTTGAATTGACTTAATTAGTATGGTGTTGTTCTTAGAAAAATGGTAATAATCATGGTTTTTTTGTTTTTTTATTATATTATTTGTAAGTATTTGACAATTCACTATAAAATTAAAATTATAAAAGTGTGTAGACTTAATAGAATTATCCATAAAGTCACAAAAGTGGGCACCAAAACCCCCATTTTGGTCAAAACTAAAATTGAGATTAAAAGATTGAAATTGAAAAACCATATGTTTAAAATGGGGCTTAAAATTAATTTTATCACCAATTTTGGTGCGAAAAAAGAGTTTCATGGTTTATTTTTCATTGGATGCTTATCCTACTCTACATTGCACCTTCAATAATGTTTAATGATTGTGTCATTTTAAAAAATAAATAAAGTCCCAATGTTCAAATCCTATGAATTTCACCTTCAATATTGATTTTTTTTCTTTCAAATTTCACTTACTTTACAAATACCCTTCATTTGGGGATGAACTGGGGATGAAAGGTGAAATGAAAGTTCAAAAAATAGGTAATTTTATAAATAACTATAACATTTAAACATTATTTTATTATCTTCTACTCACCAAGTAATACCCACCAAGTAACACCCAATTATTGTTACAAATTTCATTTTATTATGCTAAAAATTTAATGAAAGAAATATGAAAATTTATCAAAACATCTTTACCTATAATCAATATTTCATGGAAATTTTGTTTATTTTTACAAGTACCATGGCTTTAATCTATGACATCATTGAAACTTTAATGATATTGATCAATATGTTAGGATTTTGGGTACCATATTCCCTATGTAAGTTTTACAAAGATTTATTGAATAATTATTTAACTTTCAAAATTTAAGTTCAATAGGCAAAATACAATTCTCAAAATATTCAAAAAAATGTACATGAATTTAAAATATTTTGATTTGGATGAATGTATTATACATCAATTGATGCCATTATTCATTGATGTCATTAGAACTATTTAAGCACTAGGTTAAAACAAGATAAAAACATAATAAATAGTAAATATTTTCACTTAAACCTTATGTCATTCATATAACTATAACAAAGCAACATCAAATTAGGTGAAAATATATGTCAAGTGTTATTCATTTTCTCTATTAAATTTATAAACAATAAGTTCCCAATAACTTGGACTAAATGAACATTAAAATACATTTAAAATACATTCAAAACTAATTGGTAAATATGTGCTCAACCTTATCATTAAAAAACTTAATGAAATAGATACATAATAAGTTAAGATATGAAGAACATCATATATTTTAACAATCCATAAAAAAAACTTTGTCAAAACTTGCATGACACCTATTTGAAATAAAATACCTACACTTTAAAATATACATCAAAAGCTATTTGTATTTTTTAAAACCTGCTTGAAACCTACTTTTACCATTTGAAAATGTAAATTAACTCACACTAATAAAAAAACATTTTTTCTTTTATTCAACTAAAAACATTCAATATGTTCCATTCAATGATGGGTTAAATATTGATTTTTTAAATTAGCTTCCTCCAAGTCAATTATTCATTTTATATTATTTACACCCCATTCACATTTATCTTGACGTAATTGATTTAGTTACTTACTAATTACTTAGTATTATCTTGACTTAAATAATTACTATTTTATTGATTTAAATGCCTATTAATTTAAGTTTCAATTTTCTTGAAACATTTCTATTATAATAATTTGGAACATTTTTTTGGTAATCTTTTGAAGTAGGTGACTAACCAAGTATCAAAAATTATTATGGAATTAACAACCATGGTATTGATAGTACATAATTGAAATTGTTGACATGATTGTTTCATCCATTTCAAAACATGAACGAAAGATTTGTAACAAAAATTTAATTTGATAAAATGAATAGATAGATAACACACCAAAAGAAAAAAAACAAAGTGGTAACAGAGAAACATGTAATGAAATGGACCAAAATTTTTATAACAACATTACAATTAAATGGAAACATTATAAAAAAAAGATATGATGGGGATTTCAAGGGATTAAAGGCAAGCAAGCAAAAAAAAAAACATCAACAAGATTTAGCCAAATTCATATCCACTAACCATGATGACAATAAAAATACCATGGTAACAAATATGAAGTTATATATTTTTTCCAAACTACTTCCAAAAGTCAAAATGTTTACAAAACACTAGGAGATTTAATTTTTATGAGTGGTTTACAAATATTGAAAAACTAAAATCAATTTACATTTATTTGAAATGGGCTGCATTTGAATAAAGAAACAATACATGCCTATTCTTGAAAACTACCTTAAATTAAAAGGATGAGGTTGTAACAAATGAAGGTAGTTGGATAATCACTTATGAACTATGTTGTACAATAATTATATTTCAAAAAATGATTGAATCCTTAATTCCACACTTGATCCATTACATGCTTGGAAGATTTGATGTCATGAAGGAATGGATGCATTAATTTTCTAAAAAATTACATGAATTGCAACTTTAACATTAGCATTACATTTGCAAGTGAATTGCTAATGGATTGGATAAAATAGCCAAACAAATTGATGTTGTCTGTATAACTTATCTTGCCAAGACTTACAACATGAACCACCATGTTTTCTTTTGAATATAAACTTTAAAATAAAAATACATTTGATGTTCACTACTAAAAAAAACATGGGTGAATAAAAAAGCTAAATAAATTGAAATATTTGGTATAAACGATAAGAGATAGGTGACAATAATGCTTACATTAACATCAAATAGTAGTTTTTTTCCTCTTTAAATAATAAATTTGCAATAACTACAAAATAATCAATATCACTTAACAATGTAAGAAAAACTACATGCATTGCAAATAAATGGGATTTGACATTCAATGATAACTAGTTGTTTTTAACCTAGAAATTACAAAGCAATGCATAAACACCATCATGTTATCATATCTTGAAAATCAAATTGAAGAACAAAGGTAATAGAATAGTTTCTAAACGAAATTATTATTATATTACTTAATTAATTCATAAAAGTAAGGAATTTTCTAAATTATATGAAGCATAAATATTTAAACAACTTTATGGCTTTCATAACAACTAATCATACAAATGCTCTACAATCGATAGATGTGATTTTACAATGCCTTTCAAAACACCCATTCAAAATGACATTCAATTGTTGAACCACAAACATCATCAAATGCCCAATTGACATGAACAATACACATCTAGTGCCATAAGGTTTTGACAACTGAATTAAGATATTTCATATTTTTGACATGTGTGTAACAAGGTTTAAAAACTTCATACAACCCAACATAATTAGCAAAATCAAGTTCCAATTTATGATTCATCATGTGTTAAAAATGTGATTTGGCTTGGGTGGTGCCACACTAACTATAAATAACTAAACTTCACAAAAATCAAGGTGATTAGCTTTGTGAATGTCAATGACATCATCAATACCTAAAACCTTAAAGGTTTCACATTTAACATCTTCATGTGCCACATCATGTTGATGTTTTATAACATTATGTGACACATAATTTATCAATAGGAGTATCACAAAATGATAGTGTTATTATGCAAATAGTTTGAGGAGTGGGTGAAAATTGACATGCACTTCAATTTGTATTAAAAACAATAACATTCACAAACTTACATAATTGAAAAAAGGGAACGAGAATTTCACAATACTAGGATGAGATGACATAATTCATAAACACCTTTAATCATTTCAATTACATTAAATGAAAAAAATGATATAAAGTGCAAATGTTAAAATCACATCAAGGTGCAAAGAAAATGGTGAATGTAAAGTCCATATTATGAAAATTTCATAGTTTAAAATAAATAACCATATTTCAAAACAACATTCATTTTCTTATTATTTTTTTAATTAAAAAAGATCCTATGTACAACTAATGTTTTAAAAAATTAATTCAAAATTCATCAATATGTGATTTTCAAGGATATTTTTAACTATTTAACTCACATATCTCCAAAATCATTTCAAATATTTATTTCCCACTAAACTAGTTTGTTCCAAAAAACATTTGTTACATTCATTTTAAATGAGTTTTCAAGGCTATTCTATATTCATAGATTCATTTCAAACTTATCCAAATGTTTTCATAATATATTTAAAAAATTGTTGTATAAATGCATTAGAGATTTTTAACACTAATTGGATTTCCAATTTGAAAACATGTAAAATTAAACAACACAATTAGAAATTATCTGCCTCATTTTAACATGGACCCACCCCTACTTCATTTGGCCACATGGTAAATTTGTGTAGGTGTCATTAGTCATTTGTTTTTGAATTAAACCGGTATTCTTTACTTTAGTTTGAAATGTTATATGTCCATATTGCATTAACTGTAACTTAACTAGTTGCATGTTAACTTATATATGGTGTGTTGAAAGTTAAAACTTTCTCCCATAACTATTTAAAGATGACATGATTATTTGATGTTTACATATATCATTGTGAGAAGGTCATTCCTTTTCATCAAATTTGTTTTACAACATATGTTTTTTAAAGTGTTATTTACACTCATTATTGACTTTGGTCATTATAAAACAATTTGATACTTTGAATAAATTAACCCATTTAAATTGTACATGTTGTTTTTATTAAAAGAATATTTGGTCAATTCAATTCAAAAATTAATGTTTATTGTCATTAACATAGGTGAATGCATGAAAATTTTTAATTTATTGAGTACACAAAGAAGTTCGTCCATATGTGAATCATTTTGTAGACCTTGAAAGAAACGAATTAGAAGTTACATACTTGATTGTTTTTTTTTTTTTATGTTCCCATATTTAAATTCTTTCCTCATTGTGTTTTAAATCTATTTGATAGTTGTGGCATGTAGGTCTACAAAGTTACAAAGATGTAAAAGTAGTGTAGTTTATCATAACAAACATTGTGATCCACCACTACACTTGATTTATACATTGGAGTAAGTTTGCAGTATGGAGAAAAAAAATAAAGATCATAATTCTTGCATTTATTTTCATTGCATGTTAATTATTTCCTTGAGCTTGTGAGAAAATTCAATAGGTTATGGGCCCATAGACACTTGTGAAATAAAGATAGACAAAAGACAAAGACTAAAATGGACAAGCACAACAACATATATCTCAAAATCTTTTATGGATCTAATTTTTCACTTTTGGCAATTCCAAATGGAGATCATTTTCAATGCAAAAAAAAATCATGCGAATAGTTGATGGATGAAAATTACATCCAACTTGCAAGCAAATGTAGAAACATGGGATGATCACAACAATTATGCTTGGATATTGATCAACACATGAGTATTTAACAAATACTTGATGTAACTCATTAATTGTGCCATAATTATAATGATGTGGGACAAACTTATCAATATGCATCAATAAAAGACCATTGAAAATTTGCATTTTTTACATCAGAAATTCTTTGATTATCATCATGTTGTAAAGGTTGAAAATATGATGCACGTCCTTAAGATCTAGGATAATCTACCTTCAATTGGTCAAACAATAAGACATCTCACAACACGACTACTCAAATAAGAACATCTCACAAAGATTCAACAAGGTGATGATAGTGGTGAAGACCAAACATTCTTTACACATTTTGCACATACTCCTCTAAAGATAGGTGTCAATTCTAAGTTTGAACAACGCAAATGAAACAATGAATACATCAAAGAATTGAAAACAAGGATGAAGTGTTTGAATTACGGGTAATTCGGACATTAGTCAATAGAGTGCCAACAACCTTTACAGAGGAAATTGAAGGACTCCAAAAGGAGTGATGCAAATGTTGCCAACACAAGAGTTCAAACTTTTCTTCTGATGAAAAGGTATGTGCATTTTTTGCATAAAGCCATTTTGATATCAATTGTGCATTACACCTTGAACATCCAAATGCCATTGGATCTTCTGGTGCATCTAAAATTGAAAAAAATTGGTTTAATGCAGCACATGCAACACACACAATGAATTTTATTATAATTTCTCATGATGAAATATCATAATCAGATGCTGCAACATGGTATGCAAATTTTGGTCCACATAACACATGATTGATAAATTATATTGGTTTACATGTTTAAAACCAATTCCAAAAGGTCTATGCTAGCAAATGATCGCAAACTATGGTTGTGGGGTCAAGGAGAAATTGAGGTTTTTATAACTATATTTGGTTAATAGAAACATGGTCTTGTTTAGAAAGTTTTGTATGTTCTTGAATTATGTAGGAATTTATTCTCCATTGGTCAAACATTAGACAATGACCTATCCTTCTTTAATGCGAAAGATAGATGTGAGCTCCATTCAAATGAAGGGAAAGGTTTAATTGTGCTAGGAGTGCAAAAAAAAGGTGGCTCTACAAACTAAACATAGTAGTGGTGAGACCAAAATCTCAAATTAATCTTGTTAGTAACATGAAAGAGGCAGGGAAAGAGATTTTTTAGCTTTGGCACAAGTGCATGGGACTTGTGAATCTAAACACATTAAGACACATGTATGAATGTCGCAACCCCACTTTGGCCAAGTGTGGGGTGAAGCCCAACACTTGGAAAAGTTGGAGATTTGGAGTCCTCCGGGACTCCCGAATGTTTAGAGCTCGACAGCAAGGCCCAAAACATTCGCATTGGAGTGTCCTTAGTGTCATTGGAAAGCTCTTGAAACGTAGATATCGAAAATGGCCTCGCATTGGCCATTTGGACATCTGCAGCCCAAGTTATGGGCAAAAGAAGGGCCGGGAGTCAAACTTGCAGTTTGACTCCCGACCACTAAAAGTCAGGAATCGACCTCTTTCCGACGTCCGAATTGAGAGTGCGACATGGCGTTGAAAAGATCTCGACGAGGGCTACAACTTTGGTTTAGACCTCGTTGCGATCGAACGCCACAGTCGGGAGTTATGGCCGTTCAAAGTTCCAGGAGTCCAGCCGGGACAATTTCGGGACTCCATTTCGGGAGTCCCAACAAAATGTGCCATTTGGATGTAGCCTCGGCGGCGAGCTACAGAGAATACTATAGGGAGTAAGGTGGTGGCTTACTCCCGAGTC
>Ga0116229_10015781_pt1 | contig 10232 bp, 7 predicted proteins | sample S1TSphgellanicum_3_FD_87313 | JGI IMG/M metagenome (GOLD analysis project Ga0116229, IMG submission 87313) | Host-associated microbial communities from peat moss isolated from Minnesota, USA - S1T2_Fc - Sphagnum magellanicum MG | ecosystem: Host-associated > Plants > Peat moss > Unclassified...
CATCCTCGGCCACCTCGATGCCAATGGGCAGGTGTATCTCATCAATCCCAATGGGATGATTTTCGGCCGGGGCGCCGAGGTCAATGTGGGCGGTCTCGTCGCCTCGACGCTCAACCTCGACGACGGCCTGCTCGGCGATATCAAGAGCTTCAGCGGTTCGGGCACGGGCGCCGTGCTCAATGAGGGCACGATCACTGCGGCCACGGGCGGCAGTGTGGCGCTGCTCGGTCGCACGGTGGGCAACACCGGCGTGATCAGCGCGCAGTTGGGCAGCGTCGCCCTCGGCGCCGGCAGTGCTGCGACGCTGACCTTTCGCGGCATCAACCTGGTGAGCATGCAGATCGACCGCAGCGTACTCGACAGCCTCGCGGCAAACGGCGGACTGATTCGCGCCGACGGCGGGCAGGTGCTGATGACGGCGGGTGCAGAGAAATCACTGCTTGCGAGCGTCGTCAACAATGCCGGCGTCATCGAAGCACGCACCCTCGAGAACCACGATGGCGCGATCAAGCTGCTGGGCGGCATGACGGCCGGTACCGTGAATGTCGGTGGCACGCTCGATGCGAGTGCGCCAATGACGGGCAACGGTGGGTCGGTAGAGACCTCTGCCGCACATGTGGAAATTGCCGGTGGCGCCAAGGTCACGACAGCGGCAGCAATGGGATTGAACGGTAGCTGGCTCATTGACCCGCAGGATTTCACCATTGCGGCGGCAAACGGAGACATTACAGGTGCGGCGCTGACCACGGGTCTGGCAAATGGCAATATCGCCATTCAGAGCAGCAGCGGTGCGACCGCCGGCAACGGCAACATCAATGTGAACGACGCCGTATCCTGGCATGCAAATTCCCTGACGCTGACCGCGGCAAATAATGTCAACGTCAACGCGGCAGTGACGGTCTCGGGTACCGGCTCCATAAACCTCGCGCCTGGTACAGCGAATGGCGGCAATGCGGCCAACACCAACGGCACGGTGCTGATGGGACTCGGGCCGTCCGGATTCTCCGGGCACATCGATGTCAATGGCACCGGTCAGGTGGTCATCCAAGGAAACACCTATAGCGTGATCACCACGCTGACAGGACTGCAAGCCATGGGCGGTTCCGGTGACTATGTGCTGGGATCCAACATCGATGCCTCCGCCACGAGTACATGGAACAGCGGACATGGCTTTGCCCCGGTTAACTTCGTGAACGGTGCTCTCGACGGCTTTGGCCACACGGTTTCGAATCTCACGATTCATCCTGCCAATGGCCTTTACAGCGATGTCGGCCTCATCGGAAATAACTACGGCACCCCCATACGCAACGTCGGTCTGGTGAACGCTAGCGTCAGTGGACAGTTTCGCGTCGGTGCGTTGGTCGGTCTCAACTATGGATATACAGCGCCGATTCTTAATTGCTACGTGACGGGTTCGGTCTCTGCAACATCGTCATTTATCGGCGGTCTGGTCGGTAAGAACTACGGCAACATTACCAATAGCTTCTCGACTGCAACGGTCAGCTCCTCGGGTGGACAACAGGTCGGGGGCCTCGTCGGACTCGAAATCTCTGGTGTGATTTCGCAAAGCTACGCGACGGGAAATGTCGGCGCGTTCAGCTGGGCGGGAGGCCTCGTCGGCGGAACCTACGGTTCGGGTTCAATCACCAATACCTTCGCGACGGGCAATGTCAGCGGCTCACAGCCTGGCGGACTGGTCGGAAAGCTCAACGGACCGGTCAGCAAGTCCTATTCGACTGGAACGGGCGGCGGTCTGATCGGGAGCGGAAGCGGCGCGGTAACAACGAGCTACTGGGACGTTCAAACCAGCGGTGTCGGCACCGCGGGAGCCACGACCGGAAGCCACGGAGGCGTGGGCGAGAACACTGCGTGGATGAAAACCGCGGGCAATTTCACGGGGGCGGGCTGGAATCTGACGCCGGTCACCGGCATATGGGGCCAGAGTGCCGGAGTCAACAACGCCTACCCCTACTTATGCAACCTGATCGCTTCGTGCATACCGGTGGTGTATGTCGAGGCACTAACGGGGTCGAGCATCTACGGCACTTCGCCCAGCATCGGGTACGAACTGGTCGATAGTGCCGGCGCGGTCATGAGCCTCACGAATGCCACTGTGGGCGGTGCGGTGGTGTGGTCTGGAGCGCCGACCCATCTCAGCAATGTGGGTTCGTATTCCGTCTCGTACGGAAGCGGCCTCAGTACTTCTGGCGCTGGCGCGTCCAACTACACACTTGCCGGTTGGCAGCCACCGTCATTGTGGAGCGTGACGCCCGCGACTCTCTCGCTATCACCGCTTGCCGCCGCTCTTCAGTACAACCGCACGGCGCTCAATAACGCAGCGTACTCGAGCTCTTTGGCCAATTATGCCGTGAGCGGATACGTGAACGGAGACTCCGCGTCGGACGTTGCCGTGACGTTATCGGGTTCGCTGGCGTTCAACGGTGCGGTTGGCACGAATGTACTGCACGCGGGCGCTTACACATTGAGCGCAGGTACTCTGGGGGCATCGCTGTCCGGCGGCGCAGGCGGAAACTACCTGGTTGCAATCACGAATCCCTTGGCTAATGCGATCGTAATTTCGCCGGCTGCTCTGACGGTAACCGGCTCGACGGTAAGCGATAAAGCATATGACGGCACTACAGCCGCCACCATTTCCGGCGGAACGCTTGCGGGAGTCTTTGCAGGCGACTCGCTCACACTTGGTCAAAGCGGCGCCTTTGCGTCAAAGAACGCAGGCGCCGGCATTGCGGTGACCGCCAATGACAATCTGAGCGGCACGAACGCGAGCGATTACACGCTGGTCGAACCCGCTGGGCTAAGCGGCAGCATCACTCCCGCCACGCTCACGGTGAATGGAACGGCGGTCGGCAGCAGGGTCTACAACGGCACGAACACCGCGTCGCTCGGAGGCGGATCGCTGGTCGGCATCGTCGGCGGCGACACCGTCACGCTCGCTCAAGCCGGCACCTTCGCTTCCAAGAATGTCGGCACCGGAATCGCGGTGAGTGCCGGTGACAGCCTGGGCGGCGCGAGCGCGAGTAATTACACGATCACCGAGCCAATCGGGCTCACCGGCAACATCACGGCGGATTTTCTGGGTGTGACCGGCACGAACGTTGGCACCAAGGTCTACGACGGCACGACCTCTGCGTCGCTCACGGGCGGGATGCTGGTGGGCGTCATTCCGGGTGATTCGGTGTCGTTGGTCCAAGCGGGTAACTTCGCCTCGGCTGAGCCGGGCTCGAGCATCGCGGTCACGGCCATGGATACTTTGAGCGGTGCGAGTGCCATGAATTACGGTGTCACGCAGCCGACGGGACTGTCGGGCACGATCAGCCCGTCGATTGCCTCGGCCCCGCCGACCCCACCCGTGACGCCCGTCACCCCGACGCCAGGCGGTTCGAGCGTCCCCGCACAGGTGGCGCAGACGGCGGCTACCCAGGTGCAGTCGAGCTTCGCCTCGCCGCGGTTGGGCGCAAGCCCACAAGCCATCGATGCATCGCCCACCATTGTGGCGATGAGCGCGCCGAGCAGTGGCACGACGGCGAGCTCGACCAACGATAGCTTGATCGCCAGTTCGATCACGGATAGCTCATCGGCGAGTGCCGGCTCCTCCTCGAGCGGCGGGTCCTCGGCGACAGGGGAGACCTCCCCAACGGTGCCCGAGAAGGCAATCACGGTGGACGTGTCGATGAAAGTCGGTGCCACGGGCACCTTGAAGATCGAGAACGGAGGCATGCGCCTCCCCAGCAATCTGACCGTGGACAACCGGTAAGGTGACTCTGCTCAAACCTCTCACCCTCGGGGTGCTCAGCACGCTCGCGGCGCTCGCCGCCGCGGCGGCCGAACCTCAGGTGACACCCGATTCCGGCACCTTGCTGCAACAGTTGAAGCCGGCGCTACCTCCCGCGCCCGCCTCACCGGTCACCGGTCTGACCGTCGAGGGCGCGAGGGGTGGGCCGCTGCCCGCCACCGAGGCCTTCACGGTTACGGGCATCACCTTGACCGGCAACACCCGCTTCGACACCGCGACGCTGCACGCGCTCGTTGCCGATGCCGAAGGACAGAGCCTGACCTTGAGCCAGTTGGGTCAGGTCGCCGACCGCATTACCGAGTACTACCACGCGCATCACTATCCGCTCGCCCGCGCCATCATCCCCGCTCAGTCGATCAAGGACGGCGCGGTCACGATCCAGGTGCTCGAAGCGCGCTACGGCAAGGTTACGCTCGAGAACCAGAGCCGGGTCACCGACTCTCTGCTCGCGTCCACGCTCGCCCCGTTGAAGGTGGGTGAGGTCATCGAACAGACCGAGATGGACCATGTGCTGCTGCTGCTGTCCGATGTGCCGAAGATCGACGTGCGCGCCGTCATCAAGCCGGGCGAAGCGGTCGGCACCTCGGATCTCGATGTGACGACGCTGCCGGGACCGCGCTGGAGCGGCATCGCCTCGATCGATGACTACGGCAACAAGTACACGGGGCGCACCCGCGGCGGGGCGACGGTGAGTCTGATCGATCCGTTCGATCATGGGGATTTTCTTTCCCTCGCCGGGTTGAGCTCGGGCGAGGATCTGAACTACGGCCGGCTCTCCTACGAGGCGACGGCGAATGGTCTCGGCACGCGCTTGGGCGGCGCCTTTTCGGCCTTGCACTACAAGCTCGGCGACGGTCTGCAGGACCTGGGCGGGCATGGCACCGCGCAGGTCGCGAGCCTGTGGGCGAAGCAGCCGCTGATCCGCAGCCAGAGCGTGGACCTGTACGCGCAAGTGCAATACGACCGCCTCACGCTGCACGATGACCTCGATGCGAGCGCACTCAAAACCGACCGACACCTCGATAACGGCACGGTGAGCCTCACCGGTGATGCACGCGATGGGCTGTTCGCAGGGGCGGTGAGCACCGGCAATCTGAGTCTTACCTATGGCCGGGTCGATTTCGACAACGGCGCCGCTCAGCTCGCCGACGGCGCGACAGCGCGCACCCAGGGCAGCTTTTCCAAATGGAACCTCAATCTCGCGCGGCTGCAAAAATTCAGCCCCGCCGATGGGCTGTACCTGTCCTTCGCCGCGCAGTGGACCCGCGACAACTTGGACTCCTCGCAGAAGATGATCGCCGGCGGCCCCTACACCGTGCGTGCCTACGATCTCGGCGTACTCTCGGGCGATACCGGGGAGCTCGGCACGGTCGAGTATCAGCGTGACTTGGGAACGGCCTGGCAGGGGCAGTGGCAGGCATCGGCCTTCATCGACAGCGAACACATCACCGTGAACGAGACCCCCTGGGTGGCCGGCCCTAACGGCGCCACCCTGAGCGGTGCGGGCGTGGGACTCGCCTGGGCCGGACCCCATCAATGGACCGCAAAGACTTCCCTTGCAGCGCGCATCGGTGCGGTGCCCTCGCTCATCACCGACCCTTCCACCGTTCGCCTCTGGCTGGAGCTCAACCGCGCGTTCTGACATCCGCGAGCGGCCCGATCGGCCGCAAACTGTCACCCCGGCGCGACCACTCGACGCCACTCTTTGAGCGTCCTGGTGTCTCGGGAGCAACGGAACAGAAAACCGGGTTAAGGAGCCCGATTTAGGGGCTTAGCCGGTTTGGCATGGGCTCACGCGACCTTCCGGCTCTTCGCGGGGAGGGTCGATATCCCGGATTCCCGGATCCGCTGGTACATGGCATCCGGTGCCAGATCAATTCCACCCGGCCACGTCAACGCGCCGTGTTCGAGGTATGCCTTTGCGAATAGCGTCTCATCGCAAAGCGGGTCGAACCCGTCACCGAGCGGACCCTGAGATAAACGCGGGGCGAGGTCGGCGACGCCGGTGGTGCCATCGGCAAAGGCGACCTCGATCTTGTAATTCGCCAGGACGTTGAACCGGACAATGGACCAGGCAGCCATGACGATTACTCCAAGGGGTCTATGGGAACGGCTGGGGCCGGGACTTGGCATCGCTCCCAGTTCTTCATGAGTTCTTCTTTGTGCAGAGATGCCCATTCGACCACGAGCGCGTGCGCGCGGCGCGGGAGCGTGCCGTGGATGACATCCAGCGTCGCGATGTTGTACTGCGCTTCGTGCTCGCCGTAGATCGCATGAAAATGCGGTGGCGGATGATCGTCCCAGTACATCCGAATGAGGATGCCGAAGAATTCGCTGATGGTGGGCATCGGAGTTCTTTGAGGCTCATTGCTGCGAGCATTTGGCTAAGCCGCGAGCTTTCGCTGCAGTAGCCGCGTAACCGTGGCCCGATGCACCCCGAAGAGCCGCGCGGCATCCGCCGCGGTCTTCTTGCCCTTGCGCACAAGCTGCAGGATCTCCTGCTGCTGCTGGGGCTTGAGTTTGGGTTTGCGGCCACCGACGCGCCCGTCCTTGCGCGCGGCATCGAGGCCGATCTTGGTGCGCTCTTTGAGCATCGCGCGCTCGAACTCGGCGAACGAGGCGACCATCTGCATCATCATGCGCCCCGCGGGGGACGTCGTGTCGATGGCTTCGGTGAGGCTGCGAAAGCCGGCCTTCTTCTCCTGGACCCGGTCCATGATGGTCAGCACATCCAGCAGCGAGCGGGACAGTCGATCGAGCTTCCACACGACGAGCACGTCGCCCTTGCGCAGCTGATTCAAGAGTTTGTGGAGCTCGGGACGATCCCAGCGTCCGCCGGAGGCTTTCTCCCGGAAGATGAGTTCACAGCCCGCAGTCTTGAGTGCGGCGCACTGTGCGGCGGTGTCCTGTTCACCGGTAGAGACGCGGGCGTAGCCGATTTTCATGGGTTGCGCAAAGGTGTTGCGGTAAATTCTGATAATGCAACCCTGATTCGCAACACGCAAGCGGCTGTTCTTGGGCACGCGGAGTCTCGTTGCGCAAACCGTCGTTTGCGCAACCGCAGCTTACCGCCGGAGGTTCCCTCTTGCCGGTCAGTTTCGTGAGCCCAGCGCAGCGCGAACGCTACGGTCGCTACAACGGATTCGCATCGAGCTTTCCCGGCCGTCGGCTTTGACTTGATACATTACCTGCAGTTTACGTGGCAATTTGATGATTCGCATAGTATTTCGGCTACTTGGCCCTCAGTCTCTGCTGCGAATGTCTCGAACCACGGCAGGGTCTGATGCGATCGAGGAGCTGCTCGAGCAAGTCAGAACGGTTCCTTGAAACTGCGCAATTCGAGTTCCCAGCTCCACGCACCGCGCGGCTGGGCGAGCGCGGCCATATAGGACTTCGCGATGGCCTCCGGGCTGAAGCCCTCGAGACGTTCACCCTGCTCGATGCCGCCCTCCTTCAGCGTGCCGGCCTCCTTGCGCGCGCCGCCGTCCTTCAGCGTGCCGCCGTCCTTCAGCACGCCGCCATCGATCACGAAATGCACGACGTGAATGCCGGCCGGGGCGAGCTCCCGAGCCAGGCTTTGCGCAAGGCCGCGGACCGCGAACTTGCCCATCGCAAACACCGAGGAACTTGCGAAGCCCTTGATGCTGGCCGTGGCGCCCGTGAAAAAAATGCTGCCCCTGCCGCGGGGCAGCATGCGCCGTGCGGCTTCCTGAGCAGTGACGAGGGCACCGACGGCGGTCGATTGGATGGCGGACGCGGCGAGTTCAATGTCGATGCCGAGCAGCTCGCCGCGCATGCGTGCGCTCGGATTGAACAGCACGACCTCCGGCGGGCCGAGTGCCGCGTCGACGTCGCTGAACAATTGCACGATGCTCGCCGGCGACGAGGCGTCGGCCGCAAACGCGGTGGCTCCCATGCCGGTGGCGAGCGGACGCAGGCGCTCGAGGTTCCGCGCGGCGAGCGCGACGCGATACCCGGCCGCGACCAGCGCACTCCCGAAAGCTCCGCTGATGCCGGGTCCGGCGCCGATGATCAAGGCCCCAGGCTGGCTCATTTCTAACCCTCCTCGCAGCAGCGCGTCACACCACCTTACTGTACCACCGGACTCCGCCCCTGCCTTCCGGGATTCCCCGGGGCAGCTTCGCTTTGCGCCGACCCTATGCGACTATCCCTTGCACATGGGAAAGACCTCTCTATTGGTGATCGGGCCGCCGGATCATTACGCCTTGCAAAATCTCGCGGAGCTGCGCGATGCGGCCGACGTCACGATCAGTGCGGATCAAACCGAGCTCGAGGCCCGGGCGCCGCAGGCCGAGGTCATTTTGTGGACCGGTCTCAGCGACGGCGGCATTGATTTGCCGCGCATCTGGGCCGCGGCGCAGGCACTCGCGTGGATTCATTGCTTGTCCGCCGGCGTCGAGAAAATCCTGTTTCCGGCCTTGCTGGAAAGCACGGTCCCCTTGACCAACGCCCGCGGCGTCTTCAAACGCTCGCTCGCCGAATTCGCGGTGCTCGGCATTCTCTACCATCTCAAAAAGGCACGCCGCCTGGTCGACAACCAGCGCGAGCATCGCTGGGATGATTTTTACGTGAGATCCCCAGACCGGCGCGTGCTCGGCATCGTGGGCTACGGCGAGATCGGACGGGAGTGCGGCCTGCTTTGCAAGGCGCTCGGCATGCAGATTCACGCGATGCGGCGCAATCCGGAAAAATCCGCGGATGATGAGCTACTCGATCGGCTGTTCGGTCCGCAGCAACTGCACGACATGCTGGCCGGAATCGATGTCCTGGTCTGCGCGGCACCCCTGACGCCCGAGACCCATCACTTGATCGGCGCTGCGCAATTCGGCTGCATGAAGCCCACCGCCATTCTCATCAACGTGGGCCGCGGTCCGGTGGTCGACGAGGCCGCCCTGATTCAGGCGCTGGAACGCAAACAGATCGCGGCCGCGTCGCTCGACGTCTTCGAGACGGAACCGCTGCCCGCGGAGTCCCCTTTATGGGACCTGCCGAACGTGCTGATCTCACCCCACTGCACCGATCGCACGGAGGACCCTGACTGGCTCGGCCTCAGCATGCAGTGCTTCTACGAGAATTTCGCGCGTTATCGGGCGGGCCGCCCGCTCGAGAACTGCGTCGACAAGCGGGCCGGATATTGAGCGGCCAGGCTGCGCGAGCTCAAACTCCTGTCCCTGTCCCTGTCCCTGCCCCTGCCCCCTGTCCCCGTTCTTGCCCCTGCCCCGACGCGAATCGGGTCCCTTCATTTCGCATCAAAGAGGTGGCTTTTGCCGCTTGACGGGTTGTGGGAGCGGAGCGGAGCATACAGATAACCGGAAACTGCTCCCGTTTAATGTGTCTTTAGCGGAAGAGACGCTTCGCTGAAAGCGGGCGAACCGGGCCATAAAGCTTTTATGTACGGATCGCGAGTCGATTGCCGATCCCTGTCTCGCGGTCCCCGCCCTGGAGCAGTTTTTCGGGCATCACGATCCCGACTGTGCTGGCCATTAAATGACTTCCGTCGGCTCTAAAGACTCGCGCGAGCTCCGCGTGAGACCCGATGATCCAAGTCGCACCGGTCCCGCGGGTGAGGTCAAATAGGCGACATTCAGTCGGCGGCCGCCACGGCCAGCGTCGCCTTGGCGCCGAACTTCGCGCGCGCTCCGAACGCCAATAGCAACACGCCGAGGCTGATCAGCCCGAAAAGCAGCGGCGTGCGTTGATCCGGTATGAAACCCATGGCGAGGACGATGGCCAGCATCGCCGCGATCGTGAAATAGGTCAGGTACGGGTAAGCCCACATGCGCAGCGTGAGCCGCTCGGGCGCGTCGCGCTCGAGGCGCGCCCGCAGGCGCAGCTCGGACATCGCGATCACCACATAGACGAAAATCGCGACGGTACCATATGAATTCACGAGAAAAGCGAACACCGTGTCGGGAGAGACGTAGGACATGACCACGGCGACGTAGCCAAACACGGTGCCGAGCAAGATTGCGCGCACGGGCACCCCCCGGGCACTCAGGACGGCGAGGGACCTCGGCGCATCGCCGCGGCGCGTGAGCGCGAACAGCATGCGCGAGGAGGCATAGAGTCCCGAGTTCAAGGCGGACAGCACGGCCGTGAGCACGACGGCATTCATGATGTGATGACCGCCGGGAATGTGCATGACTTGCAGTGCGCTCACGTAGGGAGTGGCGATGCCGGCGGTATTCCAGGGAATCAGGCAAACCACCAGCAAGATCGAGCCGATGTAGAACACGAGAACCCGCGTGATGACGGTATTCATTGAACGCGCGACGGCCTTGGCCGGTTCCGCCGTTTCCGCTGCAGCGATCGGGACGATTTCGGCGCCGAAATAAAATCCGGTGGCCGCAACTGCGCCGGTCAGGATCGGCAAGATGCCGTTCGGCGCAAAACCCCC
>Ga0116229_10015786_pt1 | contig 10231 bp, 9 predicted proteins | sample S1TSphgellanicum_3_FD_87313 | JGI IMG/M metagenome (GOLD analysis project Ga0116229, IMG submission 87313) | Host-associated microbial communities from peat moss isolated from Minnesota, USA - S1T2_Fc - Sphagnum magellanicum MG | ecosystem: Host-associated > Plants > Peat moss > Unclassified...
GAGCAAGAGCGGCAGCGTCAGCAGCGCCGCGAGCCGGGGGCGCTCGGCTCGCAGGGCCAGGGCCGCGCCGCAAAGCGCGAATAACAAAACCGGGACGACTTGGCCGATCGGTACGGAGGCGAGGCCGTCGGCAGCTAAGACCACGACGGCTACGATCAACAGCGGCACGCCCGTAAGCCGCCGGAGCATCACCATCGTCGCGCCGACGGCGAGCAGCGACAGTGCGAACCAAAGCGCGCTAGCGTCGCGGAACGTCAACAGCGCGAGCGGCGCCAGCGCCGCTAGCGCGTAGGGCGGCAAGGGTGCGGGCACGACGAAGTTCGGGATGATCTTCAGACCCGACTCCGCCAGCGCCGCCCGTTCGCACGAACGCAGCGGTTCGGTCAGGTAAGGATCCGCGCGCGTCACGGCCACTTTTGCCCCGCAATCGAACGCGAGGAAATCGATCGGGTCGGCGATCGGCATCACGTCGCGCGGCAGTCCCCGTAACGCGAACTGAGAGACCGCGCCCAGCAGCAACACGAGGCCCAGTGCGACGAGCGCCGCGCGCAAGAACCGGTGCGTGAACCCGTTCACTCTAGCGCGGGCCTCGGGACACGCGGCGAGAGTTTTGCCGAAATCGCGATTAGCAGCAACAGCGCGGCCCAGGTCGGAACTTTCAGTGCTAAACTTTCGAGGAGGGTGGCGCCGTTCGAACCATAGCCGCCGCCCGCGGCAAAATCGCTCTCCGTCGTTTCGGCCAGGGCCGAGACGTCAGCCGGCGGCAGCGCGACGGCGCGGGGTGGCGTCGCGTGCGGCCAGAGCACCGCGTCGAACGCGCCGCTGTCGGCGATCGAGGCCCACGGGATCGACAGCGCGACCAGCGCCGCGTACGCGGTCCGGCGCATCCACGGGCGACGAGCGTGGCCGATCAGCAGCGCGATCGCCGGGAGCGCGATCGCCATCTGCGCCAGATGAACGTACGTGCCGAAAGCCAAGGCGAACGCGGGCGGCAGCAAGACCAGAAAGGCGGCGTCGGCGTATCGTCCGGCGAGCACGCCCGCGAGCGCGATGCCGGCGATCACCATCGCCGCGTAGGAAAGCGTGCCGAGGAGCAATGCCGCGGGCGCGCCGACGCCGACCGCATGAAGCAGCGCGGTGAGACTGTATTGCAAATCCAAACGGCCGACTTGCGAGCCGGCGTGTGCGGGGACGACGTCGCGGACGTATTCGAGGCACACGTTCGGCCCGGCGACCGCGAGGGAGGCAACGAGCGCGACGATCCCGAGGGCCACGAGCGCGGCGCGCGCGCGCGGCTCGAAGATCAAGAGCGCGAGGCAGGCCGGCAAGGCGATGTGCGGCTCGATCGTCGCGAGCGCGCAGAGCACCGCGGCGACGCGATACCGTCCCGAACGCGCGGCCAAGGCGGCGCCGCACAGCAGCGCGACGACGAGCGGGACGACCTGGCCGAGCGGCAACGAGACGTAAGCGGCCGCTCCGAACATCGCCAGTCCGGCAACGGGTAACGGCACGCCGCCAAGTCGCACCAACGCGACGGCGGCCAAGCCGACCGCGGCGAGCGAGATCGCGAACCAAAGCAGATTCGCCGCCGGGAACGGCAACGAAGCGAGCGGCAAGAAGAGCAGCAGCGCGTACGGCGGCAGCGGAGCCGGCAGCACGAGGCCGTCGAACATCGCGAGCCCGAACTCGCGTGTGCCCGCATGTTCGCACGTCCGGAGCGGTTCGGTGCGGTAGGGATCCTGGCCGCTAGCGAGCACGCGCGCCGCGCACGCGAACGTTCGGAAGTCGGCGGGGTTTGTCACCGGTGTCGCGACGCCTCGCTGCACGAGCGAGCCGACCGAAACTGCGGCAAACGGAAGGGCCAGAGCGCAGGCCAAGACCAACCAAAACATCCGGCGCTTAGGAGACAACGCGTCCTCGTCGACCGAACGGCGCGGCTGCGACGGCTACGAGCGCCAAGAGAGCGAACCAAGTCGGCAGCTTGCAGGCCAGCTCCTCGGCCGGCGTCCGCGAGTCGGCGCGCTGGGCAAAGGCGTCGATGAACGCCGTATACGGGATCTCCAGCAACTCGCCGGGCAATGCGCGCGGCAGCTCCGGCGCGCGCGAGACGGTCTTCGGCGGCAGATGGTCGGCCACGAAGGGCATTTCGGCGACGCTTTCCCACGGAACGGCCAGCGCGCAGACCGCCGCGACCACGGCGGCGAACGCAAGGCTCGGGCGCTGCAAACGGCCGAGCAACATCAAGCCGAGCGGAACCGCCGCGGCCATCTGATGAACGTGCAAGAAGGGGCCGCCGATCAACACCGTGGCCAACGGCGTCACGATGAAGAACGCCGGGTCGTCGAAGCGCTTCGCCAGGTGTGTCCCGAGCGCGAGGCCGAGGCCCAGCATCGCGACGTATGAAAGCGAGCCGAGCAGCAGCGCCGCGCGCAGCGAGACGTGCGCGGCCACGAGCAGCGCCGTCAGACTGTACTGCGCCGGAAAGTTGTACGCTTCCGAGCGCGCGTGGCCGGGCAGCACGCTCGTGAGGAATTCAACGTTGCGAACCGCGCCGAAGGTCAGCGACAGCCCGGCGAGCAGCGAGCCGGCGACCGCGAGCGGCAGACGCGCGCGCGGCACGAACAAGAACAGGCCGAGCCAGACCGGCAGGGCGAGGTGCGGTTCGAGCGCGCCGACCGAGGCGGCGGCCGCGGCGCCCGCGCCGTCGCCGCGCCGCGCGCAGAGCGCCGCGAGCAGCAGACCGGCCAGCGCCACCGGCACGAGCTGGCCCAGCACCAGCGACGCGAAGCCGGCCGAGAAGAACAGAGCTAGGGCGACGACCGTCGGCGAAAGGCCGCACAGCGCGCGGGTTACGACGATCGCGATCCCGAGCGAGAAGATGCAAAGCGCCAGCCAGACGACGCTCGCCGTGGCGAACGGCAAGCGGGCCAGCAGCGCGAAGGGCGCGAGCGCATACGGCGGAAGCGGCGCCGGAAGGACGTGCGCCTCGTTCAAGCGCAGGCCGGCGGCGGCGAGTACCTCACGCTGGCACGAGCGCATCGGCTCGACTAGATAGGGGTCGCGGGCCTCGGCCAAGATCCGGCCGCCGCAGTAGAACGGCCGGAAGTCGACGGGGTTCGTGACCGGGCCGTCGACGCCGTGGACGGCGAGCCGGCCCAACAGGACGGCGAAGAGGCAGCAGCTTGCCAAGCCGACGCCACAGGCCACGGCGTAGCGCAGCGCCGGCGGTAGCCGCGCTCCGGTCATGCTCGCCCCATACTGGCTTCTTCGGCATCCGCCGGCGGAGCCATTACGGCCGCGCGGCCTGGCGCGGGGACGCGCCCGAAGCGAGGCCGAAACCGAATCAGGTGTCTCAGTCCGCCTTTTTTATAACCACGCCCATCTACTACATCAGCGGCAACCCGCACATCGGCCACGCCTACACGTCGATTGCGGCCGACGTGCTGGCGCGTTACCACCGCACGCGCGGACCGTCTTTTCTGTTGACCGGCACCGACGAACACGGGCAAAAGGTGGCGGCGGCCGCCGCGGCGGCGGGCCTCGACCCGCAAACTTGGACGGACGCGCTGGTACCAAAATGGCAAGCACTGTGCCGCGTCTACCAGGTGAGTTACGACGATTTCATTCGCACGACGGAGCCGCGCCACACCCGGCAGGTCGTCGAGGTATTCGAACGGCTCAAGGCCGCCGGCGACGTTTACCTCGGCAAGTACGAAGGCTGGTACTGCACCAACGACGAGACCTTCTGGCTCGAGTCCAAGCTGATCGACGGCCACTGCCCCAATCCCGAATGCGGGCGCGAAGTGCAATGGCTCTCCGAAGACAACTGGTTCTTCGCGCTCTCCCGTTACACCGATCGTTTACGAGCGTACTATCGCGAGCACCCGCAATGGGTGCGGCCGGAGCGTGCCTACAACGAAATGGTCGCGACGCTCGAGGGCGGGCTCGAAGACCTCTGCATCTCGCGCGTCAACCTCGACTGGGGCGTGCCGCTGCCCGGCGGCGGCGTGATGTACGTGTGGCTCGACGCGTTGCTCAATTACATCACGGCGCTCGACTACGCCGACGACGCCGAACCCTTCCGCACGTTCTGGCCCGCGGACGTGCAACTGATCGGCAAGGAGATCGCGCGCTTCCACACATTGATCTGGCCCGCGATCCTCTGGGCCCTCGGTCTGCCGGCGCCCGGCCTCGTGTTCGCGCACGGTTGGCTGACGCTCGAAGGCGAGAAGATGTCCAAGAGCCGCGGCAATGTGATCGACCCCTTCGAGATCGTCGAGACCTTCGGTGCGGATTCGATCCGCCATTTTCTGCTGCGCGAAGCGCCGTTCGGCAGCGATTTCTCGATCAGCATCGAGAAGATCCGCCAGCGCCGCAACGGCGATTTGGGCAACGATCTCGGCAACCTCGTGCGACGGTCGCTCGCGATGCTCGTGCGCTATCGCGAAGGCCGCGTTCCCGCCGTCCATGAGTCCGAATTCGCATCGCGGTTTAGCGACCTCGGAGCGCGCGCCGGCGCGCAACTCGCGGATTTGGGTTTTCGCGACGCGCTCGAGACGATTTGGGAATTCGTCGCCGCGCTCAACCGTACGATCGACGAGAAGAAGCCCTGGGAACTGCACAAACGCGGCGACGCAGAAGCGCTCGACGCTTTGCTCTACGAATTATGCGAAGGCATCCGCTGGCTCGCGATCCTGCTCTGGCCGTTCATGCCGGTCAAGGCCACGGAGATCTGGCAACAGCTCGCCCTCGAGGGCGAACCATCGGTGCCGTGGGACGTCGAACTACGCTGGGGCCGGCTCGCCGCCGGCACGCTCGTGCGCCCCGCTGAAGCGCCGCTTTTCCCGCGGCTCGACGCCGAACCCGCCAACGCGGCGAGTTAGCGGCGCGTTCCCGACGGACGTCGACGGACGAAGCGTGGACGACGACACTCTTAAGGAGCGCGCCGCGGAACGGCGAGAGACGATGCAGGTGAACGTACCGCGAGGGGGCGATCCGGCAGCCCTCCGATTCGATCGATCTGTCGCGCGCCTTGGCTAATTATCGGAATTTGAGAATACGAGGTTCGGGAAATAGGCGCGAAGCGCTTTGCCGAGCGTGCCGGGCGGCACGTAGCCGGGCGGCGGCGCCGGTAGCTGGATGTTCGTGTAGCCGTTGACGAAGGGGTCGCCACCGGGCGTGAAATGAATCGGCCAGGGCACGTTACCCGTTTCGTACGTCCCGTCGGCGTACGTGAACTCGTACGAAACGTAGTACCAATCGAGGCCGCCGGCGTGCCAGCCGCGGATCGGACGATATTGGCCTTGGCCGCGATGTAACGCGCCGAATACGCCGTACATCTGCATGTGGTACGCCTTGGGCGCGGCGGGCGGATCGGGCTTTACGTTGCGCAAGGGATCGGTTTGCGCGCGGGATTGCGCGATCGTCTTGGCCAGATCGCGCTCGATCTGCGCCAATTGTGCGTCGCTGAGCTTGCCCGAGTGGGCCGCGGCCGCGGAGCGGGCGGTAGCCGCTTGGGCCTCGGCGCGCGCGACGGACTTCTCGTGCGAGGGCGCGCGGGGAGCGTCCGCGGGCGGCTGACTGATCGCGAGGGGCGCGGCCTTGGCCAGTTCGTGTCGCAAGCGCGATGGTGCGGGAGTTTGGCGTTCCGGCACGGCAGCAGCGCGCGGTGCGGCTGCGACTTGAGCAGCCGCCGGAACCGGCATGGCGGCGGGCTGCCGCGCCGGCTGCGGCTGCCGCGCGGCCGCACGCGCGGCGGGCTGGGCCGGGACGGGTTTCGCGCGCTTTTCGACGTGGAGCGACGATGAGATCGTGACGATCTCATCGGCAGACGGCGTCGGATGAACGCGCGGCCGGTCAACGTGAAAGAGCCGGTCAAGCTCGTGCTCGGTTAGCACGAAGACCAGCCCCAGCACCAAATGCACGAGCAAAGACGCCGCGATCGCCACGCGCAGTATCCGGTTGCTGCGGCCCGCATCCGAGGCCGCCGTCATGCTACCATCGCCTTACGTATGTTCGACACCCACGCGCATATTCAGGATACCGCTTTCGACGACGATCGCGAGGCGATGTTGGCACGCGCTCGCGACGCGGGGGTCGAGCGCATTATGACGATCGGCACCGACCTGCCGGACAGCGAGCGCGCGGCGGCCACGGCCGCGCGCTACGGTCTCGACTATGCGATCGGGATCCATCCGCACGAAGCCAAGGACGCGCCCGCCGACGTGGCCGCGGCCTTCGATGCCCTGGTCGCCCGCGCCGAGCGGCCGCCGCGCGCGATCGGCGAAATGGGCCTGGACTATTATTACGATCACAGCCCGCGGGAGGCGCAGCGGCGGGTCTTAGTCGCCCAACTGCGCTATGCGCGCCGGCGCGATTTGCCGGCCGTCTTCCATCAGCGCGACGCCTTCGACGATTTCGTAGCGACCTTACGCGACGAAGGCGCGGCGCCGATGCGCGGCGTCGTGCACTGCTTCACCGGAAACACGGAGCAAGCGCGGCTGCTGGTCGACGAGTTCGGGCTGCGCCTGGGAATCGGCGGCGTCCTGACCTTCAAGACCGCCGGGAGCTTGCGCGAAGCGGTGCGGACCGTCGGCCTCGAGCACCTCGTCCTGGAAACCGACTGCCCGTATCTGGCGCCGGTACCGCACCGCGGGAGCCGCAACGAGCCCGCGTTCGTCGCGGCCACGGCGGCGCTATTGGCCACGCTCTTCGAGACGACCCCGGCCGACGTCGTCGCGCGAACCACTGAAACCGCGGGTTCCCTCTTCGGAACATGAGCCGCGGCACGGGCCCGGAGCCCGCGAACGGCCTGCGCAGGCCGTGCGATGCGAAACCGAGCACCGCTTGGAGGGCGGGCTCGCGGCTTGCGACCCCGGGAGCCAGCGGGATGCTCGAAGCGAACGGCGCTCGGGTTAACTCAACGTCGCGGTTCCACCGCGGTCGCCCACGTTGCCTCGAAGCGGCGCTCGAGTTCGCGCAGCAGGGACGGGTCGCGCGTCTGCATGCCCCAATCGAGCATCGGCTTGCCGGCGTAGGTCGCGTTAGCCGAGCCGACCCAGCCGCGGTCGCCGCCGATACAGAGCTTCTCGTCACCGGCCACGACCCGTACCTCGACGCCGGCTTCGCGCAAATGGCGCAGGGCCGAGCGTTCGGCCGTGTTCCGCCGGTGCGCGTACTCGCGCGCCGAGACCACCAGGCGCACGTGCGTCCCGCTAGCCGCGCGGTCGCGCAAGGCATCGTAGACGCACGAGTAGCCGAACGATTCGGATTGGACGTCGAGGTGGTCGCCGCCGGCGTCGCGGATCGAACGGGCTTCGAGGCGCAATGCCGCGGCCTTGTCCAGCGCCAATCCCGGCACGGGTGCCGTGGCCCGGCCGGCCGCGGCCGAGGCAACCGCCGCCACCTGGCGCGCGCCGGTCGTGGCAACGATCGTGTCATGGCCGTCGCCCGTCCAATTCCGGTCGTCCAGATACGCGGTTCCGTCGATCACGGCAGCCTTGAGGTGAACCGGAATCGCGTCACGACCGGCGAGTCGCACGGCGACCCCATGTTGGCGAAGTGTTTCGGCCGTTCGGCGGTTGGCCCGGGCCGGGCTATCCGCGCCGCTTCCGCCTCGGTACGGGTGGCCTTCCAGGGTTACCGACACGCGGGCACCGCGGTCCGCGGCGCGCTCCAATGCCGCCTCGACCGGGGAGCCCGGCCGCAGCACGTAGGCGCTGAGGGCGACCTCGGAGCCACGCGCGATGGCTGCCACGACCGCGCCGTCCGTCGCCAGAGTCGCCCTCAAGCGAGCGGCAGCGGAAGCTGTTCCGGTCCGTGGGCGAAGAACTTTTGCGCCAGCCCGACGGCCGCGTGCGCGAACCCGTCGAGCGCGGCTTGACCGGCGGGAGTCGCCAAGTAGGCTGCCAGGGCCGCACCCACGCCCGCCAGCGCCGCATGGCCGCCCGACGGTTGCCCCGACTGCCCCCCGGTTGACGGGTGTGAGGGGTGGGCAAGGGCGTCCTGGCGCCGCCGAACTTCGTCGGCGAGGGCGTCGAAGGTGCGCAGCCCGTCGCGGACGCGAGCCGACCCGGTGCGGACTCCCGGGTGCGCGGCATCCACGCGCGGGCCCAGTGCGTTGAGATGCACGTTGGACCGCCTTTCAGTGCGGAATTCGAGTGCGGCTGCCGCTGCCGGGCGCCGGTGAACGCCTTTCCTATCGCGACGAAACCTGGTGGCGGCTAGGTATCTGGCGGCGTCCAACGGAGGAGCATGAACGACAACGCCTCACCAGGAAGCATCGCCCGCTAAGCTTATGGAAAAATCCGTCTACGTCCGCGAGATGTTCGCATCGATCGCGCCACGCTACGATGCGACCAATCGCCTGCTGACGGGCGGAGTTGACGAACGTTGGCGCAAGCGAGCCGTGCGCGAACTCGCGCCGCCCCCCGGCGGCCGCATCCTGGATCTGTGCTGCGGGACGGGGGACCTCTCGTTCCACCTGCTGCGGACCGATCCGACCTTGGCCGTCACCGGCGTGGATTTCTGCGAGCCGATGCTCGACGGCGCGCGCCGGCGCGCTCCCCGTGAGGCCGCCGGGCGGTCGCTGGAATTCCGAACCGCGGACGTGATGGCGCTGCCCTTCGCCGACGGCAGCTTCGAGGGGGCGATCATGGGGTTCTCGATGCGCAACGTCGTCGACATCGTCGCCACCCTGCGCGAGGCACGGCGCGTGCTGGTACCCGGGTCGCGGTTCGTGAACCTCGACGTCTCCAAGGCGCCGAACGCCCTCTTCAAGCGCGCGTTCGACGTCTACTTTTACCGCGTCGTGCCGCTGATCGGGGGCCTGGTGGGCGGCTCGAAGAGCGCGTACCGTTACCTGCCGAACTCGCTCACGAACTATCCCAACGCCGACGAGCTGGCCGCCCACTTCGCGACCGCCGGATTTACGGGGGTCCGCTACGTCCGGTTGGGCGGAGGCGCGATCGCCGCCCACGTGGGGACGGCATGATCGACCGCTCGAAGCCGCTGCACGCGGGCACGGATTCCGATCGTGACCTCTACGCGCTGGTCGAGGGGTTCTTCGAAACCTCGTTCTCGACCGACAATCCGCTGATCACCGAAGCAGTGCGGCGGATGCTCGCGGCCGGCGGGAAGCGCCTGCGTCCGCGATTCACGCTGCTGGCGGCGGAAGCCAACGGCGCCGATGCCCGCGAGCACCTGCCGCTGGCCGCCTACATGGAGTTGATCCACGTCGGGACGCTGATCCACGACGACGTCGTCGACCGGGCCGAAACGCGCCGCGGCGTCAACGCGACCGCGGTCGACTTCGGCAACCGGGTGAGCGTCCTGGCCGGCGACTATTTATTCGCCTGGATTTTCAAGAACGTGACCGCGGGATACCCGCACCCGATTCCAAATATCCTGGCCTCCACGTTGGCAGATATCACGGACGGCGAGGTCTTGCAGCACCGTGCGGTCGCCAAGTTCGACCTGCCGGTCAGCGATTACATCGAGATCGCGATCAAGAAGACCGCCACGCTCTTCGCCGCCGCCGCCGAGTGCGGCGCGATCATGTCCGGCGGTTCTCCGCTGCGCGTTAAGGCGCTGCGCGACTTCGGCCTGTACTACGGCATCGCGTTCCAGATGCTCGACGACCTGCTCGACCTCACCGCCACCGAAGCCGAACTGGGGAAGCCGGTCGGCAACGATCTGCGCGAGCGCAAGATGACGATCCCGCTGATCTTCGCGCTCGAGGACGGCAGTCCGAACTTCCGCGAAGGTTTCCGCCGTTATTATTCCGGCGGCGAGCAAGCTCAACGCCCCGGCCTGCCCGCCCTGCTCGCGGGAATCGCGCAAACCGGCGGCCTGGCCAAGACCCGTGAAGCCATCGCCGGGTACGTCGAGCGAGCCAAAATGTCGTTGGCCCCACTCGGAACCGCACCCGCCCGCGCCGAACTGATCGGTATAGCCGACGCACTAGCCCGCGACAGCGCCGCCCGCACACGCTAAGATAACAGAGCCCGCCAAGGAGAGCACGCGAGTCTGAGGCGGGGGCATCAGGGTAACGCCTCGGCGCCACGCGAAGGTGGTTCATCCCTGGAGAACCGGGGAGTCCCCGGTAGGGGGGATCGGGGTACCGCCTCGGCGCCACGCGAAGGTGGTTGGCTTATGGAGAGCCGCAGGAGTCTGCGGCGGGGGGATCGGGGGGACGTGTCCCCCCGTTTAAAGGAGCTAAGAGATGTTCGGA
>Ga0116229_10015787_pt1 | contig 10231 bp, 5 predicted proteins | sample S1TSphgellanicum_3_FD_87313 | JGI IMG/M metagenome (GOLD analysis project Ga0116229, IMG submission 87313) | Host-associated microbial communities from peat moss isolated from Minnesota, USA - S1T2_Fc - Sphagnum magellanicum MG | ecosystem: Host-associated > Plants > Peat moss > Unclassified...
CAAAAACCCCCCCACCCCATCCCCCCCCCCCTTCCTCTCCCCTTTAAAAAAAATAAAAAAAAAAAATTTTTTTTTGTGGGGGGGGGGGGGGGGGAAACATTAATCAATCCTTGTGCAGAAACTACACAAATTGTCATACACACACCCAGACAATTCTCATTAAGGGTATTCAACATCTTACAATGCAAACACATATGGGATTGGGGCAGTTGTATTGGACTGCAGCAAGTAGCAATAAGTAATAATAACTAATAACAACATACTTCTTTGAAGAGAAAAAGCTGCTTGTACTAGAACCCGTTGTCCACTGCTGTTGCTGCCTAACAACAGCACACGGCACGGAATCAATGGTCAAACAGGCTACAGCCCAGCTAGTTGAGCTCCAGACGAGAGAGAGACAGAGAGAGATTGGTTCTAGTTGCAGCTTTCGAGAAGTATGGGTTGTATTAGTCCAGACCAGTAGCCACGGTATGAATCTACATTGGCCATGTTAATATGCAACAGCTGTGGGTGTTACCACTGTCACAAAACAAAGAGCAGTTTGGTGTCACCAGTTGAGCTCCAGACTCCAGAGAGAGAGAGAGAGAGAGAGAGAGGTTCTAGGTGCCAGCTTTCAAGAAGAATGGGTTGTATTAATCCAGACCAGTAGCTACATCTACATTGGCAAGGGTAACAACAAGCAGTGGGTGTTACCAGTGTCACACAACAAAGAGCAGTTTGGTGACACCAGCGACACCATACTTTTTCGTGGATGGTTCAAAGGGCCAGAAGTGAACCAGTCAGTACTCACCAGTGCACCATAACTGGTTGTCAGGAGGCATGGCAGCACACCAGTGGATGGCCAGCCAGCACACAAGTTCTAACTTGTATGTGCAGAGACACCTTGACATGCCTACTACAGTGAACTAGCACCCACCAGCGAGCCCACCATGAAGGATGAATGATAAGTGGTCAGGAAACAGTTTTCTGTTGGGTTCCAGTTCCCTAGCTAACCATGGTGGTTACCTCATTTGCTTTTTTTTCCTACCTACTTACTAACAACCCACAAACAGGTTGTTAGTAGGTAGGTAGTAAAAACCGCCCTTACCCATCTATAAACCATCTACTTAACTACTAACAACTCACAAACAGGATGTTAGTAGGTACGCAGTAAAAACAGCCCCTGCCCTCACCTATGTATAAACCATCTTATTACCTACTAACAACCCACAAACAGGTTGTTAGTAGGTAGGTAGTAAAAATGGCCCTTACCTCTGTATAAATCATCCACTTACCTAATAGTTACCTATTTTCCTACCTATCTACCTATATATGAGACCTATTTCCTACACAAGTGGTTACCAAGGTGAAACCAAATATAAACTCAGTTGAGGTTCATCCACAACTGAGTCATAATGGGCATCCAATGGATGGTGTGCTGGTGGGTGTTGGTTCAGTGTGGCCCGCCTTGACAAGCGAATTGGTCCACTGCCATAACTTGTCACAGCAGACTGGTTATGTCTGGTAACCGGCTCAAGGCCACAGGCAGGTTATCACGCATAATCTGACTGCTCCTGTGTCTCAAGTATACGTGATAACCCATACATAGCCTCTTCTAGGTTACCTAGTCCATAAGGGACAGATGGTACATGGTCAGGAAACAGTTTTCCATTGGGTTTCAATTCACTATTTAACTAACCATGGTGGTTATCTCAGTTGCTTTTTCTATTACCTACCATACTCATCATGTATAGCCTATGAATCGTTTATTTCTTTGGTATTCAAGAAAAAAATGTGCACATATTCAAGCACCGTAATTGTTCAATGGTTGAGTCTTTTCATCTCTTTCAAAGATGTGTAGGGTTTGAATCTTACAAAGCCCTCCTCACTTGGACCCAAAACCAGATTTTTTTTTTAAATTCCAAAATCCAATTCCGATTCTCAAATCAATTTTGAGCCTAACCCAAGGTCCAATTTCAGTTACCTTCTAGTTTGGTTCCTTCGAATGGGACTAGAATTGCACCCAATAACATAGGCACCCACCCAACACTAGTGGTTACTTTGTACAAGCCTGAGTAAGGCAATTGGTGGCTATTAATGATATAGTGTGATTTAAATTGATTAGTTTGGGAGTACCTTCCAAGTTCAGATTTTTTTTCCTTTTGCCATGAGCCCCTTTGAATGGCCCATCAAAAAAAAAACTCTGAAACTTTGGAGACTCCCCAATCTAGGTATTCATTTGAAACAAAAAAACAAATAAGTCCCAATATCGCCCCACCTATATGGGCTCCAAGGGGACAATGTTGGGCAAAGCATATGAAACAAATTGAATTGTTATCATGAACATGTTGAGGAACACTTTAGGAACTTGGGGAACCCAGGAATTGGATGAGCATCCATTGTGAACTTGATGGGAACACATTGGAAACAACAAGAATCCAAAAAATCCTACCCCCCTCCCCACCCCCCGCCTTCTCCCCAAAAGAAAAAAATTGGGTCTATTATGTGCATGCTATGACTTTTCATTGGCTGAACAAAATTTCTATTCTGAATTTTGTGCATCACATATTTTGGCCTAGTTAATGGCAAGAGCATTAATTTTTGGGGACATAAGTAGGTAGATGCATGTGGATGGTTAGTATGAGTGATATTTCTCGGGTTAATTATCATTATTTTGTGAATCGTTTTTGAAGAAAGACATGTTTTTCATTGTAAAATGTGTTTTCCACGCAAAAATTCGCCACTTTAACAATAAATAAATAACACAAGTAATGTGTGATAACTATAGTGTGAGGAGGAGGTTTCAAGAAATGTTATTTGGTTTTTTATTTTGAAACAAACCTTTGAATTCAACTTTTAATGTTCTTTTTAATTTGAGAAAACCTTGAGTCTAGTTGTGAAAATGAATTTTTTGGATTTACAAAAATTCTAATTCAGAAACTTCCCAATATGATTTATATATACAATTCAATATGATTTATGACCAAGCTTAGTTCCATCTACATTGCACCTTGTAACTAAAATTAAAATTATGTATTACTACTTTTGTTAGACTAATACATGATGCACAAGATAAAAGATGTTATTGATTGTTATGTGCAATCAATTAAAATAAATAACTTGCCTAAAACTCAAGGCTTGACTTATGTTTTTAAAGGTTGAAAAACATGTTACAATGATTCCCAACAATGAACCAATAGAGAGGAAATAGTGATTTTTTTCCGAACTAAAAGTGAAATGATAACAAATGTCATAAGTGAAAGCAATCCTTAGGCTAATTATTGGCAAAATTAGCTTAACCATGCATAAATATGAAGCAACAAACCACCCAACGTCCAAGGGCCCCTTCATTGGTGGGAGGAGGTGGCCCTAAAATCACCAAAAATTGAAGATGAAATGAGACATGAAACAAAAGTAAAAAATGGCTTTAGTGAGTAGCCAAAATCATAGAAGGATAATTAAAGATGTGTGAGCTTCATATACAATTTATAGCCAAAGCTCATTAAAATCTTCCTACATATGGTGACCACTTCTCTACACCTTCCTATGGATGGTTGCCATTTTTGTTGAATCTAAACATCCCTAAAAACAATTGTGATCCAAACTATGAAAACTACCCCCAACAATAATCAACTTGCAAAAGGTCAAATTTGGCAAACACCCCTTCACAAACCTTATAAGAGTAATGACTAAATTTGTTCATTTTGCATGTTTGTTGTCCCATGCATCCCTTGGATATGGGTTGTTGCCTCATATGTTTTAAACAACCTAAAGTCGTAAAAAGTTTGAGACAAGACTATAACATGTCGGAGGGGTTGCTATGCAAGAATATAAGTATCCAAGTGAAGACTTAAAGAAAATAAATATTTGTAGAATTTGTGGATTGAACATATGTAACATTTGTGTTTTGAACATGATGATATGGTTAAATGGTCTTTTAAATAATCCCTTCTAGATTGAACAATCAAGTAGATAAGAACGGGTGAAATTTCAATGAAGTTAAATTTTAGATAGTTTTCAAGTTTTGAATCCAAAAATGATGATTTCTGTATTTGAGTTTACTTTTTGTTTCACATCTATGATGCATCTCACAAAAACTAATCCACATTTTCCAATCAAAGAATGAAAACATTTAGAATTGTTGTAATCTATTTTGCCAATTCCAAATTTCATAAGTAATGTCATTGTGAATAGTTATCAAGGTTGTTATTTTCAATTCCAAAATTTGCAACTTCCATTGAGCAACCCCAATAAAATTTGATACTTTCTTTTATATCCATATTCACATGTAACTAGAAAATGAAAACAAAGAATTATGATCAAATAAGGGTTCAAAGACTATTGGCTTGATAAAATATATATATGCAAAAAAAAATCATTTGACAACAAAAGAGTGCAACTAGGTGCAAATATGCATCTAGGAGTCAAAACCATGTCAAATAAATGGTGAAAATTGTGAACTTTTTTAAATATTTTTTTCTTAACATTTTAAAGTTATGTTAATCATTCCAAGTTTTGTTGAATGACTAATATGAATGTTGAGGAATTAAAATTAAAAATTTATTAAATTAAATTTTGGGTTTTGGTTTTAGTAGAGGATGTTTGAACTTGAACAATATAATGTTAGATATGGTTAATTTTGCAAAAGACTAGGTAAAGGACTCTTTTGATAAAATAATTTTGATGGTAAAAAAATTTAGATGATAATAACTTATTACCCACATTGAAAAAGCATTCACAATTTAAAAGATATGAAATTTGAAATTTTTAGAAATTCAAAAAATAATAATAATAATTTTTTAAAAATCTTTTATCACATGTAAATTGGGTGTAACGTGCATGACATACAGAATAAAATCGTAGCTTATTATACAAAAAGTCTAAAAACCTAAAATAGTTAGCATATTTTGGTATGATTCAAAATTATGATAAATTTTCAAAATAAAATGCAAAATCTAGCAAAATCTACACACTTTGAAAAAATCATATTCATTTAACAATGATTAACACAAAACATGTGATCTATTAGGGCAATTATATGCAATTTTAATTAACAAGTTGCAAAATATTTCATTCAAAATTCTTTCATATGAAAAAATGACAAAAGATTAAAAAAGATTCACAATCCATTTATGGAATAATCATGTTGGCTCCTATCTGTGTATTTGTACCCAACTTCAAAAAAAACTTTAAAATCTTCATAGAAGACTAAGTGATGACCACAAGGAAAATGATGAATTTATTTGATAAAGAAGAACCTCCAAATTGATCAAAAAATAATAGCATTCATGGGTATTATATATGAACATACCTTTTATAATAAGTTGATCATAAAGTTTGATCAATTTGGATGTTCTATTTTATACATGAATTGGATATGGACAACTGATTGTACAGTAGTTCATGACCACACTAGGACCCTACCATGATACTTGTATGGTATTTTGTTAAACTATATTTCACATATTAGAATTGAAATTTATATTTTTGACATATAGGTACAACTTTAGAGATCTCGTGAATTTTTTTAATCTAACATGAGTCCGAGGTATAATAATAGGTAAGTAAGTGGGGGGAGATAAGTAACCTATTTTGGTGCGTAATAAGTAGGTAGATGACAAAAGATAAATACTTATTTTTGGGTGCAATCATAGTAAGAAGAATTAAAAACACTTGTTGATTGCAATGAAACCCATACCTAAATTATTTTTAAAACAACCATTTATTGTTCATTTACTTATTTAATTTTTATTATTGTGTTTACTTACTTATGAAGTTGGCATCCTATGAATTTGAAATCATTTCACTATGTCATTAGAGCTCTAAATTTGATACACAAAGCACTTGTTGACATAGTGTTTTTTAGCACCTATAAAATTCAGCAAATTTTTTATTATTCAACCCTTCATCAAATGTTCACAAGTCTCTAACATATTTTATAAGAATGGTCACATGTGTTGATTCTTTTAGGAACACATGTATTGTATCCTTTTAAGTGCATGCACAAGGATGCTATTAATTTTTATTTTTAATGTCCTTAATGATTATAATAATTCAAATTTTGCATCTTTATATAGAGATTTTAATACAACCCATGCATAGAAACTTGTTATGAAACAAAAACAATCAATGAAAGAAAGAAAGGCAACAAGGTGAACCTATAGCACACCCAAACAAACTTTTCAAACAAAGAAACAAGACCCATGAAATGCAATGTATCAAAGCAAAGACAAACACGTCAAAAAGTGTAAATGAAATTGAAAGCAATGATATGTTAGTGTTAGTTAGCACCATGTGTCACAACATCAGCTAATCTTAGAACAACTAACATTAATGATGCTAACACCAAGTGTGAACTAAAGTTTTAAGTTACCCTCCAAAAAGATAAGGAAATTTTTCCATGTCCGTCGTCACACATTAACTTTTAGGTTGACTGGATGTACTTGATTTTGAATCAACACCACACATGAACTATTTTGGGTTCAAATTTGCAAGAGTTCTGAAATTCAAACTTGTCATCAGCACACTTGAAAGATCTTGATTTCAAAATTGCAAAAGGTCTTATTATATTTCAAACTTGTGAACACAGATGAAAGATCTTCAGTGTAGATCACAAGAGGTTCAAACTTCAAACACTTCTTTCAACTGACGTAATCATTTTGGGCCACGCTTATATTTGGGTCTGCTTCCAATTTGTTAAAGAGTTAGAAACTCGACATCATGACTCATGATGTTAGGGTATAGAGTTTCATAAGATGCACCATGGACTCCTTAGTTAGATGTGCTCTAGGGAATCCACATACTTTTCTCATCCCCCCACTGGTGATAAATCATTCTCACACCTCAACTAATTTCTCAGTAGCACCATCCTCAGTCCACAACCAATACTTCATCCTTGTTGCTATTCGGATATCTAAATTATTTGCACACTACAACATGATACATACAAGGAATGCAATCTCTCCTTTTGAGTATTGTATTTCAAAGAGTATGGTTTAAAATAGAAATCTCGAAACATGCCAAGCTTTAATCATAGATCAAGACAGATCATTATTTTGCACTGATGATTCAATTTTCTCACTTTCTTTCGAACAACTCAACAACAATTCAAATTGAGCTCTCAAAGTGCTACTGGTTTCGTGACATAGAAAAGCTCAATGTGTTCAAAAATTGCAGGATGGAGGAATGTCCTTGCAATATTGCTAGAGTTGTCCAACCTTGCAAGACATGAAAGGTTGAAACCCAGATTGGTGATCTCCCAAAAAACGGGGCTTCTAGCCCACACTGGAGGACTTTCATTTGTACACAGCAGAACACACAGTTTGATGTTTCAACCAAAACCCATCTTCACAAAAAAGGGGCTTCTGGTACCCATTGTTGGACTTTTGAGGATAACTTCATCTGTTATAACCAATTTTGGCATCCAATCACATTTCAAAGTTTTCCCCTGGGCAGGAGATGCAGTCATCTGCTGGTTCCACTTTTGGTTCTACCAGTCTCACTTGTAATTTGAATCAATGGTGCAGAACACTCTGGATATGTGGATGTACACTTGGGAACACAGGTTATGCATTCATGGGTTATTCTCTGGAACAGGCCCTGGTAGAACCAATTACCACCCACCACAAAGGCATAGTACATAAATAGCTATATTAGACTTCCATAGGTTTTGAAGCTATATACTTTGCAGTGAGTATCAGGAGCCAAGAAAAGAGACACCAAAGATTAAGACATGGTTGGCCCTGATAGAACTGGTTACCGCCTAACAGAAGCTTGGCCTACTGTGCCCATTCCATAGTAGTTCTGTTGAGTCAAATTAGCACTCTTTGCTCAAAACTTTATATCTGCACGGGATCAAGAAAATAGCAGTGTGGTAACCAACTAGAACCATCTGCATCACTTAAAGGTACTTCAAACTTCAGAAAGAGTGAAATGCTCCCAAATAACATTAAAAGTCAAAGAAGCTCCATCCATTCGTTTCACTCACAAAGCCCTACCCTTTTTTGTGAGCTGCTAAGCGAGTAAGAGCTGAAATAAATCTCAATTGTTGCATACCTAGTGACTACAAAAATACAGAATGTTCAATCTTTGGGCTGCAATACACACATACTGCCATCCAAGGAATACACCCACAGAACTGGAGTATGCATACTCATGACATTGTCAATTCCTTCATACCTGTACAGCCAACTTGTAGCCATTTTGTAGAAAATCAAAGAAACCAAACTATAGAGGGAACACCAGATTTAGAAAACAACTATGCTGTCTTCTGTTTTGCCGATGAATCAGCCAGGTAAGAAAGAATAAAATGGCCCGGAGGCAGTGTGCAGAGCCCCAGAAATCCAAGCACTTTGAGTGTAGTGAACAAGTCCAACTGCAAGAAAGAAGCTAGTCAGCACAGGAAATACTGCAAGGTTGGTCATAAACAGCAATACCAATGCCCACTTGACCTAAATTGCAACAGGCTACCCAACCCACACATCACAAATGTTTATGATGTTTATGAGCTACCCTTATACGAAGGTTTAAGTGTGACATTACGATAATACTCCAGCTTCAGGTTCTGTAACTTATAAGGACATGTTGTGAACACTTGGACAAAACATAGCAAGCAGAAACCAAGATGTCCCAGTTTCCAACAGGAGGTAGACTTACTTTTAACCAGAACAGGAAGTAGAATACCAAAATGCTGGCAACTGCACCATGGAAGCCAACAGCAGCTGCCCCTGGTAGCCCTGTCGTTGGAAAGAGCTTTATGTTGGCACCCAAATATCCAAGCTGTTAAGATATCCAGACCAAAGATTAGTTGTTGGAACAATCTTCAGCAGAGATATTCTGAAAGAAAGATAAGACAATGTACATTACTACTCCTTGGATGTTATCTGTTTGTGACACTTACCCCAATGAAAAAGCCAATGAGAGGAAGAAGTGTAAGGGACAGAAAGATGTTTGAGAGGAGTGTTGGAGGCCTCTTCTCAGGCTGCCGGAAAATGTGGGCTATTTCAGGCTTAGGGCCAATCCAAGCAGTGATCTCCAGTGGAGCTTTAGGTGGCAGGGGTTTGCCTTCAGGAGCTGCTGGCAAGTCCAAATCTAAGCTTGCCAAAGTCCATACAAAGGAATTTTCCTGTTGAAACATGCCCTCAGTAAGTATACCTCACTCCACTTGATGACCATTGCCTTCCACATTGAGATCTCTTAATTTTGCTTGTTACTCCTCTTTCAGAAAAACTGCAGAGTGACCTCTCTTTGGATAGCAGATGTGTTTTGGATTAATGCAACTTCATAACTCTCAACCAACCATACAACCAGGTGTGATCTAATAACAGAAAAAAGATGTAGCCACTAGAAATCACCAGCATTAATGCACTGTCAAAACAACTCAAACAGCACATGAAAGACATAATGTGAGTACCATTGTCATGTCACCCACAATAAGCACAACATTATATGTTCCAGACAGATACTGCAGCTTCTCAACGAGCCCTAGAAAATCCTGCAACAATTACAACAGCTGATTTCATTAAACCCAAAAAAATGTCAGGGGCTGTCAGCTACTGTCATTTCATTAAAAACAGTTTAGAGACTGAAATCTCACAATTTTGTGACTATGATATAGATCATGCCACACTGGAAGTGGAATTATCAGCCCCAAGATTTGACCTCATAGCTACAAATCTTGGGGCTACTATCTAGCTAAGACTTGCCATTTAAGCTTTTATGGAACTCCAGTAAACTGGCTTTGAACTCAGAGGTTCTGGCAACAGGTGCAAGACATACCAGAGTGAGTTGAAAGCTCTTTCCAGAAGATTTGACAAGATACAGATGCTCCACATGGCTCTCATGCACTAGTTTCAAGAAGACCTGCCCAACACAAACACTGTTTTTCTTCACAAAATACCTTGTGATCAACCATTGATACAGGACAACTGAAAGCTCTAGCTGAAGAGGCCAGATTCTCTGTAGAAAGAAAACCTGCTGTGGGTTGAAAGGGCTCCCTGAAGGAGATGTAAGCTTCAACGAAAGATGTAGCTTCTGTAAATGATTTGCAGACAAAGTCATATTTTCATCCTTCCCATATTCTAACCTGCATATTTGATAAGATGAAGCTTTAGAAAATGAAGCTAAGCTCGGTAGATTCTGTGCATTCATGCACTTGATATCCATGTAATGTAATAGTGTGGACTCTGTAAAGTTGCCAAATCAGGGTACAGAGTTAGCAGGACCTTACATTTCTAACAAAGCCCATGCTTCC
>Ga0116229_10015788_pt1 | contig 10230 bp, 8 predicted proteins | sample S1TSphgellanicum_3_FD_87313 | JGI IMG/M metagenome (GOLD analysis project Ga0116229, IMG submission 87313) | Host-associated microbial communities from peat moss isolated from Minnesota, USA - S1T2_Fc - Sphagnum magellanicum MG | ecosystem: Host-associated > Plants > Peat moss > Unclassified...
CCATTGAACTACAAGTAAGATAAAGTTGCAGACATGTGCATTAGGCTTGCATCGAAAGACATAGTTGTGTAGAAGGAAGGTTGGAAGGCTGCTTAACTCAAGGGCAAGTATGTAGCATGCATGCTTGTACTGCTGCAAACAATTTGACTAAAAGGGAGTAGAACAATTTATGTTACAAAGAAGCTTCTACTTCTTGTGATGATGGCAGAATAAAGGAAACAAATTGACCGGTTTGCTATCCTTTTCTACAACTTGTATAGTTGCATCTAAGACTTTTCAACGCCTTCAAAGTTGAAAGAAATTGTAGGAAAGGAGCCAAAATTTGGCCTTGCACAAGTAGTAGGCATCCTACTACAAAAATGGTTTCCTTTTAAACCAAAAATTAGACTATTGAAATCCAACCTTGAAGATGAAGACGATGATTTGGAGTTCGACCTAGATTCATAGATGAAGTCAGCATCACCGAAAGCACCTACCCAAGGTGCATCGATTGATTTGGACTCCAGGCCAAACGTCCAAGGGGAAGGGACACAATAACCATCAAAGGTGCAATCTAGTTCTGTATCGGAACCTTTCGATACCAATATCAAAAAATGACCAGTATCGAAACCGAGTTACACATCAAATTTGCTTTTGGTGCTTAGGAGCTAGAACATTTCCAACTGTTTGAAGCTTCGTTTAAACTATACGTTGAGTCAATTGCTTGAGATGAAAAGTCCAGTGGAAAAGCCTTCCATCTTGAAGAAAAAATCCAAAACCACAAATCCAACAAGGACTTTATTTTCTGGTATGTCAAATGCCCCTTTTGAATTCCAACTTGCATTTTTTTTTTGGTTTCTATCATAATAGCTACATGACCAACTGCAAAGGAAGATCGATTCCTTTAAATCAAGTACTAGACATTAACACACCGTTGGGAGGATTTTATGGTGGAAGCCAAATGGAGACCCCCAGTGGAGCTTAGAATGTGACAATAGCCTCTTCAAGGGCATTGAAATTTTTTTTGGTACACCCTCAACTTTTTGACACTCCTAGTTCTAGTACGTATGTTGTTGCCACTTTCAAGAAAGTGTAAGAGCCTTTGTGACTTTTAGTAGATTTGGCAAAATCAATAGGGGAGGTTTTAATGGCGTTCCATGTTGCCATAATCGACAAAACAATTGCAGAAAAGGGGAGAATGAAGGTTGAACATGAGGTTACCGATCTTTGTAGATGGTACCAACAACTAGAGGACACCCAACAACAAGATGCTCTCATGATGGAAGGGCTCCAAATGGAAGTTCAAAGTTTGTAGAAGGTCCATGTGAAAATTATTGAAGTCCAAACTGAAAATTTGGCCTATTGAAATCAACTACCGAAAATGGAGGATTGAATTTTGGTGATTTCCCTTACTTACAACCGATTGCAAGTGGACCATGAGGCTTTTCAAGCCAAGCTCTGAAGGGAGGAAGCAAAGGGATGTTCTGTCAACTTTGCAACCAATATCATGTAAAACAAGCTCAAGGTTGCCAAATTGTAGATCATTTGGTTAGAAACCAAAAATTCCACATTGTAGAACAAGAATGAGCAACATGAGGAGGAACTTCAACACACTACCGAAATAATTTCTAGTCTACAGAGGACTGTCCAAGACCTCAAGGATGATATCCCTATTGTGGAGGAAGATTTTGAGGCCTTGGTTACCGAAAATGAGAGGTCAAGGGGCAAGGCAGAGTTAGTAGACTTTTGGCATCATCAAATTGAGGAGTTTGAAACCCTCAAGATGGAGCACGCCTTCATGAGTGCAAAATTGTTCATCTACCAACAAAAGGCCCATCGAGTTTGGTTGGACCAATGGGAGAATTACAAGCCCTAAGTTACTAAACTCATTTAGGACTTTTTCAAATCATCTTAAAGGGATGAACAATGATTACATAGTCATCTCAAGGCCTATCATAGTGCGTTCCCATGATTTGTACCTCCCTCTTTTGGTATAGAAACAATGGTAGACATGACAAAATCAAGATTTATGAACGAAAGCCAAAGAAGTGACCAAGACACCAGAATTCAAATGGAGTTCGACTTGGGTGAACCCTTTGCAATAAAGGAAATCGATACCAGAACCAATCTTGTGACTAAAACCAAAATTGGAACCAACCTTATCACTGAAATTATAACCAATATGACCAAAGTTGAAGAAGTTATATCCCTTGTAGACCCGACACCTAGATGCAATTCTATGGCACAAGATTTTGCCCCCCCCACTTCTCAATAGACTTCGAATGACTAAGGAATGACAAATATGGTAGAGTAATTGAAATTTTTTGATGCCCAATTTTGATTTAGGACTTGTTCATGGATTTTAGTAGTGATCACAAGGACATAATCACAAATAGAGAGGATGATGATTTAACAACCAAAAACTCATCTTGTAAAAACTTAGATTTGTTTACCACTGATTTTTTTACTACTAATTTCCCATTACTGATTAATTAATACATATTTATTAGGAACTAAAAAATAGTACCAAAGTAGTTTAGATGTTTATATTTAGAACCTAAATTTTAGAGGATTAGTCTGACACTAGTTAAGTTTATTTTGATCAATTAGGAGAGATTTTCAGGATTTTCTTGGAATTCCACTATTTTTTAAAAATGATTTATAGGAGGAATCCAATGTTTGTAATAACATTTGTTTGGGTGAAAGGACTAAGATTTTGTCTCTAAATTAAGTTTTTCTTTGTGAAACATTGCATCTTTGTGTATCATTTTGGATTAGAATCGTTGTTTTTTTTCAAATGTTGAAGTGTTTGTTTAAAACTCTAGTATTTTGAGATGATAAAAAACTAGTGTCCAAATTATAACAATAGATGTTATTAGTTATTCAAGGCTCTTTCTTGAACCTAAACCCCTAAGTTATTTACTTGGGGGCTTTAACACTAGTCGTAGGTCAAATGACAATGATTTTGTCCACTTCTTCGCTTGGATGCAAATTTTGTCATCCTCCTCCCTTCTGTCATAGATTGTAGTGGGCAAATCTTATGTTGTGCATAGACTTTAATCTATGTTAAGAGCAACAATTCATCTTGGTGTTCATAACCATCTTGTTGCAAATGGAAAGTGTCAGATGTCTATCAAGGAGACTAAAAGGTTGATCGTAGAAGAGGTGGATCGCACACCTAATGCAAAGATTTTTACAATTTCCTTCAATGCTAACAAGACCATTTTGGTGAATTACTTGCTTAATGATTCTAATGATGGCATAATGGAACTCCTCAAGGGTGAAGAATTGGAGCACATCTAGGACAAGTTTTGTGAATTTAACTCTCATAATGTTCATAACCTTGTTGCATCTTTCAAGCATCATTCAAGAAGTGGCTATATTGATAACATCCTTGAATTGAAGTCCAAAAGTCGCTATGACTACATCCAAGAATATTGTTTCCTAGGACAAGTTTTAGGACAAAAGGTGTTTATTTTTAAGATGTCAATAAATAGTGTCAGGAATGGAGTTAGCTTTGTCACATGAATGCAACTTGCACGAATTTGCAAAATGTTTGGATCATGTTTGATCATGTGAAACGTGTTGCTAATTGGACAATTATGGCTTGCCATGTGTACAATCCTACCTATTGTAAAGTGATGACCATAAAAATTTGTGATATGCAATCTAAGGACATTGAAGCTCAATGATTTATGTGGATAAAGTTTAATGAAACGATGTTGAAACATGGGTTTCCAAACTTAATTTCAAAAGATTCATGGCTAATAGCGCACAAGCTAATTGAAACATTGTCATAATTGTTTATGGTTCAAGGGACCCCTTTGTCAGGATGATTGATAAATAACGCACTTGTTTATTCCATTGAATTTCAATCATTTGATAAGCACACAAAATAACTAATCAGACATGAGTTGCAAGATGAGCACAAGGCTCTTTACCACCAGTACAAGAATGCCACATCCCTTGGGGATGTTGACAATCATTATGCTCTAATTTGTTGTTGGTGGCTTTCATCTAGGGTTGTTTCTAAGGTAGGTGTCCATGAGCTTAACAATTGGTTTAACTTTTGGCATTTTCGTGTTAGACAATGGGGAGGTTTCATGGTCCATGTGAGTACTTTTTATGTGAACTTCCTATGACTTGTGTATTCAAAACTATAAGATGTCCATTTTCATTCAAGTTCAATTTGTAGTTTATTTCCCTTTTTGTTGTATTTTTTTAATGTTTCCTTTCTTTTAATATGTAGAAGTTTAATGATGAGGAGTGGGCGGACATGCCCACTTATAATATAGCTGAAACTATGCATAACATTGGTTGCAACAATCGGGGAATTGTGGCACTTGTTTCTACACAATGACGTCTAATGATTACGTTTAGGCCTTCAAATAATTTACATTACATAAACAATACTTGCGAAAGGGCTAGTTGGTCACGGATTTGATAGGAATGAATTGTTGTTGAGGAAGGCCCAATGGTTTAATGAAACTATTAGACTAGCGGTTGTTGTGGCAAATTACACGTCCAGATCTTCCTTTTATAATTGCACTTTGCACTCGAAGGGGAGGAGGTTTTTGGGTCTGCCAAACAATGTGTTGATTGTCCTCTTGATGTAGACAATGATTTTTATTGTCCTAATTGTGTGAATTTCTTTCATCCACGATTAACATTTTTTACTACTCAACCCAATATTGTTAGGGATGTAGGCATGTAGCCTTCTGGTTCCAGTGCTTTTTTATCTTTGGTATCTTGAAGTGGCCTAGATTTGAAGGAAAGTATTTGTGTTCATGGCCAGTGGCAAATTGAACATTGCCTACCCAATTTTGCAGTTTTGGGCTCTAGAAAACTAGAGGGTTCAAATGTAAAACAAAGATCAATTTTTACAAATCTATATGTGGAACTTTTGATCCATATTACTTAGTGTTCTAGGCACAATTTCATATTGGATCATTGAAGTGCCATATGCATCAGTTTTGTCCCAATGATTTGAATCATTGTGAAGGTCGGACAATGTGAAAGTATGCAGTTGTTAGGCCTTCATTTCTAACTCTATGGCCCATGCATCCAAGAAGGTATTAACTTAATTCAAAAGAAGGTAACAAATATAGAAAAAGCGGAGTTTTCCTTTGATTGTAGTCATGTTCAAAGTTTATTTGGTTTCTAATTGTCTAGTTCAAGCATTACCCATGTGCCTACTACGAGTGTTCACAACATTGTGCGATTAGTCGATGCAAGTTGTTGGCCTACAACTTGTGGCGGTAAGAAAGTGAAACGACTTTTTGTTTTCAGAATAACACAACAGCACATGAACAATTGGGAGGTTGGCATCTTATTTACCCAATGCACTATTTTCCCCGTTATTGATGTCCTTTCACCTAGGTATGGATGAATTTACAATATTCTTATAGATGACAAAGGATATGATGTGACTATTGGAAATTTCCCTTGATGTTCATGTGTTTACTTTGTCACAATGTTGGTAGGTTTTTTGGGTAGCTGTGGGGTGTATGTGCAATGTAAACATGTGTATAACGTCTTACAAACAATTATGTTCTATGGGCTCACAAAAAAGTTCATTCATCACTGCACATGGATTTGGGTTGAAGTTCAACGTTTGTTGAAGTGTTCTATAGCCTTTGAACTCTTGTGATAATACATCACAATTTCATTCAGAAACCTCTTTGTATTTAGTTATACTATGTAGGAAGTTTACATTCTAGTAAAGCCCAATGGTTTTTTTTCCACTTTGTAACTTTTCAATCATTGTAGAATGATGTATATTTATGTATAATACCTTGGCCATTTCAACGCATGTTTGTCAAATATTTACTATACTTTGAAAATTTAATTTTCATCAAATATTTATCAAGTATGCAATTCCCACCCGTTTCAACATTTTTGAAAATATTGTAATTATTGTCCAATAACATCATACATTTGGAGCATTGGTTGCACGAGGGATGAGAAAATGCATCCTTCAATTTTTGTTTGCTTTCAAATGCTCACACAATGTTGCTCTTAACAACTTCCTTGGCCAAACCCATGTTCAAAGTTAATAAGCCATTGTTGATTTTAAAACATCCCATGGATGTGACATGGCAAAATATTTCACCACATCACTTAATAATTTCCATGTGGCACACAAATATACTAGGAATATTTCATGACATGGCATGGAATATGTTTTAAGATTCCTTCTTGTTCACCTGAGCAGGCTCACCTTCACATGCTCACTTGCTCGCCTAATGTGTTGTTGATAAAAACTATTAAAAATTCATGACCAACAAAAAAACAAAGTAATACAAAAATAAAAATCCCATTATTCCTTCCATCAGTCACCATCAACAATCGAACCTTTGTCGTCTTCTACTTTCGACAGATGATGTGACACATCATCCAATTAAGTTATCATTGCAAAAATTTCATCACAAGCACTTCACACATGTGAATAATTAATATACCACCGAGAATACAAGGAATCTTATTGCTACTATTTATGAGTGGGTGGGACCAAGTTATGGCCTATATAGGCATAATTTGGTACGTACCATAATCTCTTTTTATGTTTGGCACTTCGTTGTAGAATAATACGTATTTTTTCAAAATTCAATTTTGTAATTAAAATTTTAATTTATGAAAATGACAATAAATATAAGCAACTTCTTCTTTGACAAGTTCTTTCAACTTTGATTATCTAATGAAACTTTTTACAACATTTTTCTATTATGTATTTTTGCAAAAATGAAGAGACATGATGTTCCACCAAATTATAGGATAAGAGAAATGTTTTCAATAATCGAATATTTTTCTACAAGTGGATTCTAGTCGATAGACTACGTCCAAGGCAAGTGGACTAAAACAAAAGGCTCCTAGGTTTCCACCAAAATTTTAATTTTTCCCTCTAAAAATTTCTTAAATTTTAACATTTCAAACAGATAATTTTTAGAAAATTTGGCATTTCCCCAAAATATTTCAATTATTGCTGAACTTGAAAAGGTGCTATGGTAGGCATAACTTGGTCACTCCCACTTGTGATTAGTAGGCATAAGATCCTTCTTATTTCTATTCTCTCTTTATCTAAATATGTTTAGGCTTATGATAAGGGTTATGTGTTCCAACCTTCTGAGTTTTCAAGTGTGATCTTTTGTTTGGACTTCCATTTTTTTTGGTTGCCTTGCTAGGTGTTATTTATTTATTTATGTTTAGGCATATGATAAGGGTTGCCTTGCACTTTACAGCAATTAAAGTTTAAGGCCCATGGTTGGGGGACATTCCCAAAATGTGAACTTGGATTCAGGTATCATTTCATCTTGGGCTTGTTATTTTGGGAATGCCTTCACCCAAGGGGGCTAGAATGTTGTGTGGGGTAGATCCCTTGCCCTAACTTATTTTCTTAAAATTAATGTATTTTAATGAAGTGCATACTCGAAAAATATATACACCTCAAAAAATTATATCCTATAAATCTTTTTGTATATATATAAGATATACGCATACAATTAGGGTAAAAAAAATTTGAAAATTGTCCTAATTAATTTCAAATGTGTGAACATTTTTAATTTTTACATAATAAATTAAAAATACACACTCATTTTCTAACCCCAACTTTGGGTATATGATGAGGATTACGCACACCCTACCCATCTATAATTTTTTTTTTTTTTTTACACCCATAACCTAACCCGATAAAAAAAAACTTTAATATACCCTTGCCCCAAGATATATCTAAAATAATATACCCACACAACACTGGTTGGCACCTTCAGCCTTATGGGTGAAGCCTCTTAATTGCCATATTACACCCAAAAAAGTTAAATTGAACTTAGAAAGCCTAATTTAGTCTAAGCATGGGATATTTGTAATATTTAGATATAATTTGAATAAATTTTGGGATTTTTACCATGTTACCACTGTGGTTGTTGGTTCACCCAAGGTCATTTTGGGGTTATACCTTACATTAAAGTTATGATTCCAATTGTTGAAACTAGTGTCAGGGCAATTTTTTACTTTTATGAAGAAGCTTTGGTTTTGGTTCTAAGAAAAATAATTTTGTATGAGTTCTAGTTTCACACTTAAATGGAACCTAGAATAAGGTTCAAGGTCCAGTTCTTCCCAAAAATAAAAATAAAATTCCAATTTTGGTCTTAAAAATCAAACTTGGGTTTGGGTTTGTTTTTACTAATGTGGATTGAAACCAATGAATAACTGCCTATTAACCTCTAATTAACCCCTGGTTGTATTCTTTTTTATTTATTTTTCAAAAACATGTATATTGGTTTCAATTATGGTTCCACATGTAAAATAGAATAAGAACTTGGTTATGGATTTGGTTCTTTAAAAAATATATATAGTTCTTGTTTTCTATTTTGAAAATGGAACCTGATTAAATAAAATAAATAAATAAACACTAAGCAAGGGAACAATAGAAGAAAAAAGAAAGGATTGAAGTCCAAACAAAAGATCACACCTTAAAGCACATAACATATAATGGGGAGCTCTAAGTGGAGAAATCATGAAACCTAAGACCTAAACCCATCACCAATACACAAAGCAAGTCATGCAAGGTGACTAATGAAAAACCTAAAAAGACACCAAGCTTAGAAGAGGTTTTTCATGCTGTCATAACTGCCTATCGCAAGACAATGATGACCTAAACTTTACAGGGAGTTACTCACACCCTAAACCCTATAAAATGAACCTGATTCATTTTTAGGAACTAGTGTGATAAAAACTTAGGGCACATGATAATCAAAACACAAAGCACACATATATTACATGACAAATACATTTTTAGAATCACCCTTTGGCATGAGCCAGTGTCCACCTAAGTTTTGTCGTGTAACCACCTAAGTCACTACCTTCTTCATCAAAAAGAGGCTCGAGGTTTCTAAGGGGTCAGATCGTTTTGATCTCTCTCTCTTGAGCCCACTCGCCTACCTTCTTCTTCTCAAATTCTTCAGACCACATGAACCTAAAACCACATTAGATTTCCACAGGAAATCAAGTTCATGTTTACATTTGGTAACAAATATGACATGCCCCCAAGTTCCTTGTTAGACCAAAAAGGGTCCAACTATGTTAAAGAGCAAAAATAGTTGGAACTTGGTGCCACTCCCAGCTTCTAGCATTGAAGGGGGTAAGAGGGGCGTGCTGAAAGCTCCGAAATTAGACTAGGAAGAAGGACAAGTTATTTAGTTATTCGGTCTTGCATTCAAAACCAACCAACAAGTTGGTTAGTTCACATTCGGAACACTTTTGGACTCACTTGACTCACCACGGCCCAAACTCGAGGGAAGTCACCACCTTCCCCCATATAGTATTCTCTGCGTCTCTCCGCCGCACTTGCATCCGAATGGCACTTTTTCTTGGGACTCCCAAAGTGGAGTCCCGAAACTGTCTCGATTTGGACTCCCGGGACTTTGGGTGTTCATAACTTCTTGCTCCGACCTCTGATTGGGACAAGGTCTAAAGCAAACTTGTATCTCTCCGTGAGAGCTTTCCAACGGTCTATCACACTCCACCTGAACACACTGGAATCAGGTCGACTCTTGACTTTTAGTGGTTGGGAGTCAAATTGCCAATTTGACTTCCAACCTTTCTTTCGACTATAACTTGTGTTGTAGATGTCCAAATGGCTCACGCAAGGCCATTTTGGACATTTACACTTCAAGACCTTTCCAATGGTATAAAGAACACCTCAATGTAAGGTGTTTTGACCCCTGCAATCGAGTTCTGAGTTTTTGGAAAGGACTCCCAAGTCCTATTTTTCGGGAGTGTGAGTGGCGACCTCACACTTCCTTCAAAGTGGGGTTGTGACAAAATATCCCCCATCCATACATATTACATAATCCAATGTTCCTGACACCATCCCGCAATTTGACAAGACATAAAAATAGGAAAACAACACATATCAACTCCCCCAGTGATTGCTTCACAAGTCTTACAAAGGAACACAACATTCCTTCACATGATCCACCTTATAATTTCAATGGACTATTGTAGTTCTTCGAACTCCCCAATAATTAGGGTACACTCTCAATGCAAGCCAACAACACCCACATACAAACCAACCCAAAACACACACTTTGAGAAGGATTTATGGTCATTCTCAAAACCTCAAAAAATTTCATCATCCCCTTTATCAACCATCAAAACCAACCTTTAGATTGAATTTTTGCCTCCCCAAGTACATTGCGTAGCAGATTTTCTTGTACCTCTGTTGGAGACCAAGATCTAATCACATTTCATCAA
>Ga0116229_10015789_pt1 | contig 10230 bp, 7 predicted proteins | sample S1TSphgellanicum_3_FD_87313 | JGI IMG/M metagenome (GOLD analysis project Ga0116229, IMG submission 87313) | Host-associated microbial communities from peat moss isolated from Minnesota, USA - S1T2_Fc - Sphagnum magellanicum MG | ecosystem: Host-associated > Plants > Peat moss > Unclassified...
CCAGGGCCTCGGCGGCGCCGCGCCGCAGAGAGTGCACGCGCACGACGTCGCCGTGACGCACATGTGCGAGCAGGGAACCGATGGTCACGGTCTGCGGTGAAATCGCGATGTCGATCGAGCCGCTCTCGATCAGTTCGGCGTAGGACGGCTTGTTGATGAGGGCCATGACTTTGTGCGCACCGAGGCGCTTGGCCAGCATGGCCGAGAGAATATTGGCTTCCTCGGAATTCGTGAGCGCGGCAAACACGTCGGCACTGTCGATATTTTCCTCGAGCAGCAGTTCCTCGTCGGCCGCGTCACCGTGCAGAACCGTCGTGCTGGACAGCTTCTCGGCGATGCGCCGCGCGCGCTTGTTGTCGCGCTCGATGAGCTTTACCTGGTTCTTGCTCTCGAGTTCCGAGGCCAGGCGCAAACCGATGTTGCCGCCGCCCGCTATGACGACGCGGCGCACGGGCGCCTCCTCGCGGCGCATCTCGCGCATGACTGCGCGGATGTCCTTGCGCGCCGCGAGAAAAAAGATCTCGTCGCCGTCCGCGATGACCGTCGAGCCTTCGGGCTTGATGCTCTTGCCGGCCCGATAGATGGCGGCGACCCGCGCGTCGATGTTCGGGATGTGTTCACGCAGGGTGCGCAGCGCTTCGCCCACCAAGGGGCCGCCCTGGCGCGCACGAATGCCGACCAGGCGCACGCGTCCGTCGGCGAAGTCCAGGACCTGCAAGGCGCCCGGGTAACGAATCAAGCGCGCGACATACTCGGTGACCAGCTGCTCGGGGCTGATCCACACGTCGACCGCAACACCGCCCTCGCCGAACAGACGCTCGCGTCCGGTGAAATCGGATGAGCGCACGCGCGCGATCTTCTTCGGGGTACGGTAGAGAGTCCAGGCGACCTGGCAGGCGAGCATGTTCACTTCGTCGCTGTTGGTCAACGCAACGAGAATGTCGGTGTTGCCGATGCCGGCCGCCTCGAGCACCCGGGGACTTGCGGCGTTGCCGGTCACGGTGCGAATGTCGAGCCGATCCTGCAGATCCCGCAGACAGTCCTCGTTGGAGTCGATGACGGTGACGTCGTTCGCCTCCTCGCGCGACAAATGGTAGGCCGCGGTGCGACCAACTTGGCCGGCCCCAAGGATGATGATTTTCACGATGCTGCCACTCTACACGACCTCGAGATTGGCATAGGACAGCATCAGCCACTTCGTGCCCTGTCGCTCGAAATTGACTTGAATTCGAGCCTGGGGACCGTTGCCCTCGAAGTTGAGCACGACACCGTCGCCGAACTTCGTATGCCGGACCCGACTGCCCATGCGCATGCCGGTCACGGGGGATTCCGCGGCCGGGCCGCGACTCGTGAACGCCGGCCGCGAGACGCTGAGGCGTGGCCGCACCTCCTCGAGCAACTCGGTCGGCAGCTCGCCGATGAAGCGCGAGGGTTGCCCATAGGTGTCGACGCCGTACAGGCGGCGCTGCTCGGCATAGGTGATATAGAGCCGCTGCATGGCACGCGTCGTGCCGACGTAGCACAGGCGCCGCTCTTCTTCCAAAGAGCTCAAATCCGCGACCGATCGCTGGTGCGGAAACAGGCCGTCCTCCATGCCCGCGAGAAACACGACCGGGAACTCGAGTCCCTTCGCGGAATGCAGCGTCATCATCTGAATACAGTCGTCCCAGGCATCCGCCTGCCCCTCGCCCGACTCCAGCACTGCATGCGCCAGAAACGACTCCAAAGGCGGCATCGAGGTGGCGCCGTCTCCCGTGGTCTCGGGCGAGAAGCCACGCGCGGCGCTCACGAGTTCGAGCAGGTTCTCGATGCGCCCCTCGCCGCGTTCGCCTTTTTCCTTCTTGAAGTGCTCGATGAGACCGCTCATCTGGATCACATGATCCACTTGCTCGTGCAGTTCCAGGCCGGCAATCTCCCGCGCCAGGCGCTCGATCAAATCGATGAAGCCCTGCAGCGCGGCCGCAGCGCGCTGCGGCAGGCCATCCTGGAGCAAGGCGAGTGAGGCCTCCCAAAGCGAGCAGGCGTGGCCTCGCGCGTGGTCGCGCAGCGCGTCCAGCGTCTTGGCACCGATGCCGCGCGTCGGCAGATTCACGACCCGCTCGAACGACGTATCGTCGTTGCGGCTCGCCGCCAGCCGCAGATAGCCGAGCGCATCCTTGATTTCGGCGCGCTCGAAGAAGCGCAGTCCGCCATAGACCTTGTAGGGCAGCCGCGCGTTCAAGAACGCCTCTTCGAACACACGCGATTGCGCGTTCGACCGGTAGAGCACCGCGACTTCGCGGCGCAGGCCGCCTTGTTCGACCCACTCGCGAATGCGGTTCACGACGAAATCCGCCTCGTCGCGTTCGTTGAACGCCGCGTACAGTCGGATCCGTTCGCCGTCCGCGCCGCTGGTCCACAGCGTCTTGCCGAGCCGGCCGGCGTTGTTTGCGATCAGCGCGTTGGCGGCCTTCAGAATCGTACCCGTGGAGCGGTAATTCTGTTCCAGCTTGTAGAGCGTGGCGGTCGGAAAGTCGCGCCGGAATTGATTGAGGTTCTCGACGCGGGCGCCGCGCCAACGATAAATCGATTGATCGTCATCGCCGACGGCGAACGGCATGCCGGACGGTCCCGCGAGCAGCTTCAGCCATTGATACTGGATCGCGTTGGTGTCCTGGAATTCGTCGATGAGCACATGGCGAAAGCGCTCGCGATAATGCTGTAACAGCGAGGGATCGTCGCGCCAGATCTCGAAGGCGCGGAGCAGCAGCTCCGCGAAATCGACGACACCGGCGCGACGGCAGGCCTCTTCATAGGCTTCATAGACCCGGATCAACTGCCGGCGCGTCGGATCACCGTCGTCTTTGAGCTGCTTGGGCCGGTGGCCCTCATCCTTTTGCGCATTGATGAACCACTGGATCTCGCGCGGCACCCAGCGCGTCTCGTCGAGGTCCAGCGACTTCAAGACCTTGCGCAACAAACGTCCCTGATCTTCGGAGTCGAGGATCTGAAAGCTCTGCGGCAGTCCGGCTTCGCGCCAATGCATGCGCAGCAGCCGATGCGCAAGGCCGTGAAAAGTGCCGATCCACATCGACACGCCGGACATGCCGAGCAGGGTTTCGATGCGCGACCGCATTTCGCCGGCCGCCTTGTTCGTGAACGTCACGGCGAGCACGCCGTGCGGTGAGACGCCCTCGACCTGGATCAGCCAGGCGACGCGATGCACGAGCACGCGGGTCTTGCCGCTGCCGGCGCCTGCGAGCACGAGCGCGGGCGCGAGCGGCGCGGCGACCGCCTGGCGCTGCGCGTCATTCAGTGAATCGAGAAGGTGGGAGACGTCCATCAGGACGCGGATTGTACTGGGGCGCGTCCTTCTTCGGCGAATTCAATGAGGGCGAGCACCAGTGACAGAACGACTGGCCCCGCGATGATGCCGATCGCCCCGAAGGCGGCGATTCCGCCGAGCACGCCGAGGAAGACGACCAGGGTCGAAATCGGCGCGCGCCCGGATATCAGCAAGGGTTTCAAGATGTTGTCGAGCAGCGATAACATCGTGCCCCAAACCAGCATGAAAATGCCGTAGCCCCAGCGACCGTCGATGAACAGACCGATCGCGGCCGGGATCCAGATCAGGGCCGTGCCGCCGACAGGCAGCATGGCGACCAGGGCGCCGATGACGCCGAACACGACGGGCGACGGCAGGCCCGCAATGCTGAAGCCGATGCCGAGAACGACGCCTTGTAACAGGGCGGTCATCGTCGTGCCGAACACGATCGCGCGGGTCACGCCGCCCAATTGATGGAATAGACGCTCTTTGAGCGAATCCTCCATCGGGATCAGTTGGCGCGCGCGGGACAGCATTTTATCGCCGTCGCTGAGGAAGAAAAACAGCAGAAACAAGGTCAGCGCAATCCCGACCAGGGAACTCAAGGCGCCGAGGAAAAACGAGCCGCTCATGGAGGCCGCGCGCTGCAGGACGTCGCGTGTACCGGTCAGAACCCAGCCTTGGATCTGCTCCGCGGAGATCGAGGCATGTTCCTGCAGCCACAGATTGATGTGCGCGATCACAGGGAATTGCTGCAGATCGGCGAACGTCTTGATGTCGAGATTCGCGGTGGCCAGCTGCAGCCGGCGCACCAGCGCCGAAATCTGCGACACGAACTCGATCGACAACGCGGTCAAGGGCAGCAACAGCACGACCGGCGCAAGCACGGTCAAGACGGCGGCCGCCAGAGTCCGACGGTCGCCGAGCTTTCGCCGCAGTCGTACATTGATCGGGAACAGCAGGAACGTCAAAAACGCCGCCCAGGCGATCGAATCCAGGAACGGCTCGAAAATCCGCCAAAGGGCATAGCCCAGGATCGCCGCGACGACCAGGGCGAATACGCGTTGATAAAAATTGCTCGCGGCTTGCATGCGCAGATCGTAACATTCTTGGATGAACACGCTCACCGTGAATCAGCGGGCGCTTGAGCTCGATGCCGACGCTACGACCCCCCTGTTGTGGGTGCTCCGCGATCACCTTGGGCTGACCGGCACCAAGTTCGGTTGTGGCCGCGCGCTTTGCGGCGCGTGTACGGTGCACGTGGACGGTGCACCGATGCGCTCCTGTACGCTGCCTCTGAGTGCCGTGCTCGGCAGGTCGATCACGACGGTCGAGGGTTTGTCGCCCGATCGCAGTCACCCGGTGCAGCGGGCGTGGATCGAGATCGACGTACCCCAATGCGGTTATTGCCAGTCTGGCCAGATCATGTCGGCGGTCGCCCTGCTCGCCAAGAACGCGGCACCCAGCGACGCGGACATCGACGCCGCCATGGCCGGGAATATTTGTCGTTGCGGCACCTATGCCCGCATCCGCGCCGCGGTGCATCGCGCGGCGGAACTCATGAAGCCGCCGAGTTCGAGCCCATGAGTGCCGAGCACGCCGCCCTGCTGGCGCGCCGCGAGTTTCTGTCGCGGACGGCGGCTTGGGGCGGCGGCCTGGTCGTGGCGCTGACGCTGCCGGGCTGCGCACCGAGGCCCGCCGCGAAAGCCGGCGCGCCCGCGGCTGCGGCGGCGGGCGGCGAAGTCAACGCCTGGCTCAAGATCGCGGGCGACGACACGATCACGATCATCGTCGATCGTTCCGAGATGGGTCAGGGCGTGTACACCTCGTTGCCGATGTTATTGGCCGAGGAACTCGAAGTGCCGATTGCGAAGTTTCAGATCGTTGCTGCGCCGGTTGGCGATGTCTACATCAATCAGGGCAATGGCGGCCAGATCACGGGCACGAGCAACAGCGTGCAGGACGCCTGGGACAAGCTGCGCCTCGCCGGCGCGCAGGCGCGCGTGCGACTCATCGCCGCGGGCGCACAAGTCTGGGGTGTCGCGCCTGAGACCTGTCGCGTGGACCAGGGTCAGGTCGTGAGCGCGCAGGGTCAACGATTGACGTACGGACAACTCGCGGCCGCCGCGGCCTTGCTGCCCATCCCGAAGGACGTCAAGCTCAAGCCGGCCGCCGGCTTCCGCTTGATCGGCCGCTCGCTGCCGCGGCTCGACACGCCGGCGAAAGTCGACGGCAGCGCCGAGTTCGGCATCGACGTCAAGCTTCCCGGCATGCTGTATGCCGCGATCGCTCAGTGTCCGGTGTTGGGCGGTGTGCCGCGACAGGTCGATTCCGAGCGCGCCGAGCGGATGCCCGGCGTGCGCAAGGTACTGACGGCTCCCGGCGGTGTCGTCGTGGTCGCCGAACATTTCTGGCAGGCGTTACAGGCGCGCAATGCCCTGCAAATCACCTGGAATGAGGCGGCGAATGCGGCACTCGACAACGCCAAGATCGACCGCCTGCTGACAGCGACTCTGGAGAGCACACCCGGTTTATCGGCGCGCGCCGATGGCGACGCGGCGCGGGCCTTGCAGACGGCCCACCGCAGGCTTGACGAGATCTATGTGCTGCCGTTGCTCGCGCACGCGACGATGGAGCCGATGAATTGCACGGCGGACGTCAAGGCCGATGCCTGCGATCTGCATGTCGGCACACAAGTGCAACAGATGGCCCAGGCCGCGGCCGCCGAGGCCGCCGGCATTCCTGCCGCCAACGTGCGCGTGCACACGACCCTCCTGGGCGGCGGCTTCGGACGTCGGCTCGACATCGATTTCATACCCGCCGCGGTTGTGGCATCGAAAGCCGTCGGCGCGCCGGTGAAGCTGATCTGGACGCGCGAAGACGACATGACGCATGACTATTACCGGCCGCCGGCATACTTGCGCCTGCGCGGCGGTCTGGATGCCTCCGCCAAGCTCGACGCCTGGAGTTTTCACACGACCAGTCCCTCGATCACGGCGCGCTTTGCGCCCTCGGCGACCGATCCCTTCGATTCCGTGCTCGAGGGCGTCGCGAATTTTCCGTATGACGTGCCCAATGTCGCCGTCAACTACTCGCGCCAGGAGATCGGCATCGGCGTCGGCTACATGCGTTCCGTGAGCCACGCCATCAATTGCTTCGGCGTCGAAAGTTTCATGGACGAGCTCGCGGTCGCCGCGGGCAAGAACCCCTACGATTTCCGGCTGGAATTGCTCGACAAGAAGCCGCGTCATCGGCAGGTCTTGCAGGCGGTCGCCGCGCGCGCGGGCTGGGGGCGGCCCGCGGCCGGACACCACCAGGGGATCGCGCTCATGGAAGGCTATCTGACACACGTCGCCTTGATCGCCGAGATCTCGGTCGAGTCAGGCACGCTCAAGGTCCACAAGATTTTCTGTGCGGTCGATTGCGGTCAGATGGTCAACCCCAAGATCGTCGCCTCGCAGATCGAGGGCGGCATCGTCTTCGGGCTGTCGTCGGCGCTATGGGGCGAAGTCACGGTCCGGGGCGGTCGCGTGCAACAGACGAACTTCGATACCTATCGGGTGCTCAGATCGAACGAACTGCCGCAGATCGATGTGCAGCTGATCACCAGCGGGGAGCCGCCGGGCGGCATCGGCGAACCGGCGGTCGCCTTGGTTGCGCCGGCGATCGGCAATGCGATTTTCGCCGCGACCGGTAAACGCATCCGCTCGCTGCCCTTCAATCGCACGCTCAAGACCTGAGTTCGCGCTCTAGACCTTGAACAGTAGATAGTGATCGACGATCAGGGCGAGGAACAGCCACATCAAATAAGTGATCGAGTAGCGGAACGTGCGCACCGGCAGGTCGGCGCGCTCACCGCCGTATAGCTGCAGGGCCAGGACCATGAAACGCGCGTCGAGCGCGATCGCCGCCGCGAGGTAAATCAGACCGCTCATCCCGACGAGGTAAGGCAGCAAGGTGCACACGATCAGCAGGATCGTATACAGAAGGATCTGCAGCCGTGTGTGCGCAATACCGTGCGTCACGGGCAACATCGGTATTCCCGCTTTCGCATAGTCGTCGCGACGCGCGATGGCGAGAGCCCAGAAATGCGGCGGCGTCCAGGTGAACACGATCAGGAACAGGATCAAGGCCTCGGCGCCGACGTGATTCGTCACGGCGGCCCAACCGAGAATCGGCGGCGCGGCGCCCGCGGCGCCGCCGATCACGATGTTCTGCGAGGTCGCCCGCTTGAGCCACACCGTGTAGACCATGGCATAGCCGATCAAGGACGCGAAGCTCAGGACCGCGGTCAGCGGATTCACGCCGAACCACAGGACCAGCATGGAGGCAACACCTAGGCCGATCGCGAAAGCGATCGCCTGCGACTGGAGCAAGTGCCCGGTGGGCAGTGGGCGCCGTCGGGTCCGGGCCATTTGCGCGTCGATGCGTTGATCGATCACGTGATTGAACGCGGCGGCGGAACCCGAGGCCATCGCGATACCGAGCGAGCCGAGCAGCAGCGCCTGTAAAGGCACCATCCCCGGCGAGGCGAGCACCATGCCGACGATCGCCGTGAACACGATCAGCAGGCTGACCTTGGGCTTGGTGAGTTCCAAGAAGTCGCGCCAACGCGCGCCCGCGACAACCGCCGCTGTTCCCGCGATGACGGGAACCTCGTTGAGGTTGGGGCTGAGCGGTGGGCTATCGGGTACGGTCGACACGCGCCAAGGGTACCATGTCGATGGCGGGCGACGGCCACAGCGCGCGCAGCAGCGTGACCATGGCGATCACGAGCAATGCAGCACCGGCGTTATGTGCGGTTGCGAGCGGCAGCGGGACGCCCCAGAGCACGGTCGCGATTCCGATCGAGATTTGCAGGCAAACGGCGCCGATCAACAGGCCGCCGGCAAGCCGCAGGCGTCGCGTTTTGGCGCGCAGCACCGTGAGCACACCCAAGACCAGCAAGGCCGACCCGGCAACCAAGGCGCCGAGTCGGTGCGTCCAATGAATCGCCACGCGTGCCGGGTGCGCGAGCACCCCGCCCTCGTAATCGATGCCGAGCCCCCGCCAGAGCACGAAGGCATCGTGATAGTCGGTCTTGGGCCACCAGGCTTGCTGACAGGTGGGGAAATCCGGGCAGGCGACCGCCGCGTAGTTCGTGCTGGTCCAGCCGCCCAGCGCGATCTGCAGGATCAAAAGCGGCAGCACTGCGAGCGCGACGATGCGCAAGCCCCGTTCCCCTTCGGCGAGATCGCGCCGGCCGGGTTGCAGGGACAGCCACCAAAGCAACGCGAGCGTTGAAAGTCCGCCCAGCAAATGCGCCGTCACGATCAAGGGCTTCAATAATAGCGTCACCGTCAAGGCGCCGAGACTGCCCTGCACGCAGACCAGCGCAAACAGCACAGCGACCGCGAGCAACGGTTGGCCGCGATCGCGGCGATTCACGACCGCCCAGACCAGGAGCACCGCGATCACGAGGCCCAGACTTGTCGCGAAGTAGCGGTGCACCATTTCATGCAAGGCCTTGGCGAAACCGTGCTCGACCTGGGGATAGACATGCCCATAACAGCCGGGCCAGTCGGGACAACCGAGGCCCGCATCCGTCAGGCGCACCCAGGCGCCCAGCACCACGACGAACGCGGCAAGCACCGCGCCCGCGAGCGCGATGCGTCGAAACCATTGGACGCGTTGCAGTGGCGACATGCTTCAGCCGATATGCGAGAGCTTGAGTAAACGTTTCATGTCTTCCAGCAGTCCCTTGGGCGGCGCATCGGGCTCATAGAACATGAAGAGGTTACCGAGCGGATCGACCACGTAGACGCGGTCGGGCACGGGTGCGCCGTTCGCGGTCGGCAAGACGGCCAACAAGGGCTGTTCCCCGCTTGCACGCAGCGTCAGCAAATCCGGGTGCTGGGTTTTCAGGAACGTCTCGTCACAACAGGGGTCGCTCGCGACGAACACGCGCTGTACGCGCGGCAGATCGCGATCCAAGGCCAGGCGCACTTGCCGCGTTTCATAGAGTTTGCGTTGACAGGTCGCCGTGCATTGACCGGAGCCGACATAGAGCAGCGTCCATTTACCGGCTGGGATAGCGCCCGCGGGCAGGGCGCGCGGCGGCTCGATCAGAATGCCGCGGTTGACGCGGCCGAGCGGCTGCAGCCTGCTATGACCGTAATAAAGATAAAACGACACGGCGATCGGCGCGAAGAACAGGATGGCGAGTCCGACCAGAAGCCGTCTCTGACGCCGGTCATGTTGTGGGTCCCGCTCGCTCATGCGCGCCGCGTGTTCGTGACGAGGTAGATGACGCCGAGCGCCGCGGCGAGCCCGAACCATTGCGCGGCATAGGCGAGATGCCGCGTCGGCGGGAAGCCGGGCGGCGTCCAGAGCCGCCGATAGCCGTCCGCGTCGCCCGCATCCAGCAGCACGAGTTCTGCGCCCGGCGCCCAAGCGCCTTCGCCCAGCAGGGCTCGGACCTCACCTGCGCTCGGGAATGTGGCGACGACCGGGAACGGCGGAACGAGCGGCGCCGGATGGCCCATGTGAATCCCGGCGCTCGGCAGGTGATCGACGCGCCCATGAATGGTGCGAACCGAGTCGGGTACCGCGATATCGGGACGATCGGCCCGAGTGGCGCCCTGTGGCACCCAGCCGCGATTGACCAAGAGCCAACCGCCGCCGCTGAGCGCAAACGGTGTAATCACGAAGTAGCCGACCCGACCATCGCTCGCGACCATATTGTCGATCAGCACCTGTCGCGTTGCGTCATAATGCCCGCTCGCCTGTACGTGCTGATAACGTGGCACCGGCGGTGTCGAGCGATCGAGACTAACCGTGCCATCGGTCCCCGCGGCAAACGCGTCGAACCAGCGCTGTTGCTCGTCCGCGCGCCGCAGCTGCCAACGACCCAGCGAAATCAACAGCACGAGCAGCACGAGCGTCAC
>Ga0116229_10015790_pt1 | contig 10230 bp, 9 predicted proteins | sample S1TSphgellanicum_3_FD_87313 | JGI IMG/M metagenome (GOLD analysis project Ga0116229, IMG submission 87313) | Host-associated microbial communities from peat moss isolated from Minnesota, USA - S1T2_Fc - Sphagnum magellanicum MG | ecosystem: Host-associated > Plants > Peat moss > Unclassified...
AACAATTATAGGTAACATGACAATGAGTGCAGTCATAACCTCATGAGAGTCGCTCACAAAGTGACAGACCATCACCTTCATCACGAACGGCAGTGACAAGCTGCCATGACTACCCACTGAGTTGATCAGCTCCCAACAGTGGGTGTAGATAAGCATATAATAATCTTCCCAAAAACTTGGGCAAAACCATTATACACAATCTGCGTTCTGAGTTTCTGTTGCCTTTCCGGAAGCAATGGGAAGACTCAGACGTGATGTTGGCTAGCACTGAAGAGACATCGCTAATCAAAAAAGTCAACAGTATCCTCATTCAAGCTGCAACAAGCTTCTGAAGGACAGAGCTTTTATTTCATTTTAGCATGTCCCTGTATATGCAGGCATCTATGCCTGAAAGACATAGAGGCCTATATATAGGGTAGTGGTTGGGGCCTCCTGCACCCTGAACATATCCTTTAAGCACACCACTGGTGACTACGTCGATGCAGAACATCCGCTAAAGCCACTAGAAAAAAGCTTGATGAAGTTGCAGAGAAATCTCCACAACAACAATTATAGGTAACACGACAATGAGTGCAGTCGTAATCTCATGAGAGTCGCCCACAAAGTGACAGACCATCACCTTCATCACAAACAGCAGTGACAAGCTGCCATGACATGAAGCTTGATAGAGAAATGAGGAACTTAGACCCAACAGGATGCCATTGGTTTTGAGCACTGATTTGAGCCTGCAACTGCCTATGAGTTGAAGCAAACTGAGGGGATCAAAATCCATCAGATCCCAAAACAGAATATATGTCGTAGGCTATGTATCACAACAGGCCATGAACTATTTCCCAGAGATGCCAGACACACAGTAATCCAAATTTGATGCCAGACAAACCTTCCATTAATGCAAAGGCTTCTGTGTGTAAAATTTCAGTAACAATCAGGTAAGGCTTGTCAGCATTACAGTGTCCTGTTTTACACCTCCTTCAGAAGTGAATATGATGATCTGGTGACCAATATGCCACCATTGTCTGATACATACACACATGACTTGACTCCAGATATCAGTAGAAGTTATCCTGTCAAGGAAGTTGCAAGAACTTACTCAAGTTTGCTGGAGAGGCTGTTTGCTGGAAAGGTGGAGTCCCTTCATTATGTGAAGCACTGGCAGTACTGTCTGGACTGTCTGATGGGCTTGACTGGTTGTCCCCTGGTGGAGGTGGAATTGTTGGAGGCTCTGGTGGCAAGATGCTCCACAGATTAGAGCAATTGGTGCGGAGAAAACCTATCTGCTGATTGGCTCAGTCATATGTGACAAGCATGTTGCGCACCACAATTCCTGGATCATCCCCAACATATAGCCACCTTGCTTCAGTCCAGAGATACTAGATTTGTTCAAGGTATCTCTGCAGCAACAGTACCACCATGTATTGGGTAACAGTGCAGCAGTAGACAGTGCATTCTTTGTGCAGTTTTGAGTTCCTAAAATTTATGACACCTGGTAGGATCAAGAAGACTCATTGTAGACAACTGCTCCATGTCAACATGCATCCTCAAGTACCCACCTCCAAGGAGAGTAGTAGGATCTTGGTTCTTGAAGATACCCAAGCAGTAGGCCCCTGGAATTTTGGTGTGCTGCAGACAAAGGAGGACACCCAAAGAGATGAAGGATAACCAAGAAATTGATGTAGGGAGAAAGGAAATGATAGTGCCAACTAACTCTTGGCAAAAGAGCATCCATCACAAAATTAAAAGAACCAAACATGTTTCCACAGCTTAATTTGTGTAGAATATGTCTCCATTGGGCAATGGGTGCATGCTTCAATTATGAATCTCCAAGATAAAGAATCACAGCTCAAAGAAACCTTCAACAGAAAAGGAACATCTTTAGTTCTTTGATGGAGAATCACCACACCTTGAACAAATAGTTTTCTGGTGCCAAAGTCATCATCTTGTTGTTGTCAAAAACAAAATCCACTGAGGGAAAATGCTTATAAAGCTCTCCTGGGTCACTGACACATAGCAAGCAAGAGGAGTCACTACAACTATTGATGGAAGACAATACTGGCATCTTTACTAGTCTATTTGAACAGAGTAAAATATCTGGGCAACAGTCTTGCAGAAACCCATGTGTCCACAATAACACTCAAGTGCTGCCTGATAACTTGGAGAATACAATCAGGTACAATTACTCACGTTCCAGCACCTGCATAGCAGATGTCATGGTAAGTTGGATCTGGCCCCTCAACAGCTTGTAGAGAGCCTAGCTGCTGGATAACCTGAAGAAAAACCCCCCAATCTGCTTCCATCATTCTCCAATCTTCATGATTTCACCATTCTGTTCAGCAATTGTTGACAGGGAGGCTGCCAAATACATTGATCCAAGATAGCCAATTAGGGCACAAGAGGAGTCACTTACAGCTTCTTCAAATGCATCAAATGCTTGTGAAGGCAGGTATGCATAGGTAGTTCCACTATCCAAAACAGTGCCATATTTCTTGTCAAATATACTGGCATCCACCTTCAAAGGAACTCCTTGGACTTGAATTTCCTTTAAGGGGAGGTTGTAGTAATTGCTGGAGCACCCCAAATCCAACACCTCTCAGAATGGCTCTTTCATGATCTTGCATAGACACATCTCTGCATCTACTTAAAAGCTTGCTACTGTTTGCAAGATCAAATCATTCTTTAATGCACAATTCTTAGTCATATCCCAGATCTCTCACTAACTAGTCACTCAGCCACTGGAGGAAAACCTGCGAGTTGGATCTGAAGGAGTGAACACCATATCAGGAAGAGGAGGAATTGCACCCAAAATCATAGCACCTCCACCATCCTCCATGCCACCATAGCATAGTGAGAAGGAATCTGCCATAGCCCCACTTCCAACAAGCTGGTCTACCAGGCTAAGTGGCCCCCGGCCAAGGCCCATGATGCCATCAGCTCGCTGTGAATAAAGATCTCCAGTTTCCCTAGTTTCACACCCGAATAAGAGGGCCTGTGGTGCAAGTTGACTATCTTGACCAAACCCTATTTGGTCCTTTCCCAATATCCCACTGCTGGTACTCATCTCTGCATACATTCTCTCGTACCTGCATTGCTTGTTGTTTCCACACCTCCCTGTTTTGCATTCAGGTGTATTGCATTGGACCACAGCATAAGAGCTTGAGTTATCAGGTTTGAATTGAGGATCCTGTTTGAAGGTCCATAACAGATGGGAAAAAATTAGGCACCAATTTAAAAGATTCTTCACTCCACAAAGCCACAGGGAAAACATCAAAATCCTCTAGAATCCCAAACATGATACCAATAATCTTGCCATAACAGCATTGTGATCACAGTGACAAGGAGAGGTGGTTACTGCATTCGAACATGCGTATCATAGCCACGTGACAGTGTCACAGCAACAAAAGATAGGTGAAAGAGTAGGAAGTGATAGAGGTGGATATTGATCCATGCCTGATGTGGGCCACAATGTGTACAGGATGAGCAAGGCACATATGTGACAGTACTGCCTGTGTCAACTATCAACGCAAACTCCTGGGGTGGTGTCCCTATAAAAACCCGGCTTGTATAATATCTGCACACAAATAGATCATTATCCACATTTTCACTCAGAATTCACTTTCACTTCAGAAACACTACACATAAAATCCATGATTAAGGTCTTGATACTCCTACAATAAGCCACAAAAGATCCTAAGTTTTCAATACGCAAGTTCAATGCTAATAAGGCTGGTTATGTTTATGAGTATCAAGACCATCATCATCACAAGACAAGATAGGAGCTATGAACCTAAGATGGTAAACTTGTGCTGACCCAGGGCTTCCCAAAATACAGCATGATGCACATATTTGCACTGCATCAACAAGAGACATTTCTTCGTTCATTACACAACAAATCTGGCAACAATTTTTTTGGTGTAAATTGCATCTACCTACATGTTTGGAGAAGTTGACTCTAGGTTCTCATTGTCCATTCAGTGTGGAATCATTGAAGTTTATATTCTACTGAAGGATGACACAACCCCGTGTGGTTGTTGTCAACAACATGTGATGCATTCATTTGGTTATGGCAGGTACTTACTGTTCAGGAGCTTGTGCACAGGCTGTACAAACACGAGCATCATTCGAGACATGGAGCTCAAAATCCACGAAAACAATCCTCCAGATCAAATGAGAAAACCCTAATGTCTAGTCTCTACATCTCTACTCTAATCTCTACACAAAACCCGGAGCCATCCGTTCGAGAGGTGAAACAAGGGGGAGCAGCAAAACATTGGAAAAGAAAGGGGTAGGGATTCTAACCCCTTGGTGAGCAGGTCGTCGTGCAAAGTCATCCGAGCGTCGGCCACCAGCTCCCTGGAACCCCGGGGAAATTCTTCTTCTGCTGCTGCCGATGACCTCGAGAGCGGAAGCATGAAAGCAGCGCCACATCCCGATTCAATCGTCCTCGGAGCAGCTGGAAAGTTTGCCACAAAATTAGGGTTTGCATCTGCGAGACTAAAACACAGGTAGGCAACGAAGAAGAGCAGCAGAACCAGCGTAATGAAGTCGATAGCCGGCCTCCTACGACAACATCGCTCCATCTCCATCGCTCCTCGCCCTCTCTTTCTCTTCTTATTACCCTCGTCACCACGACCTCGCCACCATCTTCCTTCGACCTTCAAGGTCGAAGCAAGCTCCGGTAATTTACACCAAGCCGGAAAGATCTCGGAAAGGAAGGGTCCCTAGAAAATACCAGCTTGTGAAGAAGTCCGCGAGGTCTGAAAAACGAGCCAGGAAAGTAAAACGATTGAGTCGTGAGCACCAAACGTGGAGAGGACGACGAACCAGACCCAACCCGAGCACATGAAGGCGTACGCCTTCGTTTTCGCCAAGACCCACGGTGCAAATCGCCGGCGTAAGTCCTCTCCACTGGCGAACCGTGACAGCCGCCACTCCTCCTACAATTCCTCCGCCCTGCCCGAAATTCTCCCCTCCGCCCCTCAAATCTTTCCCTACCCTCTCGCCCTTATTTTTCCCTTCTTTTTCTCATTTTTTTTCTTTTCTACCTCGCTTAACAAAACAATTAAAGAATCAAAAACTTCCAAAAAAAATAACGCTTTAACTAAAAATTTTAAATAACACTTTAGACTTTTAAATTTCAAATTAATATCTTAATCATCCACTAATTTTTTTATTCTCAATTAATTTCATAATCATCATTTTCATCAAATTTCAATTGAAAATAAATTTCAATTAACCGCCATTTTATAGAGATGAATTATAATCCTAGTAGATGAGAGAAAACTAAACGAAAAAAATCAAAAAATGAAAGCAAGGATTGAAAATTCATTTAAAAAAATTTGAGTGATCAATGATTTCAACAAGTGTTTTTATTTTCAATTTGGTGGTTTTAAAACTTTAAGTGGTGAAGTTTTCTAAATTTTTTAAAATTTATTTTTTCAGATTAACACTAAAAGAACCAACTTTTCTCCCTAAGAAAAATTTGCTTTAATTTTATTCAAATAAAGAACAAAGATTTCCAATATTTTCCAAATCAATTAAAATTCAAAAAAATAATGCTTTAACTAAATTTTTAAAATGTCACTTAGACTTTTTAACCGCAAATTAACCCTAGTAGACTAAAGAAAACTATAAAAAAAATGGGCAAAAAATGAAAACAAGGATTGGACCAAAAAATGCATTTAAAAATAATTGAGGGATTATTCTGTCAAGTGTTTTTATTTTCAATCTGATAGGTAGTGAAGTTTTCTATTTTTTTAATTTATTTTTTCAGATTAACACTAAAAGAACCATTTCTCCCCAAAAACAAATTGGTTTAATTTTATTCAAAAAATGATTTCCAATATTTTTCAAATATTTTTGTAGCTATAATGCAAATATTCTTCTATTGATTAATTTTCAACATTCCACTATGAACATAAAATATTCTCAAAATATTTCAAATAATTCTTGTTGTTTGCCAATTTTGAAAAAAAATAAATTATTTTGATAAAATAGTATATACTTTATCTCAAGTTTTATTATAAAAGATCAATTAATATTGATAATTTAAGAAGTGAACTCCCTAAGAAAAATGAACCCAAATTGATACATTTAATGGTCATTTATTACATTTTTAGCACAAATATATACAAAGCATTGGAATAAAATTTTCCCAAATTTTTTTACAATTTTTTTACTGTATGGGGATGGCATGGTATCAAGTGGAATCTGTCCTCCGCAAATGGCGGGGCATTTTTACAAATAAAATACCTCCTCTAATGGGCATTTTGGGTTTTCAAAGCACCCCATCTTTTTTTTTAAACCTTTTTTTTTCCCATGACAACATGGGATATTTATCATGGGAAAAAATAAAATAAAATATTGCAAATGTTTTATGAAGGGCAAGGCTCCACCTTGGGCAGGTGCTTAGTTTGGGAACACCTTGTGCTCTTAGGGTGCTACCCTCCCTACACATAATTTTCCTTCATAGAGAGGGGTAGTTTAAACGGTATTATATGGGTGAGAGAGATTTCATGTACTTCACATGTGCCACCTTTGATTTCATGAACTTGTAAAGGGGAACAATTTTAGTTTGTCAACTAAGTGTTTGCTTGTGTTATAATGCACAATATGATGATTGAAGATGAATCTAGATTCTCAAAATTACATTTTAGATTTCAATCTAGGTTCCAAATTGCATCAACCATGCTAGCAATGTACAGTCATGCTTGGTGTGTGTTACATTAAACATTTAATGCATGCATAGTTTTTACTATTTGGTTGTTTTGTGTTGATTGCGATGCATGGAGGGGGCCAATTGATTCTACATGGGAGTATAGTGCTGATGGTGAAATTGCAATATTGATGGTATCAATAATAGTTGCATCACGTAAAGTATGCAATGTGCCCATCCAGCATTGAAGCCTTTCAAGTTTTTCATGTTTTTGCAAAAATAGATACCCCACGTTTCAAGTGTTGTGCTTAACCCTTCAAGAATTGTGAACAATTGGAGAACTACTTGATCTTCCAAAAATTTTGCCTTTTTCATCGTGGTTGTTGCCATGTTTATAATAGCTTTTGCTTGAGCATGCAAAGCACATTTTTTAAGCTTTGTATTCTTTTAATTTGATCATCCTTTGTTGCCCTTGAACCTTGTGGCCAACATAAAAGTTTGCGATCACTACTTTTGCTACCTAGTTGCACTACTTTAGAATCTTGTAGTTTTTCCATTTCAACTTATGTCAAATCTTGGCTGAGAGTCTTACACTTAAGTGGGGGGGTCTTCTTTGGAATCTGACCATTGAAGCACCTCCTTCAGCAAAAGCTTGTAGTGCAGAAACATAATTCAAACAATTTTTAGGTGTTTGAGCTTGTAAAACTCCAAAGCTTTTGAAAGAACATCCTTCAAGATAGTCCTAGATTCATTTAAAGCAAGTACATAATTGTAACACCCAACAAGTTTTGCAACATCATGTTTTATGGTAACCCCCTTTTGTTTTTAAACTATGTCAGGTTGTTTTGTGCCTTAAATAAGCTTGTGTCACAACAACACATTATGGTTTTTTTTACCGATAAAAGAAATGACTATTGTTCTTTTTGACTAAATTATAACTACTTAATCACAAAAATCATTTTGTAGTTGTAAAGGCCATTGAAGTGTCATGTGATATCATCGTTTTGCGACTATAGTTAGTATGATGACTAATGGGTTTTTTGGATAAATATATTATTATTCTTAAAAATGTAATAATATTTTTAAATTAATTATAAATAATTAATTATAAATACCTTGACTTTTGCAATTAGAATAACAACTTCTAGTCTCACAACATGATGATGTGGCATTCCACATGCACATGGTAATAAAATACTTGACTATTAATCAACGTGACAACTCATACACTACTTTGGATAAAATGAAGCATTTATTGGTCGGTCATTATGTTAAAGATGATGTCTAATTTCTCAATGTAGCTCTTTGCATCAAAATGTAAGTCCAAAAACTTTACCTTCACTATAACAAATCTTGTCTTTTAAACCTAACACAAAAATGACTATTGTTTTTTTCAACTACATTTATAACTATTTAATCATAACAATCTCTAACTAATGGCAAAAGACATCAACATGTTGCATGGCATCATGCTTTTGCAATTATAATCAATATGACAACTTGTTGATTATATATATATATATATATATTCATTAGTTAATTAATTACAATAACCATCCACCTTTGTGACTAATAATGACTCAATCTCCGATGATGATCACATGGCATACTATATGCCAACAAAATTATGTGGTCCTATTTGTCAACATCATGATTCATATTGTTCATTTGACAAATTAATCTCATTTATTAATTGGTTGAAAATATTGTTGTCATTTGTGATTAATGATGATTTGGTATTCCATCTAATGATGACATGGCATGCCATAATTTTTTACGTGCCATGAGGTTTTTGAAATCATAATTTCACATGCATGTGTATGTGTACTAAACAATATATTGTTAATTTGTAATTATGACTATAATATTAATAGTCATTTTGAAACAAGTGACACATAACTCTTTAACTTTTTAACTATTGAACACACTAGCTTAGGTTAACATACCTATAAGGGTTGTTGCAAGGTAGGGTGGCTCACTTTTTACATTGTAATCTATTTTTTTACAAAATGATGTGCATATACATGCTATTAACATAGCATAAAAACAATAGTTTTTCAAATTTGTGGTTAGATTTAGACTGTCAACTTGACAAAAAAAACATTTATTAAAAAAATTACAACATATATACACCAAATATATAATAATGGATTTTTCAAGTCAAAAAATATGGATTGATTACTATTTGTGCTTCTATATACATGCATTTTTGGGTGGGTTTCAATTTTTATTTTCTTAACATGTACATTAAAAATTTATTTAGAATGGTTATTCTTCATAGGGGTTTTTTAGTTCATTAACCATCATGTACACTACACCAAAATGCATCCTAGTTCACTCTAGGTTTCACTAGATTTTAAGTGAATTTGAACATTTTTACTATGGTGAAACTAGTCAACCCCCTAATGAACAGGGACCAATTGTTATGGATAATGAATTGGTTCACTAGTACCTAATGAAACAAAGTTACTCTTAAGTGAAATATAAATTTACCAAGCCATTCACTTGTTAGTTAATTAACTAGGCAACATGGAAATCAATTAAATTTAAATTATTTAAAATATAATATTATTGATAAATTCATGATTTTTAACCTATGAGTTATTAACATGTGTCATTACCTATGTTAAGTTTTAAACCTAACCTAAGGTGCATAGACCACATAATCAACCTACACACATACTCTAAAGAACTAGATAGGAGAATATTCAATCAACTTACCATTGTTGACCACAAACACACCATTTGTGAAGTTTGATCCCTTGACTTCTAGGATGAAAGCAAACACCCTTACCATCAAGCCACCACACTTGTTGTGATAATATGTTACATTGCATTTTATTTATCAAATACTTCATTTTATTTATCAAAAATCTGATTCTTCTACAAGGTGTATTACCAAATGGGTCATAACATCAAACATGGTAGGAGGAAACACTTTGTTTATGCTAGAAATAATTTTTACAACCTCTTTCCTTAGCACTTGCATTGTATTGGGGTCAATAACCTTTGCAAAGATTTTATTAAACACCTTATTTAGGTTAATAAGGGACATGTGTGTTTCCTCTTGCATCAAGTTGTGAAGGCAAAAGGGTAATACCTGCTGCATCATAGCATGGTAATCATGTGACTTTAACCCCCTCAACTTCCCATCCCTAACTACCCTAGTGTGTAAGGCTATTACATAATGTGTTGGAGTCTTCAAATGTTTAATAATCTGTAAAAATGTCCTCTTTTTTTCTTCTATCAAAACATAGGGTGCATTAGGCTATATGTATGAACCATTTGCCACTTGTTGTAGCCAGAATTGAAGTTAAATGCCCACCTCTTCCATGCCTTTACGAATGGCCTCTGTATCCTTCTCCTCAAATGTGATTTTAATCACATTTTTGCATAAGTTTTTTTCACAATGCATCACATTTTAAACATGTGAGGGCATCACATTTTAAACATGCCTCACAAGAAAGAACTATCACATAAAAAAGGCAATAACACTTGAATTATTCTTTCTCTAGACAAAAAAAAAAAAAAAAAAAGAATTATTAATAACCAAAACAAGCAAACAAAAAAAAAAAGAAGAA
>Ga0116229_10015791_pt1 | contig 10229 bp, 7 predicted proteins | sample S1TSphgellanicum_3_FD_87313 | JGI IMG/M metagenome (GOLD analysis project Ga0116229, IMG submission 87313) | Host-associated microbial communities from peat moss isolated from Minnesota, USA - S1T2_Fc - Sphagnum magellanicum MG | ecosystem: Host-associated > Plants > Peat moss > Unclassified...
ATTCTTCCCCCCTATTAAACAAAAAAAAAAATGTACAAACACCCATTAGAGAAAAAAAACAAAAAACACAACCCAAAAAATAAAAAAAAAAAAAAAAAAAAAAAAAAAAAAAACCATTCTATCATTGCTATTATCATTACCAACTACTATTAGCATTTTATTTTTTTGGTGCATGACGAATTTCCCCATCCCGGTGACCTAAGAAAAGAATATACTTTCGCTTATTCCTTCTTCTTTTTTTGGATTTTTTGGCCCATTTCTGGAGAAGAAATTTAGAATTTGGGGGGGGGGGGGGGGAAGAATCACCTTATTTAGACACATTTTCTGATCCTGGGGTAATAAATCATCACATTTGGACTGTTGGCTGTTTGTTTGTGGCACTGATTTGGCAAAAGCTATCGCCATAAATGTGAGACAATAAAAATCTGAAAAGGAAAACCCTAATTGCTAGTCTACACATTCATCACAATTTCAATTTTCATAAAACCTACTTGTTTTCTTTTCTTTTTCTTTTTATTTATTTATTTATTTTTGTTTTCTTTTCCTATAAAACCTATTTGATTGTAAGGAGATTTCAACCCAAATCACAAGGACATGTTTACACCCAAGTAGGCTACCATAGAAAAGAAAGTTGGAAGACTTGAGGACCAACCCCCAATTAGATAAATTGTCAATATGTTGGTCACCAATTTTTTTATTGGACATGGGAAAAAATCATTAGCTCAAATATTTATTGCAACTTGTTTCTCAATAGGATCTCCAAAAACCTTGAAATTGTAAAACAATAATATTCTCAGGATTTTTTTTTGGGTCTATTTATTTAAGAGACTTGACATAAAACATGTTTTCAAAAATTGTGAGAATTCACAAAGGCCTTCAAATTATGAATTTTAGGTTTTCATTGGGGGCCAAAGGCAAAATTGGAAAGCCATGGGAAAGCAAGTTAAGATATTTGGTACAATTTTTATTTTTATTTATCATAGTACCTTTTCAAGTTTGGTGAAATTTATATTATTTTTTAAAATGCTAAATTTTTAACGAAATTATTTGTTTGATGCTAAAAGTTAAGGAAATTACTTGTTTGTGATGTCAAAAAATTTGGGAACTTGAAATAGTCATGTTATTTAGGGTCTATCATTTTCTTTGTTTACATTTTTTAAAAAAAAATCTAATTGGTAGGTGATTTATTAGTCATTTACCTACCTATGCTTAGCAAATAGCTACATTGTCTATTTGGACTCACTTAAGTCTATGTTGCGTGCAACCAAGAAATTGTGATGAGGAGAGGAAATTGTGCAATATATATTTTAAAATGAGATCTTGTAATGAATATCAAGTGCATTGATTAATCATCCTAGACAAATATTTTTATTTCAGCATCATATCAAATCAAATATTCCAAACTTTGCTTTTTTTATTACCAAACTTGATTGTGAAAAATAAAATAAGCATTCAACACCTAATCACTAAATCAGATAAGGATACTACATTATTTAACATTGAAGTCACCAAAATTCATTGCATGAAGCAAGTGAAAAATCAATTTTAAACAATTGAGAATCATTTTTCCAAATTTGATCCAAATGAATGGGTGGTTGGAAATGCGGTATGTCAAAGTGTTGTTTCTTGTGTTTGGTGGCATTATTGGGAAAATGCAAAGAAAATAATCTACTTGATTTTATAATGGTGAGATTATATTTGAAAAAATCTCTTAGTAGTTGGCTGAGAATTAAAGTATATATATATATTTGGAGGTATGTCTATTTGTGTCGTTCATACCTAACCTTTAGAAAACCTAACTACCCCACTCCTTTCACCAACCCACTTCAATGGATATGAAAAGGCAAATTAACATGTGCCTTTTCATAATTTTGTGTGGAGAAATCCCTAACCAACCTTCCCCCCACACATTCCTGGGTATTGATTCTATGGTTTCGAATTACAAACATTTCAATGTTCCAAACTTCCAATATGTCAATATTGGTCAATATGTGGTTGATTTTGGGTTGTAAAAAACTCCATGTTCCTAACTTCCAAATGGTCAATATGTGGTTTATTCTATCATTTTGAATGGTAAAACTTCCACATTCCAAAATTCCCACTAGATGGTTGATTCTATCATTTCGAATGGTAAAACTTCCACGTTCCAAAATGCCCACTAGGTGGTTGATTCTATTGTTTCAAGTGGTAAAACTTCCATGTTCCAAAATGCCCACTAGGTGGTTGATTCTATCGTTTCGAATGGTAAAACTTCCACGTTCCAAAATGCCCACTAGGTGGTTGATTCTATGGTTTCAAGTGGTAAAACTTCCATGTTCCAAAATGCCCACTAGGTGGTTGATTCTATCGTTTCGAATGGTAAAACTTCCATGTTCCAAAATGCTCACTAGGTGGTTGATTCTATCCTTTTGAATGGCAAAACTTCCATGTTCCAAAATGCCCACTAGGTGGTTGATTCTATCGTTTCGAATGGTAAAACTTCCATGTTCCAAAACGCTCACTAGGTGGTTGATTCTATCCTTTTGAATGGCAAAACTTCCACGTTCCAAAATGCCCACTAGGTGGTTGATTGTGGGCTTCAGAATTATTTTAAAAAATTCGTGTTACAAACTTCCGAATGGCCGATACCCATGAGGTTGATTCTACAGTTTTGAATTGCAAATTTTCCATGTTCCAAAAATCTGAATACCCCATAGGGGATTGGTTCTACATTTTCAAATGATGAAATTCCCATGTTACAAACATCTGATATGTGGGTTGATTGTATGGTTCCAAACAATTAAATTTGCATGTTCCAAACTTCCCAAACGGGTAATATGTGTTTAAGTACAATGTGGCCTCAGACCCCACCTCAACCTATGCACATGCCCCTTGTTACCTACCTAGTATCTACATTGTGAGGTCTTCTGACACTAGATGAAGTCCCTCGGTAGGCTATTCAGGGTTTGGTTTAAGGATTTTGTGATGTAGTTGAAGTGGCAATCATCAAGAAAATAGTTTAACCAAATTTGGCTATCTATCTCTGAAGGAAGGTAGTTTGTTTTGTTTTGTAGTTATGAGATCCATGATGCTTCAGATCATGTTCTTGGTGTCTCCAGGAAGCTCTCGACCAAAAGGGGTGCATAGGCTTGGTTCCATGACGTTTGGAGTTGTGGTGCAAAAGTTCTTGAATATTGAATGATTTCTTCACTGAAAATTAAATTAAATTGTAGCTGAACATTTTGGAGGAATCGGAATGTGCCTTTGGTGTTGTTGGAAAGATTTTGATGAGTAAGATTTAATGGAATTTATTTGGTAAGATTTGCATTCAGAAGGTGGGAGATATTGATTTCAAAGTGATTTCTGCTGCTGAAAATTCAAATAAATTCCAAAAAACCAGGTTTTGGAAGGAAAAATCAGTTGAGGACATGGTCACACTTGGGGCCAACAGCACAGGCCACACTAGCATATGAGAATCCTTCTATATTCTTGGCTACCTACTTGAACTTATCATCAAAATCTGGCAAATTTAGGCCATTTTTTTTCCATGAAAATCCTTTGTATTGGTCGAAATCATATTTTTCAGGTCGAAATTTGGTGAAATTTTGCCAATAAAAGAATCAGTAAAGCTATTATCTTATCTTAATGTTAGCCAAGAATTGAGATTGTAGGTGTTGGATACCCATTGTTGTGCCTGCCATTCGCCTACGCCAAAAATGGTGACCACCATAATTAGAAAGAAAAATCCTTGTGAGACAAGTTTGCTCACGGGCCACTCTTATACAACTGGGCCATCTGGACAGTTTCTTTTTTAGTAGTGTGTCAAAGTGGTGATCTTCTTTTGGTTGGTGGACCAATCAAGGAGGTCCACAAACCAAAAGAAACAAAAAAAGAAAAGGACTGGACTGTCCACCAGTGAACTAAAAGTTTCTACATAAGGGTGAGGATGGAGGAGAATGGGGCTGTATTGGGAAGGGGGCCTCCACGCAAGGGCCCCAATCCAGTCCGAGATGCTAATTCCCAGGACGGCCCCATTCAAGGTCCTTACGTGGCCTAAAGAACCCGTAAATTTATTTATTTTTGTTTTATCACTGCATGGCTGTCATTCATTTGAGAGGAGACGAAGCAGGCACCTTCTGCATAAGGTTCCTTCCCTTTTTCAGGAAATTTCCATGGAAGGTGCCGCCTATTGTTAAGACAGAACTTTACCTGTGGGTTTGTCGTGCTCCCCATACATACACACATATGCCAGAAAAAACTCTACAATTTCTTTTTAAGTGGAGGGTAACGAGGGCTGGGGTGTCCCTAAAATAATGGGCCCCTTGAGGCCTGAGGCCGAGTATTCCAGTAAAATAAAATAAAAATTTAAGTAACATGAGCATGTTTCTAACAAGAGCATGGTTTTTTTATTGGAAATGCTTACTCACTCATAATAACTCGTTACTAGATATTAATGTGTCCTTATTTGCACTCCCACAAAATGCAGGTATTTTTATGTCCTGGGTTCTGGTGGTCTTATATCGTCTCATTCTTTTAGACTCCAGTGGGGTCTTTCAGCCATTGAATATCTGATATTGTGGCTGGAGTGAACCAGCAGCCACCAATGCACCAGTTCAAAATGAGGCCGTTCAAGCCGTTTTGGGGATGAACCAAAAACACATCCTCTTCCCCTGCTCAGGGATTTCAGCCCCCTTTTCTACCCCAAAAATTTCCCCTCCTACCTACTTCCCCCCTCCTACCTCCCTTCATCTCGTTCAGTCCATCTCCAAAGCTCGAGAGAGCTCCTAAGCTTGAGTAGCACAGAGCTTCGAGGAGACATAGACACAAGGCTTGAGGAAGGTGGAGAGCTCAACGTTGAAAGAATGTGGTTGAAGGAATGTGGAGAGGAGAAAGCAAAAGGAGCATTTCATCCCAAATGCAGAAGCGAGAGAAGAACGATAAGTTCCTTTCTTTCTTTGCATTTTTTTTTCCTCTATGGTTTTTTTTTTTTTTTTTTGGAGAAGAGGTAAGCTCTCTCCTTTCTTTGCGTTCTTTTTTTCTTCTCTATGGTTTTTTTTTTCGTTGTGTTTTTTTAAAATTTTCTTATGTTTGAGAAGAGGTAAACTCCCTCCTTTTTTTGCATTTTTTTTTTCTTTTCTATGGTTTCTTTTTTCTTTGTGTGTTTTTTTTTTTCCTTCTGTTTGAAAATAAGAAGATGCTAGGAGAAAGCGCTTGAAACGAAAAGACAGAAGCAGAAGCTAAAAATGAGAGGGCATAACGGGAGCTTAAAGGTAAGTTCCTTCCCTTCTTTGCATTTTTTTCCTTCTCTATGGGTTTTTTTTTTTGTTTTTTTGTTTTTTTTTGCTTGAAAAGAAGAAGATGCCAAGAAAAAGCGTTTGAAATGGAAATGCAAAAACGAAAAGGCAAAAGCGGAAGCCAAAAGTGAAAGGGTAGAGTAGGAGCTTGAAGGTAAGCTCCCTCCTTTCTTTGCATATTTTTTCTTCTTTGTGGTTTTCTTTTCTTTTCTTCTGTTTGATAAAAAGAAAATGCTAGGAGAAAACACTTGAAACCGAAATGCAAAAGCAGGAAGGCAGAAGTGGGAGCCAAAAGTGAGAGGGCAGAGTGGGAGCTTGAAGGTAAACTCCCTCCCTTCTTTTGGGGTTTTTTTTTGTTGTTGTTTTCTTGTGTGTTTAAGAAAAAGAAGAAGAAGACAACGTCGTGGCCTTCTTTTCTATGTCTGAAAAGAAAATAATGGCACGACAACGTGTTGTCACCTTTTTTTTGGTGGTGTTTAAGGTTTAATTTGGTGGTTTTTGGATGTTTATAGGGTTCAAGGCACAACAAAGGAAGAGTTCGTTGTAAATGCAGTTTAGGTTAAGATGTAACACTGCCATTTGTACACTGCTTGTCATGTAGTAAGGGTTGCAAATGTAGCAGCTTTTTATCGAGTTAAACATAAGATTGTAAATAATGATATGGTTTATGGTTTCCTCTTTACATAATTAGTTAGGTTTTTCAGCCTTTTCATTTTTTGGACCACCTAATTTTTGAACTTTGGTCTTTTGATATATTATAGAAAACTTTTTTTTTCATTGTGTTCTTTAGCATTTTTATGATCCACCCATATTTGTAAATCTTTTATCAATGTAATATTTTCTTCTAATCACATTTGTTTGATGGGTATATGGTTAATTATATATGTCTTCTTTTTCATAGTCTCTTAGTATTTTAGATGTAAGAATCAAAACTTAAATAGGCCCATATGAATATGTAACATTAATTTGTTTAGGGTTTATAAAGATCAAAATGAACATTATGCAATACCTACACCCATTCTATTATAATTTCCACAAGACCATTTCAAATATGCAATACCCACATATAGGTCTCGTAAATAGTTGGTTTTTTTACATCCATTGCAATACTCGCATATAGTTCTTGTAAATAGTTGTTGGTTTTTTTTACATTCATTGTAATACTCGCACATAGGTCTAGTAATTGATTTTTTAAACATCCATTACAATACCGACATATAGGTCTATAAATAGTTGTTGATTTTTAACGTCTTTTGCCATATTTACATATAGGTTTCAATTATAATCATTATGGGACTCATATGACAAAATAATTTAATCTAAGTATCAACAAATAATGTCATAATTAAGGAAATACTAAAAAAAAAAATAGATGATGCAAATGATTTATTATCATATTTAAAAATCATTTATTTCTTAATATTAATTAATTGATTATTTGGTTAAATCTTAATTATTCAGATATTAAAATTTTATATTTAAATCAAGTCAATAATTTGACATTTAATTTATTATCTTAATTATATTTTTTATGTCAATGAGTTATTCAAATCATGATTTTAAAATAATTATTCATGATAATTAATTGTCATAAAATTAATTTAGGTATATAAAGAGACATATTTTGGGTACCCAAACCACTTACTTTGAAGTGACCTTACATGTGGGTATTGCATTTAAGGTTGATTATTCACCTAAGGTTGTTTAAATCACCTATGGATTATTTCAAAATGAACTTGCATGCAGATATTACATATAAGCTTTGGTTTTCATTGAAAGGTCACCCAAACTACATACTGGTTATTTTGAAATGACCCTACATGTGGGTATTACATTTAGGGTTGACTCTACACCTAAAGGTTATATCGAAACGAACTTGAATATGGGTATTGCATTTAGAAAACATAAAAAAAATTATATTTATTACCATTTGGTAATATTTCCAAGTTAAGTTCTTTCACTTTTTTTTTTAAAAAAAATCACACTACATTGTTTTACATATGTTTGAGCCTTAAAAATTCTGCCTAAAATGCACCCTAGATTTATTTTAATTATTATAGACGTGTAAAAAAAATGTTAATTAATTTATATGTCCTAAAATGTAAACTTAAACCATAATTCTAACATTAAGTAGTAAATTTTACATAAAACCCTAACCCCATGTATCATCAATGTGATTAATTTTGCATTATGTTCATTTTTATATATGTTAAATCATACTATAAGGTGAATAAATAATTTTGAAAACATGAATTTCATGATGTATTAGTGGGGAATCAAATATTTAAAAAATATTTTTATATTTCATGGTTAATGAATTATCACAATATGATATGGATATTGCATTTAAACAGAAGTGGGTTAAGAAATATTAAACTTTAACAATTATGGAACACATGGAAACAAAGGAGATTCATAATTATGTTATAGATTTAAACAAATGATAAAATAAAAAAAACCAATACAATGAACAAAGTTTAAAGTATAAACCTTAAGCCTTGGTATATATGAACCAAATTCCTAAACATTAAATCATAATGCATAACCTTAAAAATCCACCTGATATTTTTCCATAAGCCTTATTACAACTTTAACTTTACAAACCCTAACAAAAAAAGTCCTAGTGATATATGCCCTAAACCGAAAAAACTATACAAATTATATAATGCAAAATTTTAAAATTTTAAAAAAACATTAAAAAAAAAATTAAACCAAATTTTAAAGCTTTTAAACTACAAAGATTTATTGATTGAAAAAAAATTAATTTTGAAAAATAATCAAATAAATTTTGTAAAAAACGAAAAGAAAAGATATGTCTCTTACCTTTGTGTGATCTCTCCAAACTAATTTTTTCCACTCTCTTTGAAAAAGATATAAAATGAAATTATATTACTTCACATATGTCTAAACCTTAAAATTTAACCTAGTTTAGGTTAATTACTATAGATTTGTGAAAAATTTGCTAATTAATTTATGTGTTCTAACCTTAAACCTAAACCTAAACCATAATCCGATAGTACATATTTATAATAATTACATAAAAAGATGTATTGTAATGTCCATTCCAAAAATAAATTAGGTAAACAAAATTTAGTAAAATATGAATAAACTAAACCAAAATGGTTGCAACTATGACATTGTTTTCATTATAAATTGTTTGTAATACTTACATATGGGGACCTATGTTCATCATCCATGAACTAGGGTGAACTTTAATAAATTGATAGGTAGGATTAAAGGGCTGGGGGTGGGAAAAGTGAGTAGGTAATTGGTTAGGTATTTGGCTATGTAAGAATCATAGGTAGGTAAGAAGGTGGGTGCATAGGTAGGTAAGTAGGTATATAAGTAGGTAGTTGGATTAGTAGGCAAGTTAATAATTATAAAGGAAATTCAAGGAGCAAAGTAGGTAAATTATTATAATAGGTAGGTAAGTAGGTATATAGGTAGGTAGTTAGGTTAGTAGGCAAGTTAGTAAGTAGAAAGGAAATTCAAAGAGCAAAGTAGATAGCTTACTAAAGTAGGTAGGCATGTAGGTAGGCAAGTTAGTAGGTAGGAAGAAAATTACACTAGCAAGGTAGCTAGGTAGATAGGCAAATTAATATGTAGGAAACAAGTTACCTTATCAAGGTGACTAAGTTTGTAGAGTATTTATGTCAATAAGGTGGTTATGTTTATAGGGTTGCTAAATTTTAATGTAGCTAAGTTAGTAGGGTAAGTAGTTAGTACAATGATTAAGTCAATAGGGTATGTAGTTAACAAAGAAGTTAGGTAAGTAAGGTAGGTAGTTAGTATAGTAGTTAGGTTAGTAGGATAATTACATAGTAATGACATTCTTCATTTTGCACTTTAAAATTCTTGAAAATTCTTGGTAAAGCACCTTGTCAAAACATTCTTGGTGCGCAAATGTTTACCAATGTTCACTAGTTGATCTATAAAATTCGTTAAAATTCTTGCTTCTTTGGGCTTCCATAACATTCCCGCACCAAGAATGTCATAACTATGGATAATTAGTTATTAAAGTAGCTATGTCAATAGGGGAGAATTAGTAAGGTACCAAGGTTGATACAATATTTATGAGGGTAGGAAGGTGAGTAGGGTAGGTATGTGTGAGGTCAGGTCCAAAAAACAACAACAAAGAACAAACCAAAAAAAAGAAAGTACAATGGTCAACAACGAAAAGAAATGGACTGTGATGAACCCCATCTAATGCCGAATGAAAAACGGCCAACTGGTGCATTGGTGGATACTTGTTCACTCTGGCTTGATATTGTGACTAGGTAACTAATTATGAACGACAATTTTACATGACTCATTGCAAAGCAACAAAGCTGGCCTAATATGTTTTGCACCCAAGTATACCCATGGTTTTCAGTGATTAGGTGAATCCATGAACTTAATTTAAATGGGGTTGGTTGGAATACATAGCCATTATAACATGGCCCATTAGTCGATTTTGAGTGATAGATTGACCCTTATGTTTTGGGCACACGTTAAGACCAAGTTGGGGTAACATGATATTTTTGTGTATAATATATTTAGAACAAGTGCAAAAGTCAAATGGAATTGCAATAGTAGACTATACTAGAACATAATTGGTTGGGTGTGCAAGGGGTATTAGCCTAGGCCAATAATGGTGACGAACTCTTTTGGGAAGAGAAATTTCATGCAACCAATGGGAAGGCCTAAGCATGCACTCAAGGTGCCTTCTTTTTTTCCTTTTAAGTTTGGGGGGTGGGGTGGGGTGGGGTGGGGAGGATTTTTTTTCATTTTTCCCCGATTCTCAATGTGTTTTCACTATGTTTCCTCAAAGTTCCCAATATGTTCCTCAACATGTTCTCCATAGCACCTCACTTTTATCTCGTATGTTTTGGCAAATGTCCTCCTCCTTTCACCTATATAGGTGGGCCAAAGGGGAGGAACTCTAAACTTCAAAATAAAACTTTCTATTTTGGGGAG
>Ga0116229_10015795_pt1 | contig 10227 bp, 12 predicted proteins | sample S1TSphgellanicum_3_FD_87313 | JGI IMG/M metagenome (GOLD analysis project Ga0116229, IMG submission 87313) | Host-associated microbial communities from peat moss isolated from Minnesota, USA - S1T2_Fc - Sphagnum magellanicum MG | ecosystem: Host-associated > Plants > Peat moss > Unclassified...
AAAACTGCTGCTCGACAAAGGGCGGCGGGACGCCTTCACGCCGACCGAATACCGGCAGCTTCACACCTTTGCCCGACAATGGATCAAGGAGGGCAAGACCGACCTTTTCGTCTGGTATCGGACGATGGCCTATAACTTCGTGCTGGTGATGGCCAACACGGGCATGAGGCCAGGCGAGGCCCGGAACCTGAAATGGAAGGACATCCAGCCCAGGACCGACCGGCAGGGCCGCGCCTTCGTCGCCCTGAATGTCAGGGGCAAGGGCAAGTTCCGGGAGCTTGTGGCTACCAACAATGTTGCCACCTACCTTGAGCGCATCAGGGCCGTCAGCAAGGCGACGAAGCCGGATGATGCTGTTTTCAGCACCTACAAGGGAAAACAAAGCACCAGTCTTTACGATAGCATGATCGAAGATTTATTGACGGCCTCCGGCTTGCTAAAGGGGCCGTCCGGCACACGGCGAAGCTCCTATTGCTTCCGGCATACCTACGCCACCTTCCGGCTGATGGAAGGCGTTGACGTTTACTTTCTGGCGAAGCAAATGGGTACTTCGGTCAAGATGATCGAAGACTATTACGGCCACATCACCCCTGCGGAAAATGCCGAGCGCATTTTGCAGGGCACTCCGGGATGGGAGCCGCTTGCGGAGGTTTCCGGCGAGACAGCCGCCAGCGTGAACGCGGGCGCAGACGGAAAGAAGCGCAAAGACCCGATGGAAACGAGGGAAGATTGACGGACGCACCAAGCGGTAGGTCACCGCGACTGCCCTTAAGGCCGTCAATCCTGCCCACCGCCCGCCGAGGCGGTCTTAGGTGGGCGATGCTTCCTGATGATGGATTTCCGCCAGCAAGGCGGCCCGCACGTCTTCCTCGCTCCAATGCAGCCGCTCGGGGTTGCCTTTTAGAAGCGTTTCCAGCTTTTTCCTGATCGTTGACCCCACCTTATGGGTGCGAAGTTCGGAACTGAAATTGTTCTCCGTGATCCGTGCTTTCAGAACCAGCACCGTGACGAAGTCCCCCTCAATCCCGGTGATTTGCCCCGTGACCATTTGTTTGCCCCAAGGTCGGCGTTTTTTCCGGCGTGAAGTAGAGGGCGGCCAGATAGCCTCATTCCATTCGATAACGTCCGCTTCCAGCAACTGGCGAGGTTCATGTTCCCATGTCATTCCCCGATTTTACCAGCAAGCCCGTTAAGATCGGGTTCGGGCAAAGCCCGCATACACCCGCATGCCTACATCGACCGCTCGAAATCATCCCGCGCCTTGCCCTTGGGCTTCTGCAATCGCTCTTTCATTCTCGCGAGGCGCTTATCGAGTTCCTCCTGTGCCGTCCTGTCTGATTTCACCCCCTTGGGGGTATGTTTCAGCACGAGTTTCAACTCTTCCCTTTGCTTTTCCAGCGCGTCAATTTCCTTCTTCGTGACAATGGGAGGGGCATCTTTCGGAGCCGTATTGTCGTTGGTCGCGTTATGCGCTTTTTTGAAAGCTTTATTGACGCCGGGAGCGGGAGGAGGCCATTGATCAGCCATAAAGAAGAGAGTTGATTATTCGGGCAGAGCGTCCTCTTTGGGCAGTGCTTTTGCAGCAGGACGCCCAGCCGGTTTTATTGGCGACGAGGCCGCTAAGTCATGTCCGATTTGCAGGGCGACGGCGAATTGTTCTGCCCGGTCTTCATCCGCCACCGACGTAACCAAAATAATCCTCGAGCCATAAATCATCTCAACCTTGCGAAACTTGAAATCATAAGCACGGCCCTTTGGAAGCTTTCCCTGCTGAAGAAGTTTGTTATTGCGCTGTATTTGCTTATCCGAAAGCGGCGTGCGTTGGGCACGAAACTGAACAGGGATGTCAGGCGCGTTTTCGTATTTTTGACCGTTCACGAAAATAAAGTCTGGCGTGAAGCGGACTTTAACCTCGCTTGAAAATAATTTCTCACAAATGAACTTCATTCCCAGAAAGAAGACGAGGAGGAGTGGCGTGGCAAAGCACAGAAGAAACAGTAGAGCACCTAACGCCTGAGAGTAGCCAAAGCCTACTACGAGTGAGCCGATAAAGCTGCCCATCCAGAGAACGCCAAGGGTCTTTCGCCCTCTGTCATAGCCCGGATAGGAAAGATTCGGTCCGCCCACGACATATTCGCGCTCCTGCACAAGCTTGATGGGCGGCCATGGCGGCAGGCCGGGAAGCTGTTCATTGAGTTGCATGGCCTTGCATGTACTTCCGATAGTCGGAAAAGAGTTCGTGCTTATCGTAGAAAACTCGCTGCAACACCATCGGCGACCAGGTGGGCCGGATGATGAGCTGGCGCAGATATTTATCATCCCGGCCAAAAAAGCGCGAGATTTCTTCCGGCGTCATCAGCTTGTGAACAGCCTGACTGTAAGATTGGCCGGTGACGCCCTCACGCGCTCTTTGATCGTAGCTTGGCTGGTTCCGGCTCGCGTTCTGAATCGTCGTATCGCCCAGACGCTTTGAGATCCATTCCAGCGTCAGCATGTCGGAATTGCCGAAGAATTGCAGCACGCCCGCATTGCCGATGAAGGTTTCCCAGCGCTTTTCGTAGAGCGCCTGCAACTGCCCCAAGTCCTGCAACACCGGCCACAGTTTGCATCCAAGGCCCGCAATCTGACCGGCGGCATCTTCGAGCGTTTTCATGGTGCCAAGCACCGCGAATTCATCGAGGCACATCAGGACGGGATAGGCAGGCTTGGCCCTTTCAATTTCGAACGCCGCGAGCGCCAAATTGACGAAAAGCCGCAGCCAGCGTGAGCATGTTCCCATGCGCAGGGCGGGGAGGCTTAAGTATACCGTCAGCTTTTCGGTTTTGAGTTGCCGCAGATCAAAGCTATGCCCGCGCAATACCTTTTGAATATTGGCGTATCCCAGAAAACGGATATGCCGACGCAAGCTCGACAGGACGCCAGCCCGCTCAACGTCGCCTTTCTCAAAAAAGTTGCCGCCCAGGGCCATCACTTCAAAATCCGCCGCAGCGTTTTCCTTCATCTCCTCCCTGAGATTGTCTAAATCTTCTGTGATACAGCGGTAAACGGACACCAAATCGCGCTTTTCAACATAGGCTGGCGACGTGGCCACATGCAGAATGACGCCTTCCAGAAATTGCTTGGCGCTTTCGTCCCAATGCGGCTCCTTTGAGCCGGGTGCCGGGATGATAAGGGCATCCGCGATCAAACCCGCGTCTTCAATCAACGTCGGGCTGTTTTCATCAAGAATGGTCAACGGGTTGAAGACGCCGCCATGGCGACCCGATACATCGCCCGCCACGCCGAAGGGATCGAGGACGATCACCTTCTGGCCCAGCATGTCGGCCCGCCAGTCCGCCGTCAGGCTTGCAAGGTCGCCCTTCGGGTCAACGGCGAGAATCGAGCCAGGATAGGTAATTAGATTCGGGACCAAGACGCTGCGCCCCTTGCCCGCTCGCGATCCGGCAATTGTGATGATATGGCGATCATCGGGAACGCCGATAGCTTGTCCGCCGAGGACATGGCGTTCCATGCGCCCATCGGAAAGACGTTGTTTTTGGATTTCCGCTCCGATCGCGCCAAGGAACAAGCGCCCGTCTTTATTTGCGGGATCAAATTGCAGCGACGACGTTTGTGCAATATTGGTGCCTGACTCAAATCCGGCGCTGGGGCCAACGCCTGAGCCCTGATCTATCGATCCGCGCGGAAAATCTGCCTGTAACATTTTTTGTACAGCGTGATATTTGCAGACGGCTTGCCATGCCGAATCAGCAATAAACTGATATATAATCGGCTTTGGAAGAGAGCCTGTTGTTACTCGAATTTGTTTTAACGGGTCGATTCTGGCTACGCAATTTCCAAATCGGCGTGCGGCGACCTAGGATGCTTTCCGAGTAGTTGGACGAATCGAGTTGTTAAGCTTTTTTACAATTGTCAAAATTTTGATGTATGTTAGCCTTCGGCCAAGATGGCTTTCATCTACTCGTTCTTCGCACGAATCGTTTCTGCTCTGGCGAGTTACATTACCGCCAACTTAGCAGTGCTTTTCCCATGGATGCCGAAAACCTGGGAAGCAAATAAGGATGCAGTAACGTTTGTAATAACTGCAATTCTATTTTTCATTCTTGAAATCATTTTCACTCAAAAGCCCCAAATTGATTTAAAGAAAGCTCGCAAGCGCATAGGCGATGCCATATTTGAAGAATGGCGGAAAAACCTAAAATTTCAAGATGGCACAGAAGTAAAAGGCATTAGAATAAATATCTTCCGCCTCAAATGGACGTGTATTCCAAACTTTTCACGGGTTCCCTTTAAGAAATTCAAGTTCGTCTATAAAGACGAAGGCCTAATGAAAACAGCAGCAGACAGAAACATCCAATTTACGATAAAGCAGGGCGCAATAGGGAAGGCATATAGAACTGATGATGCCAGCGTTATTCATTTTTTGGATTTACGAGGGGAATCTGATGCAACCCAAAAAATTCAAAGCCTGACAGAAAAGGTAAAAAATGGCGGATTTGGGTTGAGTAAAAAACAGGCAACAGCAACAGCTTCTGTGTTAGCCGTAGCTACAGGCTTGTTAGTCGAAAAAGGTATCGTCGTCGGAGCTTTTAATGTCGACGCTGTTTACGATCGAGAGGCGGAGGCTCTTTTAACAGATTCGGATTTTCAACACGGAATACGAGAACTCGCTAAATATGCCGATAAAATCTATTGCGTTGGAGATTAACCCAACGTAGGTGAAGTCGCGGTATCGTCAGACTTCGTGCCAGCAGATTTGCGACCGATAACAAGCGGCCTCGTCGCTTCATGAAGGGAAGTCTTATCGTCCCAAGTAAGTTTCCCCTTTATTTCAGCCCGGCCTAGGATCACATTCCACACTTTTTTCAAACTACCCAAATCAATCTCCTGCTGGCTTGTGTTCATGGTTTTATTCTAATCGCAGAATAAGCTTGAGGCAATTCAATTTATTAGAAATGTTATTCATAATAACATCGTATTGTTTTGAATACCAACGAGATATAATGAATAGTCGTCTTCGTCTCAAAAGTCAATCAGACTCATTTATCGTAAGACGTTTGGCTCAGACTCACCAATTCTGGGTCAGCCAAGAATGACGGGAATCCCACTGGAGTCAAAAGAAAATCCGGCACTTCACCAGATTCTTTGGGCAAATTCTCGCTCCTCATGGCCAACGGCGTTTAGGTAGATCGCCGTGGTCTTTATGCTGCTATGTCCCATCCATTTTGAAATCGTGGGAAGCGGTATATTCTGCTGAACACAGGCGATTCCAAACCCATGCCGCAGGCCCTTTGGGCTGGCATGTAGGCCGGAGATTTCTGCGTGGCGCATAACGCCCTTAATAATCCGGTAGCCGGTCTTGCGGGAAAATGGCCAGAGCCGTGTTTCTGGCAGCGCGGTTACGTTCAGGCGCTGCAATGATTTCAGATAGCTCATCGGAAGCGGCACAGCCCTAAAAACATTGTCTTTGCGGCGTTTCAAGCTGCGGATAATGACCACGCCTTCGCCGAGGTCGAGCCGCACTCCGGTCGCTTCCAGCGCTTCGGAAATCCGCAAGCCGGTGAAGTAATGGAGCAAGCAAAAGCTGCGTTCTAAAAGCGGTAATTTCTCGGCCTGCACCCGAAATCGCGTTCGCTCATTTGCCGTGAGGTACTTTCGTCTGCCTTGGCCGTCATAAAGGCTGATCTCGGCAATGTGCTGTTTTGCTTCACTCATTCACCTCCGGGGCATGACCCAGAATTGGTGATTCTGGGTCATGCCAGACGCCACCGTAGAAAAACCCACGAATTCACGGAAGATGATGAATGCCGGAAAGCTTACTTATGCACTGGTTTTGAGCCTGCTTGCGCTAGATGGGCAGGCTTGGGCGCTCGATCCAGTAGACCACCAGCCCATTGCTGACCTAAGAACAGCGCTTAAAAGCAGCGGCCAAGTACGTATTGCCCAAGGCGGTCAGAATATTCTAGCCAGGGATGATAACACCGGAGAACTGGTACCAGCGACATCGCTCTTGATGCTAACGACGAACAAAGGCACAGGCGATTGGACGATCTCGATACTGCATACCAAAATCATCGGCAGCACCGCGCTGATTGGCACAGGTCTTCAGCAGATTTCATCTGACGCCCCGCAAAGCTTACCCACCTTTGACCGCAATAAAGCAGCCGGAATTGTCGCGGCGATGAACGCGAGAGGCACGGGTTATTACCCCGATGAAGTTCAGCGGCTGGCCAAGGAATCCGGCTGCAAGAGGCTTTATTCCGGCTCAATCACGTTCACCTTGAATTCCGCTCTTTCGGTGGCGGCGGCCTATAACCAGTACGTCATCGACAGCAATCAACTGACGCTCAATATCGATGGACAGAACATCAAGATTTCCCAGGGCGATTTGCGAAAATCCATGGTGAATCGGGTTAAGGAACTGGAAGCGCAGCGGGCGCAACTTGCGGCCAACAACGGCGATCCAAGCGAAATCGCAAAGACCGATCACCTTCTCGCGAAATATGGGGCAGAGAAGACCCAACTTGGCGATGTCGCAACGCCGGATTTTACCGTCATGGAGCCAGTTTTCATGGATTTGCTTGCGGCTCCCAATGGCGACTTTCATATCTTGGTCGTAGACCAGTACGGGGCAGCCGCTGAAATCGCCTCCGGGAATGCCTTTGGGCCGAATTCTTAGAATCCAACCGCAGCGGCGGTATTCTTCATGGTTTTCTGCGGCTGTTCAACCGGTGAAGGCACCGCATCCGGTTGCGGAGAAATCGTCGGCGCGGCATTCTCCACAAATGTACTCTTCAAGGAAGGTGGAGCGGTAGGACTCTGTTGCGTTGTGGCATCATTGCTCGGCGAAGGAGCGGTGGCTTGCCGCGCTTTGATTTCCGATGCGAATTCAGAATCGTCTTTTGTCAGATCCTGAATGGCATTCATCGTTGAGGGATCGGCCTTGTGCTGGTCAACGTCGTCGATCACCGGCTGATATTCATCGATTAGGTGATTGACCCGCCGTAGTTCTCGCGGATCGCTTCCGGAGCGCTCAAGCTCACGCTTCTCTTTTTCGAGCGCATCGACGCGCTTTTTCATGAGGTCCCGCAAATCGCCTTGGCTGATCTCAACGTCTGTCCCGTCAATTGTGAGGTGCAGCATGTTGGAATCGATTTGCTGCTGATACGCGACAAGGGCGGCGTGTTCTTTCTGCTTTTCTTCCTCTTTGGCCTTTTCGTCTCGCTGCTTTTGCGCCGCCTGATAGGCTGGAGTATTCGCAACAAGGGCTTGGTATTGGGCCGGAACGTTGGTCATGAACGACAACGCGGCGACGCTGATCTCGCTCGCATGGCGGAAATCATCGGCCAGGGAGAGATTGCCCGTTGCCTCCAACTGGTCGATTTCTGCCTGAATGCCGGAGTCGATGATCACGCCCATGCGCACCGCCGACCGGAAATTTCAAAAACCGGCCCCATGGGGCCGTAGCGGAATTCGGCTCCCCGCCGAATTCCGCTACTTTGAATGTTTTCTCTGTCCATAATTCCCATCGTTAAGCCCCAATGACATCATACCAACGAGCCTCTTAAGATATGGTAAATGTAAGGTTGTAGCGGCGGCCCGGTCAGGGCCGCCGCCTCCGGCTCATTCGAGCCGGAAGGAAGGCCGGGGTTTGAAGGAGCGTTCGCGCTCCATACGGCGATATTGGCCGATGAGAAGGAAGATCAGCCACCACAGGACCAACAGATCGAGGTAGGTCTGGCGGGATTGGAAGTTGAAGTGGTCTTTTAAGGTCTGCATGACGTTCTCCTGATGCGTTAAAGTTTCGGTCAGTTCGTGCAGATCGACCGGCGCACGGCTTTGACGAAGGCATCCGCAGGAGCGCAACGCAGAGGAGCAGGGTTCACCCCTTGCCTGGACAAGGAAAAGACGGCGCTAGAACTGCGCTTGAGAACTGACAGGAACTTTGCAGCAGGTAGGCGGCAGGAAGACCGGGGGCCGCTTCAAGGGCCGCAGCAGCCGATATTTCGGGCGCTTGCGTTGCTTTCCCCGACTTTTTTTGGTACAATGAGGCATCAGGAGATACCCATGACCTTGACCGTAGAAATTCCAGATGCTGTTACCCGCGAGCTTCACCTTAGCAAGGCGGAAGTGCAGCGGCGCGTGCTCGTCGGTCTTGTGGTGGAAGGTTACCGCAGGGGCGAGCTTTCGCGCGGCCAGGTCAGCGAAATCCTCGACCTGTCTTTTACGGAGACCGCCGACCTCCTGAAAGAACAGGGCTGCGGCATTGGTAGCGGACTAACCTTCGAAGAGTTCGAGCGCCAGTCTGAAGCACTGAATGCCTACATCACGAAGTGAGCGTCGTTGTTTCCGATACGACGCCGCTCAACTACCTGATTTTGATCGGGAATATTGACGTTCTGCCGCGTATCTTTGGCAAAGTCCTGGTTCCTCCCGCCGTCATTCGCGAGTTAAGCCATCCCAAAACGCCGCCGATAGTCGCCAAGTGGGCACGCAGCCTTCCCGAATGGATTGAGGTCCGGGCGCCACGATCAGATTTACATCTTGGCATCGGCCCCGGAGAAGATGAAGCCATAGCTCTCGCGATTGAACTTAATCACAGCGCCATCCTCGTGGATGACCGCAAAGCGGTGGTGGCCGCTAAAAGCCAGGGTCTGCCGGTGTTCGGCACGCTGGCGATCCTCGATGCCGCCGATGCGCGCGGATTGCTTGATTTCGAGGCGGCCATAGCGCGATTACAGAGCACGAGCTTTTATATCGAAGAACGGGTTTTGGAGAAGAACCTCGCCCTCGTCCGCGCCCGCAAAAATCGTAAATCATAGTCTTCTGATATACGTTTCCCGCCAGTCCTCCGCCCGGCGTTCCTTCCTCATCTAAAGTCTAGTTTCGCGGAATGCAAAAGGCATGCGACCGTGTGCAGCCTCACCGCGCATTTATGGTTATCCACAACCTATGTTAGAATTATAGAAAGTGGCCGTTTGGCGTGGTAGCGAGATGCGTTTATGTAAACATAAACTGTCTCGTCAAGGGGGCTCCGGCCCCCGTTGAATCCCCCGGTCAGACGCCGCCCTGTCGAATACAACAGGACGGCGAGGTGGCCGCGAGGCGGTGGAAAGGAAGGCATGGCGCGACCACCCATCGAGACCGAAAGCAAGCGCAACCGGCTGGTCATCTTCCGGCTCACCGGGCCGGAGCATGACCGCCTTTCCGAGCAAGCCAGGCGGGCCGGGTTGCCGGTCAATGACCTTGCCCGCCGCCTCATCCGCAAAGAGCGGAAGAGGCTGGTCGTCCAGACCTACCGCCATTGCGACCCCGCCTTCCTCAAGCGCCTCGACCGGATCGGCCACAATCTCAACCAGCTTGTGAAGAGCGCCCATATCTTCGGGCGCATCTCGCCTCTCATCGAGCCGCTTTGCCAGACCATCGACCGGCTTATCGCGGAGGCGTTGGAGGAGTACCCCGATGGTCCCTAAAATCACGCAGGGCGGGGGCAGCTTCAAGGGCGCTTTCCGCTACTACCTGCATGATAAGGGTGCGGATACCCGCCATCGCGTTGCCTGGACGCAAGTCGAGAACATGCTCACCCAGGACCCCGAAAAGGCATGGAAAGTGATGTCCTTTACGGCGCAGGCGCAAGACCGCCTCAAGGAGGCGGCCGGGCAATCGCGGGCCGGGCGGAAGCTGGAAAAGCCGGTCTTCGCCTTTTCGTTGGCTTGGCACCCGGAGCAATCGCCCACGCCGCAGCACATGCTGGATACCGCGCGGGAGGCCATTGCCGTCATGGGCTTAAGCGAGCATGAGGCGGTGATTGTCTCGCACTCGGATGAACCACAAAAACATGTGCACGTTATTGTGAACCGCGTTCATCCGATCACCGGCATGGCCGGGGACGTTCGGAATTCCAAGCGGAAGCTTTCGGATTTTGCGCTGCAATATGAGCGCCGGGACGGCAAAGTCTATTGCGAGCAGCGCGAAGCCAATCACCGCGAACGGGAGGCGGGGAAAAAGACCCGCTATGCCGATCCGCATCTTAAAGATGCCTGGACGCGGGCGACGACCGGCAAGGGGTTCCTTGCCGATCTACAGGCCAAGGGTTATGTGCTGGCGCAGGGCCGCAAGCGGCTCGTGGTGATCGACCCCCACGGCAAGGCGCATAATCCAACGCGCCTTGTGAAGGGCATCAAAGCCAAAGACCTTCATGCACTCCTGGGCGATGTGGACTTGAGC
>Ga0116229_10015797_pt1 | contig 10227 bp, 6 predicted proteins | sample S1TSphgellanicum_3_FD_87313 | JGI IMG/M metagenome (GOLD analysis project Ga0116229, IMG submission 87313) | Host-associated microbial communities from peat moss isolated from Minnesota, USA - S1T2_Fc - Sphagnum magellanicum MG | ecosystem: Host-associated > Plants > Peat moss > Unclassified...
TATTGGTGATTATTGTATTATAAATTATTGTTTGATATTCTATGTTATAATATCATAGGCTATTGGTAGTTATTATATTGTAGGGTATTTAAAATTATTTTTCATAGGTTATTATTTTCTATTTTAAGTTATTTTTACCTTAGGTCATTATATTTTGTTTTAGATTATTTTAAAGTTATTATGCTTAGGATACAATAATTTATAATAACATAAAGTAAAATGACCTTGAATAATTTAAAGTATAACTTGAAATAACATATATTAATTTAAAATAAAATAACTTGAAGTATAGCCTAAAGTTAGTTGAGTAATTTGATTTAAAATAATTTAAAAGTTTATAATAAACTAGTTAAGATATTTTAAGGTAAAATAACATATAATAATTTAGGGTACAATAATTTATAATAGCCTATAATAACATAAAATATAAGTTAGAATAACTAAAGTAACTTAAAATAATAATATAGGGTATATTATAAACTAACATAGATAGAATATTTTTAAAAACATAGAAATAAACCTATTTGCTATAGTAAATTATAATAATGAATTATGTTAACTAGTAATGAAACATGATGTCTACATAGTGATATTATAGTGAAATAACTTTCACTAAGTGAAATTGGTAAAATGCAATGAAGTTATTTCACTTTTAAGGTCCCATAGTGATTTAAGCAAGTAAATTACACCCCACTTTGGTAGTAGTGTACCTTATTTTGAATATAATTTATGAAAATTTCTTTTGATATTGGTTTGGTGGAAGTTGAACATTACACAATTTCAGAAAATAATATTTGTGACAACATTTTTTGGTGACCATAATGTGTTTTCACCTTCTTTGCAACACCTGTTCATTACTAACCCACTAACAAAAACAACCTTTGGTCTTTCTTCATAGTGATGTCCATGTAAAAGGTGAATTCCTAAATCCACAAGATGGTAATATAATCTTTGTGTGGCCATCTAACAAGCAATTACATGAAAAATTTTAACAAAAAAAATGAAAAAAATAGAACCTAAAAACAAAAAGTGACCAAAATTGAGGATGGTTACAAACTATTGTTATTTTTTAAAAATTGGAGTTTGTAGATAAGGGTTGTCATTTCAAACATTTTTTTTTTGCTTAAACTTCCTTATCTACTTTCAACAACATAATCAAATGTGGTTTTCTCCTAATTTCTTTTCAAATGTACCCAAATGATTACTCCCCCAAAGAAATGAAAAAAAATCCTCCAGAAGATTCTAATGACTCTCATGAAATGGTTTTGATTCTAATGGTCTAAATTTTATATTCCACTATGTTAATTTCTCATTAACTTTCTTTCGATACAATGACCAATGTAGTGATGATGTTTTCAAATTGCTCTAAGTTCTCTCTGCCCCTTTGTGCTAAGGTTTTGTTCTAACAACCAATATAAATTACATTCCATTCAATTAAGTTAGGTGTATACAAAGGTCCAAAATGATGTATTGCAACCATTGTGAGCATTTTCTTCTTTGATTTAGGGTTTAAAGTTTAAAGCACCATCCTTCAAACATGCCACCACCTTTGTTGAATTACCCACCCTATAATAGGAATATCAAATGATGATGTTTTAATGAGGAAAGTTGGCAAACGTTAATTTTAGCCATTTAGTAGTGTTAGATTGGTAATCAAATGAATTCTTACCTTGTGCGCACCTTTACAATTCCTTGCTTTCAAAATAAAATTATCCATTCATGGCCATAAACCTTAAAACCTTGGCAACAAGTGAGTTTAGGAATAGTGTCATGTGTCATTGTGAGCCAAATTTGAACATGTTCATTTTAGCTTGATGAGTATGTTTTTGGTTTGGCCATTCCAAGCCAAAAGTTGTATTGGTTGTATTGGTTCCAACCCTAAACCTTAAACTTAATATGCATGTTTCTAGATTTACCTCAAAAAAATATGCATGAAAGTTACCAATTTCATTCCCCAATGAATGTTGGGAAGTCATAAATTTGGTTGCCCAATGAATATTGGGGGTTGGGAAATGCTAAGACAATGTGTGCAAAATTAAACTATAAATAGTTTAATGGAGACCAACATCTTTGTTGGCACACTAGAGGCCAACCGATATTCAAAACCTTTATATAGATGTCGAACAATACAATTGCAAAAGAAAAACAATGATGGTCCTTTGCACAAACCTTTGGTTTTTTGAAGTTCCATTAATTTGTTGTGTAGATTTCAAGACTGACATTGTTGTTTTCTTGTAACCTGTGTAACTTTAAAGTGTAGGTTGTTAATAGGATGGTGTCTCACTCTCCTAGGATCCCAAAAGATTTTGACTCCTATCCAAACATAAAGGACTAGTTGAACATGTTGGTAGGAATGGATGTTGAATACAAAGTTATCATAGGACTCGGACTATGGACAAGCAAGATTGGATTGCAAAATTACCAAACTTATGTAACATTGATGCAAATATTCAATCCAAAGTTCTTGAATGGATTGAGGCAACCTCATGGTGACCATTCGTGGCCTCTACATCCCACAAATAAGAACTTCAAAACATGTTTCAAACAACAAACATAGGCTGCCACTCAATGATGAAATTATGAAGGAGTGGCCTTATGTTTCAAACAACCCAAAGCATGATGCATGTGAGGAGCCCAAACTTGTGTATAATAGAGAAAACAATACACTTGTGCCAAAGGTGGGCAATGAAACAAGTGATGAGGATGTTTGGAATGCAAGCAATGTGGGGAATGCAAGCTCAATGATGATGCAAATGACAAGGATGCAAGTGATGAGGATGTGGGTGACGACTAAAATGACACATATGATGATTAAACATGAACTAGGAACATATTTTTTCCCCTAGCCTCTGCATACAAAAAAAAAACATGTTGTTTGTGTTAATTATGGTATTAGGAATGATGTATGACTTCTAGGACAAGCACATTATTTACAACATCGTTGAGAAAGTTAAATGGAATTATGTTATAATAGTAATAAGTTTTTGTGGTTTTTGGTCTTGACAAACTTTATGTTTACATTCAACTTTATACAAAGTATTGAATTGTCCTAAAATAGAAAAAGGAGGAAAAATGTTGTAGCTTCACTTCACACTTTGCCAAAGAGTTTTTCTCACATTCATCTTTATAAAATTTGAAATTTTTGATCCTTAGATTTTTCACACCTTAAGATCATGTCACCAATTTTAAGTCAATTTGATTTACACATACACCCAATATCATGCAACCGTGTTAGTAAGAACAATCATTCAATGTTCCACCGACATATTAAAATATTTTTATATGCCCAAAAACAATGTTTAGGAATTCATATCTTCAATTGTGAATATATCAACTCCAAGTAGGGCATGCATTTGTGATTGAATAGTAAAGCCAATCTTTGGTTCTCATGTTATAATTTTTACATGGTTAAAACTTGACATTATTTTTGAAACAATATATTCATTGAAATTAATTTGGTGAACCAATGCAAAATTTTAAACCAAAGAATTTTCTATTGCATTCATAGTAAAAAACCTAATACAAATCTGATAAAAAAACCTAGTACAAATGCTTATCAAGTAAATGTGGCCAAACAATGGTTACAAACCTATTGAGGTCCTTTGTATAAATAAGCAATGAGTAACAAACTCTTGCCATTTTATCAGCATGTACTCACAATGTTCTGAGTAAGGTCTTGTCATATTTTTCTTTGTTACAAGAATAACCCCATGGGCTCTTTAGTGCACCCATCTCCCACCTTATCACTTTTTGTCACCTTCCAAGTTTCACAACCCTAAACCCTAATCAACTCAAAATCCACAATCTAGAAGAATACAAGCAAATTCAAAAAACACCATCTTTTTTATGCTAATTATATATAATTGGATTGATCAAAATTGCACAAAGTTAATGCACGAAGCAATTTACCACAATAGAGTCCCTAGTGTATTTGCAAGACAATATGCAAATGGTTTTTACATGCTCACTTGTCATCACCATCAAATGACCAAAGAGAAATATGGAGCATTTGGAGGCCAAAATATGAAATCCATGCACCTTTGATAGATGATGTAACTCTCTGACCACAACTTGTGTTAATGCATGTATATTAAATTTGCATCACCAACCATACAATTGAGTTAACCATAGTCATGTCTATGTTATACAATTTGACTTCAACAATTGTGCATAAATGGATTTGTCTCATGCCAAATGTATTATATTATGCCAATTTTTAACCACATTTCCACTATGACCCAAACTATGTAACAAAGAAAATTCATCTTGTTCAATTTCTCAAGGTAACATTAAAAAAGTGAATAAACATTAAAATAGATTCTAAATAGTGGAATTATAATTCCTAGAGATTCCAAATGAAGATTACTAAAGTATGTAGAACTTTCAACATGTGTTCCAAATGTTAACAATGTTGCACAATCCAACCAATAAAATGCTACAATGTCGCACCCAAATCATGCCCATGGTTGTCATATTTGTCATATTCTTCAAACCAATAAAGCTTTGAAACAAAGATGGGAATGGTTGTAATAACATGTGTGAGTTACACCTATCAATGATTAGAAGGCATATTGATCTACCTTCCCTTTGTGCTTCTTGACATGGTTTCAAGTTCATCCATTCACATTGAGCAAACAATTATGGGATAGAAAAATTTGAAGTGAAATTCCAAAACATATCCAAATTTCTCATAGACACACATAAATGTATTTAGTAAAACTTACCAGCATTTCTCCATCATTATTTATTTGTTGAATTTGATTTATGAAAAAAATGCAAAAAATGATTTAACAAGTCATCAACCAAAAAATTTGAAAAAAACATTAATATTCAATTTGGATGCATATTGGTTGTAGAAGAAAGGATGTACTTACAATGCAACTATAAAATCAAAAAAATTGTAACAATGGGTGAAAAAAAACTGCTCCAAACAAAAATTTAGAATTTTCTCTACATCTTCCATCAATCCAACTATGTTCTTGATTGAATCTTTTACCACCCATTCCATGCCATGGCTTGCATAATCAAGAAGATGGGATTTGCTTTAACCTTATAATTAGTCAATGTCACAAACACCTTAGAGCAAAACATTGAACAAGTGTTTAATTATGGTTATGTTGCACCAACGACATGCAAAACAACACCCCCCCCCTTTGAGAGACAACTTAACCTTGGTGAATGCGAGCTTGCAATAACCACACAAGGTGTAGCATGTCAAAATGACCATCCAAGTCATATCATAATACACCTCCTTCCCATCCTCCATACACTTGTTTTAACAAGAGGCATGCGATTGCAACCTTCATCAACCTTTCCCCCCCATCCATACACCCCATTAAAACAATCACAAATGAAATGAATTTGTTCCATGTGACCGATGAGTTTTTTGGACACATAAATCAAAATCCCTAATATTTCTACGATATGCAATAAAAGTTCACAATTTTATACATTATCAAATTATTATAGGGAAATAGGGTTTAGATTTAAAATTAACCTTGATATGAAACTATTTGTCCATGTTTACACATATATGTAAGAGGAGTTCAAATTTTGTAGAACCAAAGGGACTAGCACTTCTACCATGTCTTTAACCTTGAATGCCACACATTGCAAAGGTGTTACCAAAGGAATGGTGAACTTAAAGGTGCACGCAACATGGAGGCAACAAATTCATGACCTCACATCTGTTCCATTATCTTCCCCTCTTAAACATATAATGGTTTGTGTGTATGGGTTCAAGGTTTAAGGTCGTCTCCCCCCCCCCCCATTATCCATACCTTAAACCCTAAACTATGACAAAAAGTCTTTGAATGTTGACCATTTTAGACAAGTTTTTACAATTAATTATGTATAATACAAGCGCATAACTCAAAAAATTTAAAAATTTAATTAATTCTAGTATGAAATGTGCAAATACTAGTCAACTAATCTAAGTAATGATAACAATCTAGGTATTTGATGTATCATTATGTTTATTCCATTATAACATGTAATATTAATGTATTAAAAATAGTGTGTAAACTGTTTGATACAAACTTCCAATTCTAAAAACATTACAATTTTTTAGCACATACATATAACAACTCTTGTATGAATAGGTAGTGTAAACACGGATTTACAATTCTATCATGTGGAACCCAATCTCAAGACGGTGTCATCTAATATAATAATAATTATGACCTTCCACAAAAGTAAAAAGACTTAAATAGATTCAAATTTCAACCCAAAAATGTCCAAGGAATCAATGTTCAAAACAAGGAGAGCCCTACCTATCACCTTTTAAAAACTAGCTTTAACTAGTTTGGTGTCACCCCCAAAAGTAACGACGATAGTATGCATAGTACTTACTATTGATACTTTTAAAAGTTATCGGGTTGCCCTACTAGTTAAACTAACCTTTAAGTGAAAAGTTATTAAACAACCTCCTTTAACAACTAGTTTTGTCTCAAGGTCATTCAGGGGACTAGAGACTAGTTTGTGTATAAGATTCAAAATTCAAGTCCATTTCAACATATGCATAATAATACACCTTTGATTCAAAAGAAACATGTCAGAGTAATCATCTTCAATGTTCAAAGGTTGGGTGCACATTTGCAACATGTTATATTCCATGTCTTCCAATGAAAGTTATCCCTCTTGAAAAATTCAAATGAACATACAAATTTCACCTTCTTGCAAACAACTCGTTCATTCTTTTGTGAGAGGTTTTACATTGTATTCAATGCACACATCATTCTACATCTTGCAAAAAAAACCCAAAGAAAAAAAATTCAATACAAACAAAACACATCAAAAAAAGAAAAAATTCAAATGAACAATTTTTTTGTGATTTCATTAACATTTACATGATCACTTACATCCACATTATGTTTTTCCTCCTCCTCATCTGAAATCATAATCACTTTGTTCATGTGTTAATGAGACACATTATGTTTTTCCTCCTCTTCATTTGAAATGATAATCATTTCATTCACATGTGAATGATCTTCTTGCATTTCTCCTCACAAATCCCTTAACATTTCTTCAGCTTTGTGTCGATTATTCATAACGATGTTTTAATAAGATAGTTAATATCTTGTGAAAAAGAAAATGATGTTTTTCTTCCTCTTGTAAAGATTTTACATAATGACTTCATTTGTTGGCATTAGCATAGAGTTTATACAAAATCATTTTGCAATTTTCTTTATGCAAAAATGGTCATCCTTCATATTGGTCACTCATGCCAAATAGTCTATAATTTTGGAAAACAACTTATAGTGCAAAACCTATATTTCTTTGGTTAATGGGATTGAAAATGGAATTGGATTTTTTATTTTCAAATCAAATGATTAGTAGTTGTAGTCATAATTAGGGTGTCATGAAAGGACTCTCACATCATAACATTCAAATATGGACTATGTTATTATTTCAAATTATATTTTAAATTCATAATTACCCATAAGCTATACAAGTTACAATAAACACAAAGAGAATTCAATTAAAAAAAATTCTTCACAATTTAATGCCCTTAGGATTCTTGAAAAAAACATTTAATCCTAGTCACAACAATTGTAAGATGTTATAGATCAATAGGATTAATATATTTATGCCAAATTGCACCAATTTTGATCCATATACAAAAATTGTTGTCAAACATAAAATTAAATGACATGAAAATTATGCCATATACATTATCCAATTTTCCCATCCATAAATTCTATCCATAACCCTATTGTTGTGCAATATGCATAAGGACTATTAGATGAACATGATTAAATATGTTGTCAAACACATATGAATCATTTGGATGTACATTAATGCTAGATGCAATTCTTAACATTGCATTGAAATGTTTTTAAGAACACATAAGTTAAATTGCATGTGTTAGTGGCAAAAAATGTTTTCTTTCTATTTTTAGTCTTTATTAGCATGAATCATGGTTCCTTTTAGGACACCCTCATTATGACTATGGCCTAGCATGTTAAAAGCATGTAATATGAAAAATACATTGACCTACATAAATGAGTGCTCAATTTGAAGCTCAAAAACAAGTTCATATTGAATTTTTTTAGGATGTTAAATTATCCAATGTACTTATGCATCGTTTTTCATACATTCCAAATTACCTCAGTAAAGTAGAAAAGAATAGTTTCTAAAACTTCTACCCTTCCTTTAATATCTTGGAACCTTGTCTCATTTGATGGAAATGTTTCATTTTTCCAAAGCTAAAAAATTGGGCATCAAAACTATGAATGCTTATTTGATAACCCAAAGGGACCATTGAAATCCTTCCTTTAAACCCGAGTTTCACTCTAGAGAGGCTACTATTGACAAGTCATTTTGGTATGCCATTTTGGTATGTGATCTTGAGAATTTATTTGGTATGTCCAATTGACAAATTATTTTGGTATGTTATTTTGGCAAATCATCTTAGTATGTCATCTGGTCAAGTAAGTTTGGTTTCTAATTTCAACAAGTCATTTTGGTATGTTATTTTGCAAAGTCATTTCAATATGTCATGTCAACAAGTCAAATTGGTATATGACCTTGGGAAGTCATTTTGGTATGTCATTTCATTAAAATGCATTGGCAAGGTATCTCAGCAAATCATTTCAACATTCATGGTAACACATCATTCTAGTTATATAAAATATTATTGACTAGTTCATTGATGTAAATTTTCCATCATAGTGAACATGAAAATTCAATCCATCACAAACAAGAATGCAATGAACCAAACACAAATGAAGGGGACCAAACAAATAATCTCATCTTGAATTGAATTCCCATAGATTCAAGCAACATGCGAAAGGTTATGTGAGGTTTAGAAATGAAAAATTGTTGAAGTTGTGAAAAATTTCAAAATATTGGCATTACTATAAAAGAATATAGTGTATGTATCAAAAAGGTCGAGGAAACAACCTTGGTGATAGTAAATATTGTAACTAACCTCTAACCCAACTAACAAATACTATTCGAAAACAACTTGATTTTACATAAATGCACTTACACAATGTCTTTTGGGGTTTCTAAAATAAGTTCACACTCACAAATGAACATCAACAATACATTACACTTTACAAAGAACAAAACAACAAAGATCAATAATAAGGAAAACACAAAACTTTGGTGCAATATGTTGGGCATGCGACTCGAATGTTCATCAATAACTATGTTCATTAGTGAAGCTTTGGTGCAGTATGTTGGGCACGCAGACTCAAAGGTTCATCAATAATGTATTCACAATAAAATTATATATATATATCCAAAATTCAAAAAATAAGTAGATACGATTGCTAATGGTACATGATAGTATGATTGAACCCTCCTACATCATTAAACAAACTCATCAAAACCCAGTCTTTTTTACAACTATTATAACATTTTTTAAGCAACTAGGTTTTCATCCATTAAAGGATGCATAATCAATATGGATGATAGATGTTCATTTTCCCTCTATTTTTCCATCCAAGTAAACAACATTCAAAAAATTGACTTAATTTTATTTTTTGTTTGGTTTTAATCACATTCGTGACTATAAACATTTATGACTATAATGAAACATAGGATTAACATAGTTATGGTCATAGTCTAGCAAAATGACTAACAAGAATTTGCACCAATTGCATACTTTTGTAACCAAAAAAGGAGGATCCAGAAAACCCACATCAATCACGCGGGTTCCCCCGGACCCTAGCTCTTGTGATCTAACAATCCACCGCAATTGCATAGACACGTAGCCTATCCTGACTCGGACTACCTTCCTGCCATCGCTCACTGACCCACTTGCAACTTTAAGACTGACAGACCCGGCAATGCATCACTCAACACGACGCACGGCTCTGGTCACACACTGCACGCAGATGTTTCTGAGGAAAAATGCTTGGATTATCATTCATGGATTGTATGTACAGTCCGAGAGCGCAAACACTGTCCTCGAGCACAAGTTCTTACAAAAACAAGAAGCACTGATTGTCCCTCTAATTCTTCTTCTCTCCCTCTCTCTACATCCTCCTGCAGCAACGAGCTAGACCATCCATCAGACGCAGCGGAAGATCACTCTCATGGCCAAGACTCTCGCTACTGAACTACCACACTCTCCCTTTTTCTCTTCTCCATCAGACACCCAATCTCCCTTCTTCAGTTCCCCGTTGGCTTCCTCTAGAAGCTTCCACCAGTCATCCAACGCCGTTCCATTTTTCCCGCTCCATCCTCAGCTACGCCGCCTTCATGAGTCGAGCTCCA
>Ga0116229_10015798_pt1 | contig 10226 bp, 9 predicted proteins | sample S1TSphgellanicum_3_FD_87313 | JGI IMG/M metagenome (GOLD analysis project Ga0116229, IMG submission 87313) | Host-associated microbial communities from peat moss isolated from Minnesota, USA - S1T2_Fc - Sphagnum magellanicum MG | ecosystem: Host-associated > Plants > Peat moss > Unclassified...
AGCGGTTTACGCATCTTTGGATTTAAAACGTTCGCACAGGCGACGACTTTCACGTTCGACAGCGGCATTACGGCAATAGTCGGCCCGAACGGATCGGGCAAGTCGAATTTGGTCGATGCGATCCGTTGGGTCTTGGGCGAGCAGTCGTCGCGTTCGCTGCGCTCGCAGAAGATGGAAGACGTCATCTTCGCCGGCAACGCCACGCGCAAACCGCTGGGGATGGCCGAGGTCACGCTGACCTTCGATAATTACGACCGCTCGCTCGCACTCGATTTCGCCGAAGTCTCGATCACCCGCCGCGCCTATCGCGCGGGCGAGTCCGAATTCTACATCAACCGCGAGCAAGTGCGGCTGCGCGACGTGATCGAGCTGCTGATGGGCACGGGTCTGGGGCCGGGCTCGTATGCGATCGTCTCGCAGGGGCAGATCGACCAGATTCTCTCCTCGAAGCCGACCGAACGCCGCGCGCTCTTCGAAGAGACGGCGGGCATCGCGAAGTTTCTCTCGCGCAAGGCCGAGGCGATGCGCCGGCTCGATGGGACCGAGCAGAACGCGATCCGCGTCAACGATCTCATCGCCGAGCTCGAGCGCCGCATCCCGGAGCTCGAAACGCAGGTGCGGCGGGCGAAGCGGTATCGCAAGGTGACCGCGCGCGTGCGCGATCTCGAGATTCTCTCGTTCCTGCGCGCCAGTTCGTCGCGTCGCGAAGAACGCGAACGCGTCGCGTCCGAACTCGAGGCGCTCGATACCAAACGCGTTGGTGCATCCGCGCGCGCGGCGACGCTCGGTGCGGAACTCGCAACGCTGCGCTCGACGCTCTACACGCTCGAACTCGGTCTCGAGGAACATCGCACGGCCGCGCAAGCGGCGCGCGCGGAGGCGGCCCGCCTCGAGGCGGAGATTGCCTCGGCCGCCGGCCGCCGCGACGCGCTCGACGCGCAGTCGTCGGCCTCGTCGGCCGATCGCGAACGCGTCGAAGCCGAGCGCGAGCAGCTGCGTGCGACGATCGCGCAGCTCGACGAACGCCTTGCGCCGCTGGGCGCGCAGACCGAGGGCTTGCGCGAACGCGAACTCGCCGCCTCGAGCGCCGTCTCGGATGCACGCTCGGCGCTCGATGCGATCTTCACCGACCTGCGCGCCGTCGAGAGCGCCGTCGCGGAGCGCGCGGCGAGCGAAGCGGAGCGCCGGGCACAGATCGCGAGCACGCGCGCCGATATCGATCGGCTTGAAGCGGAGCGCGCGCGCGTCGAAGCCGACCGTCAGAAATATGCGACCGCTGCCGAGGCTGCGCGTACCGGCTTCGGCGAACGCGAAGTGCTCATCGCGCAATACGAAGCGGAAGTCGCGGGGCAGCGTGCGCGCATCGGCGCGGCGCAAGAGCGCGGCGATGCCGCGGCGCGACGCGTCGCCGAGTTGCAGAGCCGGTACCGCGAGCGTTCCAGCGAGCTCGCTTCAGCTGAATCGCGGCTGCATACGATCGAAGAACTCGAAGCGACGCTCGAAGGCCACGTCCCCGGGACGCGCGCCGTCATCGAAGCCGCGAGCCGCGGCGAGCTCTCCGGCTTGCTCGGTGTCGTCTCGAACCTCATCGACGTCGACGAGCAATACGCGCGCGCGCTCGACGTCGCGTTCGGCGCGGGCCTCTCCAACATCGTCACCGCGACGAGCGAAGACGCGGAACGTGCCGTCGGGTACTTGCGTGAACGCGAGAGCGGCCGCGCCACGTTCTTGCCGCTCGATACGCTCGCCAATCGCGAAGGGCACGAGATCCGCGGGCTCGCCGGCCGTCCGGGGATCATCGGCTATGCGCACACGCTGGTGCGTAGCGAGCCACGCTTGCGCGGGATCGTGGCCTTCCTCGTGGGCCGTATCCTGGTCGTCGATGCGTTGCCGACCGGGATTCGCCTGGTCCGCGGTGAGGGCTTCCGCGATTCGATCGTCACGCTCGACGGCGAGCAGATCCTCGGCGGTGGCGCCATCACCGGCGGCCGCAATCGCCGCGAACGTTCGATCCTCGCCCGTCGCGCGCAAGCGCAATCGCTGCGCGAACGGATCCCCGAGCTGCGTGCCGAGCTTGAAGCGATCGAACGAGACGGCAATGCCGCAAAGGCCGATATGGACGCCGCCGCCGCCGAGCGCGACGCGGCGACCAAAGCGGCGAACGATGCGGAGATCGCGCTGCGTGACGTGCGCACGCAGCTGCAATCGCTGGCCGCGGAGATCGAACGACTCGATAGTGAGATCGGCGCGGCGCAAGAGCGTGCGGCCGGGCTCGCGACGAGTCACGAGGACGCGACCGCGAAGCTCAGCACGCTCGAGCGCGTCGCCGACGATCACATGGATCTGACCGACGAGAAAGTTCGCCTCGAAGGTGCGCTCGCCGACGCTCGCGCGAAGATCGCCGAGGTCGAGGCCGCGCAGGCCGCGGTCGCGAGCGAAGCCTCGGCGATACGCGAACAGATTGCCGCGCTCGGCGCGGAACGCGAGGGCAGCATCACGCGCCTCGGGCTGCTCGACGCCGATAGCGAACGGGCGGGCGCCGCGCGCGAGCACATGCTCGCCGAATTGCAAACGCTGCGCGACCGGATCGTCACCTTGCAGGCGCAGCACACGCAGGCCGCAGGCGCGGTCGCCGCGGCCGACGGGCTCGTCGAAGAGTCGCGTCGCAATCGCGAAGCGACCGCCGATGCCGCCAACCAGCGCGAGGCCGACGAGCGTATCGCCCAGCACGAAGATCGCGAAGCGACCGCGGCGGGCGAAGTCGCGCGCCGGCGCCTCGCCGAGATCGACGCCGAGCTCGGGATGCTGCAAACCAACTTCGCGCAGAATCCGGCTAGCGACGAGGAACAGCGCGACGTCGTCGAGCGCTACGCGAACGAGGACGATGCGGTGGTCGAAGAATTGCCGCGGCTGCGCGAGGAACTCGCGCGCCTCGCAAACGTCAACCTCAATGCCGAGGCGGACCGCGACGAGCTCGCCGAGCGCGAGAAGTTCTTGCGCGATCAGCTCGACGATCTCGCCAAGGCTCGCGAGACGCTGCTCGCGACGATCAAAGAGATCGAAAACTCGTGCCAAGTCCAATTCAACGAGACCTTCGAGGCCGTGCGCGCGCGCTTCGAAGAGATGTTCGCGCGGCTCTTCCCGGGCGGTGCGGCGAAGATGTGGCAGACCGATCCCGACAATCTCTCCGATACGGGGATCGAGATCGCGGTTCAGCCGCCGGGGAAGAAGATGACGGCGCTCCCCGCGCTCTCAGGCGGCGAACGCGCGATGACCGCGGCGGCGCTGATCTTTGCGCTCATTAAAGTCCGTCCGTCGCCGTTCTATTTGCTCGACGAAGTCGATGCCGCGCTCGACGATGCGAACGTCGAGCGCCTCTCGGCGATGGTGCGTGAAGTTGCGGAAGCGGCGCAGATGCTGATCGTCACGCACAACAAGAAAACGATGGAACTCGCGCAGCGCATGTACGGCGTTACGATGCAGGAGCCGGGCGTGAGCTCGATCATCTCCGCGACGCTCGATGCCTCGCCGACCGTCGAACACCCCGAGATCGAGGAGACGCGGGAAGCCGCCATTGTCTGACATCACCCCGACCACGGCGCTGCTCTCGGTCCACGACCGGACGGGCATCGTCGAACTCGCGCGCGTGCTGGTCGAACGCGGGGTCGAACTCGTCGCCACCGGCGGCACGCGGGCGTATCTCGCCGAGCATGGCATCGCGTCGCGCGACGTCGGCGAATTCACCGGCTATCCGCCGCTCTTCGACGGCCGGGTAAAGACGCTCCATCCGAACGTGTTCGGCGGGATCCTCGCCGACCGCCGCAATCCGGCGCACGTCGCCGAGGCGAAGGCGCATAACGTTCCGGTGATCGATCTCGTCGCCGTGAACCTCTATCCGTTCGAGGCGACCGTCGCGAACGAAGAGGCTTCGCTCGAGGAGGCGATCGAGCAGATCGACATCGGCGGCGTTTCACTCTTGCGTGCCGCGGCGAAGAACTATGCCAACGTGATCATCCTCAGCGATCCGCTCCAATACGAAAAATACGTCGAGTCCTTGCCCGCCGGACCGGATATCGCGCAGCGACGCCGGCTTGCGACGCGCGCCTTCGGACGCACGGCGGACTACGACTCGGCGATCGCGCGCTATCTCGAATCGGGATTGCTCTCGAACGAGCTGCCCGGCTCGCTCGCGCTCTCAATCCCGGTCGCGCAACCGCTGCGCTACGGCGAGAACCCGCAGGACCGCGCGGCATTCTACCTCGCGCGCAACGCGAAACTCCCGGAGCAGCTCTGGGGCAAAGCGCTCTCGTACAACAATCTGCTCGATCTCGATGCGACGCTGCGTCTTTTGGTGCGCGCGCCGATCGGCCTGAGCGACGTGAAACACCATGCCGTGCACGCCAGCGCCATCCGGCGCGCGGCGATCGTCAAGCATACCGTGCCGTGCGGCGTCGCCGAGCGGCCGATCGTGGCGAATGCGGTGCGCGATGCGCTCGACGCGGACCCCGTCTCCGCGTTCGGCGGGATCATCGCCGTCGACGGCACGGTCGACCTCGAGGCGGCGACCGCGCTTGGCGAGTTCTTCCTCGAGATCGTCGCGGCACCCGATTTCACCCCCGATGCGCTCGCGCTCTTACAAAAGAAGAAAAATCTTCGCATCATGCGCTACGCGCCCGGGATGCCGGAGCGAATCGCGCAGGAACTGCGCGTACGCAGTGCGCTTGGCGGCGTGCTCGCCGAAGATGACGATCCGCTCGCCGAACCGGAACGCTGGCGCGTCGTCTCGGAGCGCCAGCCGACGACCGCCGAATGGCGCGACCTCGTTTTCGCCTGGGACATCGTGCGCCACGTGAAGTCCAACGGGGTCGTTTTCGCGCACGACGGCGTTTCGCGCGGCATCTGCGCGGGGCAGACCAATCGCGTGAGCGCGGTACGCATCGCCGGCGAGCGTGCTGGAACGTTTGCCAAGGGGGCCGCGGTCGCGAGCGACGGCTTCTTCCCGTTCGCCGACGGTCTCAACGCCGCGGCCGACGCGGGTGCGGGCGCCGTGATCGCGCCGGGCGGCTCGATCCGCGACGCCGAGGTCATCGCGGCGGCCGACGCGCGCGGCGTCGCGCTCGTGTTCTCCAGCTACCGGTACTTCTTGCACTAGCATGAGTCAGGTCATCGGCTACATCATGCGACTGGTCGGGTACGCGCTCGTGGTCGGCATCCCGGCGCGGATCGCGGAATGGCTCTGGGAACAGAAACACGTCGACGCGGTCGACCAACTCCAGGGCCCGCATTCGACGGCGACGCTGGTGCTCGAGATCGCACCGTTCCTGCTCGCGCTCTTCGGCTTCGGGCGGTTGCGCAACCTTGCCGTCTTCATCGCACTCGTAATCGACGGCGCACTCATCACCGCGCCGTTTGCCTTTGCCCGTCTCGTCTCTCCGGGGGCCAGTTGATATGCCGCGTTTCTTACACACCTCGATCTTCGTCAACGACATGGCCGAATCGATCGCGTTCTACACCGAGAAACTCGGACTCGATCTGCTCGGCGGACCGCATCATTATCCCGGCAACGCCGACATGGCGTTCGTCGGCAAGAACTGGGACAGCTACATCGAGCTCGTCTACGATCTCGAAGACCACGATCCGTACGCGCTCGGCAACCGCTACGAGCACCTGGCGATCGAGATCGACGACGCCGATCTTGCCGGCTACGTCGAGCAGATCCGCGCCAAGGGCGTGAAGGTTCTCAAGGAGCCGAAGAAGTCGCCGGGCGGCACGCGTGCGATCGCGTTCATTGAAGACCCCAACGGCATCCCGGTCGAGTTGCTCGAGCCCCGGCCGGGACCGATAACCTAAGCGATCGTGGAACCCATCGCCGCCCCGCGCGGCACGAACGACATCTATCCGCCCGAGTCGGCGGCCTGGAACGCGCTCGAAGCGAACGCGCGCGATATCGCGCATCGTTTCGGGTACGGTGAGATCCGCACGCCGATGTTCGAGGCGACGGAACTGTTCGTGCGCGGCGTCGGCGAGACGACGGACATCGTCGAAAAAGAGATGTACACGTTCACCGACAAGGGCGATCGCAGCATGACGCTGCGTCCCGAGTGGACGGCGCCGGTCGTGCGCGCGATCCTGCAGCACAAGCTCCTCGCGCAGGGACCGCAGCGGCTCTACTACATCGGCCCGTTCTTTCGCTACGAACGTCCGCAAGCGGGGCGCTATCGGCAGGCCAATCAATTCGGCGTCGAGTGTTTCGGGTTCGCCGGTCCCGAGGCGGATGTTGAAGTCATGCAAATCGCAAGCGCGCTGGTTGCGCGCTACGGCATCGCCGATGCGCGTCTGCAGATCAATACGATCGGCGACGATGCGTGCCGTCCCGCGTATCGCGATGCGCTGCTCGCGCACTTCCGGCCGCATCTCGCCGAACTCTCCGAAGATTCGCAGCGCCGGCTCGAACGCAATCCGCTGCGCATCCTCGATTCGAAATCACCGGCCGATGCGCCGTTCATCGCGAACGCGCCGACGTTCCTCGATACGCTGTGCACCGAATGCGCCGCGCACTTCGCGCAGATCCGCGCCTATCTCGATGCGATGGGTCTGGCGTATGACGTGAACCCGCGGCTCGTGCGCGGCTTCGATTACTACACGCGTACCGTTTTCGAGATCACGTCGTCGGCACTCGGTTCGCAGAGCGCGGTCTGCGGCGGCGGCCGCTACGACGGGCTCGTCGCGTCGCTCGGCGGCCCGGCGACGCCGGCGGTCGGCTTCGGGCTCGGATTGGAACGCTTTCTGATGGTGGTCAAGGCCACGGCCGGCGAGGCGACCCCGGTGCGGCGCGGCTTCCAGGCCATCGCCCTGGGCGCGACGGCGCGCACCCGGCTCGTCCCGATCGTGGCCGCGCTGCGGCGCATCGGCGAGGATCCGACCTACATGGACTTCGCCGACCGCAAGATTGCGGCGCACTTCAAGGCCGCCGACCGCAACGGGGCCCGCTACGGCATCATCCTCGGTGACGACGAGCTCGCAAAGGGCGAGGTGGTCCTCCGGGACCTCGTCGCCCGCGACGAGCGGCGCCTGGCGCTCCATGCCGGGGCGGAAGAAACCGCCCGCGTCCTGGTCGAAGCGAGCCGTGAATGACCCTTCGACTGCGCTCAGGATCCTGAATTGAAGAAAAGTGAAGCCGCCCGCATCCGCGAGCTCGGCGAGGTGCTGCGCGAGTTCGACCTCGACGCGATCCGGCTGAAGATCGGCGACGCCGAATACGAACTCGTCCGCCGCGAGCCCGCCGCCGCGCCGATGATGGTCGCGTCCGCGCCCGCCGCGGGGGCTGCCCCGGCTCCGGCCGTGCTCGCCGCGCCCGAGGCCGCCGCCCCGGTTGCCTCGACCAACGCGAAGAAGGTCACGGCGCCGGTCGTCGGCGTGTTCTACCGCGCGCCTTCACCGGGGGCCGATCCGTTCGTCGGCGTCGGCGACCGGGTCGAGGTCGGTTCGACGCTCTGCATTTTGGAAGCGATGAAGCTGATGAACGAGATCACCAGCGACTACGCGGGCCGCATCACGCGCATCTTCCCGGAGAACGGCGAGCTCGTCTCGCTCGGTCAAGAACTGTTCTGGATCGAACCGTGATCGCCAAAGACGTTCGCGGCAAGCGCGACTTCGCCGAATTGCTCGCCGACCGCAAGGGTCAACTCGACGAACCGCGCTACGAAACGCAGGTCGCCGCGATCGTCGCCGCGATGATCGCGGCGTTCCGAGCGGGCAAGAAAGTGCTCTGGTTCGGCAACGGCGGGAGCGCCGCCGATGCGCAGCATCTCGCCGCGGAATTCTCGGGTCGCTTCCTGCGCGAACGGCGCGGTTACCCTTCAGAAGCGCTCTCGACGAACACGTCGGCCGTTACCGCGATCGGCAACGATTTCGGCTACGACAACGTGTTCGCGCGGCAAGTCGAAGCGTTCGCGCAGCCCGGTGACGTCGTGGTCGGCATTACGACGAGCGGCGGTTCGAAGAACGTCGTGCTCGGGCTCGAAGCCGCGAAGCGCGCGGGCGCGACGACGGTCGCCTTCAGCGGCAACGGCGGCGGCAAGGTCGCCGAGATCGCCGACCTCGCGCTGATCGGTCCCGACGGCTACAGTGCGATCGTGCAAGAAGTGCACATCACGATGGGTCACATCATCTGCGATCTCGTCGAGCAAGCGCTGATCTTCGAGCCGTGAAACGGCCGGCGGTGTTTCTCGATCGCGACGGGACGCTCATCGACGATAAACGATTTCTCGGCGATCCGGCCGGCGTCGAAGTGCTGCCGACCGTGGTCGACGGGCTGAGGTTGCTCGCGCAACACGGCTACGCGATGATCGTCGTTTCGAATCAATCCGGTCTCGCGCGCGGCTATCTCGATCGAGATCAGGTGGTGCGCGTCAACGCCGAGGTCGCGCGGCAGCTCGGCAACGATGGCGTCGCGATCGATGCGTGGTATTGGTGTTCGCATTACGACGCGGGCTGCGCGTGCCGCAAGCCCGCGCCGGGGATGATCGAACAGGCGCTGCGCGAGCACCCGCTCACGCTCGAAGGCGGCGCCGTGATCGGCGATCGCGGGCTCGACGTCGAGCTCGGCCAGAACGTCGGCATCCCGGGTATCCTCGTGCCGAGCAAACTCTATGAGTACGTCGGCCCCGAACCCGACTATCGCGCGACCTCATTACTTGACGCCGCGGAATGGATCGTGCGCCGTGGAACTTGAAACGATCGCGGTCCCGACGGCGAGCGACCTGCTCGCGCGGATGAGCGGCCGGCGCGTCGTCGTGATCGGCGACGTGATGATCGATGAATGGATCTGGGGCAACGTCACACGTATTTCGCCGGAGGCGCCCGTTCCGGTCGTTGCGGTGCGCGATCATTCGTTCACGCTCGGCGGCGCGGGGAACGTCGCAAGCAACCTGCGCGCGCTCGGTGCGAACGTCACCTTCGTCGGCGCGGTCGGCGACGATTCGGCTGCGGCGCGCGTACGTGCGCTCTTTGCCGACAACGCCGTCGATGCGCGCGGACTCGTGGTACTCCCCGACCGGCCCACGACGCGCAAGACGCGCATCGTCGCGCACAACCAGCAAGTGGTGCGCGCCGATTGGGAAGCGACCGCGCCGCTCGATGCGCCCGCGCAAGCCGCGGCGATCGCGTTCGTCGAGGACGCGGTTCGCGATGCCGACGCCGTCGTGCTCTCGGATTATGCGAAGGGGTTTCTCTCGCGACCGATCGTCGAAGCCGCACTCGGCTGCCCGCTCGTGATCGCCGATCCAAAACCGGAGAACGTCGGCCTGTACGCGGGCGTGAATTGCATCGCGCCCAACGTTGCGGAGGCCGCGCGCGCTAGCGGGATCGCGATCGTCGACGATGCGTCGCTCGACCGCGCAGGACGCGCGCTGCTCGAACGGTTGGGCTGTCGCTATGTCATCATCACGCGCGGCGAACACGGGATGTCGCTTTTCGGCCGCGACGGGGAACGCGCCGACATCCCATCAGTCGCGCGCACGGTCTTCGACGTCAGCGGCGCCGGCGATACGGTCGTCGCGGTGTTGACACTCGCGCTCGCCGCGCGCATCCCGATCGAGAAAGCGATGCAGCTCGCGAACTTCGCGGCCGGCGCCGTGGTCGAGAAACTCGGCACCGCGACGGCGACGCCCGCCGAGATCATCGCCCTCTTGGAACACGATGCGGCCGGACGCGCCTGAATTCACCGGTACGGTGCTCGGCGCCGACGACGCGGTCGCTTGGCGCGAAGCGCAGCGCGCCGCGGGCCGGCGCGTCGTGTTCACCAACGGCTGTTTCGACATCGTCCATGCCGGTCACGTGCAGTATCTCGCTTGGGCGCGCGCGCAGGGCGACGCGCTCGTGCTCGGCCTCAATAGCGACGCATCGGTCCGTGCACTCAAAGGCTCGGAACGGCCGTTCGTTCCCTTCGCCGATCGCGCCGCGGTGCTCGCCGCATTGCGCAGCGTGGACGTCGTCGTCGGCTTCGCCGAGAGAACGCCGGAGGCGCTGCTCGAGCGCATCCGACCGGACGTGCACGTGAAGAGCGCGCAGTACCGCATCGACGAGTTGCCGGAGCGCTACGTCGTCGAGAAGCACGGCGGGCGCATCGTCCTCGCCCCGCACGAGGCGGGGAAGAGCACGACCGATCTCGTCGCACGCGTCCGCTCGCGCACGTAGCCCGTGATCCTGGCGCTCACCGCCAACGG
>Ga0116229_10015799_pt1 | contig 10225 bp, 10 predicted proteins | sample S1TSphgellanicum_3_FD_87313 | JGI IMG/M metagenome (GOLD analysis project Ga0116229, IMG submission 87313) | Host-associated microbial communities from peat moss isolated from Minnesota, USA - S1T2_Fc - Sphagnum magellanicum MG | ecosystem: Host-associated > Plants > Peat moss > Unclassified...
AATTCCTCGGGCGAGCCGGCCGCGAGCACGAACGGCGTCGCGACCGCGACTGCGAGGCCCGCCGTGCCAAACCAGACCGCGAGCTTCAGGAACGCCGTGTTTCGATAGGAGATCAGTCGCATCGGATGTTATTCGCGCGGCAGATCCTCAGGCTCGTGGTACCGCTCATCAATGCGCGCTCGCGACCTCGACGAACGAGCGGCCGCGCAGCGCGAAGCGCAGCGTCAGAGGCCGGCTCGGACAACAAGGGGCATCGCCGGGACCGTAAGCGGCACCATGCAACAGCACGTGTTCATCGTCGATCGCGATTTCCTTGAATTCGCGCTGTCCCTTTCCGCCGACTTGCCGCACGCAGCAAAACAGATAATTTCCGCCGCTGCGCCAGAACGTCGCGACGTACTGCAGCCAGTCATCGCCGTTGCGCACGCCCTCGAGCGTGAACAAAAGGACGGCCGCGGGCCGGTCGCCCAATTGGCCGGGCATGAACTGCGCGGTATCCGCGACGTAATAAGGACGGTGCCCGTTGAACGTGTGTTGGCGCGCGACGAAGCCCGTGCGCCAGGCATCGACGGCGTGCGGCACATCGAGCGAGTAGCCGGCGGCACGCGCGCCCAGCGCCAGAAGAAGGCAAATAAGCAAACTCGTGCAGCGGGCGGCCATCACGTCTTGGACTGATCCTTGGCAGGGCCTTTGAACACATAGTAAAGACCGATGACCACGAATACGGCCGCGAGCAACAGACTGAGCAACTGCGCCGCGCCGAGGGACTCATGGCCGCGCTCTCGATACGCGTGCGTGATTAGAAACACGCCCCAGAGCACGCCCACCCCCCCGATGATGCGAGTTTGCAAAGGCCTGTCCCCTCAGCCGCGAACGCGCCGACCCGTCGAGCGCCGGCCTGTGGCTCCGGGCACGGCACCGGCCAGGCGATCATGCTCACCGCGCAACTGCGCGCTCGCCCCGTGGGTGATCGCGCCCAAGCGCGCCTCGATGGTGGCAAGATCCGGCACGGGGCCGCGCATGTGCGCTTCGAGTGCCGCGCGCATGCCGCGCAGATGGGCCGGCGTCGTGCCGCAACACCCGCCGATAATGCGTGCGCCGGCGTCGATGGCAAGTCGCGCGTACTCGGCCATGAGTTCCGGCGTACCGCTGAATTGGATCTCGCCGTTGATGAACTGCGGAATGCCGCAATTGGCCTTCGCGACCAACACGGCCGACGGATCCGAGGCGGTCGCGAGATTGACGATGCAGGCGACGAGTTCCGAGGGTCCGATGCCGCAATTGCTGCCGCAGGCGCTGAGCGCGTGCTTGCGATGCAAGCCCGCGAGCTCGGCGGGCGTGACGCCCATCATCGTGCGGCCATTGGTATCGAAGCTCAACGTGGCGACCACGGGCAGACCGGTCGTACGCGCGCCCGCGATCGCCGCTTCCGTCTCCTCGACCGAGGACATGGTTTCGATCCAGAGGATATCGGCGCCGCCGCGCGCGAGCGCCGCGGCCTGTTCGGCAAAGGCCTCACGCGCAGCCTCGAGACTCAAGGTGCCCAGGGGCTCGAGAATCTCGCCCGTGGGTCCGATGCTGCCGCCGACCAAGACCGTGCGGCCGGCCCGGTCCGCCTCGCGGCGCGAAATCGCGGCGGCCTTTTCATTGAGCTCGGCGACACGCGACTCGGCCTTGTGGAGTTTGAGCCGGTAGCGCGTACCACCGAAGCTATTGGTCAGAATGATGTCGGCGCCGGCCGTGACGAAGGCGCGCTGCAGGTCGGCGATGCGCTCGGGATGATCGGCATTCCAGAGTTCGGGCGCATCGCCCGATTGCAGGCCGCGCTCGAACAAATTACTGCCGGTGGCGCCATCGGCGAGCAGCCAAGGCCGCTCGGCCAAGAGGGGTGTCAAACGATCGCTCATGATCGCCAAAGTCTAGCATGGCCGCCGCGGCGACGACCCCGGCGGGTCCGTGGGCGCACGGGTCCGCCGTGACTAGGTCTGCCGGCAAGCCGCTATTCGGCGGCTTCCTTCGGCAAATGCATGACCTTGGCCGGATCTTCGCCATAGGGTGGCGAGTAAATGACCAAGAGCTTGATGCGCTCGGTGAGTACGCGAATCGAGTGGAACACCTTGGCGGGAAAAAACATCATATCGCCGGGTTTGACGTGATGATCGACGCCGTCGACGCCGGCGATCGCTTCACCTTCGAGGATGTAGACCGCCTGCTCGAGGTCCGGGTGCGCATGCGCGGGCGAACCCGCATGCCGCTCGATGTCGCCGAGCGCGATTTCCATGTACTTCGCGCCGTTCACGTCGGGCCCCACGAGCCGGTAATTCTTGGTGCCCGTGTGGTTCGCGGGGCTGTAGCTTGGCACTTCGCCGGCGCGGATGATGTAAGGCGATTTTTCGGTCATGACGGTATTCCCGGAAGTGGGGCGCGCGGGCGCCGTAGAAATAAGGCGGTGGCAAACAGCATCGCGAGCACGGCAATCGCACCGAGTCCGATCCGAAAATCGCCGGTGTGGTCTTTGACGTAGCCGATGAAGGGCGGTGATAGGAATCCGCCCAGCACACCGAGCGCGCTGATCGCGCCGATGCCGCCGGCGGCCGCACCGCCCGTGAGGAAGGTGCGCGGAATCGACCAGAAGGGCGCCGTGAAGGCGAGCGTACAGGCGAAGGCGACCGCGAGCCCCGCGATGCGCAAGCTCGGGTCGTGGACCAGCACCGAGAACAGAAGCGCCGCGCCGCCGCCGAAATTGGCGATGGCGGCGTGGCCGTAACGCTCCCGCCGCCGATCCGAATGCCGCCCCCAATAAATCAGCGCGATGAGCGCCAGCAGACTCGGGATCGCGGCCACCAAGCCGGTTTGCGCATTGCTGAGCCCGAAGCCCTTGATGATCTGCGGCAGGAAAAACGTGATGCTGTTGAGCAGACAGACGTTGCTGAAATAAATCGCCGCGAGAAACAGCACGCGCGGATTGGTGAGGCATTGCAGCACCGTGAACACGCGCTTGCGCTCGACCGCGGTGCGTTCCGATCCCAGACGATCGATGAGCCACGCCTTCTCGGGCGCCGGCAGCCACGCGGCCTGCGCGGGCGTGTCCTGTAAGCGCGAAATCACGAGCGGCGCCAAAATGAACGCGGGAGCGGCCTCGACCAGGAACAGCCATTGCCATCCCTGCAAGCCCAAAACGCCGTTGAGACCGAGTAACTGCCCCGACAAGGGCGCACCGATGATGCCGCTGATCGGAATCGCGGCAATGAAGTAGCCCAAGATCCGCGCGCTGTAGGCGGCCGGAAACCATAGGGTCAAGAAGAACAGAATCCCCGGATAGAACCCGGCTTCGGCCGCGCCCAACGCGAGTCGCACGGCGTAGAAACTGGTCTGGCCCTGCACGAACGCCATCGCCGCGGCGCAGATTCCGAGCGTCACCATGATGCGTGCGATCCACCGTGTTGCGCCGACCCGGTAGAGCAGCAGGTTTGACGGGATCTCGCACAGACAATAGGTCAGAAAAAAGAGACCGGCGCCAAAACCATATTGCGCCGAGCTCAGGTCCAGCGCCTTGTTCATCTGCAGCGCGGCGAAGCTCAAATTGACGCGATCGAGATAGGCGACGAAATAGCACAGGATCAGCAGGGGAAGCACCCGCCAAGCCGTCAAGCGGATGGCGCTGCGCTCGAGATCGGACCTTGCTGCCGCGACTTCGCTGTCGACCTGATGCGTGCTGCTAGCCATCGAAACTCCCCCGCGATCGATCCTGGTTTTTTGAAATCATAGCAAAAAATGTCTACGTCCGGGCGAAGTCGCTATCGCTATCGCGTATTTCTTCCTTAGAATGGACGCCGCGATTACTGGAATTTCGCGTCAAGTGGCGCCGGTTGCCACCTGGCACGCGACCCAGTACAATTTCGCTGTGGCGAAATCTATTTCGCTAATACGAAAACACTAAAACCTCGAGGCTGGCAGCAATGCAACCCGCAGAAGATACCGCGTCGGTCGCCTGGGAACCGTCGGCGAGCTCCACCGGCCCGCTCGCGGGCGTGCGCGTCCTCGACCTCACGACCGTCGTCATGGGCCCCTCGGCAACCCAGATGCTGGGCGACTTGGGCGCCGATGTGCTCAAAATCGAATCCCCTGCGGGCGACTCGATGCGCTGGATCGGCCCCTGGCGCCATCCGGGCATGGGCCCTCTTTATCTGCAGGCCAATCGCAACAAGCGCGGCCTCATGCTCGATCTCAAATCGCCCACGGGCAAGGCCCGCGCCGTGGCGCTTGCCGAACGCGCCGATATCCTGGTCTCGAACGTGCGCCCCCAGGGTCTGCAGCGCCTGGGTCTCGATTACGAGCACATCAGCGCCGTTAATCCCAAAATCATCTATTGCGCTGCGGTCGGCTACGGCGCCGGCGGCCCCGACTCCGGCAAGGCCGTCTACGATGACCTCATGCAAGCGGCCTCCGGCATTGCCGGACTGTTTCGCGCGGTCGACGGCGCGCCGCGCTATGCACCGGTCAATATTTGCGACCGCGTCGTCGGCCTCTACGTCGCCAATGCCGTTACCGCCGCACTCTATCACCGCGAAAAGACCGGGCAAGGCCAGCTGATCGAAGTGCCGATGTTCGAGACCATGACGCAATTCGTGCTGTCCGATCACATGGGCGGCGGCGCCTTCGTGCCGCCCGAGGGCGCGATGGGCTACAAACGCTTGTTGTCGCGCACGCGTGGACCCTATGCCACGCGCGATGGACATCTATCCCTGGTCGTCTACACCGATAAACATTGGCGGGCGTTCACCCAGCTGGTCGGCTGTCCGGAACTCCTGGACACGGACGCGCGCTTCACGTCGCAGGAGAGCCGCACCCGGCATGCCGAGGACGTGGGTCGGTTCTTGGCGGAGCATTTGCCCGCCCGCACGAACCGTGAGTGGCTGAACATACTAAATTCCATCGACATCCCGGCCTGCCCCGTCAACGCGGTCGAGGATCTGTTCGAGGATCCGCACCTGAAGGCCGTCGGCTTTTTCGACGAGCTCGAGCATCCCACGGAAGGCAAGCTCAAAGTCTGCCGATTTCCGGTACGCTTCAGTGCCTCGCCCTCCTCGGTGCAACGGCTCGCGCCCGGACTCGGCGAGCACAACGAGCAGATCTTCGGACCCGAGCCGAACGCCTGACGAGGTAGCCGCCCATGTCCGAGACACCATCCGCAGATCTACGCGTCGAACGCAAAGACGATGTGCTTTGGATCTGGATCGATCGCGAAGCGCGCCGCAACGCCTTGAATCCGGCCGTGCTCGCCGGCATTGAAGCCGCCGTCCAAAGCACGCGTGACGATCCCGGCATCCGCGCCATCGTCTTGACCGGCACGGGCCACAAAGCCTTCTGCGCCGGCGCCGATTTGAGTCAAGGCACCGGGACCTTCCAGGCGTCCCCCGACGAGCCCACCACGGATTTCGGCCGGCTTGCGCGTGTGGTGCGCATGGCCGGCATCCCGTTGATCGCGCGCGTCAACGGCGCCTGCGTCGCGGGCGGCATGGCGATCCTCGGCCTTTGCGATCTCGTGATCGCGGCCGACCATGCGCGCTTCGGCCTGCCCGAGGCCAAGGTCGGCGTCTTCCCCATGCAGGTGCTCGTGTTCCTGCGCGCGACCATGCACGCGCGCCATATCAATGAACTCTGCCTCACCGGCGAGCTGATCTCGGCGACCCGCGCGGCCGAGATGGGCCTCGTCAACGAGATCGCACCCGCCGGCGAACTCGACGCGCGCGTCGCGGCCTTGCTCGCGAAAATCCGTCAGGGCTCGCCGGCTGCGATCCGCCGCGGCAAGCAGGCCATCTTCGCGATGGAAATGATGGCCTTCAACGAGGCGATCGCGTTCGCGGAGGCACAGATCGCGCTCTGTTCAGGCAGCGCCGATGCGCAAGAGGGCCTCGCGGCCTTCACGGCCAAGCGCAAGCCACTCTGGGCCCCCCCGGAGAAGGACAACAACAAGGACAAGGACTAAGTCACATGACCCCGGTACGCATCGGCGGCGCCTCGGGCGCCTGGGGCGACAGCCCGCGGGCAATCGCACAGTTACTGCGCGAGCCGGTGGATTACTTGATGATGGATTACCTCGCCGAGGTGAGCATGTCCTTGCTCGCGCGGGCGCGCTTGAAAGCACCCGACGCCGGCTTCCCGCCGGACTTCGTCGAGTATCTCAAGCCGCATCTCGGCGAAATCGCAAAGCGCGGCATCAAGCTGGTCTCGAATGCGGGCGGGGTGAACCCGGCAGGCTGCAAGGCGGCGCTGCTCGCGGCTTGCGCCGAGCAGGGAGTGAGCTTATCGATCGCCGTCGTCACCGGTGACGACGTCATGCCCTGGATCGACCGCCTCCGTGCACAAGGCATTCGCGAAGCCGTCTCGGGCGCCGAACTGCCGCAGCGTCTGCTGACCGCGAACGCGTACTTGGGGGCACTGCCGATCAAGGCCGCGCTCGAGCGCGGCGCGGACATCGTGATCACCGGTCGCTGCGCCGACAGCGCACTCGCGCTCGGGATCTTGATGTACGAGTTCGACTGGGCGGCTGATGATTATGACCGACTGGCCGCCGGCAGCCTCGTCGGGCACTTGCTGGAATGCGGCGCGCAGGGCACGGGCGGTCTGCACACGGACTGGGAACTCGTGCCCAACTGGGAGAACATCGGCTACCCAATCGCCGAATGCCATCGCGACGGCTCCTTCGTGCTCACGAAGCCCGCGGGCACCGGTGGGCTCGTCACGCCGGGCACGGTCGCCGAACAAGCGCTCTACGAGATCGGCGACCCCGCGGCCTACGTGCTGCCCGACCTGATCGCCGATTTCTCCCAGGTGCACCTGCGTCAAGAGGGACCGGATCGCGTGCGCGTCACGGGTGCGCGCGGCCGCGCGCCGACGAACCAATACAAAGTCTCGGCCACCTATCAAGATGGCTATCGCGCCACGGCGACCGTGTCGATCGTGGGCCCCCAGGCCGCCGCGAAAGCGCGGCGCACCGGTGAGGCGCTGATCGCGCGCGCGCGCCTGAGTTTCCAGGAACGTGGCCTGCCCGATTTCACGGCGACCTATCTGGAGACGCTCGGTGCCGAGGCCTCCTACGGACCGCAAGCGCGGACCCAAGACTCGCGCGAGGTCTTGCTGCGCCTCGTGGTCGTGCACGCAGACCCGAAGTGTCTCGACCTGTTCGCGCGTGAGTTGGGTTCGGTCGGTATCTCCTTTGCGCCCGGTACGACCGGCATCTATAGCGGCCGGCCCAAGCCCGCGCCGCAGATCCGCTTGTTCACGCTGTTCATCGCCAAGACGCTGCTCGATCCGCCCGTGGTGACCGTCGGCAACGGCGAGCCCTTCACGGTGGCCATCCCCGCGGGCACGGAGGCGACCGCCGTCGCGACGCCGAACAAGGCCATCAACAGCGCACCCACCGCCACGGCGGCCGATGACGGCGAGTCGATGACGGTGCCCCTGATACGCCTGGCGCTCGCGCGCTCGGGCGACAAGGGCGACTCCGCCAACATCGCAATCATCGCCCGCCACCCCGCCTACCTCGACGTGATCCGCCGCGAGGTGACGAGCGCGCGGCTCGCCGCGCATTTTGCCTACCAGGTGTCAGGGCCCGTCGAGCGTTTCGAGGCCCCGGGTCTGCAGGCCTTCAATTTCCTGTTGCAGCAGGCCCTCGGCGGCGGCGGCATGGCTTCCTTGCGCATCGATCCACAGGGCAAGGCCTACGGCCAAATGGCCCTCGAGATGCAGGTGCGCGTACCGCGCGCGGTCCTGCGCGAGGTCGAGGGCGACTAACGCGCCACGCCTTAGGGCTCCGCGGCGCGGCTCGCGCTGCTGCCCAGCATGTTGCAGACGCCCACGATCAGTTCAGCGGCCCGCTCGAGTTTGGGCGCAACGCGCGACGTTGGCCCGGCGACCGTGACGATGTAGATCGACGAAGTCCACACGAAGCGTGCCGAGATCGTGGTCAAGCCCTCCTGGCTCTCCTCGCGATTCAAGAACCAGCCGCGCTGCGAACCCGTCTCGAGTTCCTGGCGGAGCGCCGTCTTCGACGTGATCGTGTTCGGCGTGAGCGCCGCGAGCTGCGCCGTCTTGAGATAATCGCGCAGCGCGCTCTCGCTCAAGGAGGCGAGCAGACACTTGCCCGCCGAGCTCGCATGCAGATGCCGCACGTTCTCGCCGATGGTGGCAAGAAACCGCAACGGGTGCGACGGCTCGAACGAGGCGAGGTAGGTCGCCGAGAGTCCGTGGATCTTTGCGAGCAGCACGGACTCATCGAGCGTGTCGCGCAAAGAACGCAGCAAGGCGTCCGTGCGCAGCACCACAGGATCGTGGTCGGCGATCGTCTTGGCGATTTCGTAGAGTCGTAAGGTCGGGTAATAGCCGCCGCGTGGCGTCAATTCGTAGATATAGCCGCGCGCGTGCAGCGCCTGCAAGACATCGTGACAGCTGGAGGCCGGTATCCCGAGCAGCCGCGCGATCTCGGAGGCCGATAGCGGTCGCTTCTGGTCCGCGAAGACCTCCAAGAAATCCAAGGTTCGACTGACAATCTTAGACATCGTGCCGCTGTTCTCTGAATGTTGCGGGTCGCCCAGCCTTGCAGGCCGCCCAGCCGCGCTCGATCATAGCAGCTGGCGCGCGCTAGGCGAGTCCGAGCGCCGCGATCGCATTGTCCTTGAGAATCAATGGCTGCACCTCGGGCTTGAAACCCGCGTCCCGAAAATCCTTGATCCAGCGATCCGGCGTGATCAACGGAAAGTCCGAGCCGAACAGCATCTTGCGCTTCAACTGGCCGTTGGCATGTTGCACGAGTTGCGGCGGGAAATACTTCGGCGACCAGCCGGACAAATCGATGTAGACGTTGGGCTTGTGCAGGCACACGGACAAGGCCTCGTCCTGCCAGGGCCAGGACGGATGCGCGATGATGACGGTCATGTCCGGAAAATCGGCCGCCACATCGTCGAGATGAATCGGGTTCGAGTATTTGAGGCGTAAACCCCCGCCGCCCGGCATGCCCGTGCCGATCCCCGAGTGTCCGCTATGAAAGATCGCCGGCAGCTTGTGCTCGGCAATGACTTCGTAGAGCCCATAAGCCATGCGGTCATTGGGGAAGAACCCCTGCAGTGTCGGATGGAATTTGAAGCCCTTGATCGCACCGGACTCGATCAGACGCCGCGCCTCGCGGATGCCCATCTTGCCCTTGTGCGGATCGATGCTGCCGAAAGCGATCATCATGTCGCTGTTCTCGCGCGCGGCATCGGCGATCTCTTCATTGGCGATGCGCTTGGCACCGACCGCGTGCTCGGCATCGACGGTGAACATGACGAGGCCGATCTTGCGCTCGCGATAATAGGCGATCGTCTCGGCGATCGTCGGTCGCTTGCCGGCCTTGAAATACTTCGAGGCCGCGTCTTCGAATTCCTGCCAGACCTCGTCCACGGGCTGTCGACACGACACTTCCGCGTGCGTGTGCACATCGATCGCGATCAAATCGTCGAGTTTCATCGGATACTCCGAGTGGACACCAGCTTACCCCAACAGGGCAAGCCGGCGTTCCTCGGTGTCGGCAGCACCGGTGTCGATGCCGGCGGCGAGTACACCCGGTTTCTCAGAACCGGACGCGCCCGGTCACATACCACTCGGCAGGCGGGTTGTACGTACCGTAGATGATGCTCGCGGTCGTATCCTGGTTGCCCGTCGTGAGGAACCGGTCGTCCGTGATGTTCGTGCCGCCGAGCGTGAGCTCGTAGCGATCCTGCGGGGACGCATACGTGAGCGACGCGTTCAACACGTTCGTGACCGGACGCATCAGCAACGAGGTGTTGATGGCGTCGTTGGCGATCTCGGAGGTATGCGTGAAGTCCAAGCCTAAGCGCAGACTGCCGCCGTTCGGTAGGTTCGACTTGTAGGTCGGGCTCAGGCTGTACTTCCAGCGCGGCGTCTTGGGCAAGAGGCTCGATGTCGTGATGCAGCCCTGGAAGGGCTGCACGCAGGACTGGCCGGAATTGATGCCCGGCGCGAGGTAGGTGTAGTACGCATCGATGAAACCACCGGTCGCGGCGAACGAGAAGCCGTAGCCGATGATCCAGTTGGCCTCGAGTTCCGCGCCCTTGATGTCGGCATCGCCGGCGTTTTCGATGGTCGGCGACAAGCCTTCCTGGAAATTCAGCTGAATGCTGTCGTATTTCGTATAGAACAGAGCCGCGTTGACCTGCAGCGTGTG
>Ga0116229_10015802_pt1 | contig 10222 bp, 6 predicted proteins | sample S1TSphgellanicum_3_FD_87313 | JGI IMG/M metagenome (GOLD analysis project Ga0116229, IMG submission 87313) | Host-associated microbial communities from peat moss isolated from Minnesota, USA - S1T2_Fc - Sphagnum magellanicum MG | ecosystem: Host-associated > Plants > Peat moss > Unclassified...
AAATAATATTTTATTTAATTAAAATTTATTTTATATCTATCAACAAGTCAATAAGTTTATAAATAAATAATCTATATTTCATATTTATCAATCCATGATTTGTCAATAATTTATTTAATATTGTTTAGTATTTAGTTATTCTGAAACAACTCATTATTTTAAATAATTATTCAGATAATAATTATCTGATTATTCCTTAATTAAATTAATTCTGAAATATATTATTAGTTTTGAAATATCTCAATATCTTATTAAAGTAGTTAATCAAGAGTTATGGTTATTATTTAATGACGACTAGTTAGTAAATATTTAGTCAGCCAATGAGTAATAAATAATAAATTCTTCACAAATTAAATTGTTTTAGTTATTAATGATTAATTAAAACTGATTTTATTTTTACTAAATAGATAATTAGAAATTGTAATATATATTTTTTCTAATACTTAGTCTTTTATTTACTTAATATTTCTTCAATATAAAGTAGTAATTATTTTTTTTATTAATATTTATTAAACTATGTGGTTATTAATATTTATAATTAAAAAATATGGTTAATAGCTAAAAAATATTAATAAATTAATATTAATGGTTTACTAAATTTTATTTAATATCTACTAATTAAGTTAATGAGCTAAAATTTTAATTATTTATAATTAATGTTCAAGAATTATCAAGTAGTTTAAATATCAGTTAATACCTAATATTTTTTATTTAATTATTTTATCAATGGCAATTTGAAAGGCTAGTTCATAGTATTAATTCAATGATAATAATAATAATAATAAATGATAAATTAATTAATCAAGTCACAAATTAATCATTTAAAATTTTAATGTATCTAATTATTTGGTAATTACTTCTAACCTAATAATTTTCTATTTATTCAACTAATTAATTAGTTATTGGAAACCATGAGAGAATAATGATCAATGCTACTTCTAAAATTATTAAAATAATTAGCCAATAAATATGTGGTAAATAGTTTTATGTGTGGGCAGGTGGGTAGGTAAAGTTATTAGCTGAGTAATTAATTATTTATTTTTCACATATTTATTTATATAATTTATAAAACTAAAAACAAGTACAAAACTTGTGGAAGAATCATGTTTAGTTGCAATTGGATTTGTGAGTAAGGTGCAACAAAAAGGTTTAACCCATATGTTTTGTTTTCTAATGTCATTTTACAAAGTTTATAAAGAAGGCGTTTTTTCTTTGGATTTGACATTAAAAATCATGTGCCATTTAGGATGAGCTCAAAGAAGTTCAACCCTAAAGTCAAAATTTAAAATAAAATAAAAGTATTCACATGGTCACTTTTTAATTCGCTTAGTTTTTTGCCATTCTACCTTCTTACCTATTTACCTATTTTCCTACTTAGGTAGCCAAGTGGATAAATAACAAAGTAACTTAGGTAGGTATATATCCTAGGTAGGTAGGTTTTTTTTTATACACATAGTTTTACTTACCTAGCCACCTATGTAAGTAATTATTTATTTTAATTTTTTTTCAAATTTTAATCAATATGCCACATGGCAACTTTTGATTATACCATGTGTCAAAATATAAATAAATCTAAATTGAATAATCATAATAGATGGTTGAGATCAAGATTTCAATAAAAATTTAATTTTCATCAAAAATTATTCCAAGTGCCATGTGTCAAAATCTTATTAGAGTATGTGTTGAAATCTATGGCCATCCATAATGGATAGCCTACATTAATATGTCAATAATAATAATAATAATTCCCAAAAAATTATTATGTTGATAAATGGTAATTAATGATAGGGTAATTTAGTAGTTGCAAATGTTATACACTAGTCAAAGGATGGAAATGTATATGTTGACCATATATTTCATCCATGGGAAATGTGTTGACATCACACTAAGTCATCATTTGTGACTAAAGCTTCAATGTGACTTCTTTTATGCAATTAAGGGATTTTTTTAGTTATAAAGTTGATGCAATTGTTTTTTAGTCATACATTATAATTACAAATTGACATTTTTCTACTAATGATGTTACCTTATAAGCAATAAAACAAGCAAAAGAGTTTAGATTAAACATGATCACATTAACATTACACATATCATATGCATTATAACCAATAAATGTGTCTTGTTTTAAACCTTTTAAAACAACATAAAAAACGGTTGAATATCTAGCTATGTCTATAAGCAATCACATGGAACCAAACAAGATAACCATAATTGGATGGGTAGATCAGGCCTTAGAGCAATCACTCACAAAACAAAACATCAAATATGGGTTTAAGACTACATGTATATAACTTTTGAACCCAAAGGCAATGGATAACAAGACTAGACCATTAAAGGTTTACATTGCAACAAATGTGAACAATGTAGGGAATGAAGAATATTACAACAGAGGAGGAAACTAAGAATAATCCTCAATGGGGAGAGGAATTTGTTGTTGTATAACTTCTCCATGTAATTGAATCATATCAACATCCAACATCTAAATATCTACCTATCTATAAGTCACAAAGTGACCAGCGTTCGCTACTATGTAAATATGCCCCATAACCAAGTTGTAATGATAGACCAACAACCAATAGAGATTGATGTTGTAAACCTAGATGAAGGTAATTTTGAAAATACTCAGGAGTTGTTCCAAGAAATGAACAATTGTCTCCAAATGTGACCAAAGAATCCATGAAGGTGCATGACCTACTATTGCTACCTCATTAACCTACAAGACACACCAAGGGAAAAGAACCATTAATCATTTATTCTTAACCACATGTTGTGACTAGTTATAATAATCAAAACATCCTAAAGAAAAAAAATAGAAAAGGCAATTGTATAAGAAATTAAGGCAAGCAAAAAAGGAAAAGGACAACAAGTGACCCAAATGAACAACAAAATTGGGTTTTATAGTAGAATGAACAGTTGAAAAAATTGTCGAAAAACATGTTAAAATATAATACATTGGCAGCTTGGGTTCCAACAATTGTTGTTGAAGTGGGTGACCATTTTCACCATGATTTTCAAATAGGTTTTCAAGCAAAGCCATGCAAGTACATAGGGGTGAATATGGGCTACACAACATGGGTTCAACAATATACAAGGCTATAAACATGGGCTAAACAACAAGCATGAAAGCACCAAACAACAAGATTGTTACCTTCCAATGATTGAGGAACAAATAAATAATTGGCTAACTATTGAAAGAAAGGTAGTGCAATCAAAAGGGATTATTATTTGGTGAACATGAACATGCGAATAAGATAGATTTTTTTGGAATATACACATGGCATAAAATATTTCATGACATGGAAGAATATTTTACCAGGTGCGCATGGATGAACAATATTTATGGATGAAAGGATGACATGGATGAAAATTAAAAACAAATGAACAAAAAAAAGATATGAACACATGTTCACAACCAAGAATTATGTTTCAATCCAAATTCTACTTCACAATTGAAAGGTATGTGTCAATCAAAACACCATCTATTCATTTCCAAGTGATATGTTCCCATTAGGAAGTTGACACAATATGAAGCCACACATTCCTTATACCATTTCAGCCTATTTTTTATTTCAATTCAATATTTCAAACCTCTTATGTCTAAGATCATTTTTGTTACTTAAAAAATCAAACTGCATTATTTCCCCCTTTCCACCAAAATTACCTAGCTCCATCTTTCTATGGCTATCACTCGTTTGCAATTACTAAACATGTATTTTACAATGGCAAAAAAAATTCACAATAATGGTCACACCAACACCTTGGAAACTATGATTAAATACACCTTAATTTCAAACATGTATCTAAATAGAATATGTGAGTTGACAAAAAAACCTTTGGAATATCCAAGAAATCCCACCCAACTAAACCCACTCAAACATTTGCTAGAAATTAGAACATGGGGAACAAAATGGAAAAGGGAAATTGACAAAACAAATGAATGGGTGGCATGGCAATGGGCAAATGTGAAAATAAACAAAGAAAATTTTGCATTACTCAAACAAATTGTAAACATTTTAAAGGAGGATATGGAAGACTACCATTGGGCGATGTTTACACATGCCATGGATTTTTTCCAAGAATGTGCAAATTTGAAAAAATCAATTTAAAAACATTTCTTCATAAGCTTATTAAAGGATTTGTTGACATAGGATTTGGTAACCCTTAACCTCCTATCAATAGAATTTGTGGAACCCAATAGATGATTTTATGCAACTTTAGGCATGTGAGTTTGGGTGCCAGAAGATTTAAGGAACAAAATGTTAAAACAACCTATGAATTGTCAGATGATAGGCCAAACCTTGAAACCATGAAATGTCTATGATAGTTAGAAAAAAAATGTTTCAATACATGAAGGAGAAACCAATATACCATTTTTTATAATAATTTTTGGTTCAATAGACTTTTTGTTATGAATTACAACTAAAGTTGAACATTAACATTATTTCTTGAAAAATCTTGAAAAATTCTTGATTCTTGGAACTCCAAAGGACACATATACAATACCCATTTAGTCCTTGGAATTCTAAAGGATTCATATATAATACCCAATCAATCCTTGGAACTCCAAAGGAAGCCTATAAAACCCCCATACAATGATTGCATTATCATTATATTTCTAATTAATTATATTTTTTCGTTTTTTACTTTTTATTTCCATTTTCAGTATCATCACTATCACTAGTAGAAAATGGCTATTTTGCAACTAATCCATGCGACTAATTTTTAGTTGCAAGCGACATTCACAACCAAAATTTCAATAGTTGTGTTGGACAAGTTGCATTGACACTAGTCACAAACGACAACAAATTTTGGATGAAAGAAAAAATCAACGAAATACGCCTTCATCCTTTGATTGGTCATATATGTATTATCGCTTGCAACTAAGATGCGACTTTTTTTGTGAACAATGAAAACAAATTATGTGTTGCCACATGTCCAATTATTAATAATTAAAAATATTTTATTATTATTCGAAATAATCTAATACGTTTCATTTTTATGTTTGGATGGTTTAGATTGTGACATGTGGTGTAATAGAAATTTGCCATGTGGCATATTAATTGAATTTTTCCAAATTACATTTAAATCAATATTTAAGTATGTAGGGTAAACTAGGTACCTACCTACCCATCTAGGCTAAACATCTATGAAGATAGGACCCATTTACTTACCTAAGCCAAATACCTACTTAGGTAGGTTGGTAAGTTAGGGAAATAGGTAGTTAGGTGTAAGTACATGAATATTTATATTTTATTTTAGGTTAAGTCATTTTTATTAATTCATCCCATATGCCCATCTTTTTAAATATGAAAATGTGAGACAAACCACCTTGTTTATATACTTTTCGAGATGAGAATGAAAGCCAAAACATATGGGATAAAAACATTTAATTATAAAACGTTTTATTATAATTATTCCCATAGTTATTTTCATTTATATATTTAATAATAAATATAAACGTAAATATTTAATAGTAGCAACAAAATTAATTCAATTATTATTGTAGCTAGTTGGTAACCAAGGTTAACTATTTTATTTTTATTATTCATATTATTACTTCACTCATAAAACTATTTATGAACTATTACAATGAATATTTTATATTTTAAATAACTATATGTTTCCTTCAAAAATAATTTCTACATTTGTATAATAATTTAATAGATTTCCATTCTAAATAATATAGTAATTATTATAAAATAATAAAACTGAAAATAAAAATTACATATAATTAATTTATTATAATCATTTAATTATTTATAATTAATAAATATCAATTATAAATTTGAGATATAAAAACTTAAAACTATATATTAATATTTCCTAGTAATTATTATATTAATTTAATAATATTTCATAATTGATTACTTATAATAATAATAATAATAATAATAATGTAGTCTTTAACTAGCATAAGTTAGCTATTTTATTATTATTATTATATATGTTATTATGTCATTTGATAGAATTATTATGATTAATTTTGGTAAATTTTCATTTTTGTTAATAAATCAAAATTAATTCTATAAGTACCTTAGTCATTTGAGAAAAAATTAATATATTAATATATTAAAAAAATTTATTACATGTAATTAAATAAATATATAATACAAAATTAATCAAAATAATAATAAATGTCATTTGTAATAATTTAAAAAAATATAATAAGATGGTTTGGATAAAATTTTAATATATTCAAAATATACACTATTTAGTGTGACCATAATATCAAGGCCATTTATGCTAATAATAATACTTGAATACACATCTAATATGGTTCATATAAACTCAAAATATACATTTATAAATCCTAATACACCTAACCATATTCATTAGAATCCACAAAATACACCCTTGTATATTCATAAGGTTATAACTAAATTGGTCACATTTGCAACTAATGGAACATAAATTGTTCTTTTTGGATGAAAATTAAACTAAATGTTGTTCACATGGAAGGATGAACACCAAAATAGTCACAAACTAGTTGCACTATAGTCACAAATATGACCAACACAAAAAATAGTTGCAAAAATGTCCAAATCTAGTTGCAAATAATTAATAGTCGCATGTAAACACAAATATAATGGTTACATTTTCACCATTTTCTACTAGTGTTATCCACTTGCATTTGATATACCTTTAATATAATATTGCATTCCTATTACCTTGACAAAATATTTGTATCCTCCTAGCTAATGTTATTAATTCGCATATTTAATTGCCTTATTCAGTATTACCATCTCAATTGGATTTCTCCCAAACAATGACAAATAGATCATTAATTACTGGTAAACTACCTTTCACAATTCAATATATGATTGAAAATGCATTGTTGCATTCAATTTTAGACTCAATTTTTAAAAAAATAGAACGACCATGGTGAGGTCCTCAAAATAACAATCGATTCAACATTTTATGCAGACTACTAGAAATTAGGAAATGGGGTAGTCTACAAAAAGACAAAGTGAAACATAGATGAATGGGCCGCCTTGTGATGGGCAAATGAAAAGACGAAAGTACAAGGTCCATTTATTGTCACAAACAGGCCAAGGCAAAACCCCTAATTAATAAAACAAGATATAAAAGATTATCATTGGGCAATGTTCGTACATGCAATGGAATTCTTGAAACAACGCACAAGCCTTAAAAAGCCACTTCTATAACATTATTTTACTAGCTTTTTCAAAGATTTATTAAACGAAAACTTGGTCATGTTTTGTGGATTATTAGCAACAAAAATTGGAAAACCCAAAAAAAAACTAATGCAACTTTAGGCAAGCTTGCCTAGGTCCCACAACATGAAAGAAACAAAGTCCTCCAACTGCATGTGAATTGATGAATGATTAGATCACCACCAAAACCACAAGAAATGTGCGATAGTAAAAAAAAAAACAACGTCCAAACCCTTGATGATAAAATAATGTCTATTCATTGTGTAGTACATAAAGTATTTACAATGTCTAAATGTAGAACTTAGATATAATCAATGGAAAATGGATTGAAATAAAATGGATTCAATTGTAATTATAGATTTAAAAATGTATTTTATTAGTAACAATTCTATCAAAACTAGAGGGACATATATGATAATAGAAGCATGAAATAATAAGACCTTAAATGTGCAATGTGTACTACAATTGAGAAGCAAAATTGAGGTAATAATGAATGAAAAATTATGCATATGCATATGTAATTGGTACTTCTCACACAAAGGAGAAAGTAAATGTGTTAAGTGTTAAAGATCTAGCATGATCTAGCAAGATCAATTTATCATTTAACCAATGGCATCCAATCTCAAGATGAACTAGCGCTAAGTGGCACATTCTAAATCATTATGCATTAATTAGAGATCAACAAGGAAATATCTATTATAATTGTTGAAATAAATAATCACTAATCAAATAATAGAACATTAGGAATGAACTGCCATAAATGTTTCCATCCCACACGCTACAAGGGATGTTAAAAAATGATAAATACAAAATAAACATAAATGTCCTCAACGATTGTATATACTGAGAAAAAGGCATGGTGGACACATAAATTTTTCATTACAAGTGTAGGTTTGGAACTACACGAAAATGGTTACTAGAACTTTAGGAGACTTGGATTTGTATCTAGCAATGGATCAAAGATAGATGAAAGTGATAGATGCAAAATATAATGTTAAAATGGGATATTGAGCATCAAAAAATAATGTGCAAGAATATTAGGTCTCTACCACAATGATATGGATGTTTGACCCGGATTTTGTGAACAATTTTCACATGTTTATTTCACACCATTGAACATAATGGCTAAACCTAGGTCACAACTAGTGGCTAAACTTAATGATTTAAAATAATGGCTAAACCTAGTGGCTAAATTCAATGACTTAAACTACTGACAAAACTTAATATTTAAACTCATGAATTTAAATTAATGGCTAAACCTAGTGGCTAAATTTAACAACTTAAATTAATGATTAAATTTAATGTTTAAACTCATTGATTTAAACTAATGGCTAAACTTAGTGACTAAATTCACCAACTTAAACTAATGGTTAAACCTAGTGGCTAAATTCACCAACTTAACTAATGGTTAAAACTAATGGCTAAATTCAGTGGCTTAAACTAATGGTTAAACCTAGTGGTTAAATTCAACAATTTGAACTAATGGTTAAACCTAGTGGTTAAATTCAATAACTTAAATTAATGGCTAAATTCAACGATTTAAACTAATGATTAAACCTAGTGGTTAAACTCAATGACTTAAATTAATGGTTAAACATAATGGCTAAATTCAGCGACTTAAACTAATGGTTAAACCTAGTGGCTAAAATCAACAACTTAAACTAATGGTTGAACCCAGTGGCTAAAATCAACAATTTAAATTAATGGTTAAACCTTTATTAAATCTAATGACTAAACATAATGGTTAGACCTAGTTGACAAACTTAGTGGTTAAATTTCATGGGTAAACATAATGGTTAAACTTAATCGATAAACCTAATGGCTAAACATATTTCATGGCTGAACCTAGGTTAAGCATTGTGGCAAAATCTAATGGCTAAACATAATGACTAAACTTTAACAAAACATAATGTTTAAACTTAGGCTAAGCCTTGTGGCAAAATCTAATGGTTAAACATAATGACTAAACCTTAACAAAGCATAATGTCTCAACTTAGGTTAAACCTTGTGGAAAAATCTAATTGTTAAACATAATATTTAAACCTTGGCAAAACATAATGTCTAAACTTAGGCTAAATCTAGTGGCTAAACATAATGGCTAAACCTAAATTAAATTAAGTGGGTAACTATAATGGTTAAACATATTAGATAAACCTAGGCTATAATTAGTGGCTAAATTTAGGCTATACCTATTGGTAAAATTTAATGGTTCAACTTAGGCTAAACCTAATGCTAAATTTAGTGGCTAAGCATAATGGCCAAATTTAATGACTAAATTTAAAGTAAACTTAATGGCTAAAATTTGGCTGAATTTAATGGCTAAACATAATTGTTACACCTAGTCATTAAAATTAGGTAGGTAAGTGGGTGGATAAGGAAATAAATAATATGTTCATATGTGCATAGGTAAGTAGGTAAGTTGTACAAAAATGAAAAATATAGGTAGATATGTAGGTAAATAAAAGGTAGGTGGGTGGGTGGGTAATAGGTAGGTAAATAATTAACAAAATAAATAGGTGGATGAGTAGGTAGGAGGTAGATTCATAGGGTAGTAGACCATGTCATATTTGACTAATAATCATTAGTCATATTGACTAGAAATTCAACTTGATTATGTGTATCTAATCAAATGAACCACTAAGTTAAGTTGATCAGTCAATAAATACATGTGTCATTCAAGCCTTTGGCCTTTAGTCAAAATGTATTTGTTCATTAGTCAAAATGACAAATTAATCAATTTGAACCTTTTAAAAAACCATGAATTGTGGTAATGCCATTTCGTAGAATCTTCAAATGTGAATTCTAATCTTCCCTATTATTTTCTAATCTACCATCTTCATTGCAATCTAGGCTTTGAAATGGAGTGTAGTATCACTAGAAGAAAACTGGGTTTTTGTAATCAACCAATTTGCGACTAGTTGCGACTATTTGACATTTCCAACTATTGTTGGTTATATTTACAACTACTTTTTGCATTTGGTCTTGCTTGCAACTACTCTATGACTAACTTGCGACTAATGGATTTTTTCATCCTTTCATTTGGATAG
>Ga0116229_10015803_pt1 | contig 10221 bp, 8 predicted proteins | sample S1TSphgellanicum_3_FD_87313 | JGI IMG/M metagenome (GOLD analysis project Ga0116229, IMG submission 87313) | Host-associated microbial communities from peat moss isolated from Minnesota, USA - S1T2_Fc - Sphagnum magellanicum MG | ecosystem: Host-associated > Plants > Peat moss > Unclassified...
CGATGCAAATTATTCGCAATCCGCAACATCTCGTCAGCAGCCTGTACGCCTTTCGCATTGGCCTCATAAGCCCGTTGGGCGGCAAGGATTGCCATCATCGACTCGATCGTCGAGACGTTGGATTTCTCGAGCATGCCGAACGCGATCTTCGGCTGGTGCTCGCCACCCGAGGTGACGTTCTGCGGCGCACCGGACTCGCTCGTTGCCGTGAAGAGTGCGGAGCCGAACGGTCGCAGTTTCTCCGGCGCGACGAACGAGACGAGTCGGATCTGTCCGACCTGCACGCCCGCGTGCGTATCGAGCGTCGCCGTGACGCGGCCGTTCGGGGCTACGTTCACGTCGACCGCATTCGCCGGTATATGCACGCCACGTAACGTCCAACCGTCGGGATTGCGCAACGTGCCGTCGGCGGCGCGCGAAAACGAGCCCGCGCGCGTATACGCGTCGCGTCCGTCGCGCTCCACGCGGAAGAAACCGTTGCCGTCGATCGCGACGTCGAACGCTCCGCCCGTTTTCATCAGTTTACCCTGCGCGAAAATCCGGTGGACGCCGGACGATGCGGTGCCGAGCGACGCATCGCCGCCGATCGCCTCGAACGTGGCTTGCGCGCTCTTGAAACCGGCGACGTCGGCGTTCGCGAGGTTGTCGGCGATCACGTCGAGATTCTGCTGCTGCGCCGCCATGCCGGTCGCCGCGGCGTACAGCGCGCGGTTCATGCCTTCACCCGCGCCACGTCGTCCGCATCCTTGAGACGTTCCTCGTCGAGCGCCGACAGGGTCTTCTGCGCCGTCTCGAACGCGCGTTGCGCTCCGAGAACGTCGACCATCTCGTGCATACCATCGACGGTGGTTCCCGCGAGGAACCCGCTCTCGAGCGATGCGCCGCGCGCCGCGATGCGTCCAACGATGGACCCGCCGTCACGGACGATCCCCTCGGTATCGATCGTCGCATCCGCACTTGCGACGATCGCGCCATGGGTTCCGACGAGCGTGCGCCCGCGCTCGTCGATCAGTTCGCCGTGCGCGTTTCGCTCGAGCGAAGCCGAACGTTCTGCGAACGTATGACCCGAAGCGTCGCGAACGAAGAACGCACCGTTTCCCGCAACGGCGATATCGAGCGCGCGGCCCGTGTGCCGAAGCGGCGGAGCCGAAGCGTCACGAACCGACGATGCGACGAGCCCGGAATCCGTCAATGCGACGTGCGAGACACGTTTCTGAAAACCGTCGCTGGAAACGTTCGCCAAATTCGATGCCGAAACGTCGAGCCGGGCCTGCGCCGCACGCATCGCGGTCGCCATGAGATCGATACCGTCCATGCCCGCGATCTTATGCGACGGCGATTGCGCGTGCGTTGCCGTCCCATGACGACGACGCTACGAAAGGCGTCAGTCCAGTTCGCGCACGATCGTCGCGCAAGGCGTGCAGAGGGTCGGATGGAGCGGGTCGCCCGAGAGCGGGAGCGTTTTCCAGCAGCGCGAGCACTTTTCGCCGACCGCGGCGGCGAGGACGATGCGCGGCGGGTCGCCGGCTGCGAGCGATGGATCCGATTCGAGATGTGCGGCCGAGACGACGAGCGCTTCGCGCAGGTTGTCGCCGAGCGCGCGCAGCTTCGGTTCGAGATCCGGGTTCGCGTGCACGGTGGCTTGCAATTGGAAATCGCGAGCGCCCTCGCCCGAAGCAACCGTCGAGCGGAGCGATTTCAGCGTATCCCAGATCGCGAGTTCCTCGATTTCCGCGGTGCCGCGTTCGCTGCCGTGCGGAAGCGCGAGATCGAACACGCTCTCGCGCCCCGCGCGCAGACCCTCGGATACGTGTTGCCACGCTTCTTCAGCCGTAAACGAAAGCAGCGGGGCGAGTAACGCGCAGAGCGTCTCGAGGATACGGAACAGTGCCGTCTGCGCGGAACGCCGGCGCAGACCCGTACGCGGCCCCGAGTACATCGGGTCCTTGAGCAAGTCCACGTAGAAACTCGAGAGGTCCGACGTGTCGTAGTCGACGAGGGCGAGGTACACGTCGTGCAGACGATACGACGCATACGAAGCCGTGACGCGATTCGCCACGTCGTCGAGCTTCGCGAGCGCGAGGCGATCGATCGGTTCGAGATGCGCGCGCTCGAGCAAATCCGCAGGCTCGAGATCGGCGATCAATCCGAGCAGCATGCGGAGCCGATTGCGCAGGTTGCGGTAGACGCTCGCGATCGATTTCAAGAGACCGTCGCCGAGGCGCATATCCGCCGTGAAATCGACCGACGCGACCCAAAGCCGCAACACGTCGGCTCCGTACGTCTCCATGCTCTTGAGGGCCGGCATGTCGTTACCGGCCGACTTGTGCATCGCGCGACCGTGTTCGTCGACGACCCACCCGGTGGACACCACGCCCTTGTACGGCGGAGAGCCGTTCGTGGCGACGGCCGTGATCAAATTACTCCGAAACCATCCGCGATACTGGTCGCTGCCCTCGAGATACAGATCGGCGGGCCAATTCATCCCGCGCTGCTTGAGCACGGCGCGATGCGTCACGCCCGATTCGAACCAGATATCGACGATGTTGTATTCTTTTTCGAAGCTGCGCCCGTTGCAGTTGGCGCACGCATAGTTTTCCGGAAGAAACGTCTCGACGGGTTCCGTCCACCATAGATCCGACGCGTTGCGTCCCTCGACGCCGCGCTCGCGGAACACCGCCGCCGCCGTGCGCGCGACGTCGGGATCGAGGAACGCTTCGCCGCAGCCGCGACACACGAGCGCCGGGATCGGCGTGCCCCACGTGCGCTGACGCGAGACGCACCACTCCGGATGGTTCTCGATCATTTGCAACATACGGTGTTCGCCCCATGCGGGGAACCACGCGACGCTCGGGATTTTTTCCTCGATGCGCTTGCGCAGTTTGTTCACGTCCATCGCGATAAACCACTGCGAGGTCGCACGGAAGATCACCGGATTCTTGCAGCGCCAGCAATGCGGATACGAATGATCGTAATCTTCTCGCGCGAACAGCGCGCCGCTCGCCGCGAGGTCCGCGATGATCGGTTCGTTCGCCTCGAAGATCTGCATGCCGGCGTACGCGCCCGCGTCGTTCGTGAAATGTCCGCTCCCGTCGACCGGGTTGAGGATCGGCAGACCGAAGCGCATGCCCGTCTCGAAGTCGTCCGCGCCGTGGCCCGGCGCCGTGTGGACGGCACCCGTCCCCGAGTCGAGCTCCACGTACTCCGCGCTCACGACCATCGAATCGCGATCCAAGAACGGGTGGCGTACGTGCGTCCCCACGAGCACCGTACCGAGCGCGCCGCCGATGCGCTCGACCGGCACGTCGCCGCCTCGCGCGAACACGGATGGCGCCAGCTCGTCCGCGAGCAAGAGCAGCTCCTGACCGCGGCGGTAGATGCCGTATGCGGCGTCGGCCTTGAGAGCGATCGCAACGTTCGCCGGAAGCGTCCACGGCGTGGTCGTCCAGATCAGAATCGAGAGCGGCAGATCGTCGATCGCCGCCGTATCGATTTCGGCGCGCGCGAGCAACTCGGCGCGTTGCGTGTCGTTTGCCGCGAACCGAACGTAGATCGAGGGCGACGTGCGATCCTTGTATTCGATCTCCGCTTCGGCGAGCGCGGTCTCGTCTTTGATGCACCAGAGCGTCGAGCGCAGGCCCTTGTAGAGCTGCTTTTCTTCCGCGAGCGCCGCGAGCGTCTCGACGATCGTCGCTTCGAACTCTTTGTCGATCGTGCGGTACGGATGGTCGTAGTCGCCGAGCACGCCCATGCGAAGGATCGTCGCGCGTTGCACGTCGAGCCAGTACAACGCGCGTTCGCGACACTTCGCACGCAGTTCGATCGGGTCGATGCGATGGAAATCGAGGCCGAGATGTTTGAGGGTTTCGAATTCGATCGGTAGGCCGTGCATGTCCCAGCCCGGCACGAACTTCGCGACCTTCCCGTCGAGCAGGTGCATCTTCACGAACACGTCCTTGAGGACGCGGTTCACGAAGTGCCCCATGTGCAGGTTGCCGTTCGCGTACGGCGGCCCGTCGTGAAGGATCCACTGCGGATTGCCCGCGTTCGCTTCGAGGCGCCGCTCGTAGGTGCCGTGCTCGCGCCACCACGCGACCCGCTCCGGCTCGCGCTTGGGCAACTCGCCGCGCATCGGGAAGTCGGTGAGCGGCAAGTTGAGCGTGGCGCGATAGTCGGTCGCGAGCGTATCGTTCGAAGACATGGAGTGCGAAAGGTTCGCGCCGCGCGCGCCGCGCGCCTCGAACGCCTAGTCCAGCTTGGTCGGCGCGCCCCCGGACGCCGAAACGGTGACCGTGACCGGCACGTTCCCGCGCGTCGCGTTCGAATACGGACACACCTGATGCGCCGCGCGCACGACGGTCGCGGCGCCTTCGGCCTCGGCCTTCGGAAGCACGACGTCGAGCTCGACCTCGAGCGCGAACCCGCCGGCATCGTTCGGCCCGATGCCGACCTTCGCCGTGACGCTGGCGTCGTGGATGTTGACCTTATGCCCCGCCGCAACGTGCTTGAGCGCGCTCAGGAAGCACGCGGAATATCCCGCCGCAAAGAGTTCCTCGGGATTCGTCTTCGAGCCGCCCGGCCCACCCAATTCCTTCGGAACCGCGAGCGATAGATCGAGAACGCCGTCGGCGGATTTCACGCCGCCGTCGCGGCCGCCGACGGCCGTCGCCTCGGCTGTATAGAGAGTACCCATGAGCCGTCGAACCGGCGAAAATATCGCGAGAGTTTCACCCGCCGAATCGGAACGACCGCGCCCGAAGGCGCGGCCGTTCCGCGGGCTTCGCTAATTCAGGCACACCAAGTTGAAGTCGACCGGCAAGAGCCCATAGTTGCCCGCGGTGTCGCTCACTTTGAGAACGACGCCCGACGGTGTCGTCCCCGTCGTGACCAAATCCGTGGCATCGAACGTCGTGTTTCCGGTGGAGGCGACGGTCACTGCGGCCGTATTGTTGCTCGTGGCCGTGAAGGCGCCGCTGTATCCCGACTCCTGTACCGAGAAGCTCTGCGTAAAATACGACGACGGACAGCCCGATGGCAGCATCGGTAGCGATAAGGCCGTGATCGTTCCGAATCCATCCGTGAACGTGAACGCGCTCGATGGGGCACTCGACGTAGCGGGCGTCGGAGTCGCAGTCGGTGTGGCAGTCGGAGTCGGGCTCGCAGACGGCTTCGGCGTGGGCGATGCGGACGACGAGCCGCTGGGTGCGGCTGTCGGCGTCGCCGTCGCCGGTGCGAAACTCGCGATCCCACCTTGCGGGCGAAGTGTTACGGTCCCACTGCTGCACCCGCCGAGAACGGCCAGCGCGCAAAGCGTGAGAAACGTGGAACGGTAATAACCGCCCGCTCTGAATCGGCGATGCATAGCGTCTACTCCAAAAAGGCACGGCACCACACCGGCGCCAGGCTCTATGGTGCGCGAAGCTACGGGCTCGCAGTATTGGGGGAAACCCTACCTTTTCACGAGCCCATCGAGGACCTCGAAATTCCTCGCGGCGAGCGTTTGCTGAACGGTTGCCTGCTCGCGCAAATGCGACGCGAGTTCCTCGCGGCGCTGCCAAGCCGAATCGACGGCGGCCTCGATACGTGCGACCGCCATGCGTTCGCCGGGCGTCCACAGCGGCGGCAGCGGGTAGGCAAGGTCCTCGCACAAACCCGCGACCTTCGGATCGTAGGGAATCGCGAGAAACGGAACGCCGAATCGCGCGGCGAGTATGAGCGCGTGCAAACGCACGCCGATGACGAATTTCGCACGCGCGATGGCGGCTGCGACGGCATCGAGCCCATCGAGCGCGACGAGCATCGGCTTCGAGCGACACTTGCGGATGATTTCGGTCGACGTGTCCGCATCGGGCACGCCGCCGAACGGAAGAAACGCAACGCGCGCGCCGTGCCGTTCGGCGAGACGATCGACGGCCGCGGCAATCGCCGCGACGCCGTCCGCCTGATGCGCGGTCTTGCGAACGCAGACGAGCACGAGCGGATCGCTTTCCGGCCCGAGCCCCGCGGCCGTCAAATCGATCGCCGTCTCCGGCGGCTCGTACAAAAACACGGGATCGGCCGTGCGTTCGACCGCGGTGCCGGGCACGAGCGGCGCGAAGAGATCGTACGATCGCTTGTCGCGCACCGTCGCCGCCTGCAGACCGCGGCAAAATTCGCGCACGGTCTGCTTGCCCCAAAAATCGAGCGGACCGATCGACTGCGCGAACACCATCGTGCGCTTGCCCGACCGGATCGCGGTGCGCACGATGCCGGCGTAATACAGCAGGCTCTTGAGACTCGTCGCATTCTGCAGAAGCCCACCGCCGCCGGAGAGGACGATATCGGCCGACGCCACAGCCTCGCGAATATCGCCCTGATCCCAACGCGGCGTCGCGATCACGCCCAGCTCGTGAGCCGTCTCGTCCGGCTTCGCCGAGAGCACGTCGATCGTCGCGTGTGGGAAGCGCGTCTTCAGTTGCGAGACGATGATCTGCAGGAGCGCGTCGTCGCCGAGATTGCCGAACCCATAGTATCCGCTGAGGAGAAACCGCACCCGGGCTACGCCGCGCGCGCGCGTCGCTTGGCGAGAGCCGAACCGGCACGTGCGTCGATCGCGCGATAGACCGCGATCGCGAGCGCACCGATGACGATACCGATCACGACCCCGTTGAAGATGCGCGTCAAGGACGCGATGAGCGGCGTGTGCAGGTGCGAGAACGTGTCGACGACGTCGGAGGTGCCGACCGCCACGCCGATTGCGAATAACCACCCGACGAGACGCTTGTGCTCGAGTCGCAGCGCCGGCAGCAACATCATGAGTGGGAAACCGATCAGGAATTCTTTGAGACGCGGGCGCACGCCGAGGACGGCCGTGAGATTGGAACGCAGAGCGATCTCGAACGACGACGGCGAGATGTCGCTCTGATTCCCGCTACGGGAGATATAGATGAACGCGATGCCGGCGAGCACGGCAAGAGCGGCCAGCTGGTAGACGCGAACCGGCTCGAACGCGCTTCCCTTGACGCTCGGCGGTTCGTTCCCGAAACGGCGCGTGTAGACGTAGAGCAAGAACGCGAGGATCGGCGGAACGACGATGACGGCTTTGACGCCCGCGAAGCGATCGATCTCTTCCATCAGAAGCGGCGTGCTCACGAGGCCCACCACGACGAGCGCGCCCGCGAGGGCCCACAGGGTCGCGACGGCGAGCGTGCGCAATCCCGCGAGCAAACACTCGAAGTAACGGGCGGGCGGCGGTTGCGTGAACGCGCGCGGGATCGCGACGACACCGATCGTCGCGAATCCGATCGCGCCGACGAGCGCGAGGATTTTGCGCGCGAGGAGATCGTGGTGGGTCGCGTAGCCGCCCAACACCAGCAACAGATCGATCGCGAACGCGACGTACGCGATCTGCGGGCGACGAATCCCGAACGCTTCGAAGAGAAGCATCACGATCGCCGGAACGGCGAGCGAAACGATCGCGATCACGAACGGATTGATGCGGAATCCGGGAACCGGCGTCGCGCGCCCGAGCTTGAAGCCGCGCGCGAGCAAGCCGTCGCGTATTTCGCGGACCATCTCCACGTTCGTGCGTTCGAGCGACATACCGTTCTGTTCGTGTAGGAACGGGCGCAGGTAGACGACGCGCACGTTTCGCTCGCGCACGCCGAGCAGATAGCGCGCGACGACGGTATCGAAATCGAGCTTGTCGAGCTCGACTTTCGAAATCGCCTGCACGCGCGTCGTCCGCTCGATCGCCTTTTCGGCCAGGCCGTCGTTGCCTTTTTGAAGCTGCGTCTTATCGTAGGTCTCGATCGAGCCGAAGTTGACGCCGGTCTTTTTGAGGATATCGGCCGTGTCGTCGAGATGATCGGGAAATCCGAGTACTTCGTTCCGTTGCCCGAAGAAGACGATCGTGGATGGCCGATAGCGTGCGAACGTGGCGAAGATGCGCGCGATCTGCGGCGCACCGAAACGTTCGTCGTTCTGGACGCGCGGCACGACGAAGAGGCCGAGCTTGCGCGCGAGCGCGAGTTGTTGCTCGGGCAGCCCGAGCCCGAGCCCGTTGAAGTAGTCGATCTGCGAGCGGATCGCGAGAATCGTGGGACCGCTCGGGTGCAACGTTCGCACCGCATGCGGCCCGAGATGCTCGGCGAGCGCGGCACGATAGCGGCCGACTTCACGCGGATCGAAGACGATGAGGTAGAGCTCGTTCGGCGAGAGGGCGCCGCGTTTTGCGAGCATCGCGAGCGTCGGATCGCTGAATGGCTGAAGCTTCGCTTGCGCGATCAGTTGTTGGCCCGGAGAGAGCAGCGCCGCCGTTCCCGAATTGACGTTGCCGCCGAGTTCTTCGGAGATCGCGAGCGACGTGAGGCCCGCGCGCCGGAGCGCGACGAGAAACTGCGCTTCGTTGTAGCCGTACGACTGCGCCAGCGCGCTGAAATCCTGATAGTCGAGCGCGATCTCGACGCGGCGAGAGCCGAGCTCCTTGCGCTCGCGCACGATCCCCACGTAGAAGGCGGCGAGGAGCGCGATACCCAGGACGATCGTCAGCGCCAAGCGATAGCGGCGCGGAGCACTCATTGAGACCATTGCGTTACGAAATCACGGAGTGCGTTCGAAACGAGTTCCGACGACCGGTCCAATTGCAGATAGTGTCCTCCGTCTACCACGAGATGCGTGAAGCGTTCGCCGAGCCGCTCGAGATCGGCGAACAGCGTGGGAAAACGCGGTGCGGTCGACGTCGGTTCGAGCAGGAGCGTCGGCATCGTGAATTCGCGCGCGAACGCGCGATTCGGGAACCCCGCCGTCCCATCGAAAGCTTCGTACATCATCTTCGGATACTCGACCGGTACCTGCGTACGCTGCCGCATCCACGCGCGCTCCATGCACGCGCGGTCCTCGAACGAGCGCACGAAGACCATGCGGCCGATCGTGCGCGCGACGGCGCCGTTGCGTTCCAGGTCGCGCACGAGCGGCCCGACCGCCGCGCGCGCGACGGCGCCGAAAACGCCGCTCGCATGCGTGCCGCCGTCGGGCGCATACACGGGGTCGACGAGGCAGAGGCCGCGCACGTCGGCCGAACGTTCGGCGGCGAGCGCCATCGCAAGCAACCCGCCCATCGAGTGTCCGATAACGAAGGCCGGCCCCGAATCCGCCACGACGCGTTCGAGCGCCTCGAGGGCGTCGGCATGATAGTCGGCGAGCCCCGCATCGGCGACCCGCGACGCGCGGCCGTGGCCACGCGCTTCCCACGCGTACAAATCGAAGTCGCCTGCCAGAGCCTCGAGTTGCGGCTCCCACGACCACGCACCACCACCGACGCCATGGAGGAAGAGGAGCGGAGTTCGACCGGTTCCGGAGCGCACCAGCGCGGCGCCACTCGGAAGGCGCAAGACGGTAGAAGGCACCGGCCGGGTCTTCGCGCCTCGGACGCTCTTTCCGGCGGGGAGAGCGCTCGATTTTCGGGCATCACCCGTGCATGAATCGCCTCCATTCCGCCACGCTGCCGTGGCTCGTCGCAGTCCTCTACGCGGCATCCCTCGCGCCGCTGCCGGCGTCCGCCGCAGCGATCGCCGGCGTGGCGACGTCCGCGTCCGCGGCGAAGCGCGCCGCGAAGATCCCCGTTCTCGTTCCGACCGGTCTGCCGAACGACATCGTCGGCGGCGGCGTGATCTGGGCCGCGCTCGCGCGTGCCTCCGCGTCCGGCTACGAGATCGCGATCTCGCAGCGCAAGGGCTGCACGAGCCCCGGATGCCGCTTCGGCTTCATGAGCGGGAGCCGTACGTCGAGCACCGCGGTCGACGGACGTCCCGTCCGATTCGCAGGCATAAGCGCCTATTTCACGCCGAGCGTCTGCGACAGCGCCTGCACGTCCGCAACTCTGACGTGGACGACCCCCAACGGCCGATACGTCCTCGGCATCCGCGGCGCCGGCCTAAACGCCCTAGAATCCACGGCGAGAACGGTACGACGGTTCTGATCGACATCGGGGCGGCGAAGCCCCCGATCCCCCGAGCCCGCACTCGCGGGCTCACCGTCGCGCGAGGCGCTCTCGCGCGCTGCGGCCTTGACTGTTAGCCAGCGCTTTCGCTATAGTTGGCCCACTAAAGACAATCTACATTATCCATTAGGTGGACTCGCTTGTCGCTCACTCACCCAGCGCACGCGGATCGTACCGACGCAGGCCGAGACGTCCGCATCGCCCTCTTAGGGTGCGGGACGGTTGGCAGCGGCGTCGCGCGA
>Ga0116229_10015807_pt1 | contig 10220 bp, 6 predicted proteins | sample S1TSphgellanicum_3_FD_87313 | JGI IMG/M metagenome (GOLD analysis project Ga0116229, IMG submission 87313) | Host-associated microbial communities from peat moss isolated from Minnesota, USA - S1T2_Fc - Sphagnum magellanicum MG | ecosystem: Host-associated > Plants > Peat moss > Unclassified...
CGGCGGTTCGCGAGCATCCACGCTTCAAAGGTCGAAGCCGGCATAGGCCGGCCGATCAGATAGCCTTGGGCGCACTCCGCGCGCATCTTGCGGATCTCGTCGTACGTCTCGTCGTTCTCGACGCCTTCGACGACCACGTCGATGCCCAGCCGGTGCGCGAGTTCGATCGTCGAGCGCACGATGGCGGCGTCGTCGGCGTCTTCCTGCATACCCATGACGAACTGCTTATCGATTTTCAGCTCGTCGACCGTGAACTGCTTGAGGTGCGAAAGCGAGGAGTAGCCGGTTCCGAAGTCGTCGATCGAGATGCGGATGCCGCTCTTGGCGAGCGTGCGCAGGCACTCGGCGGCGCGCTCGGCTTCCGTCGTCAGGGTCGTCTCGGTCAGCTCGATGCAGAGCTGTTCGGCCGGGACCTCGTACTTCGAGAGCAGGCGCGAGATCGTGGCCGAGAGCGTGCCGTCGCGTAAATCTTCCGCGGAGAGATTGACCGAGAGCCGGATCCGCAAACCGATCGAGTTCCACGTCCGGATTTGGGAGATGGCCTCGTCGAGCACCCACTCGGTCAGGCGGTTCATCAGGCCGATCTCCTCGGCCAGCGGCAGGAAGAGGTCGGGGGCGATCAGGCCGCGCTCGGGGTGTTCCCAGCGCACCAGCGCCTCGGCCGCGCGCACGAGTCCCGAACGCACGTCCATTTGCGGCTGATAGTGGAGGACCAGCTGGCTGTTCACGATGGCGCTGGGCAGATCGCTGCTCATCTCGAGCCGTTTGAGCGCCCGCTCGTCGTGCGAGGAGGAGAAGATGGCGACGCCGCTGCGGCGGCGCTTGGCGGCATGGATGGCGACGTCGGCTTGGCGCAGGAGCCCGGGCGCCGTCGAGCCGGGTTCCGAAACCGCGATCCCGAGACTCGCGCTGATCACGAGCGTTTGGGCCGGTAACGCGAACGGCCGGGAGAGCACGGCGATCAGCCGGTGGGCGTAGTTGGTCGCGCCCTCGATATCGGTCCCGTGCATGACGACCGCGAATTCGTCGCCGCCGAGCCGGGCCACCATGCCGCCGTCGGGCACGTGCCGGGTCAGTCGCTCGGCGACGTCGCGCAAGAGCGCGTCGCCGCTCTGATGTCCGAGCGCTTCGTTGACGTCTTTGAACCGGTCGAGGTCGACCAGCAGCAGGGCGATCTGCTTACCATCGGCCTCGGCGGTGACCAGATCTTTGGCCAGCACGTCGTTGAGGCGCGAGCGGTTCGGCAGCGACGTCAGCGCGTCGTGGGTCTCCTGGTGGTCCAGCTTGACCTTGACGGTATGGCTTTCGGTGACGTTTTGGGCATTGAGGACGATCCCGCGAACCGACGGTTCGGCCAAGCAGTTCGTGATCGAGGCGTCGATCACGCAGGTGCTGCCGTCGGCGTGGTTCACGTTAAACTCGTAACGCCGCGGCCGGCGCACGCCGGTATACGCTTCGTCGAGCGCCACGGCCAGCGCGTCGGCCGATTGGTTGCGGAAGAGGATCCGGTAGCCCGTGCCCAGCAGCGTCGCCGGGGCGTGTCCCAGGATGGACTGGAACGACGGGCTCGCGTAGGTGGCCGAGCCGCGCCCGTTGATCAGCAGGACGAGGTCGGTCGAGTTTTCCGTCAGCGCCGCAAAGCGCCGGTCGCGGAGGTCCGCCTGTTGGCGAATCCGGCCCACCGCGCCGCCGGCGATCGCCTGCATCGCGACGAGGGAGAGGTCGAGGTTATTATTGAGGGTCAGACCGAGGCCGCAGGCGAGAAAGGCCGTACCGACGCCGGCCCACATGCCGAAGCGGTAGGCGCACAAAACGACGGTCAGGAGCGACAGCGGCAGCAGCAGATTTCCCGCTTCGGGGACGTCCGGGAGCAAGCGCGCGACGGCGAGGTCAATGACGACCGCCGATGCGGCTGCGACCAGCGGTAGCGCATTGCCAAATGCGGACCATCGCACGTGCCGGGCCCTCATGGTTAGATAGTCGGTTTGCGGCGGATTTGTAATGAGGACATGATTATAGCGCCAAACGAGTCTTTACCTCGCCTTTACAGAACCGGCCAGATATCACACTTTTCGTCCGAACGCGTTAACCATTTAACATCGACGGAGCAAATTCGTCCTAACGGCGCGCCAAAGTAAAGGAAAACATACGGACGCCCGCCAGGACCCGGAAACCCCCCTCGCGCTCGAGGTCAGGCGCGCGACGTCAGGCGGGCAGCGGCGGCCCGGTCGACGAGCCACGTTACTTGCGATTGGACTCGCGTCAAGATTTGGCTGGGAAAGCGCACCGGCTCGTACGGACCCTCGAGAACCGCGGCGAGGGATTCGGCTTTCGCGTCGCCGGCCGTCGCGACGAGGACCGCGCGCGCGGCGCCCAGCATCCGCGGTGTCAGCGTGATCCGGTGAACGCCGAGCTTTTCGACGTAGACGGCACGAACCAGTAACTCGTCGCCCGCGAACGGGTCGCTGCCGGGAAAAAGCGAGGCGGTGTGACCGTCGGGGCCCATGCCGAGCATGATCAGGTCGAGGGTCGGCGCGACGTTCGTCTCGGGTAATTCCCGCAACAAGACGGCGGCGTAGACCCCCGCGGCCCGTTCGGGATCGTCCTCGCCGCGCATCCGAAACACCCGGTCGGCGGCGATGCTCAGGCCGTCGAAGAGCGTTTCCTTGGCCATTCGATAGTTGGACTGGGCGTCCGCCGGCGGCACACATCGTTCGTCGCCGAAGAAGAAACGGACTCGTTTCCAATCGAGCGCGCCGCGAAACTCGGCCGTGGCCAGCAGAGCGTAGGCGGCTTTCGGCGTCGAGCCGCCCGCAAGGGCCAGCTCGAACCGGCCGCGCGCTGCGATCGCCGCGCGGCCCGCGCCGATCACGCGTTCGGCCACGGCGCGCGCCAAGGCGCGTTCGTCGTCGACCACCGCCAATTCGCGCTCGCTCCGCAAGGCCGTTATCCCAGCAGTTCGCGGACGGTCAAGAGCGACGTTTCGAAGATCGAGTCGCGCCGGCTCTCGAGGATCGCGCGCTCGATCAACGACGTGTTCGCGATGTTCTGCAGCGGGACGTAGCGTTTACGCGCCGTGTGCCCGCCCCCCACGGAAAGCTCGACGACGTTCTCGTCTTCGTCCGACAGCGCCGCGCGGTAGGTGCACTCCCCGGCGCGCAAGACGACACTGCGGACTCGGCGCTGATCGCCCTTATCGATTTTACTGACCGCGATCGTCCGTCCCGAGCGGTCGCGAAAGGTGTCGCGGCCGGACGGTTCCCACGAGAGCCGGCTCCCGAGCCAGCCGGCCAGGTAGAGGGCCTCGGCCTCAGAGCCGCTTTCGATGTCGAGGCTCTCGAGAGAAAAAAGATCCTCCCGCAGGGAAGGGTCATCGAAAAACTGGGCGATCATTTCCTGCCAGGGCAGAAGACGCATGAACGCGAGATCGCCCAGGACCACGCCGGGGAAGCGCGAGAGGAACTCGCCGAGCTCGCGAATCGTCTCCGCGCCGCGCGCCGTGCCGGAGGAGTCGACCAAGACCGTCGTCGCGTTCTGCGCGAGGCCCGAGAAGGTCCGGCTCTGCAGTAGCCGCGCCCCGCTCCACCACAGGACCGTGGGCATGTCCGGCACGGAGAGCTCTTGGGTCAGGCTGCCGATGGTCGCGTGGTCGAGCGCGCCGACGCCGATGTCGACCCGCTCGCTGACGATCGTCGCGCCGTCCGCGTCGCGCGTGGACGACGTGACGTCGACGCCCGTCGTGGCGCCGGTGGAATCGAGCACGACCAGGCGCGACGGATGCTTGGCGGCGACGATCGCGGCACGTTCGAGCACCCAGCTGCGATGCGCCGGGTCGTCGACGAAGACGACGAAGTTCATCGTCCGCACGCGCGCGGACCGTCCCGATTTTCGCAGCTCGTCCAAAATGGCCGAGACGTCAGTGGCGGAATCGACGTGAAGGTTCATTTAGATGCGCCTCCATTCGCGGCCGTCCGCAACGAGCAGCGCGTCCGCATTTTGCGGTCCCTGGCTGCCGGCAAGATAATTCGGGAAATCGACGATGCGGGTTTCGTTCCAACGGGTCAGGATCGGCATGACGGCCTGCCAGGCCTGTTCGACGGCGTCCCAGCGGGTGAAGAGGGTGGCGTCGCCGCGCATCGCATCGCCGATCAGCCGCTCGTACGCGGGCGCGGACACGACGCCGAAGCCCGTGCCGTAGTTGAAGTCCATCGTGACGCCGCGGATGTGCATTTTCGGGCCTGGAATCTTCGCGTTGAAGCGGATCGAGACGCCCTCTTCGGGCTGAATTTTCATGACCAGGGTATTTGATTCGATCTGGTCGCCGGTCTCGCCGAAGATGCGGTGGGGAATGCCGCGAAAGGTGACGGCGATCTCCGAATGTTTGCGGGCCAGCCGCTTTCCGCTCCGCAGATAGAAGGGGACGTCGGCCCAGCGCCAGTTGTCGATATAGAATTTGACCGAGGCGTAGGTCTCGGTCGCGGAGTTGGGGTCGACGCTGGGTTCCTCCCGGTAACCGATGACGGGCTTGCCTTCCACGAGCCCGGGGCCGTATTGGCCGCGGGCAGTGACCTTCGAGACGCTGTCCTCGGGGATCGGCCGCATGGCGGAGAGCACCTTGAACTTCTCGTCGCGAATGTGGTCGGCGTTGGGCGAGATCGGCGGTTCCATTGCAACGAGCGCGAGCAAGTTCATCACGTGGTTCTGGATCATGTCCTTGAGGGCGCCCGCGTTGTCGTAATATCCGCCGCGGCCCTCGACGCCGACGGTCTCGGCCGCCGTGATCTGCACGTTGTCGATGTAGCGCCGGTTCCAGATCGGTTCGAACATCACGTTGGCGAAGCGCAACGCCATGATGTCCTGCACCGGTTCTTTTCCCAGGTAGTGGTCGATGCGATAGATCTGTTTCTCGTCGAACACCTTGGTGATCTCGGCCTGGAGGTTACGCGCCGAGACGAGATCGGTGCCGAACGGCTTCTCGACGATGATCCGCGACCAGCCGCGTTGCTGGTCGCGCGGGCCGAGGCCGGCGGCGGCGAGTTGCTGCACGATCTTGCCGAAGACCGAAGGCGGCGTTGAGAGGTAATAAAGCCTGTTGCCTTCCGTGCCGAGCTTTTCGTCGTTCTCTTCGAGTTGGCGGCGCAAATCGTGGAACGCTTCGACGTCGTCGAAGGAGCCGGGAATGTAGTGCAGCCGGTTCGCGAAGTCGCTCCAGAGCGGATCCCGCGCTTCGCCCGAGCGCGAGAACTGGTCGATCGCTTCCTTCATCTCCTCGCGGAAGTCGTAATGCGACTTTTCCGAGCGCGAGAATCCGACGATGCCGAAATTCGTCGGCAAGATGTCGCCCAGGCGCAGGTTGTACATGGCCGGCATCAGCATGCGCTTCGTCAGGTCGCCGCTGGCGCCGAAGAAGACGACGTTACACGGGTTGGCGATGCGGCTCGCGTCCATGCCCGCGCGCAGGGGATTGGTGGCCGCCGCGCCGTCGCTGCGGCCGAGCGCTTGGACTTCGGTAGCCATCAGCAGGACACTCCGTTAGGCTCCGGCTTCGACTTCGTGCTGGACGGCGTGTCCGCCGAACTGATTGCGCAGCGCGGCGATCACTTTGGCGCTGAACGATTCGTCCTGACGCGACACGAAGCGCGAGATCAGCGACATCGTGATCACGGGAGCCGGAACGTTTTCGTTGATCGCTTCGGCGACAGTCCAGCGGCCTTCGCCCGAGTCGTCGACGTATCCGCGGATGTCGCTGAGCGTGGGATCTTCACGGAAGGCCAGCTCCGCCAGCTCCAGCAGCCAGGAGCGCACGACCGAGGCATGCAGCCATAGGTCGGCCAGCTGGTGCAGGTCGTATTTGAACTCGGACTTCTCCAGGATTTCGAAGCCCTCGCCGTAGGCCGCGAGCATACCGTACTCGATGCCGTTGTGGACCATCTTCGAGAAGTGGCCGGCGCCGGAGGGCCCGACGTACGCGTAGCCGTCCTTGGGCGCGAGCGAGAGGAAGATCGGCTCGACCCGTTTCACGGCGTTCGGCTCGCCGCCGACCATCAGACAATAACCGTTCTTGAGCCCCCACACGCCGCCCGACGTACCGGCGTCGACGAAGTCCACGCCTTTTTCCGCGGCCAGTTTGGCGCGCGCCTGCGATTCGCGAAAGTTCGAATTTCCACCGTCGATGATCGTGTCGCCCGGCGCGAGGCGTCCCAGCAAGTCCGCGATCGTGTCGTCGGTGGGTTTGCCCGCCGGCACCATGATCCAGATCGCGCGCGGCTGCGCCAGTTTCGCGACGAGTTCGGCAAGGGACGCCGTCCCGATCGCGCCTTCGGCCGCCGAGTGCGCGACGGCGTCCGCGTTGCGGTCGTAGACGACGACCTCGTGCCGGTCGCCCAAGAGACGCGTGGTCATATTGGCGCCCATGCGCCCGAGCCCGATCATGCCGAGTTGCATTGAGTTCCTTTTCTACGGTGGGGCGGGCCCCCCCCGATCCCCCCAGTTCTACGGTGGGGCGGGGCCCCCGATTCCCCCTTAAACTACGCTTTGGTGCCGACGGCGTCTTCGAGTACGCCGCTTAGCTGCTTTTGTTTCTGGTCGATCGCGCTCAGCATCGCGTTGTAGGAGTCCGCGAACGACTTGACGCCCTCGACCTGCAGCTTCGCCGTCACGTCGGCCAGCGAGATGCCGGCCTGCGCGAGCGCTTCGATCGTCGCCAGCGCCCCCGTGAGCTGGTCCTCGATCGCGTCGGCCCGAACGACCAGATGATCGAGCAGCGCATCGAAGGTTGCGGGCGGCACCGTGTTGACTGTGTTCTTGCCGACCAGGCTCGCGACGTAGATGAGGTCCGAGTACGCGGGGTTCTTCGTCCCGGTGCTGGCCCACAGCGGACGTTGCGCGTGCGCGCCCCGGCGCGCGAGCGCGGCGAAGCGCTCGTCTTCGAAGATCTTCTCGTAGTGCGAGTAGATCAGCTTCATGTTGGCCACGCCCGTCTTGCCGAGTAACGAACTCAGTTCCGGGTGCCCGCTCGCGATCTTTTCCTCGAGCAGCTTATCGACGGCGGTGTCGATGCGGCTGACGAAGACGCTCGCGACCGAGGCGATGCGGTCGATCGGCTCGCCCGCCGCCGCCCGTTGCTCGAGACCGGCAACGTAGGCACCGGCCACGGCCTCGTACGTTTCGACGGAGAAGATCAACGTGACGTTGACGTTGATGCCTGCGGCGATCGTCTCCGTGATGGCTGGAATGCCTTCGGGCGTCGCTGGAATCTTTATCATCACATTGGGACGGTCGACCATCTTCCAGAGCCGCTTCGCCGCGTCCGCGGTGCCGCGCGTATCGCTCGCCAGCAGCGGCGACACTTCGAGGCTGACGAAACCGTCGCCGCCGTGCGTCGATTCGAAGAGGTCCCGGAATTCGTCGCAGGCGTGGCGGATGTCGTCGATGGCCAGCGCCTCGAAGAGACGGTTGGGATCGTGTTCGGTGCCGATCAAGGACGCGAGTTGCGCGTCGTAATCGTTGCCGCTGCCGATCGCCTTCTCGAAGATCGTGGGGTTGGACGTCATCCCCCGCAACCCGAGCCCGATCAAACGGTGCAGTTCGCCCGACGCGAACATGCTGCGCCGGATGTTGTCGAGCCAGATGCTCTGACCCGCCGCAAGAAGTTCTGAGAGTTGATTGCCCACGTGGCTCTCCCCTAGAGTTTATGCTTTGGTGAGAAGGCCCGAGGCCACGCGCGCGACCGCATCCGGCGTGAAGCCGAACGCCGTGGCGATCGCGGTCGCCGGGGCCGAGGTTCCGAAGTGGTCGATGCCGATCGCCACGCCGCGGTCGCCGACCCAGCGATGCCAGCCGAACGTCGCGCCGGCTTCGATCGAGACGCGGGCCCGGACGTCGGCGGGCAGCACGCTCTCGCGGTAGGCTTCGTCCTGCTGCGCGAATAGCTCGAACGACGGCAGCGAGACGACGCGCGTGGCCGTGCCCTGCGCTTCGAGCAATTTGGCGGCTTCGAGCGCGAGCGACACTTCAGAGCCCGTTGCGATCAGGATCAGGTCCGGTTTGCCCGAGCCGCCGGCGAGGACGTACCCGCCCTTCTCGACCGCCGCGTCGCGCGCGCCCAGGAACGGCACTTTCTGGCGGCTGAGCACCAGCGCCGTCGGTCCCTTATGGGCGACGGCGAAGCGCCAAGCCGCGAGCGTTTCGAGCGCGTCGGCGGGCCGGATCACCGTCATGTTCGGCGTGGCGCGCAGGCTCGCCAGTTGCTCGATGGGCTGGTGCGTCGGGCCGTCCTCACCCAAGAATACCGAATCGTGCGTGAACACGAAGATCGTCTTGGACTTGTTGAGCGCCGCCAACCGCACGGCCGGTTTCATGTAATCGACGAAGTTGAAGAAGGTCGCGGTGAACGGCACGATGCCGCTGTGGACGGCCAGGCCGTTCGCGATCGCGCCCATCGCGTGTTCGCGCACGCCGAAGTGCAGGTTGCGGCCCGCGTAGTTGCCCGGTTGGAAATCGCCGAAGCCCTTGAGATACGTCTTGGTCGAGGGGTCGAGGTCGGCCGAACCGCCCACGAGTTCGGGCAGCTGAGCCGCGATCGCGTTCATCACCGTTCCGCCCGCTTCGCGGGTGGCGACGCTGCCGTTCTCGGCCGTGAATGCCGGCCAGGCGATGTGCTCGGGCATCCGCTCGTCGCGAATCCGTTCGAGTTGGGCCGCGAGTTCCGGGTTAGCGGTTTTCCATTTTGCGTAGGTCTCGTTCCAGGCCGCTTGCAACGGCGCGCCTTTCTTACCGAGTTCGCGCCACCACGCGAGCACGTCGTCCGGGACGTAGAAGGCGGGTTCGGTCGGCCAGCCCAGGGCGACTTTGGTCTTGGCGACGTTCTCGGCGCCCAGCGGCTCGCCGTGCGCGCCGAACGTGCCGGCTTTGGGCGACCCGAAGCCGATGATCGTGCGCACCGCGATGAACGACGGCCGCGGATCGGCCTTGGCGGCGTTGAGGGCCGCGTCGATCGCGTTGACGTCGTTGCCGTCGTCACTGCTGACCAGCGCCGTGTGCCAGCCGTATGCGTCGTAGCGCGCGCAGACGTCCTCGGTGAACGTGACGTCGGTCGGAGCCGCCAGAGAAATCTTATTGTCGTCGTAGAGAACGATCAGTTTGCCGAGCTTGAGATGGCCTGCGAGCGAGGAGGCTTCCGCCGAAACGCCTTCCATCAAGTCGCCGTCGCCCGCGATGCAATACGTGTAGTGGTCGACGATCTTCTGCTCGCGATTGTAGGTCGCGGCGAGCTGCGCTTCGGCGATCGCGAAGCCGACGGCGTTGGCGACGCCTTGGCCCAAGGGTCCGGTCGTCACCTCGACGCCCGGCGTGTGGTGCAACTCGGGATGGCCCGGCGTCTTGCTGCCGAGTTGGCGGAAATTCTTGAGGTCGTCGAGTGAGAGCGGGTAGCCGCTGAGGTAGAGGAGCGCATAGATCAGCATCGACCCGTGCCCGGCGCTCAAGACGAAACGGTCGCGATCCCACCACGTGGAATCGCCCGCGTTGAACTTCAGGTGCCGGCTCCACAGCGTATACGCCATCGCGGCCGCGCCGAGCGGCAACCCCGGGTGGCCGGAATTCGCTTTCTGCACGGCGTCGACCGCCAGAAACCGAATTGCATTGATGCGCGCTATATCGTCTTGCGTGTTCGACACGGTGTCCTCCTCGGCGTCGCGGGCCAACGTCTTTCGCCGCCATGCGAGTCATTCCCCGAATCGCCGTCTCGCGTCGCAATCGTCGGATGTGTGATGCGTCTAGATTCAACGAAGTGCCCTGCCGCCACGCGAACCTACTACGCCCACGAAGCGCAACCGGTGTCAACCAACACGGCGCCAAGCGAACGTGGCCGGAACATGGAGAACCGCGCGAGCACGCGGTAGGGGATCGGGGGTAGGCGTCCCCCATGCAAAGCAACACGGCGCCACGCGAAGGTGGCCGGAATATGGAGAGCGGCGGGAGTCCGCCGCGGGGGGATCGGGGGGACGTGTCCCCCCGTATAAAGAGTAGTCCGCCGCGGGGGGATCGGGGGGACCGTGTCCCCCGTATAAAAGGATTTCGCGGCTGTAAACCTTACTCGGCTGCCATGGACGTTGCGGACCTGCGTGCGAGAGTCGAGGCGTTGCACGCGGATCCCGGCGGAGTTCGCGGCGACGCCGGTTCGGCGATCGACGCGGTGATCGAGGCGCTGGACACGGGCC
>Ga0116229_10015808_pt1 | contig 10219 bp, 5 predicted proteins | sample S1TSphgellanicum_3_FD_87313 | JGI IMG/M metagenome (GOLD analysis project Ga0116229, IMG submission 87313) | Host-associated microbial communities from peat moss isolated from Minnesota, USA - S1T2_Fc - Sphagnum magellanicum MG | ecosystem: Host-associated > Plants > Peat moss > Unclassified...
AAAGAAAAAAAGAAAAAGAAAAAGGAAGAGAGGAGAGAAGGAAGAAGAAAAAAAAAAAAAAAAAAGATAGAAGATGGGGGTGGGGGGGGGGGGAGGGGGGAGGAGGGGAGAGTACAAAGGACATCGAGTTGATAAATAAGAAGATAGTGAATACGACAAGCAAAATATTAAAAAAAGAAGAGAAATATTACTAAAAAACACGAAAACTTACAATGCTATGGAAGCTCCAAACCCCTACACCACAAACTAGGAAAATGAAGACAATTAAAAAGGTAGGAGCTCCATCAATAGGGGGGAAAAACATGAACACAAGTTGGGAGGACCATCACTACACTATAATGAACATGACCTGAACATTGTGCACAAGATCAAGAGGGGATAGCATGACAATGAATAAAACTACTAGGGGGAGGAGCAAGAGAGTGAACAAATATGCCATTATGTAGGAGTGAGAGCACTACCATAAGAATTCAAAATCCTAGCACATGTGTGAGAGGCTTGAAGTTTTATTCAATTTTAAATGATTTATTTCAAAATTAGACAATCTCTTTAAATTAACAAAGGCAAAAGCCCTCAAGAATTTCACATCTAAAGGTAGGTGTGGTTCAGTGATGGAAGCTCTCCTTTTTCTTTATGAGGTCTTGGGTTCAAATCCATTGATCTTGATAACTGGGCTTTTTTAATGAGGATTGATCAACTTGATAATCAATGATTTTTTAATTTAAAGCAATGTGAAACCTGAGGCGGATATTAAAAAAGTTAACTTTAAAAAAAAAGGATGCTAGGCTTTAGGGTCTTGAAACTGATGGTTCTCCCGAAAAAAAACGAAGAGTGAAAACCGACCAACATCCCTCATAACCTAATTGCAATGCAACTCCTTAATTAGGCTATGGGATGATTTAATGGATGACAGAGGGATTAAGTAATGATCCTCCGTTGCACGTGCTACTAAAATAATGCTTTGTAGGACAAGCGTTTCTCGGCCGCTCATTTGTGATGACGAATTGTCGACGTCAAATGACGCTTGTGGTGCGTCAATCGGTCTGAGATATTTTCCTACTGTATTTGAAAAGCACCTTTCCTAGTGATTTTGTTCTCCTTTGTGCTTCACCATCCATGTGGGGGACGTTCCCCAATTGCCAGCGCAGACTCTGCTATTGCCACCTCTAAGCTTCCAATCGGTACTTGAACCTATTACTAACTAAATCTGGCCACGTGGAATTTTTTTCTCGAAATATTAATTTCCTTTCTAGAAAAAAATGTGAAATATTGAAAAAAACAGCACGTGAATTTGGGACAGAATATATATATATATATATATATATATATATATAAGTTTCGGAGGTTGAAAATCTGCAAAACAATTACCCAAAATAAAAGAAGTCACTGGGTGACACGAGCAGACAAAATTAAAGCTTCAGAAGCACCCATCATGCAGCTGACAAGGATGAGCAAAATTATATATATTTAAAAAAATATTATATGTTGCCAAATCCACATTGCAAAGGGATGTTCTTTTGTGATACCCTCATCTCCTTAGGGTTGCAAGTGGCTTGTTTGCTATGCTCGCAGTTTGACTACTCGACTAGGTTAGTTCTCAACGTGTACCTCGTATATAATTTATTCTTGAGTGTCAAAATTTTGAAATGTTCAAAGGAGTCTGTGGGAGATAGATCATCCATTATTGAAACAAAATTTAAATATTTAAACAGGATCTGCTAATTGTTAGTGATGCGTCACGGGTATAAAGCAACAAAGCCTACTCACTCTCAACTCATTCTTTACTTCTCAAGAAGTTTGCTCTTGTGGGGATTTGTTCTTGGTTGAGGCTAGATCTGGAGTTCGATTTTTGGATGTCCAGAATTCCTGAGGCCTGATCAGCTCGTGTTTTTGTGCATCCAGTGTTGTTGTTTTTGTTTGAATCTCCCTGTTGCAGCTCATGGGGATGGGGAAGATGAAGGCTCAGCTTTTGTTGATGACTTTTGTTGTGGTCTCGAGTGCAGTAGCATTCGCAGTGGCTCAGGACTGCAGTGGTAGCAATCCGTGTCCCGATGGCCAGTGTTGTAGCCAGTTTGGGTTCTGCGGATGCACTGATGCTTTCTGTGGGAGTGGATGTCAGAGTCAATGTGGCAACTGTGGCGGTGGAGGAGCACCAGGGGAGTGTAGCGCTAGCAATCCGTGTCCTGGTGGCGAGTGTTGTAGCCAGTTTGGGTTCTGCGGATGCACTGATGCTTTCTGTGGGAGCGGATGTCAGGGTCAGTGTGGCAACTGTGGCGGCGGCGGAGGAGGCGGCCAGTTCACTGGCCAAGCAACTTTTTACACTGTATACGTTCGTAAGCACCTTTGAACCTGCTGTTCTTTGTAGCCTGCAACGCGCTCTCGCGGTGCTGATCGAAAACACATCCAGTTAATCTTCTAGTCTTCAATTTGAAACTTCTGCAATATTATTACAGCCTAACTAATAATAATTTTGAAGTAGAATCCCATTAGACTATGTGTTTGGGACTGCGGAAATATAACTCATGTCCAACATGACCTAGATTTGAGCACGCCACGAGGCACAGCCACGAAGCATACTTACGGTATACTAAATTCCAGTAATTATGATATCGGTCGTTGGACTTCCTTAATCTTATTCTTTTGGGGTGAGTTAATCATGCAGCCTCAAAGTGCTTTGGCTTTGACCAGAGCCCATTTCCGCCAGGCCCACTGATTGCAGCGGCAAGCCCTGATCTCTATGGCAATGGGGAAATATGCGGCTCTTCCTACGCCATCACGTGCACGGGTGCGGCGTCCGGCGGTAGCAATCCCTGCACCGGTAATCCAACGGTGACAGTGAAGGTTGTGGACAAGTGCGGAGGGTGCAATCAAAACAGCTTCGATCTCTCACAGCAAGCATTTGCCAAGATCGCAAACCTTAATGCCGGTCGTCTGACCATTAGCGCCCAAAAGTACGTATTTCCTATTCTTCTATCGCTAATTAAGAAGACCATATTACTTTGCTTAATACACGACTCTAGATTATTGGGAATCTCGGTAATCTGGATATGGACCGTATAAGCTCTGTCATGATTCTCATTACGACCAACTGTGAACACTTTGGTGGCACAATCATGATCTATCAGCTCCTGACCTTGATCATGTTCTCACAAACACCGTGCTCGATCGATGATCTTCTTTCGTGCTTGCAGGGTATCAGGCATTGGGGAGGAGCTGGAACCTGCCGAAATTGTGCAAGTCGTGGAACCTCCACGGGACACGATCAGTAATTGTACTACTCATGTGTAAACATATGAGTGTTGCGTGTTTTCTTTCAGACTGTAGACAACTGGCGCGCCCATCCAGGACACACTCAAGAGTATATATACATATATATGCATCCACTCAGTACTGCAGGTAGTGCAGAGACGAAGTGCTAGCACCAGTCGACAACTCGTTGACACACAGCCCGATGATCAGAAATACTGCATCGTATAATCAATGGGACCCGCAGGTAGCGGATCAAGCGCCTGCAAGTGTCCTACTACAGACCCGAGGGGATCATATTGCAGTTCCGAAAAATCTGACTATAATCTACAATAAATATATTATCATGGCGCTCATGTAAATCTTCAAAAGACAAGCAATAAATTTTGTTTACATTGACTTAGAATACAAAAAAGCATGATTCTACTTCGATTCATGTCCTACTCCTGAGTCCTTCCATGATCAGTGTGACACACGAGATAATTCCAGGCTCTCTGGAAGTAAAATTGATCGTGGCGCCCATATTTGTGGTGGTGGGTATATTGCGGAAATGTCAGGCGAAAGCAGTTGTCAACCCTAGCAAAAGACCCTATGAAATCCCCTGTAAAACCAACTGTCATGACATAGGAATTGCCCTTGAAGTCCCCTGTGAAGTTCCCTGTGAAGTGCACTCTGGGAACACATTTCCCTGTCACACTGCAATTTTGTGGGAATTGTGTTTGAGACTAGTTTTGGGAGGGGACTATTATACCTCCTTCCTCTACATAGAGAAATGCTCAAATGTTTCTTGTGAGCCTTCATTTAGTAGCTGGACTAGATTGCCATTAATTTGGAGTCTTTTAGATAAACAGTAAAGAAAGGTACCTAGATCTGGTTGTCTTGAATTGAACTCGTGATTTCTTTGCAAATTAATGTGGTAATACTTGAAGAGAAAGTAGGCAATTAAGTTTAAGAAGTTCCAAGCAATCTGTAAAATTAGTTTTTGGGACACTGTCAGAAAACCCAAGAGAATTTCAGTATGTAATGTTTCAGAAATGATTTTACGCCTCAATAATAAAAGACTTGATTCGGTTGGAAGACGAGGAAAAACAAGACAAGAGCTTTCAAATTTGAAGTCAAGGAGCAAGAACTTGACCTTGAACTTAACCCTTAAATGTCGTCAGGAAGTACAAATTTGGTCTGTTGCTCCCTCATTACTCTTATATGGGTGCAATGGTTTCAAAATTTCATGCACATGGGTTGTACCTCTCATGTCATTGAGTGTGGTCCACCCTTTCGATGGTAGTTTCTTGTCTTTGGCTGCCTTGTGAGCTGCCGAGCTGCCCAGCATGATTGGAAGCTTTGGGCAGCGTTGTGTAATGTTGGCATAAAGTTAATGAGAAGTTTTACTGCCCAATGTTTTTAACATTTTGAAAATAAGAACTCAATCGAAGGATGGAGTGCCTAGTTTTGGGATAGGAGTGGAGGTTGGGAGCAGTTGTAAACTGTCCAAATTTCCTGTTTGCCCTAAAAATGATGAATTATGATGATTTTTTTAAGACTTACATTGAATGGACAATCCATTTATATTTCATTTCCACTCTTTTTTTGGCAATTTTTTTCCCACATGATTCATGTAGATGTCTTTTATTTATCATCAATTTAATTTTTTATATAGCAAATGGAGCACATCTTAGTCCAAGTATTCAAAAACTTGCAGTTTTGAAAACTACCCAAAACTAAAAAGCTTAAACCTCCAATGGTGACAATTTTCCGTTTAAATCATCCAAATCTTTTTTTAAAAAAATCAATACATCCAGTTTCTGAATCAAATTTTTTTTTTCCAAGGTTTTGCATGTCTTTTAGCACATTTGGGCGAACTAGTCCTTTTATGGGATTGGGACTGCTTTGGTCAAATGTTAGTTAAGGGTTAATATAGAACATATTAAATTTTTAGCTATTGTGGAACATTTGGAAGGAGTGGAATATAATCCTAAGGTTGTTATGTGCTAATGAAATTGTATATAGCATAAAGCCTTTTAGATGGTGCTTCACTGAGATTGTGAAAAAAAAATATGCCAACAAAGATATAGCTCAATTTGGCAAAGGTCAATGTTAAATAACCTCCTATATGGTCCAAAACTCATGATACATGAGTCTCTAAATCAAAATGATTATACAAGAAGGGCTATTTAAACCAAGATTTTGATATAAAAAAATTTCACATATAAAAAATGTTCGTTTATTAAAAATAATTTTTTAAAAATCACATAAAAACTATCAACAACCTTAATGTTTAAAAGGGTTTTTATTTAGAATTTGACTTTGATTAAACTTGGGTTTCACATTATCAATAAGAATAATTGTAACAATTAAATGCTCACCTTTCAAATTAGTTTTTGCTTATGGGATAAATTATTAGATGTCTTCTTGAAAGCCAACAAGGGCAAATGTGGGTAACAATTGAAATTTATTATGAATGTGAATGAAGAATTGAACTTGTTTTAAACAAGGCAAATCTAAGAATTTAGATTCTGTCATATGCACAATTGTTTCAAATGATTTTCCCTCAATAGTTAATAACACAAGTTCATCATTGATTGCAATGAAACCTGAAAAAAACTTAATTTCTGAACTATTGATTTTGAATGATAAACATTACAAGGTTCAAATTTTTAAAGATGTACCAAAATTTTGTCATAGTGTCATGTTTTTAAAATATATATATTTAATCATTTTTTACCATGTAAAGACACATTTATGGATGATTATGATGAAATTTAAAATTGTAATGGTTTAAAATATATTCTTTCTAAATTTTTTGACAACTTTTGATTCATTATTTTTTATGGGGATCAAAATGTAAAATAAAAAAGGATTGTAATAAAAACTAGGTCCTTTTTGTCTTATGTGATACACCTTAAAGGATTTTCACCATATAATGAACACCACCTATTGGAAAAATGATGACATTCATTCCATGACAATTGCCAGATACTTTTTGAAATGGGGGCGCAATAGAGCTAACTATGGATAACACCCTAGTCACCTAAAAAACAAAAAGATAATATGTTAAAATAAAAAGGTAAATGAAAATGAATATGAACAAAAAAAAAAAAGTGGAAGAAAGGTAGATTAATCAAAAAATAATTAAAATCATGCACACACATACACATAATATATAAACAAAAAGAATGAAATGCATAAGAAACGCCTAATAAAAGATGTTGTGAAAAATGTAATAATTTAAATAACTAATACTTAGAAAGAAAAGACAAAGAACAAGATAAAAAGGTCATTTAAGACAAAAAAAAAACCATTATACCCCCTTCTTTTAAACCATACATCTCTTTGATTTCTTTTTTTTTGAGTGATTAAAAAAGTTATGGGTGTGAAATTTGAAATTTTAAAAAATGATCTTTTAAATGCAAAAGCATTAGGTCAATGTATATACATCTTAAGCTTTACATTAATTTTTTTTTTGTGCTTAAACTTTACATTCACCCTTTCATTTCCATAAGCCATATTTTGTTCATTTAAAAACCAATTTTAGTGATTTTTATGACATTAAATGCGCCAAAGAAAGGGTTACAAATTTTTTTCAATGTTCAAAGGTCATGGACCAATGTGGAGGAAATTATAAAACTTTATTTACAAAGGTTTTTCATATGCTTGTCTACCTTACCATATTAAAATTATAATATAATCTTCTTTGAACAAATGTACGCCAAATATTTTATCTTATATTTTTTACCCAAAAATGAATTCCAAAACTAAATAATGACCAAATCTTCATTCTTAATAATAACATTCTACTTTATGTTTAATATGCAATGGAACATGGTTTTTTTTTTTTAAAATAATTTTAGTTAAAAAAAATCATCTCAATGTAATTTTATTTTCAATAGTCCATTCTAATGGAATTATGTGGCCATTCAGTCCTCCCCTCTTCAAGGAGAGAAGAATCAAGTGGTCGTTTATGCTTTCTTTTTTTGCATTAGATTTATTTTAGGGTGGCCATTTGATTCTCCTTAATTTGGGCAATTGTTTTTAAAAATTGAATTTTTTTTTATAGATGAGAATCAAGCGGCTTAATTCTGATGTTCCTTTAAGAAGAGGAGAATTGGGTAGCCCTTTGATTCTCTTGAATGTTGGGCAAAAGAATAAAAAAAACTTGAAAAAAATATTTGTAAAGGAAAATTGGGTGGTTGTTTGTTTTTCATGTTCTTTTAAAAAGAAAAAAATTGGGTGGCTATTTGATTTTCCTGTTCTTTTAAGCAAAAAGAATGAAACAACCACTTGATTTTCCTTAGGAAAAAAAATTAAGCAACTAGTCGATTTTCTTCAACATTCAATTCCAAAATTTTGAAAAGTTATTTTTCATTATGTTATTTTTGTATGTTTCATTATCTTTTCTAATATAGTTGATCATAAGATGAACATTTGGTTTTGTTTGATATTTTTAATATAAATTTGAAAAAAAAAATGATTTATGCAAAGGATAAGACAAAAGTTTACATCTTTTAATGCAAGTTGAGCATTTGATAATTTGTTGTGTGATTGAAGAAAACAAGTTCAACTAACTTCATGAACAACTTTTGTTAAAATTGTGTAACATTGTGCCTTCAAATATCAATGTCCTTTTGATGTTGTTATCACACTTTTGATTGAGACCATAACACATTGGCCTTCATTGTACACTTCAAAAACTTGTTCATATTCTATCTAAAATTATTACCAAGAATAAGAATGTTTTGATCAAATTCACCTTTTCCATACACAATCAACAATTTATTTTCATCTTCGTTATCATTTACTCCTTTTACACCAATGATGATGGTAACAATGGTAACAAACTTTTAATTTAAAATAAAACTTCTGAATTCTTTAATGGAATCCATGTGGAAAAACATGGGAACAAACTTGGGTTGGAATGTAGGAATTGATGACACAATGGTTGTTGGTTCAATTGAAATGACAACATGCATATCACATTTTTCAAAACCCTTATTAAATTTTGATTTAATGCAAAAATTTTCCACCCTCAAAAACATCCTTTTTTGCAAATGCTATTCATACATTTTTATATGAAGTGATTTCACCCTCAAAGTGATTATGGTTAGAGTTGCCTTTTTCAACAATTCATAATGCAAATATGTATAGCCTAGATCTTCCATGCTCCTCTTTATAATTGATCAAAGGTGTTATATCTCTCGAACACCTTTGCTTCAAATGCAACATCTCTAATTTTAAAATCGAAATCATCTAATGCAACAACTAATTTAACTTTTTCACTAGAACAATAACCATTGTAAAAAAATAATAATAATAAAGAAAAAGACACCTACCGAAATGAATTTGACAACAAACAAATGAAGTAACATTTGGTAAAAAACTTAATTAACAAATTATGAAAGTTTAAACCAAGCACACAATTCCTACTATGAGGAAAGAAAACAACAAACATATATTGTTATATTTATACGGGACAAAAGACCTAACTTAAACCCTAAACCTAACCTTAAACATTTTTCTATTTTGTATTAACTATGGTAGATTTCAACTTAATAATAAAAGTTTACATTCATGATTTGGTGATTAAATTATAGTTTAATAATGAACAATACATCAATACCTTTGGCATCTTATGAACCTTTAATATTTCAACCCACATTTGAAAACTAATACATAAACCTTGAACTTTTCTACACTATTTCACCATTATTTTCATTTTCATTCTAATATATAATTATTATTTGCTAACCATCAACTTTTCTATTCTGCACATAAAAAATTTAAACACAAAAAAGTTAAAATTGATTTTTTTTCCATTTTTTGGTTATATGTATTAAGTCTTTGGTTTTAAACAAGATATTGTTTGTTTTCTTTGTTAAATTTTCAAAATAAAATTTTTGTGTTGAAATTTATCTATTCCCAAAAAATGACATGGATTTTTACAAAATATTTGCTAAAAAAAAATCTTCATTAAGTCACCATATTATGGGGAAAAAAAAGGGGAAAAAAAAAACCCACCCCCTGTCTCCAACCACCCATCTCACATCACCAAAGAAAGAATTCCCTAAAAAATCAAAAAAGAAAAAAAAAGAAAAAAAAGAAAAAAAGAAACCCCAACCTTCGTACCTTGAAAAACAATCAAACTTCTCTCTCCCATGCCATCCAAGAGACAACCCCTTGGGATAGTCCCCATCCCCCAAAAAAATTCCCATTTCGCAATCCACCCAAAAAAGCTCCTTTCAAAAGGAATGGAATTACCCCATCCTCTCCTCACCCAAAAAAATCTTTTAAAAAATAAAAATAAAATCAAAGCTCCTCATCCCCTTTTCTTAAAGCTCCACTTACAATTTGTAATTCTTTCAATCCAATTGAATTATCCACTTCTTATACCCATTGAAACCCATAATAAGAAATAAACCTGGGAGAAAAAGAAAAAATAAATAAAATTAAACCCCTTTGGTCTCCCTAAATTTTCACCTGTAAACCTCACTGTAACCCCAACCTAACTTCCAAAAAAACTTTACATGTAAACCTATAACCTTATCCATTCAGCCAACTTTTGATTCTCCAGCCCTTATACCCACTCATGCCAATAAAACCAATTTTCAGCCAATCCCCAATACAATTGGCTCCATTCCCACAATGCCTCTGGAGGACAGAGCCAGCAAAGAAACATGGAGTGATGGTGGGGCGTAGTTGGATTTCAAGGTGAATGAGGATTATGAGAACCACAGCAAGATGCTAGAAATGACTTGCCTTCATCTTCTCAATTGCGCGCTTGATCTCTGCAACAGTTAGGCACTTCCACCATGAGTAGCCACAGGAGCGTTGTAGTGTGTGTCTGCAGCTTCACTGCCTCATCAAGTACATCCCAATCAAGCCCACCATACTCCAGTAGCTACAATGGCAGATGAATGAAACCAACTCCCAGGTCATATCTGTGGTGGGTTCATGCCTCAGATCAAGAAAACCGACCAAC
>Ga0116229_10015812_pt1 | contig 10217 bp, 8 predicted proteins | sample S1TSphgellanicum_3_FD_87313 | JGI IMG/M metagenome (GOLD analysis project Ga0116229, IMG submission 87313) | Host-associated microbial communities from peat moss isolated from Minnesota, USA - S1T2_Fc - Sphagnum magellanicum MG | ecosystem: Host-associated > Plants > Peat moss > Unclassified...
CAGACTTATTTTTTCCGCCGCACCAACATGAATGCGCTGGGCCAGCCGCGCAGCTGGACCGATCACCTGCTCTGGCACCACGCCTGCCACACGGTGGACCTGTTCCAGTACCAGACCGGACAGCAGGCCTCGCACTGGCATGCGCTGCAGGGCCCGATGCATCCGACGCTCGGCATCGCGATGGACATGAGCATTGGCCTGAAGGTGCCCTCCGGCGCCATCTGCACGCTGTCATTGTCGTTCAACAATGACGGGCCGTTCGGCACGTTCTTTCGCTATATCTGCGATAACGGCACTTATATCTGCCGCTACGACGACCTGTTCGACGGCAACAACAGCCCGATCGACGTCTCGAAGGTGGACGTATCGATGAACGGCATCGAGCTGCAGGATCGCGAGTTCTTCAGCGCCATCAGCCAGCAGCGCGAACCCAACGCCAGCGTGGCGCAGTGCCTGGGTGCGATGCAGACACTGGACAGGCTTGCGCACAGCCTGCAGCAGTCCTGAGGCACGGGATCCGATGATCATCGATTGCCACGGCCACTACACCACTGCGCCGGCGGCGCTGCAGCAGTTTCGGGAGGCGCAGCTGGCGGCACTGAAGGACCCGGCGGCCGCGCCGGTCGCACCGCCAGTCATCAGCGACGAGCAGCTGCGTGCCAGCCTGGCGAATGCGCAGCTCAAGCTGCAGCGCGAGCGCGGCAGCGACCTGACGATCTTCTCGCCGCGCGCCTCGGCGATGGGCCACCACCTGGGCAACGAAGCCAGCAGCCTTGCCTGGGCACGCGTGTGCAACGACCTGATCCACCGGGTTTGCCAGCTGTTTCCGGCCAATTTCGTCGGTGTCTGCCAGCTGCCGCAGGCGGTCGGTGCCGCACCGGCCAACAGCGCGCTGGAGCTAGAGCGCTGCGTGCGCGAGCTTGGCTTCGTCGGCTGCAACCTGAATCCCGACCCGTCCGGCGGCCATTGGAACTCCCCGCCGCTGACCGATCGGTACTGGTATCCGCTCTACCAGAAGATGGTCGAGCTGGATGTGCCGGCGATGGTGCACGTGAGTGCCTCGTGCAATCCCAACTTCCATGCGACCGGCGCGCACTATATCAATGCCGACACCACCGCCTTCATGCAGTTCCTGACATCGGATCTGTTCAAGGACTTCCCGACGTTGCGCTTCATCATCCCGCACGGCGGCGGCGCGGTGCCGTACCACTGGGGCCGATACCGCGGCCTGGCACAGGACCTCAAGCGCCCGCCGCTCGAGGAGCTGATGCGTAACGTGTATTTCGACACCTGCGTCTATCACCTGCCGGGCATCGAGCTGCTGTTCAAGGTGGTGCCGCACGAGAACATCCTGTTCGGCTCGGAGATGGTAGGCGCCGTGCGCGGTATCGATGTGCGCACCGGGCAGTACTACGACGACACCAAGCGTTATGTGGACGCCTTGCATCTCAGCGAGGCCGACCAGGGCCGCGTGTTCGAGGCCAACGCGCGGCGCGTATTTCCGCGGCTCGACGCGCTGCTGAAGACCAGGGGGCGTTAGCCACGGGGCGTTAGCCATGGGCCGTTCCCGATAGACCGCTAGCTTCCGTCCCAGACCGTGCGCGGCACCAGCACCTGTCCGCGCATCAGCGCCCGCGCGGTGCGCAGGATGCCGGAACGGCCGACGCGAAAGCTCTCCCCGGCCCCCGACACTTCCAGCATCACGGTGAATTCACCGCTGGGATGCTCGACCGAGAGCAGGCACGGCGAGCCGCTCGCGCTGGCGGCGATACCCTCGGCCACCGAGCCGGGCATGACGCAGGCGGTGGCGACGCTGACGGCGCCCAGCACGCCGATCGCAGCGTGGCAGCGGTGCGGGATGAAGCTGCGCGTGCATACGTGCCCGCCGGCCCTGGGTGGCGCGATCAGCACCATCTTGGGTACGACCTTCTGGCTGACGTCGCCCAGGCCCATGAGACTGCCTGCCGCCAAACGCAGCCGCTCCAGCCGCGCCTTGAATTCCCGATCGGCGTCGAGTTCCGCTGGCGACTCGTAGCCGCTCTTGCCAAGCGAACGTGCCGCCAGCACCACGACCGGCATGCCGTTATCAACACACGTGATCTCGATGCCATCGACGCTGTCGCGCACCCGCCCGCAAGGCAGCAGCGATTCGCACACCGAGCCGGCGGTGTCGAGGAAGTCGATGTGGATCGCCGCCGCGGTTCCCGGCACGCCGGCGATGACGCTGTCGCCGTCGTAGCGTACTTCCCCGCCGGGCGTCTGCACCGTCGCGACGGCCAGGTTGCCGGTGTTGACCATGTGGATCGTGACCCGTGTGTGCGGGTCGGCGGGCGCCACCAGGCCGCTTTCGATCGCGAACGGTCCGACGCCGGCCAGCATGTTGCCGCAGTTGGGGCTGACGTCCACCAGCGGCCGGTCGATCAGCACCTGCGCGAACAGGAAATCGACGTCGACGCCCGCGCGCGCTGACTTCGAGACGATGGCAACCTTGCTGGTGAGCGGCTCGGCACCGCCGATGCCGTCGATCTGCCGCAGGTCGGGCGAACCCATCAGCGCCAGCAGCACCCGATCGCGCAGCTCGGGTGACGCCGGCAGGTCGGAAGCAAGGAAGAACGGCCCCTTGGAAGTGCCGCCGCGCATCAGCGTGCAGGCAATAGCTGTCTGTCGGCCTGGCATCGTGGAGCGATTCGCGCGACGTCAGCGGTATTCGAGTCCCAGCGCCTTGAGCCGCTCGCGCATCTGGTAGATATCGAGTCCCAGTTCGCCCGCCTGCAGGCGCTTGCGCTTGTCCTCCTCGGCGGCGACGCGCATGCCGGCCGCCTTGGCGACTTCGTCCGCCTGGGCGCGCGATACCACGACAACCCCGTCATCGTCGGCCACGATGGCATCGCCGGGCTTGACACGCGCGCCGGCGCAGATGACCGGCACATTGACCGAGCCCAGCGTCGCCTTGACGGTGCCCTGGGCGAAGATTGCCTTGGACCAGACGGGAAATCCCATCTGCGTGAGGATGGCGACATCGCGCACGCCGGCATCGATGATCAGGCCCTTGATGCCGCGCGCCACGCACGAGGTAGCGAGCAGATCGCCGAAATACCCGTCCTCGCACGGCGAGCTGGTCGCGACCACCAGCACGTCGCCGCGGCGACACACCTCAATGGCCACATGCAGCATCCAGTTGTCGCCCGGAGGTACCAGCACCGTCACCGCGCTGCCGACCAGCGTGGCGGGACGGAATATCGGTCGCATGTAGGAGGCCATCAGGCCAGTCCGGCCCTGCGCTTCATGTACCGTGGCGACGCCATACTCGCCCAGCAACTTCAGATCGGCCGGACCGGTGCGCGAAATCTCACGGACGACTACGTTCTTGCCAATGGCGGCGCTCCCGACACTCAAATTCCGCGGCGATCGGACCTCGCGGCGATCGGACCTGGTAGCGACTATACCAGAGGCCGCGACCGGCCTATTCGCCGCGATCGATCGTGACCGCGGCGCGCGTGTCAGGCGCGAAGCTGCCATCGCCGCCGCCGGTATCTGCCAGCGCCACGTAGAAGCGGCTTGGCTCACCGCGCTGCGGATTGGAGATAATCGGTACGAACAGCGTGATCTTGTCCGTTCCGCTCGGGATCTTCTCGATTCGCCGGCCAAGCTCGGCATAGTCAACGTCAGGCTGCGCCGATGCTGCTTCGGTCCACCAGATGAAGCTCATGTCCCCTTCGCGGCTGCCCGTTCGCCGCACCTCAATGCGCGCTGCGGGCTCCCCTGCGGCGACATCGTAGCTGGAGGCGGCAAACGCAACCCGGGGAGCGGCCGTTCCCGGCGCCGCGGTCCCCGGCGCCGCAGTACCGGCGGACGCGGCAACCCTTGTGGCCGCGGCACTCGGGGTCGCGATCCTCACCGTGGCAACCGGGCTTCGCGCTGCGAGCGTTACGCCCGAATCCCTGGTGGCGGCGGCCGCGACGGCAGGTGCGGCCGCGGACGGGGGCAGGGTTGCGGTACGCACCGGCGCCGCGGCTGGCGCTGCCTCAGTGACCCAGGGGACAGATGCCAGCAGCTGCTCCCACTGGTTGTCCCAGCTGTGCCGGACACCGGCAAGCACCTGCTGCCAGTCGACGCCCGACTGGCGATCGACCGCGAATGCTGCCAACCCGACACTGAACAGCACCATCGCGGCGGCGGCGGCCCGCTGCGGCCACTGTCGCGGCGCCGGCGAATCCAACAGCCGCGCCAGCGGCGGCAATTCCGGCGCGGCTTCGGCGACACCGAGCTGGTCCAGCCACCGCTCCACCGTCACGTCGCGCTGTTCGCGCTGGAAAGCGAGCCCACGACGCAGCGCGCGCCATTGTTCGCCGCGCATGCCGGGGGGTCGCCGCGGCCGCAGGCGCCGGCCACGCGCCACGAGCGAGGAGCGCTGGTCGAACGGATGACTGCCTGCGAGCAGCTGGTACGCCAGGCATGCGAGAGCGTAAATGTCGTCGCGCGGGTCGGCGCACCAGCCCTGCAGCTGCTCGCAGCTGGCGTAGGCGGGTGTGGCCTGCCGATAATCGCCGCCCGGAGACATTTCGGAAATCCACGGTTCGCCCGGGCGCACGATGCCGCTGCCGAAATCAAGCACCCGCACCTGCCCGTCGCGGGTAATCATGACGTTGTGCGGCTTCAGATCCGCGTGCACCACGCCGCGCGAGTGTGCATGGGCAATCGCGGCGCCGATGTCGCGCAGGATGGCCAGCGCGTAGCGGCGTGGCAATCGGCCGCCGGCACGCGACAGCAACTGACCGAGCTGCACGCCGTCCAGGAACTCCATCGAATAGAACGACGCGTCGCCCTCGCGGTCGATATCGTAGACGTTGACTACATTCGGGTGCGAGAGACGCTGCGCGTTATGAAACTCGCGACCCAGCGCATCGATGCCGCCGGGCCGCGACGGATGCGGTTGCACGATCTTGATCGCGAGCAGGCAGTCGGACACGCCCAGGCTGGCACGATAGCGATCGCGCGCCTGGTAGACACACGCCATGCCGCCGCGACCGAGCAGTTGCAGCAGCTCGTAGCGCTCGCGCAGCACGCTACCCGTGCCGATGCGCATGCCGGCAGCGTCGTCAGCCAGTGGCTGCTGCTGCGGCGCGGATGCCGCCTGTGGTGGCCCCTGCGCCGGCCCCTGCGTAGGTGGTGGCCCCTGCGTTGCCGGCTCGTCCGCTGCAGTGAGCTCGCAGGTGAGGCAGTCCTCAGAGCCGATGTCGTATCCGGGTGGGGTGGCGTCCTGGCCGGCATGCGGGGCGGCAGGCCGGCCTTCATCCGCTGGCGACCGCGTGCCCATCGCCTGCTCGATTCGCGCCTTGAGCTGCTGGTACTGATCTAACGGCATGCGCCCGAGGCGGTAATAACGATCGACCAGTGCCAGCAACCGCGGCGCCGACTCCGGTTCGTCGCGGCACAGCTCCGACACATGCCACAGGTACAGTTCCTGCTTGTAGCGGCCGCTGAGTATGGAACTCAGCAGCGCGCGCAACGCGTCGTCGGCGTCGCCGACAGCGGCTTCGTTGAATTCTGCGGAGACAGACATGACGGACATGGAATGGGAGAATAGCGCGGACCTGGGACAACATTAACTGCGGCAATACGCGGCGCCGTGTCAGGGGCATCCTACCCTCGGTTCAGGAGTCGGGGCACTTTAAAATCGGCCCGGTTCATAAGCCTTGTCGCCGGTCGCCGACAAATGCGCTGCCGGCGCAGCGGCGGGCGGGTTATTGTTCAATGATGACCCTGACCGGTGCCTGCGCATACGCTTGCCTGCTGGCCGGCATGCTTGTTGCGCCGAGCGCCGCCATGGCCCGCGGCGAGTTCTGTGGCACGCTGCCACCCAGTGGCTTTGACGCGCCGCCTGCCGTCGGGCACGTCGGGCGCTACAGCAACCCGGTATACGGCTATTCGGTGCGGATCCCGGCGCCGCTACGCGCCTACACCCAGGCTACCGGACCTGAACGCGGTTTCGGCATGGTGCTGTCGTGGGCGCCGCGGGCGTACCTGAGCGTCGATGCCGCCTACGACGTCTACTTCGACATCAGCGCCGACGGCGTGCACCGCCGCGACATCAACGCCATGCGACTTCATGACCAGGTACTCGGCGACCAGGCGTCCGGCTATATGCTCGCCCATAGCGCTGGCGGTCGCTATGTGACGCGGGTGCAGTGTGTATCGGACCGGAAGGTCTATATCCACGACGATGTGATCGTGGTGCGCAACAGGGAGATCTATCGCCTCAACCTGCAAAGCGTGCCCGAGCGCTACGCGGCGGACGTCAAGGTGCTGGAGGCGATGCTGCGCTCGTGGCGCTGGCAGCCGGTCGCCAGGCCCCAGGCACACTAGCCCCCAGGTACGTCAGGCCCCCGGGTATGTCGGGTGAGGTTCCCGGCCGCCTTCGACGTATGTACGGCAGCGCATAGACGCTGCCGGCATGATTGGCGATGGTGTCGAATGGACAAACCCTCGAACGCAGCAGTCGGTCTGGCCGCGGCCGAAGGCACGATTGTTCATGCCCGGCGGCGATCCGATAGCGCCGAGATTCCGCTGGAAGCAGGCTGGGCCGAGGCGCTGCTGAAGACCGGGGCGCTGCTGCAGGCAATCTTCAACAGCGCCAATTTCTCCTGCATCGCCTCCGACGCGAAAGGCGTCATCCAGATCTTCAACGTCGGTGCCGAGCGCATGCTGGGCTATGCGGCCGCCGAGGTGGTGAACCGGCTCACGCCAGCCGACATTTCTGATCCGCAGGAAATCGTCGCGCGCGCCAGTGCCTTGAGCGCGGAGCTGGAAACACCCATCGCCCCGGGTTTTGAAGCCCTGGTGTTCAAGGCCTCGCGCGGCATCGAGGACATCTACGAGCTGACCTACATCCGCAAGGACCGCAGCCGCTTCGCTGCGGTGGTGTCGGTCACGGCGCTGCGCGATGCGCAGTCCGCGATCATCGGCTACCTGCTGATCGGCACCGACAATACCGCGCGCAAGCAGACCGAAGAGGAGCGCATGAGGCTCGACCAGCGCCTGCGCGACCAGCACTTCTACACGCGCTCGCTGATCGAGTCGAGCATCGACGCGCTGATCACCACCGATCCACGTGGCATCATCACCGACATCAACAGGCAGACCGAGGCGCTCACCGGCAGGACGCGTGACGAGCTGATCGGCGCGCCTTTCAAGAACCAGTTCACCGATGCGATGCGCGCCGAGGCCGGGATCAATCGCGTGCTGAGCGAAGGCCGCGTCACCAACTACGAGCTTACCGCGCGCGCGCGCGACGACACGCTCACGGTCGTGTCCTACAACGCCAGCACGTTTCACGACCGTGACCGCAACCTGCAGGGGGTCATCGCCACGGCGCGCGACGTCACCGCGCGCAAGCGCTTCGAGCTGACGCTGGTCCAGAAAAACGTCGAGCTGGAGGACGCCAGCCGCATGAAGTCGGAGTTCCTGGCGAACATGTCGCATGAGCTGCGCACGCCGCTGGTGGCGATCATCGGCTTCTCCGAGGTGCTGCGCGACGGCCTGCTCGGCGAGATGACCTCGCGGCAGCGCGGCTATATCGGCGACATCTTCAGCAGCGGCCATCACCTGCTCGCGCTCATCAACGACATACTTGATCTGTCCAAGGTCGAGGCCGGCAAGATGACGCTGGAAGTCGAGCCGATCGAGGTGGCGACGCTGCTGCAGAACAGCCTGTCGATAGTCAAGGACAAGGCTGCCGCGCGCCATGTCAGCCTGGACCTGGTGGCGGCTCCGGACATGGTGCTGCTGCACGCGGACGCGCGCAAGTTGAAACAGATTCTCTACAACCTGCTATCCAATGCGGTGAAGTTCAGCAACGAGGGTGGACAGGTGACCCTGCGCACCGCACTGGTCGCGCGGGCGGCGGTCGGCCAGCTATCAGGTGCCTGGAAGGGCTGGAGCCTGCCACTGGCAGACAATGGCTTCGAGCAATTCCTGCGGATCAGCGTGGTCGATAGCGGCATCGGCATCCCCGCCGACGCACTGGAACGGCTGTTCCGGCCATTCACCCAGATTGATGCCGGCCTGTCGCGAAAATTCGAGGGTACCGGCCTGGGGCTGGCCGTCGTCAAGGCGCTGGCCGAATTGCATGGCGGCGCGGTGGCGGTGGAAAGTGCCGTGGGCCAGGGCTCCTGCTTTACCGTCTGGCTGCCGCTGCGCGCCGCCGGGAGCGCGGTGGTCCCCAGCACGACAGTCCGGGCGCCGGTGCCAGTGCCGCCAGCGACGGCGGGAATGGCACTGGTGGTGGAGGATGACTACAAGTCCGCCGAGCTGATCCGCTTTCAGCTGGAGGGGCAAGGCTTCGAGGTACTGCACGCGGCATCCGCCGAGGCCGCGCTGGTGCTTGCCATTCAGCAGCCAATATCGCTGATCACGCTCGACATCACGCTGCCGAACATGGACGGATGGGATTTCCTCGGTCGCGTCAAGCAGGTGCCGGAATTGCGCAGCATCCCGGTCGTCATCATGTCGATCGCCGCGGATTCCAACAGGGGCCTGTCGCTGGGCGCGGCGGCGGTCATCCAGAAGCCGGTCTCCCGGCTTGAACTGTACAATGCCCTGGTCGGCCTGGGACTGTTCCCGCAGCCCAAGGGCAAGGAGCTGACGGTGCTGATCGTGGACGACGACCCGAAGGCGGTGGAAAACATCGCGCTGCGGGTCAGCGGCATCGCCGGCAACGTACTGCGCGCTTACGGCGGTCACGAGGCGATCGAGATCGCCAGGCGCGAGCTGCCTGACGTGATCGTGCTCGATCTGATGATGCCGGGGGTGAATGGCTTCGACGTGGTGGCCGCGCTCAATGAGCGCCAGGAGACCGCCGATATCCCGGTGCTGGTGGTCACCGCCAAGGACATTACCGCCGAAGACCGTCAGCGGCTGACGCGCTATGTCGCGACCATCATGGAGAAGGACGAGTTCGACGCCGAGGTGTTCAGCTCGGAGGTGCGGCGCGCACTGGCCGGTCGTCCACGGGTCGCCTGAGATGGCGACCATCCTGGTGGTCGAGGACAATCCGACCAATATGGCGCTGGCCACCTTGCTGCTGCAGTCGGTCGGCCACACTGTTCTTGGCACCACCGATGCCGAGGCTGGGCTGGCGCTGGCGCACGAGCGGCAGCCGGCACTGGTGCTGATGGATATCCAGTTGCCCGGCATGGATGGCCTGGCCGCCACTGCGCTGCTCAAGCAAGGCGCTACGACGCGTGAAATTCCGGTGATCGCGCTCACGGCGCTGGCGATGTCGGGCGATGAACAGCGTATTCGAGCCGCGGGTTGCGACGGCTACATTGCCAAGCCGTTTGCCTACCGGGATTTCCTGGCCACGGTCGCCGCGCAACTGGAGCTAGCGCGACGGTAAAGCGCAAATCCCGCGGCTCGACAATTCGGTAAGGAAATTCTGCCGCCGGCGGATGTATAGTTGGGTGGCCGGGAGCGCGTGCGTGGAGCTGCGCGCTTCCACCGACAAGGGCAATCGGGGCGATCGTCGCAGTCAGCGGCGATCGTGGCAGTCGGCGGCGGCAGGGGAGGAGCACACTACGTGGCGTTAACTGGAATGTTTTCCTGGTTCCGGCGACGAATGAAGGTGAGCAGGATCCAGCGCGAGGGCACGCGCGACGGCGGGGCGATCCAGCACATCCGCGTCACCAATCCCTGGCATGCCGTGGCCATCAGCACCGGGTCTACCTGCTGCAAGCTGGCCCAGCAGCTCAAGCAGACGCGCTTCCTCTCGAGCCAGGCGCCGAGCCTGCCGCTGCAAGGGTGCACCCAATCCAAGGCCTGCCTCTGCAAATACAAGCACTTCAGCGACCGACGCAGCGGTCCCCGGCGCGCCACTGAAAGCGAGCTGTTCCAGAATGCGCTGACGCGCCATACGGCCGCAGCCTGGACCCAGGAGCGTCGTTCCCGGCGCGGGCGGCGCGCGACCGACGGCCATTGATGCGTGGGCGCGCTCAGGCGCCGTCGTCGCCGATCCACATGGCATCATCGGGGTAGTCGGCTTCGGAGCGACCACGGCTGAAGGCGCGCAGTACGGCCCATTGGAACCCGATGTAGGACATGGTCGGCGGCACGATACCGCGCTCGTCGAAGATCTGGCGATGCAGCGCCGGCAGGTGGTAGCAGGGCACGCCGGGGAAGGCGTGGTGGGCGCTGTGATACTGCATGTTCCAACCCAGCCA
>Ga0116229_10015813_pt1 | contig 10217 bp, 13 predicted proteins | sample S1TSphgellanicum_3_FD_87313 | JGI IMG/M metagenome (GOLD analysis project Ga0116229, IMG submission 87313) | Host-associated microbial communities from peat moss isolated from Minnesota, USA - S1T2_Fc - Sphagnum magellanicum MG | ecosystem: Host-associated > Plants > Peat moss > Unclassified...
ACATATTCAGATGATCTAAACCCTAATAACAAACCGTAAACCCTAACATATCCAGATGCAGGCTCTTCCCAATTTGGTCGTTGAACTCGTTATAGGGACAATTTGTTGAAAGAAACCTGCAGCTATGGAAGATAAAAATGCAGTTACCAAATGGGTGAAGAATGTTTCCTTTTCTCCATTCTTCCGCGGTTGCAATGCCATTTCTCCCATGCAAAATCTGTCGGTTCAATGCCGCCCACCATAACAATTCTTTAGTGGTTGAAGAATCTGCATTCTTTTCTTCTTCATTCATTCTCCAGCAACAGCACTGCCATTCCACAAACTCGGTCGCAAGAACTATACAACAAATTTGAAATGGCTTTTTTCCTTCCGATAATTCTCAATTCCTTGTGACCTCGACAAAGGAAAACTGCGCATTTGCAAAAAGACGCACTTCATGTCTTTCTCTTCACCCAAAACTTCCTCTTCTGTTCCTCCAAATAACCAAAAACGCGCCACCAAAAAACACCAACCATTTTTTCAAAAAAATTTGAAAAAAATTCTCGTAAATTTCCCACGACAATAGACTCGCTGCAGCTGTACTCTGTGCTCCTAATCCTAATTTTTCAAACGATTTCGCGCACGCAACACTAAGGTTCACGACACAAGAGAATGAGCAAAAGCTCTTCAGTAGCGGCGTCGTGGTCGTCGTCCGCGGAGCTTCAGACGATCTATTGCCAGGGTTTAGCCAAGGGCCCTAAGCATCCGTGGAGCTTCAGATGATCTATTGCCAGAGTTTAGCCAAAGTCCCTGAGCATCCGTTGAGCTTCAGATGATCTATTGTCAGGGTTTAGCCAACGGCCCTAAGCATCCGTTGAGCTTCAGACGATCTATTGCCAGGGTTTAGCCAACGGCCCTAAGCATCCATGGTGCTTCAGATGATCTCTTGCCAGGGTTTAGCCAACGGCCCTAAACATCCACAGAACTTCAGATGATCTATTGCCAAGGTTTAGCCAATGGCCCGAAGTGTCCATGGAACTTCAGATGATCTATTGCCAGGGTTTAGCCAGCGGCCCTAAGTGGATTGAAGAACACAAAATATATGAATAAATTTAATGTGTTAGATTATATGTTTTAGCCTTATACTTTTATTGAAGATTTAATAATGATATTTTTGTAGGTTATATATTTTATTGAAAATATTATTTAAAAATAGATAATGACATATATATATATATATCCATGATTCATCTCTTTTTTCCCGTTTAAATTATTAAATTTATTTTTAAAATAAAGAAAATTCAACATTTCTGAAAATAATATAATTGGTACCAAGGCTGCCAAGGTAGTACAAAAGTTGTGAGTTGGGGGAAACAAATTGAGAAGTTAGAAGTGCAAGTGCAAGAGGGCTGACATGGTTTGATTGGTCATTGGAGTTCCCTATAAAACACCCAATCCACATAGTTTTTGTTTAATCTTCATAACCCCATTGAATCTCTCCCCTGGCTTTTGAGAAAGAAAAAAAAAAAAACATAACATAAGAATAAGTAAGTTTAGGGTTTAAGGTTATTATTAATGACAATAATAAAATTAATTGTAAAGTTCTCGCTAGTCTCATGCATAGATTCATCCCATGACTTAGTTTCATACCTAGTTTTATACTTTAGATTTTTTTGTTATTTGTAAAGTCACCAAATATGGGGATGAAATTTGAAAATTAGAAATTAGTGATGAAATTAGGGATAAAATAAAATTTGAAACTTTTTTTTTTTAAGGTTTCCACTTGAAGAACCTTTTAGGGTTTTTAAATTTTTGATATTTTTTTGATGGTTTTCACTATATTGATGTTTAGGATTTTCATTGTGGATTATATAGGATAACCTTTAGGGTTTTTAAAATTTTGGAACTATACAAGTTGGCTCCTTCATATCCACTTCTTTTTCCTTTTCACTTGCAAGAGCTTTTTTTTTCCCCTCTCATTCACTTGAAGCTCCTTTCATTTTGTTTTTTTTCTTAAGGCTACTTATATGTTTGCATTTTCAATTGTGGGAATATTTTTTATTTTCATTTGGAAGTTCCTTTCACTTCTTTTTTTGGTTTTACATTTGTTCTTGCTTTATTTTCTTCCAAAGTTTATTATTTGTTCTTACTTTTTTTTATTAGGGTTTTTCAATTTTTTTTCATTTTATAAAATTTGTTTTATTATTTCTTCTTGTGCTCCATCGCTTGTTTGGCTCATGCTTCTTCAAACATGTGTAATGAATTTAACTCCTCATCAAATAACATTACTATTTGACAAGGAGATGTTTTAGGCCAAACATAAACAATATCAAATCATGTTTTCAACTCTGATTGTGATTGCTAACATAGGAGTGTTGCTCAATGCAAATGAGTTGGAACTAAATGTGGGGCAATTGATTGGCCAAAATGTGATTGTTTGGTGTGTTAATCTCAATGTGAACACCATTAAGTTTCTTCAAGATTTTTAAAACTTCATTTTGTTAAACTTTGATGAACTAGTGACAATTTTGGTCCCCACCATTCAATGCCACATGATATTCATTAATGAGATTCACATTGTGATTAGGTGACTACAAACATTTGTATACAAGTCTTTCACCTTTCTCCAAGTCTATAGAATCCAAATGGGCATATATCACATCTATTTAGATTATCACAAAAGCCCAAAATACACAAGCGTTTTCAACAACTTCAATGAAGGTCCAAATTGTTAAGGGGGTAGGATGAATATGTGATTTTGGATGAACAAGGTAGTTAGGATAATGATTGATCAAGGAACTTTGTTAGTTTGAATTTTGAATTTTTGTTGGTTTGATCGTGATGATGTGATTTGGGATAGTTCAAAAGGTGAAAGTTATGGAGAACAAGAGAGGAAGTTGAGACACATAGTTTAGAGAAGAGTAGGAGGAGTTGTAGGTACTTGCAGTAAAAAACCACATACTTTTTTTTGATATAGCACAAATTTTAAGTGTTTATTTGGATTTTTTTAACAAAACATGGAACTATGTTATATTTCTGAGGGATGTTTTCAATAATATAGAGAAGCATAGACTTTTATAATGAATTATATGTTCATCTTTTGTGTGAATTCTTTGTAGTATCAGATTATGATGAAATGAATTGTAATCTTGTTTGTGGAATTTTTTACAATGTATTTTGAAGTGTAGATTTTGGTTATGTGTAATAACCATGAATATGATGTTGGAATGAATGGTAATGTTTTTGTTGAGATTTAAGAGAGGAATAGTGAACATATGCATGTGAAATACAAATATGTTAATACAATAGGGTGAAATATTTTATAAGAATTTAAATTTCACTTACAGCATTTGGCCACCATCTTGTGGGGAATTTTTTTTTTGTTCTTTCTTTTAGTAATGGGAAGGTTGTTTACAAATGTTGTTGTATATTATAAGTATAAGTGTTCAAACAAGTAGTGTTTTTTTTTTAAATTCAGAACTCTAAGGGGTATGTTAGAAAGTATTAAAGGTCTATGCGGTTGATGTCATAAGGATTACATAACGATATATAGACTCTGAAGACGAAGAATTGTGAAACAAGATGAATTGAATGGTGACCTGGAGTTTACAGCAATAATTGGACTTGGAGGCAAATCGACAAGTTATTGAAAATTAAACAGAAGACAATTTTGAAAACGGAAAGAAGTATGCCAGGCTTATAAAAACCCCATATTATAATCTAATGTTGGATAGACGAATTTTGAAAACAGAGAAAAGGCTTGTCGAGCACATGTTGTTTCTACCACAATAAATGGTATGGTGGGATGTATGGACTAGGGGTCTTTAAAAAAGCCATAGTTCTAAACGATGATCTCCATGAAAAGAAATGCAATCGATTATTCATCCAAATGAGCGGATGCAGTATACTTTTCAATTGCAATATGTGGCTCAAAGTCATAAATATCAAGACGAAGTAGGGAATCCTATAGTATCTAATCAATTGCAAGAAATTTCAAGTCCAGAATCGATGACTAACCGAAGGAGGGACGTTATAGGAAGTATACAACCCAAGTTTGTGTATCAATTTGCATTTCTAGATTACTATGAACCAATGGAGAACTGGGAGGTGAATGAAAACACCAATGTTGATGTGTTTGAAGAATTAAGGAAAATTATTCAAAATCATCTGAATATGCAAAAGCACAAATGAATGTGTTGGATGAAATATTGAAATCATATTCACATCAAGGGAATCTAGAGTTGGATCAAACAAAGTACATAGCCCAAACACGAGATCGTGAATATGTGTATCTGGAAATGATTAGGTTACTTTCAAGGGTCTATGCATTTTGTGAGGAAGAAGGACATGTAATCATGGATTGTCCTTTTTTGCCTTTTCACATTAGAGCAGGTATTGCTAGGCATGTGGAGTTATAGAATGTGTAGGAGCATTAATGGATCAACTGTAGGAATAAGAATCATGAATTCCTATAGTCCAAAATACATTTAGAAGCATGGAGTTGGGAAGCCAATTGGCACCACAAAATCAACAAATTCATCCATCTATTCAAACCAAAAGTAGAGAACCAAAGGGGTATTTCACATTCACATATTGCACTAGAGTGGATACGAATGGGTAATCACAAACTATAACATCATCGATCTCGCATCAACACATTTCCACCAATAGTGTTAGAAGTGGTAGTTTTTGAAACTTAGAAACAACATGTTGGAATAGGAATTACTTAATCACTTGATGCAAGTATAACAACCACATGAATGGAAATGGTTGTTGTGCCCAACATAGATGTTGTCAAAAGGGGAGTACTGATTGAATATGTAGCAAAATTGGGTGGTGGATTAAGTGGAATCTTGGTAGTAAGGAATTTGAATCAAAGTTCAACACTACTAATAGCTACTACTAGAATTGTTGGCACACCTCAAATGGTGTTTATTGATTTGATAATGAATACTCATGTGAACATGATTACAAATCGACCATTCATGAGCTTAATGGTTACTGGAAGGTATAAAAGTGCAAATGCCGTGAATCCAAGAGGAGGATATCAAAACCATTTGATGTAACTGCACCAATTCTTGATCATAGAGATGGCTGTTATGTTAGGCCAAATAGGGTAGCTCTTAAATATCCTGATTTCAAAAAAGATGCTGATCCAGATGCTGATCTAGATGCTCATGTCAGAGTGTTCAATTTTGTAGTAAAAGCAAATGCAAAAACTTCTAAAAAATATATCATCAATGTGTTTAGTTATACACTAAGAGATACAACATTAAACTAGTTCCATAATTACATGTTAAAATTTCTTGACTATATTTTTTTGGAGTTTGCACAAGCATTTTATAAACACCATTGGAAGATTTAGAATGATGGGCAAATATACATGGAGTTAAAGAACATGAAGTAAAAGGAGACTAAGAAGGTGGAGGTTTACTATGAGTGGATTCAGAAATTGGCTCATGGTTTACAAATACTAGCCATAAACAATTTCTAACTATTATGTTTAAAGCGAGTTTGTAATCATACCTCAGAATTGCGATTACAGGGATGAAACAGTCAACATTACAACAACATATGGAGGTAGCAATGTTGTGTGAAGAAGGTATGACTACTGCAGAAGTAAGGAGTACACATTAGTAAAACATAATATCAAACATGTAGAACTAGCAAAAAAAAAAGTAATATAGGGAAAATTGACAAACATTGCACAAATTGTGGGATGACAAATCATAATGTGGAAACATGTAGAAAGAAGAAAAGGCAGACCATGATGGCAACCACAAAAGCAACACAACCAAGTCAAAAAACATAGAAGACATCTTCATATGCATGTCACATTTGTGGTTTGAATGGACATAAAATGACATATTGTCCAAAGTTTGCTAAGACATAAAAAATGTTTGATGGGAAATTTGTGACAATAGCAAAGGTTCAACCTGTTGTTAAGACACAAACAATCATTGTGGATGTGAATGTGGTGGATGTTAATGTTACCACGAGAAGTAAAGTAACTGAAGAACATGTGTTCAAGGATAGAGACCCAATAAAAGCAAAAAATGTTGCTAACTGGGAGAAAGAAGAGTGGTTGAAGTAGTCAATGGTAAAGACAATTCAACAAATACAAAAAACACAAACCCAGACAGAAGGGCTATCCACATCCATGGAGGGACGGAACACAACTTAGTTGAATATGCCAAATATTATTCCTGTGGACGCACAAAAATATCAAGAAATAGTGAATTCACAAGGGAAACTGATCACAATAGAAGAGACTTTTTTGGAGATTAGTCAGTAAATGTTAGAAACAAGTTATATTTTGAAATTAAGACAATTGCTTAAAATAACTCTTGAACTAAAAAAATATCTTTGGTAGAAGTTGAAACCAGAGAAAACTTAGAATGTAAGTAAAACAACCATAAATAAACAAGTGGTTTTTCAATACTAGAAGTAGGGACGATTTGTTGTAGCAATAGATAATCATATGGTAGTTATCCAAATACAGATTGGGAAGAATACAATAGAGGATGTGTTGCTGGATGGAGGCCCTGGAGATAATATTATCACATAACAATTGAGATTAAGGTTGGGGCTTTTAAAGCCTAAACCTACACCATATAATCTAAGGGTGGCATATCAAACAACCATAAAACCATAGGGGTTGATTAGAGATTTGAAGATATATGTTCATGGCATTCCTTACATAACTATGTTTACTCTACTTCATAATAGTGTGGTAGATTTTAGTTATTCCATGTTGTTAGGGAAACCATGGTTGAAGGATGCTAAAATGGCACATGATTGGGGAAGTAACAATATTACCATACAAGGGAATGGGACAGTAAAAACAATTACAGTTACCAAACATTTGGGAGGTGAAATAAAAAGACTAGAAGTGTTACTCTGCTACGATTATTAGAATGGCATCACAGATGAAGAAGATATCATCTTTTCTACAAAGCCATAGTTGTTTTCCATAGGAACAATCAATTTGCCTGAAACAATTCAATCTATGAAAACCAAACATGTGGGGATCATGGATACAGATGTGAAGACTATTATTTTAGAACAAGGATCTAAGGTAAGAAGCATAGAAAAAAAAAAACCTTGCAATAGATTAAAGCCAAAAATAGCTTTGGAGGATAAGGTGTATCTAGAAACGTACTACATATATCAACTAGGGAGTGTTGTAATGGATGAAACTCTAACAAAAATCAAAGCACAGGGATTGTAGATAGTTAGATGGATGTTAATTGAAAATCAATAATTGATGAAATTCAATTTGGGAACTAATGCAGAACCGGAAATGGTGAAGATTAATGCACAATTGGAAATAAGCAAGGTGCTAGAAGTGGAACAACTATTGAAGGAATTCAATGATGTTTTTGCATGGACATACAATTGGAAATAAGCAAGGTGCTAAAAGTGGAACAACTATTGAAGGAATTCAATGATGTTTTTGCATGGACATACAAAGATCTGGAATGGATTCCACCAAAGCTAGCACAACATAAAATTGAGTTAGACACTACTATACCACTAGCACATCAAGTTAGGTACAGATTAAATCCAAACTATATTATAGCAATCAAATAAAATATAGATAATTTGTTAGCAGTTGGATTCATTGAATATGTAGAAGAAGCTACATGGTTATCACCCATAGTAGTAGTACCCAAGAAAAATGGCAAGTTGAAAATCTATATAAATTTCAGAAAATTAAATATAGCCACAAAGAAGGATCTATACCCATTACCTTTCATAACTGAAGTGTTGAACATAGTAGCAAGGTATGAGGTATATTCTTTCTTAGATGGATATTCAGGATATCTTCAAATCTCTATGCCTCCAAAGGACAGATACAAAATTACATTTGTTATAAATTTGGGGCCTTTTATATGGAAGGTGATGTCATTTGGAGTTTAAAATGGACCTCCAACGTATTAGAGAGCTATGACCATGACATTAAGAGGGTATTTGGACAATTTTATGAAGATATTTTTGGATGACTTTACAATGTACAGTGACATGGAAAGTCATTTGTAAAAGCTCAGACTATGTTTTCAAAAGTGTAGAGAATATGGCATTAGTATGAATTTAAACAAATGTGCATTTATGGTATTTTCAAGGATGATCTTGGGTTTTATTGTTTCAAAAGAAGGGAAACTACCGTATCCAAAGAAAATATAAGCAATAATAAACATGCAACCACCTAAGAATCCCGAACAGATTCAAGTATTCAATGGAATGGCATAGTTTTACAGATGTTTTCTAAAAAACTTTGCTGTTATTATGGCACCTATCATTAAACTAACCAAAAAAATAAAGACTTTTCTTTGGATAAAGGAGTGTCAGAAGGCCTGGGAATTGATTAAATAGAAGTATATTGAAGCATTAATATTGATATCACCAAACTAGCGGGTGGAATTTCATGTTCATACATGTGCTTCTTTATTAGTTGTGGGGATTGTGTTACTTCAGAACGTAACAAGGAAGAGTGATCAACCAATAGCGTTTGCTTTTAAGCTTCTGAACAAAGCATAACATAATTATAACACAACACAAAGAGAGGTTTTACCAATGGTTTTTTCTTTACACAAGTTTAAACATTATTTGTTAGGCAATAAGTTTGTCTTTTATGTAGATCATATGGCATTGGTCTATTTGGTCAACAAACCAAAAGTTTTAGGGATAATAATTAGATGGTTGTTATTATTCCTCAAATATGATTTCATAATAGTGTATAAGCCAGGCAGAACTCATGTAGTTGTAGATGCATTTCAAGATTACCAGATATTATAAAACCCACAAATGTGCTTAATCAAACCACAAATGCAAGTTTGTTTTATAGATGGTTTGAATGGCTGAATGATGTGAAAGAATTTTGAAAACATGACAGCTTGAAAACACATTATTGGTGCAATAGAAGCAAAGATTGGTTAGGAGAGCAAAACCTTTTACATTGAAGAATGATGAATTATACATAATGGGCCAAGACAACAAATTGCGATGATGTTTGACAATTACAAAAGCATAGATGGTGATGAAAGAACTGCATGAAATACCTTCAGGAAAGCATTTTGCAACTAAAATAATGTAGAGGAATATATTGGATGTTGGATATTGGTGGCTATCTATGTATAGGGACATGCATGACTACTGCAAATCTTGTGATGCATGTCAAAGAGTAGTAGGATTAACAACTTAAAGTCTTGCAAAGTTGGTCACAAGTTTTCAAGAATAACCATTTATGAAATCAAGACTTGATTTTGTGGGACCAATTAAGCTAGCAAGAAGATATACATGGAACAAATATATTCTTGTTGCCATAGATTATGCTACTAAGTGGGTGGAAATAAGAACATTGAGAACTAATACAACAATAGTCACAACAAAATTTTTGTATGAGTGCATATTAACTAGGTTTGGATGTCCTTTGACTATAGTCAGAGATCAGGGAATTCATTTCATTAGTGACGCCATCAAGTATTTGACAGATCACTTTTTGATGAAACATGTGATTTTACAACTTATTATCCTTAGGGGAATGGGTAGGCTAAGTTTACTAACAAGGTACTTGGGACACTATTGACCAAGTTAATTAATGAAAATAAAATAGATTGGGATGAACATCTGTTTGCAATGTTATTTTCATACAAAACTGCATACAAAATAGCAACATGGTACACACCATATTAATTAGTATATGGATTACATCCATTAATGCCCATAGAGTACATTGTTCCAATTGCTAATGGAAATGAGAAAGACAATACTCCAGCAAAAGTTTTAACTAGCAGAATTATAGAGCTCAAGAAGTTACAAAAAGCTAGAATGTAAGCTGAAGAAACTTTAGGAATTCAACAATGGAATAGAACATTATGGAGTCGACAAAAGAATTCAGAAAAACAATTTAATTTTAGTGATTATGTTTTATGGTTTCCAAAGGGCAATAAGTCACACCTAAGGAAGTTTATTAATAAATGGTTTGGACCGTATAAAATACAATATGTGTTGCCAAATAACATTGTGTTGTTGATGTCCATTGAAAAGTTTGAAACTAACCTTATGTTGGTCAACGTGAATAAGCTCAAACCTTATAAATACATGGAATTTGAAGTTAAAAATAAAATAAAAAATGTTAATATATTAGGAGCAAAGTGCAAGTGGAGTTTAATAGGCAAATTCTGACACAGAGGAGGATGATGAAGGATGTGAAATATAGAAACCACAAATGAAGA